>Ga0206681_10001374_pt1 | contig 11201 bp, 12 predicted proteins | sample M150012015metaG_FD_161048 | JGI IMG/M metagenome (GOLD analysis project Ga0206681, IMG submission 161048) | Ammonia-oxidizing marine archaeal communities from Monterey Bay, California, United States - M1 500m 12015 | ecosystem: Environmental > Aquatic > Marine > Intertidal zone | place: USA...
CTAGTGTTGTTTTACTCATTGGCATTTCCTCTTTCTTCGAGCCATTCATTCGTTAGCATGGATAAGACAATCACGCCAAAAATCAATGGCACTGAGTAGATTAATAAAAATATCGCCAGCTCAATGAGGCTGCTGAACACTCTTGTCATGTTTGGATCTATTTCAAACATAGGCGGCAACCTTTCGTAAAAACTCCAGCCAAAGAGATGGGTTGTCTTTTTTTGAATTGACTTCACTCGAGTACCAGTGTTTAGCGGACTCGAAATCTTCTCTTAAAATAACAGTGCTGTCATATATAAGTGTTGCCTGTGATTCGGGAAGATTTATTGAAGTGCGATTTACAACCACTTGGCCGTCAACTTGTTTGTAATCGTCTAGACTCGTCATAATTGCACCGCGGTTAAGATGAAATGTGCTGGATCATCAAACATGTACCCATCTAAAGGCCACGGTGTAACAAGCTTTAGTTCTCGACCAAAGTCATTAATAGTCACATGACCACCCTCCTCAAAATCAACTACGCTCATGCCTGTGACTTTGTAGTAGTATTCATTGCCATAAGCATCGGTTAGGCTGAGGGGGTCCATTAACGCTATATCTCTTAGACATTGAAAGTCAGACAGTCCGTAGATAAGAACAGTTCCATGACAACATGGATGGAAGCTTTCAGAAACCATAAACACGCCATCTGAAGCATCAACCACGCCAACCTCATCAAAAATCTCAAAGATTTCATTGCACTGCGGAATGCACAGTTCAAAAGTTTGATGAATATATGGTTTGCTTTCTTGCATAAATCGTCATTCCTAAATAAAATAAGTAGCTCGGCTGAAAGACAAAAAGAGAGGCCCCTTCAACCGATCCAGTTGCTGATATTAAGGATTTTGCTCTTTAGAATTCAGTTGAAAATCGAGCTAATTTCTAGAAATCTAGGAAAGCTTGTCCAATGACTTTGGGGTGCTATAATGCAAGCAAAAACTAATAAAGCATGAAGACTTACAAAGTACTTATCATTGATGATAACCCTCAGTATTTAGATGCTCTTATCAATAAACTCAAAAGAGAACACTTTGAAGTAGTCATACAAGAAACTGCTAAAAAAGCGTGTAAATATTTGGAGTTGGGAGGGCAAGCTGATATCATCCTTTTGGACCTCGTGCTTCCTGATGCTTATGGACTTGATTTAATACCATTCATCCGCAAACTCTGCCAAGCCCCAATTATCATTATCTCTAGCCTAGGCGATTCAGATGTAATGAGTGAAGCGCTAAATGCCGGAGGCTTTGTGTATCTTAAAAAAGATATAGACCCTAATCACGACTCACATGAGGCGTTTAGAATTGATCCATCGGTTGGGGTTGCCCAAATTCGTCAGATATTAAAAAACCTCACAGTAGAAAAAACAACCTTCTCATTTATAAATAAAATTACATATCTAAACAATACTGACCTACGGCTGGGTGATGCTGATTATCTAATATTTAAATTCCTGCACGACAATCACAACACTCCACAATACAGAAAAGACATTCTTGAACAATTCAGACACCTAACCGGTGGAAATTGGAATGAAGATGCCGATTACAACCTTGATATTGTTAGTCAACATATCAATATAATCCGAAAAAAAATACTTGATGTGGCGCCCGGCTTTCGTCCGATTGCAACTATACAACCTCAACAATATCAATTCATCGGGCAATTATGAATACACTAGCGGCCAATCTCAAGCCTTACATTGCAAAACGTCGCCTGTTTTTTATAATTATCCTGTTAATCTTATCTTGGCTAGGCGCTTGGAGGGTTGACCTTTACTCCCAAAAGGAGATATCAAAAGAATCCATTGAGGGAAAAATTGGCCTCACATCCTCGCTGATTAGTAGTGTCAGTACATTGGTAGACAGTACTCCAGTAGATAGTTTAAAAAATGTAGAAACTATAGATAGGATTCTTACGGTACTTAAACACCCCTTAGCAACAAATGTACTATCTGATTCTGACCTATCCTCTCTAGCCAGAAGTCTACAGAAAATCAAACCACTAATCGAAAACCCCGACAAAGCCAAACTTGAACTGCTCAATACCATTGTCGAGAATTTAGAGGAAAACGAGGCCGTTTGGATTCAAATAGCCTTTGGCGAAAAGTGGCTATATGATTCAAAAGGAGGAAAGTTAACAAAATTTAAAGCAGATGACTTTAAGGAGGATGTGGAGCCAGTCGAGATTGGACGCGATCTCCCTTTCGATAACCTCCCTTTGTTCCTTAAGGGTAGTGCTTGGCAAGTAAACAAAATCATACCAAACAAAGACAATCCTGAGTTTTACTTGCGCATTACTCAAGACTATTCCCCAAGTGGGTTATCCGTATTTCAAGGCAAATATGCGGCTCCGGCTTTTCTAATTTTCACGTTTGGACTTCTTGCTGCACTTATATCGCTATATGCAGACCGGTCTCTGATTGGGAGAATACAAAGCTATGTTAAAGAACTTTACAATATAAATAATATTACCAGTATCCCAAAAATTCCTAAAGAATTAAAGAACAGGCCTGACTTAATTGACTTAGTTACGGAAATAAAAAAACTAAGAATGCAGTTACAGCATAAAGAAACACAAAAAAAAGCTGTGCAGCGTATGGCACATGAGATGCAAAAACCTGTAGATTCTGTTCATTCAATGTCTAAAGAGATTCTTGAGGATGAATCCCTTTCTAAGCACAATCGGAAAAATTTCAAAAAAATTGTTGAGCTTGCCAATGAGGGTTCAGCACTTATGAAAACAATGTTAACCCTAGCAAGCCTTCAAGCACAATATAAGCTAAAAGAATCGACAATATTCAATATCGATCAAATTATTGAGAAAAAAGTCAACGAATACAAAAAACAAAATAACAGGGTTGGGTTTGTGTACTCGCCCTCTGAAGCCGCGGCCAATATAAATGGAGACCGAAGTTTAGTCCAAGTTGCAGTAGACAATCTTCTCCGCAACGCAATCGCACACGGATGCATAGAAAACAACGACAATAAAATAGAGGTTACAACGTCTGTAGAAAGTCAAAAAGTTTTTGTAAAAATAAGTGACAACGGCGAGGGTCTATCACATTCTCGATCCTCAGCAAGCCGAAACTCTTCCGATGGATCGGGCCATGGTTTGGGTTTAGAAATGGCCAAAGAAATTATGCGGCTACATGGTGGTGACTGCACTTTAGAGAACAAGTCTCGTTGGTGGTGTGGCGCTGTTGCTACTATTACTTTCCCAGTGGCTAATAGCCCAGTAGATATCTTTGGTGATACACTTACCTCTAGCTACAAGTCATCTAAGACAGCCCTAGAGTCCACTGCCGCCAATCATTCCACAGAACGAAAATCATGCAATCTTAATGAAATCGCTAAGAGTGTGCTTGATCAATACAAGGAAAAAATTACAAAATACCACATTGAAATTAATACCATTTTTGATAAAACCACCAATGTTTGCAAGGATGATTTAGAGTCAGAAAGAGTAAGGGCTGCGATAGATACTCTATTTATGAGTGCAATAGCAAAAAGGCAAAAAAGCTCAAGCGTCCTTTTGAATGGACAACAAAGTAATTTAAAGATTGAAACGCATGCAAGACAATCGGACGTTGTATTTTTATTTATAGACAACGGCTTTGGACTGCTATCAACAGAAAGCCTCGAGACGATTCAAATACAAGAACTCCACTATGCGCAAAAGGTGATGAGCGAACATTACGATAGCCACCTTGAACATACTGAACACGCAAATGGTGGCACAGTTACAAAAATGATTTTTAAGAAACTAAATAATCATAGTTAGCAGGACATTGTTGGTATTGCCACTAGCCCTTTAACGCCATAGCGTTCAGTATTATTCCATGAGGCTTATTTATCCCTCTTAAACACCCCCTGAGAGCTCCATATTAACCCATACAGAGTAGCTTTATTTGGTTTTGATGAATGGGCTTGTGAGGCTTGTTGTGGAGGGGTTTTTGGGATTAATAGGCTTCTTCGGAGAACTTCAAATTTAGGATAACTATTTGTAACTCGTGTTTACTTTCGTAATACCCATCCTTCGCATGATGATCAGTGAGTCAAGTAAAGCCTTCGACTCACTCTTTTCAACCTCATTAGAAGAATTTCTTTGTAGTTTGTAAAGAATGTCTATGGCCTCATCAATATCGATTGAGTCTGTAATGTGGTTTTTATGAATTGCGTCTCTTGCTTTTTTAGGTACAGGTATGCCGTGTCTTTCACAATGCGAGGCAATCATTCGATTAATGTTGTACTTGTAGTATTTCACTATTATGAGTCAGAATCATCCAATAATGGGGTTACCCTATAAACCATAAACTCTTTCCATGCATTACCCTTGTGACCAATGCCCATGTTTAGACGGATTTTGGATAACAGTCTTGATCGAATTGAAGTCGGAATTACCTTAATTTCTTCATCTGTCACAAACTCTAAAAACTCTGAAGGAAAGTAGTATGGCGGATGCTTACTTGTCGCAGCCATCTCAAATGTTTTGGGTGTACTGAGCTTCTCAAAGCCATGGATAACACTTTCTCTTTCCTTCGATGTTTGTGCTTGCTTGTGCAATCTGTCTGAGTGTCTTTCTGCCTTCAGCATTAAGCGAACCTTCTTATTGGCTTGATCGTTAGCCTCTCTTTTCAAGTGATCACATGTAATCTGCCATCGTCTTCTTTGATTAATTTCTTCATCTGTAGCAGTCCACGGATTATCAACATTCGTATTGATCCATTGCCACAGATCGTGGCTCCAATTGGTTTTGCACAACAAGCCATGAAATGCACCAGGTGTCCGTAGATAGCCAAGCCCTTCTCTCTGTGCAACAAGATATCCAAACACAAAATCTTCTCGTTGCCATTGGTTTAAGCTATCAATATATGAAACGTCTTCGCCCAACATTTTCATATCAATCCCACAATTCCTGACAGCACTAACAAACTGACTTGTAATTGATTTAATTTGATTTTTTGTGAGATTGCGCTCTGAAACAATAGTGTTTAGGCCGGTGTTTTTTACTAACCGTGCAACAACTTTAGCCTCAGCACACAGCAATGCTTTTTCTGACACTTTTACTTGGTGGGACGAATTAAATTGACGCCTGTATACGAATAAAACGATTAAACCACTAATGACCTCTATAGCTATAAACACCACAAGTAACAATGTGAAATATTCACTCATAGGATTTTGTTGCCACTTTTATCCCATTCAGTTGCTTTGCCATCTTCTTTGTCGTCTTTGTAATTTCCCTCATACTCTATCTGGCCATTTTCATACCATTTAGTCCATTTGCCATCTCGTTTATCGTCTTTGTAATTTCCCTCTATCCATTTTTTGCCATTTTCATACCATTTAGTCCATTTGCCATCTAGGTTTCCGTTTTTGTAATTTTCCTCTATCCATTTTTTGCCGTTCTCATGCCAACTGGTCCCCTTGCCATCTCGTTTATCGTCTTTGTAATTTTCCTCTAGCCATTTTTTGCCGTCTTCAGACCAATAACAAACCAACCCATCTATCTCGCCATCAAAATACCTACCCCTTTGTTTAACTTTGCCATTTTCATACCAACAGGTATATAAACCATTCTTCTTCCAAGAATCGTCCTGTTGATCAACTATGGATTTTATTTGACCGTTTTCGTACCACTCAATATAGTGATCATCTGTCAAGTGAAGAGAAGATGTTTGGCCATTGGCATGCCAGGTGATGTGTGTCCCGTCATCAAAATAACTCCAGAGGTGGTCGTCATCATCCAAACGTGTATTACTAATGAAAGAGCCTAGGTTGTAGGTGACGCAATCATAGTAGTGATCATCTTCATCCTCGTTTTCAATAAAGAGTCCCTGCTCTTTTCCATCTATATAATGCCCTTGAAGCATCAAGTGCCCCTGATCGCCCCACTGCTGACAAAGGCCATTTTTTTTACCGTTTTTGTAATTTCCCTCTGACCATTTCTGGCCATTAGTATGCCAATAAGTCCACTTGCCCTCTAGTTTGTCGTCTTTGTAATTTCCCTCTTCGCTCTTCTGTCCATTTTCATACCACCAAGTTTTCTTGCCATCTGGTCTGTCGTTGCGCTTAAATTTAACCTGCCCATTCTCATACCACTCTTGAATTATTTGTGCATTTTTTTGTGACCATTTCTCGGCTTTTATTCCATTTTCATGCCACTCAATACTGATGTTTTTATCACCGTAATACCGCTGATTTCCATTATCATACCAAGTGGTAGAATTGATCCAGATACCGTGGTTATAGAGAGCGTGCTCCATATACTCATTGTCATGATCAGCCCAAATATCGCCATCTTTTCTGCCACCATCCTCATAGAACTGGCCATGTTTTTCATCATCTACATAACACCCTTTGGCCATTAAACGCCCAAGCTCATCCCACTCTTTATAGGGACCATGCAACTTGTTATTTGAATAGGTGGCCTCTACTTGTTTATGGCCATTTTCGTGCCACGAACAGTAATTGCCATGACGCATGTTGCGTCGAGAATGAGCCATGCAACGCAACTGTTTGTTTTTATCTCGCACCTCAACCACACCTTCAACCATTCCATTCTTTATGTATCCTTTGACTGTAAATCCTTCTTGACCCTCATCTTCAAATTCAATCTTGGTGAATCGATAGCGAAACAAATCAACAATCACTCCCCTATATTCTTTAGGCATTAAGGCAACGCAAATGAACAATCCAAATAGCAAATACACAGCTGTTTCAGCAAGCACCTCAATCAGTTCGATCATCGCATTACTCCTTCAATAATATTCAGTAATTTGATTAACTCTATACGCTCACTCACAGTGTGTTGGGATCTGCCACTTTCTAACAACTTCCTTGCCACTTTAAAGCTCACATCACCCTGTTTAAGAGAGCCTTTCAATAGCATTCCTAAAGACGCAACCGCACCAACCAACCTAAAACCCTCAGATGATTGTTCTAAATTAACTTGATTACCAACAACAGAAACCTCATGTTCACGTTCTGCTCCGCTCAGATCTAGGTAACTAGCCTTAACCATCATTAATTCATCATGCTCATTTGTAGCTGCTGTATTGGGTATCAACTCATACAGCAGTGTTGACTCATATCCTGACTTTAAATCTTTGGCTGACTGCACATGTGGCTGATTACTTTCATGAGCGGTGGCGTGCCCATCAAAGCCAATCAATCGATAAGATTTAACCGTCTTTGGATTGAATATCGCTTGCAATCTTAAATCTTTTACAACAACTTTACCAATGCCACCAGTCTCCTGTGTGATCGACTTGTTTGCCTCAAAAAGGTTGTCAACGTAACGGTAATTGCCACCACCACTCTCTGCAAGTTGTTTTAATTGAGTATCAGCAATATTGGCCTGACCAACACCCAACACAGATAATCTAATCCCCTCTTTGTTGTGTTTTTTCTTGACAAATTCAATTAGATCTTCATATGAGTCAAACCCCATGTCTAAATCGCCGTCGTTTACAACAATGATTTGATTTAATCCACCTGTCGAATAATCATTCTTTGCGGCAAAAAATGCAAGACTTATGGATACTTTCCCACTGTTTTGGTGATACCCACCAACTTCAATCTGGCTCAATGATTGTATAATCTTGTCAATATTCCATGAGCTTTTCCTTCTTTCTAGATGCATGGGACGTGCACCATAAGTTAGGATGGTGACCGCATCATCTGGAGAAACTTTATATAAGAAATTTGTGATTGCCAGTTTGATTGTTTCCAGATCCCTACTCATTGATGGAGATGTGTTAATCAAAAACAGGAAATTGGAGGCTAATAGGCCTGCCTCGGTCACCTCTCTTGCCTTTAGAGAAAGACGGATCAATTTGTTTTTTTGATTCCATGGGGCTGGGCCCACTTCGGTTGTAATCGAAAATGGCAGATTGTTATTTAATGAGTCACTATCATACGAAAAATAGTTAATTAGCTCATCAATGCGTATTGCGCTCTGTGGTGGCAAACCACCAAAGTCTTTAAGGTACTTGCGCAAATAGGTGTAACTTGCAGTTTGGTTACTTATGGGTATAGAAGAGACCGGCACTAACTTGGTACTGACAAAACTTGAGTGCGAACCATTTGTATGTGCTTTTTGAGAAACCTCTTCCTGACTTTCTGTTTGTAGCTCTTTAGATTGCTCGGCCCAATTAAGCGCCTTATTGTTTACAGGGCTAACAAAGTATCCAAGTTTGTGAAGATTTTCAAGCTCGTTGTGTGCGCCCAGATGGCCTTGCATTGCAGACAACTGAAGCCATAGTATTGGGCTTAGGCTCGATGCGTTAGGGCATCTTAAATCGATCGTCAGTTTCCCCAAAGCATGTTGAAAATTGCTATTACCTCTATTTGCGTTATATAGTACACTTTCACAGCTCGCCATCACTCTAGCGGTGTAATGCTCGTTGTCAATAAGCACTACTTCAACTAAATCATTTGTTAATGAGTTGTTATTGATTGTCGCATTTGCGTGCACTGGCAGAAGTAGAGTTGAAACAAGTGCAATTATTATGAGATTACTCATTCAATAACCTCATGTCTGCTCGAAAAACAAAACATTGCATCATAGAGCAAGTGGTAGCTATGACCTCCACTTGAGTCGTGCGGATTAAAAGCATTATCACTGTTGCTATTTAGCAAATGACAAACTCCTATAAAAACAAATGTCATCAAAACAACGTCAATGATGTCAAAATAATCCTCTTTGCTTAAGGCCTCTCTATTAATCTCAGTCAGTTCTTTGTCGTTTTCCGGTGATGCGTTAGTCCAAAAATCACTACCAACATAAGAGGTATATGTTTTGAAATCCATTTCAGTTTCATCAATACTAGGGGGAGGCTTGACATCGAAATGGTGATCATTAAATGTACATGACTGACATATAGCAACTATGCAGATTAACAACATGACCTTCATTGCGCCCCCTTCTGAAACAACTCTCCAACACCAAAACGATCGAGGTCAATCCAAATCGCTTGACAGGAAGGATAAAACTCCGCTATTTTTTGCGTAGATTTGTAAAGTGATTCATTCACAAGAATATCGCGACTAACTCCGAGAGCATCAAAGGCTTGCTTATAGCGCCCAATTCCAGAATCGGACAAACCATAACAGTTGTCAATGTAGTAGTCAGCGACACTTATCATCTGCAGTAATATATTTCGATTATTGAAATATTTATCTAGTGTGCTCATCTTGCCCGTAGCAATAGTTGGCATATTGAGCAATATGATCAGTAACACAACTTTTTTCATAACATGCCCCAAAACCACAAGCATCTAAACGCATTTAATTCTTGCAAGAAGCAATGTGTGGTATTCATCTGGACACTATCCTGAAATAACGCCAAACTCATATATCTCTTCCAGTTCAAGGCTTCCATCTATACCCCAAAGTCTTGAGATCCCGTGCAGCCTATCTTCAGAAAAAGTATCTTGCGCCACCATTTTTCCTTTGCTGCAATACTCTATACTCAGCCCACTTTTAAGGCCGTTTCTATACCACAACTCAGAGCTAACCTTTCCACTTGGCGACCAAACCACTTTTTGGCCATGCAAGCACCCCTTTACATAATTCGAGCTTTCTTTTATGGCTCCAGATTCAAAAAATTCCTCCTTTAAGCCATCTCTCAATCCAGATACATATCTCTCTTTGGATCTGAGCTTGCCATCATTAAAAAATGTTAGCAATACACCATCTAAATTTTTATTCTTATATTCTCTAACTTCACTAATCTTGCCATTCAAGTGGTAGATCTTCAGCTTTCCATGTAGCCAACCCTGCACGGTTTGACCCTTACTTAACACTAGGCCCATCTCAGAGTAGTGTACAAAACACATTCGTTGTTTTTTTTGGTTGTACTCCTTTTCTGATTTAATGCCGCCCCATTCAAACCACTCAGTACTCAAACCCTCTGGCGAGCCATTTAAGCACTCATATTTGGATTTTTTCGCACCATTGGCGTACCACTCTTCGGAAAGGCCACTTTTCACGCCCAATGAATAATGAGATTTTTCTACGAGATTGCCCTTCTGGTACTTTTTAAATACTCCGTCTAAAAGACCTTCAGCGTAATTCTCTTCCGATTCAATCTCACCGTTTTTATTGTAGTGTTTTGCTTTGCCGGAAAGCTCTCCGTAATTGTATTTATAAATTGATCTAATCACGCCCGACTCAAACCATTCAACATACTCCCCGTGCGGGCCGTCATCAGTCATTAACACCTTTGACTGTTTCTTTTTCGATGCGTAGTATGTCCAAGTTTTGCCATCACTGAGAACACGAACATCCCCTACAATTTTTCTCGACCCTCTCTTGCAATTTTTTTTCATAGTTGCCCCGCTTCAATCAAAGCAATAACCAAAGGAATAACAACTATTAACACAAGCACCAATACGGAAACACCTTCAGGGCCATAATCAATACTGAAATCATCCAGCGCAATATAAAGAATAGACGCCAGTATTACAATGACAATTGTCGATAGCAAGATTAGCTCCATATGTCTCCTTGATGTGTGTCATAAAACTTCATAAAATTACCCCACTGACAACCAGGTGATAATCACTAAACTCTGGAAAACCGTACAATGGAAATGGCATCGCAATTTTTATTTCTCTTTTTCCACTATTAACCAAGATTCTATCAATCTGTAAATTAACCACTTCTTTGCCAACAACAACATATTTAAATTCCTGACCAACTTTATCTTTTAGTACTACTATTTGAGTAAACCCAACTTCATAAAGACTTTTGTATTGCTTGCTGGAGTAAACAATTACCGTGCCCATGCCAAAAGGTAGAAAAGACTCAATTGCCCTGTACGCACCCTTTATATGTTTTTTACAAATACCGCCTTCGTAAACAGGAATAATCTGTTCGTAGCCCGGCACTGATATTTCAAAATCATGTTGTATCGAATAATCTGTCATAATTAATCCATTAAATCGGTGGTGGCGGTCAGCAAACAAGGAGAGGATTTACAGATCGCCCCACCCGCCCCAAATACAAATATTTCTAGAGACGCGGATTTATTCAAACCCTGTAACAGTTATCCTCTAAACCTGAAAATCAAGTTCCCAGCAACATATGTAGAACTTCTGAAGATGTTCTGAAGACGGGGTGTTTTTAATTGATTTGAAGCAACAACTAGGGTACAAC
>Ga0206681_10001376_pt1 | contig 11196 bp, 10 predicted proteins | sample M150012015metaG_FD_161048 | JGI IMG/M metagenome (GOLD analysis project Ga0206681, IMG submission 161048) | Ammonia-oxidizing marine archaeal communities from Monterey Bay, California, United States - M1 500m 12015 | ecosystem: Environmental > Aquatic > Marine > Intertidal zone | place: USA...
TCCTCATATAGAGGTCCTGTTAGATACTATTGAGGGTAGGGGAGAGAAAATCGAAAATCAAAAAGCAACCGTGGTCATTGAGGTATTTACGGATAAAGGAGGAAGAAAACATCCGGAGATCGTGGACTACTATTTGTCATTCGATGACAAGCAGTACTTCATCAAATTTTCTGAGTCTACAATCCGTCCGGGGTCACTACAGCCATTGGTTGGTAAATCAGTTTATTTCTACGGATATCTGAAGAACGGACTTTGGGATACGGATGACCCCAAGGTTCAAAGCAGAATTGGAAATTATTTGAAGGTGACTCGATTAATGAAATGAGTTAACGACTTTTTTTACGGTTAGATTTTTTCTTTTGTTGCCTCTTTTCGGCCAACCATCTAGGTGCTTTTTTCTCGCTTGCAGATCCTTCCAACAATTTATCTGCCAGCTCAGGTCTGCCGGCATTTTTAAGCCTGCTACGTATCCAGCCGTGATTTTCTTTCTTATACCAGAAGAAGAATTTGTGTTGGTTTTGTTTCTCTTCTTTAGTTTTGGCAGTTTTCATGGGTTTCAGGGTATAAGGGTGATACCCGGAGTAGTAAATTACAGTTGCAACTGTCATTGGAGTCGGAGTGAAACCCTGCACTTGTTCCAGTTTAAACCCAAGCTCCTTTGTTTCAATAGCAAGGTCTGCCATGTCTTCTTCTTGGCTTCCTGGGTGTGAAGAGATAAAGTACGGGATCAGCTGCTGATTCAGATCGTTCTTTTTGTCAATTGCGTCAAATTTTTCTTTGAACTTATGGAAATGTTTGAACGAAGGTTTTCGCATTACTTTGAGCGTTTCGTCAGAGGTGTGTTCAGGAGCCACCTTGAGTCTTCCGGAAACGTGTCTGGTAAGCACTTGTTCCATGTATTCATCCAATGATCTCTCGTCACCATTTTTATTATAGGATTTAACAAGCAGATCGTATCGGATACCGCTGCCGACAAATGCCTTTTTTACTTTTTCGTGAGCATCTACTTTTTTATAGATCTCTGTCATTGGGCTGTGGTTGGTATTCAGATTTGAACAGATCACGGGATGGATGCATGAGGGACTAACGCATTTGTCACAAATTGCTTGGTCAATTCCCTTAAGTCCATACATGTTTGCTGATGGCCCCCCAAGGTCTGAGATGTATCCTTTGAAGTCCGACATTTGAGTTACCTGCTCAACTTCCTTCATTATTGACTTCTCACTGCGTGAAGCAATGAACTTTCCTTGGTGTGCCGAAATAGTGCAGAAACTGCACCCCCCAAAGCAACCGCGATGCATATTGATCGAAAATTTGATCATTTCAAAAGCAGGTATAGAACCCCTCTTCCTGTATTTAGGATGCGGAAGGCGTGTATAAGGCAGGTTAAAAGAGGCATCTATCTCCTCTTCTGTCATCGTCTGAAACGGTGGATTGAGCACTAAGTTCTGGTCACCAGTTTGCTGGATAATTCTATTTGCAAATGTCTTATTCGATTCTTGCTCTACGTATTTGAAGTTAGCCGCAAATGTTTTTTTATCTCGAACACAATCCTCGTGGGAAGAGAGCTCAAGATCCGTCCATTTTTTGTTTTTCAGAACGCCATCTTCTTTAGGTCTCAGGTATGCCGTTTGCTTAACCATTGTGAGCTGATGAAATGGCACACCTTTTTTGAGCAGCTTTAATATTTCACGAAGAGCCTGTTCCCCCATTCCGTAAACCAACAGATCTGCCTTTGAAGTTGCCAGGATCGAAGGCATGAGTTGGTCCGACCAATAATCGTAATGTGTAACCCTTCTTAAAGAGGCTTCGATCCCACCTATAAGTACAGGCACTTCTGGATATAGGTCCTTTAGGATTTCCGTGTAAACAGTAGTTGCGTAATCGGGACGGAACCCGGCAACTCCATCCGGCGTGTATGAATCGGTGGATCGTTTCCGTTTATTAGCGGTATAATGATTAACCATTGGGTCCATACATCCACCGGTAACTCCGAAAAAGTATTTAGGGGCACCAAACTTTTTGAAATCGCGAAGATCATCCCTCCAATTAGGTTGTGGAATAACCCCAACTTTGAATCCTTCATTTTCAATAATTCTACCAATTACGGCTGTCCCGAAAGATGGATGGTCCACATATGCGTCACCCGATATAATGATAACATCTAACTGTTCCCACTCTCTTTTCTCAACCTCCTTCTTTGTAATTGGCAACCAATCTGTTATTGGACGTCGGTCTTTCACCCTGCAAAGTTACCTTATTTCCTAGATTTGTGGCGTGAATCGCTACTTCGTTATTTTCAAGCCCATGAATATGCTCTCTCAATTCAGCAAAGAGAAAGAGAGCGATAAATTGTCTTTGGCAGATTTGGCTGAGTTTCCAAAAGATGTATATCCGGTAGGCAGACTGGACGCGGACAGTGAAGGGCTGTTAATATTAACAAACGATAAGACCTTGACTGAGAAATTGCTGAATCCCGTACATAAGCACGGACGAACATATCTTGTTCAGGTTGAGGGTGACATTTCCAATGAAGCCATGGAGAAGTTGAGAACCGGGGTTAGCATTAGAATAAAAAAAGAAAAACATATTACTGCCCCTGCCGTTGCAGATATTGTTGTTCCCCCTAATTGGTTGCCAGAAAGAGATCCTCCAGTACGTTATAGAGCAAACCTCACAACGTCTTGGGTCCAGCTAACGTTAATTGAAGGAAAGAATAGGCAGGTAAGAAGAATGACTGCGGCCGTTGGATTCCCGACACTGAGGCTTGTAAGAAGCGCAATAGAAGGACTGTCTGTAAAAGATGTACTTCCACACAGTGTTGCTGAACTTAGAAAAGATGAATTAATGGGGAAGTTGTTTTAACCGCACTTCACACAAATACCATGCGCCTGAATCTCTATTGAATCTACTTGAAATCCTTTTAGGTTCAGGTCGGGTATTTTGTTCTCAACGCAAATTACCTCATCACATTTTTCACAGTGAAAATGAATGTGGTTGTGTTGATGAGCATGGTTGTGATCATGGTCGGTTTCACAGTCTTGACAAAGAGCAAGTTTTTTGATGTCCCCCGGCATTACGATCTCATGAATTACTCCTTTGTCAAGAAATGTCTTTATGGTTCGGTATAAGGTTATTCGATCGTGCAGACCTATTCCTTTCTCTATATCCTGAATTGTAATCGCGTTTTCGTTGGACCGAAATACGTTCAGTACTTTTGAACGAAATGCTGTTTTTCTTATATTTTTTTCAGAAAAAAGATCCATAAACGCAACAGTGTTGCAAATAAGAGTTAGATTTGCTTAACGACAAAAATAAATAAAAGACAATGCGAATTTTATTTCTTCTCTTTATTTCGGTAGCAGCTACTGCATGTTTTGGTCAGGAAGCTGATCACGAGGAGAACCATGATGCAGAGACCCACAAAGGACACGATCACTTTCATCTTAATGAGATGGGCATCTCATTTGCGCCGGTTTATTTTACAGAGTCAAGAGCTACTAACTTCGGACTGCATGGCCATTACGTCAGACGCCTTGGAGAAACTAGATTTGGTGCAGGGTTGGGAGTAGAGTATATATTTAATGAAAGCAATCACCAAACGTATAGCGCAGTGTTTCAATACAGCCCGACATATCGGTTGCATTTAGTTGCTGCTCCTGGGATCGCACTAGAATCTGAAGCTGATGAAATGGACCATGTTCCTGGCGAGGAAGAGCATGATCACCACGGGGCTGTATTCGCAATTCATTTGGAAGCGGTGTATGAGTTTAGTATAGGTCCGATTGATCTGGGGCCGTCGGTAGAATGGGCTTGGGACAAGCATGAGATCCATCTTTCAGCAGGAATTCATCTCGCTTATCCATTCTAATAAATTTATTGAACAACACATTTATCAGGTACACATGCGTTTTCAGCTGCGCTTGCTTTTCACAACTTTATAGCAAATGAATAGCACAATTAAAAATCCGAACAGCAATGCTATAATAAGTGGGAGGTTGAGAATGTTTAGCAGTATGACCCATTGATTCGCATATGCAATTTGAACTTGATGATCGGTTTCTTCACCAAACTGGTCTTTGAATGCTCTGATGTAAGTTGTTAGGGATAACTTTCGGGACTCAATAAACTCGTCCATGAAACTACTCTTTGAGTATTTTCTTAAGTATTTTTCATACGAGACTTTAAATGCAAAGTCGGCAAATATCCTTTCATGATGAGCCGGATTCAGGATTTCGTCATTCCCTGCCAGGCAATTAATTCGTTTTGAGTCTGAATCGAATCCGGCAGGCTCAAAACGTCCGGAAGTGGGGTTGAAATAAAATCTACAATTGAGCCATCGTAATGAATGAGCCCCCCCAACCAAATCGACTAAGGCATAGTACTTGGCCATTAGGTCCATGTCAAAAACTTCGCTGGCATCCAACGTGCCATTTTGATACCCTTTCAAAAGCATGGCAATGCGTTTATAATATCTTGACTTTCGCTCTGATTTACCGTAGTTGAAACACTTGATATCAGCCTCTTTATAACATTTGGTGTCGAATTCTTGGGCCTGGTTGGTTAATCCCTCAGGCCAATAATTTTCATCGTCAAAACGCAATATAGGTGCATGAGGTCTGTTCCATTCTTTTTCAATATCAGAGCTTGAGAAATGCTCCTCTTCAGCATACAGGCCTTTAAACTGGTTATTAATGTAAACGACGACGAATGAATAATTTAGGTAGGGCAGACCTTCTTGTTTTAATATTTCGTGAAAGATCCATTCCGAAATGTACCGCCTGGTTTTTGGGTGCTGCAAACTCAACACATGGTTTTGCCTGTCCTTTTTGTACTTCAGGCGCATCGAACGAAGGTCAGAGTCGTAATGATCTATTTTGTCTCCTTTAAGTCTAACTTGCCCTGACAATGTATCCTTTCCTTGAACCAGACCAGCATCAAACCAGATTTTGGTTTTAGAAAAATCGTATTTAGCAATAGCATTTGCTGCAATCGAGTCCATCTTTACGATTGACGGTTTTGCGATTACAAGATCATACCTGTTAAAATTATCAGGATTGAATTCGCCAGGACCAAAATCTTCTTCTTTGATCAAGTAGAAAAAAGCGAGGATTATAACGAATAAAGGAGCTATCCACAGAAGGTGCTTTTTCATAGAATTGTGTCGTTCTTTGGGTCGTTTAGCGGAGAACGAATGTACTGGAAAAATGGGCGCTGGACTAGTTGGGCAGTGAATTTTCTTTACTCATCAAAAAAAAGTGTAAGGCCTGAATTGGTATAGTCCTATAGACAGCAATTGTACAGTTGAGAAACAAGTTAAACATGTAGTTCAATTGAAAGAATATTCACATAAGCAGAGCATCTACAGAAGAATTGTAAGTCCAATGGGACTTCAGTTGAATAAAAGTCAGTGATAATCGCTTTTTCAATCGCATTAATTCTTAACTTCTACCTAGATTAATAGTAAGAAAAGTGAAAAATCTTATCTGTAAGTTTTACGATTTACCTGGGGACTTTCAAGTTGAAATGATGGGTCTGCTTAGAGAAGGGGAATTGGAGCGGACGAGTTTTCCTAAAAGAGGGAAAGTAGTAGATGGGGTGATTTTTCTTAAAGACGATACCAAGTATCTTGTTCCGATGCATTCGATCGCGCGAATAAAGCCCGAACCGGATCTTGATACTGTTGAGGTGCATTCGTTTGAAGGGGAAGAGTAATTTGATTGTTTAGCCAGGAGTTGGGCAAGGCGTATTCACGGCCTTGTTGGGAAGGATTTGTGTATTTTAAAATCACAATTCATGTTTAAATCGAACTTCAGAAACACCACCCTGAACCATTTTGAGCATTCTTCTTTGAACCCCCATTCTTTTTAGAATTGGAAGAACAATAAAAAAGAACAACCTGCTTTGCCATTTAGGAGCACCCAACATAAAATAGCCGAATTTTTGTTGAAATCGCTGCATGATCTTAATTTCTCTGAACCGTTCGTTTTGAATCGCTCTCAATGTTGTGTCTGTTAGTTGTCCATTACTTTTTAGAACAGGGATACAGTAATTTGCAGCGACAATACTGTCGCGCATAGCAAGGTTAATTCCCTGCCCGGCAACCGGCGACATAGTATGTGCAGCGTCTCCTAAAAAGAGCACATTTTTTTTATGCCATTGCTTTAGTCGGTCGCATTCGACTTTTAGAAATTGAGTTCTTGTTGACTTCAGGTATCCACTGTCAATTAGGCTACGGTATGGCTTTGGGATTTCAGACATCAAAGCTTCTTTCCGAGTATCAAAATCCCGGTCTTTAAGTACTTTTTCATCTTTTCTTCCCCAAGCCATTTGTATTAGGCCTTCTGAGTTGGTGTAAAGAATAAAAAGATTGTCACCGTTCAAATATGCCCTGAACCCTTTTGGAATAAGCTCTTCTTGGTTTGGTCTTGGCAGCAAGATCCATAAGATGTTCCAATGCGTTGCTACTTTGTTGGCCTCAAGCCCAAGCTTTTTTCTAAGTACGGTTCCCCTTCCTGTTGTAATGAAAAATGCATCTCCCGCTATGATTTTTTCAATTTTATTCTTGTCGTTTATGTGAACGCTTGTAATCCTATCATGGGCCTCTGTAAAATGGATTGCACTGTGACCTAAAAAGGCGGTATATAGTGAGGACCTTGATAGTTCTTCATGTAGATACAATAAAAATTTCTCTTGGTGAAGGATGATACCAAAGTCTGCATCTTTGCCGATTCCTTTTAATACGGCTACAGGTTTTTGATCGAAAAAAACACGGGCCGCTTCAGCTCTTACGCCCATCTTTAGCTCCATGATCGCATCCATCAGACCCAACTCCTCAAGATGCTTAATTACCGATGCTTGGATCCCCTCTCCACGAAACTCACGAGAAAAATTCGGATGTCTTTCAATAACCGTTACTCGAATATCATTCCGAACAAGAAGCCAGGCAAGCAGCATTCCTGCAGGACCTGCGCCAACTATTACTGCATGGGATGATTCGTTGTTCATTTTAAAATCAATGGTTTTGACTTAAACTAAAAATTAATGACAGAGAAGAAATAAACATTTGATGGAAATCAACTCATTCCTTAATCCCCGCGAGATCCAGCATAAATGCATATTCCAAAGCGGTTTCCTTTAAAGCTTCAAAACGGCCGGATGATCCACCATGGCCGGAGTCCATATTGCAATCAAACAAGAGAAGGTTGTCATCGGTTTTCATTTCTCTGAGCTTAGCGACCCACTTTGCGGGTTCCCAATATTGAACCTGGCTGTCATGGTAGCCGGTAGTAACAAGCAGATTGGGATAGTTCTGGACTTTTACCTGATCGTAAGGAGAATACGACAGCATGTATTCGTAATATTCCTTTTCATTTGGGTTTCCCCATTCATCGTATTCACTGGTGGTCAGCGGAATGCTTTCATCCAGCATAGTTGTGACGACATCTACAAAAGGTACGGATGCAATAACACCTTTGTAAATCTCAGGCTGAAGGTTAATAATTGCTCCCATCAGCAATCCTCCGGCGCTTCCCCCCATGGCAAACAAATGCTCAGCGTCAGTATATTTTTGTTGCGTTAAATATTCTGCGCAATCATTAAAATCAGTGAAGGTGTTCATTTTTTTTAGGAGCTTTCCATTCTCATACCATTGTCTGCCCATTTCTTCTCCTCCTCGAATGTGTGCTATTGCATAAACAAATCCCCGATCCAAAAGGCTAAGTCGTGTGGTGCCAAAACCGGGATCGGTACTGTACCCATAGGACCCATAAGCATACAACAGAGTGGGGTTTTTGCCATTAAGCTCAAGTCCTTTTTTGTAGACCAGAGAGATTGGAATTTCAATACCATCATCAGCTATTGCATAGATTCGTTTGGATTCATAGTCCGCAGAGTTAAAGTCTCCCAAAACTTCTTGTTGTTTGAGCAAGTCTTGTTCTCGATTATTCATGTTGTAGTCATACGTAGACCAAGGTATGGTTAAAGAGCTGAAGGAGTACCGAAGTAATTCTCCCTCGAAATCGGGATTGTATCCCGTCATTGCTACATAAGCTTCGTCAAGGAATTCAATATAATGTTCCTCCTGATTACTATGATTGATGATCCGTATGCCGGTTAACCCTCTTGACCTTTCTTCCAAAACCAGAAAGTCGCGAAACACCTCCATCCCCTCGAATAGCACATCTGAACGATGAGGAATTACATCCTGCCAGTTTTCTTTTGCCGTAGCTTCTGCAGGACATTTCATGAGCTTGAAATTTTGAGCTTCTAAATTTGTCCGAATGTAAAATTCATCTCTAAAATCAGATATGTGGTATTCAAGTCCACGTTCCCTTGGAGCAAAAATCCTCCATTCTTCATATGGATCTGCTGCGTCAAGAATCTGATACTCTGAAGTCAGGGTGCTTGTCGAACCGATAATCAGGAATTTTCTTGATTTTGATTTGTATACACCCGTATAAAATGTGCTGTCCCTTTCTTCATAGATCAGAACGTCCTCTGTTTGAGGAGTCCCAAGCACATGTCTCCAGATCTCTCCGGGACGTAGATCAACGGTATCTTTTTTTGAATAGAATAAGGTTTTGTTGTCCGCTGCCCAAGCAATTCCACCATCTGTATTGGACAATTCATCTTCGTACAATTCTCCGGTCAGTAAATTCTTGAAATGGATTTTCCAAAGCCTTCTGGATTCATTGTCAAAACTATAAGCCAGGACCTCGTTGTTATCGCTGCACTCCGTTGACGCAACCTGATAAAACTCATGATTTTCGGCCAGCACGTTCACATCTATCAATAGCTCTTCGTCAGCATTCAAATTGTCTTTTTTTCTGGTGTAGATCTGGTATTCTTTTCCCTCTTCGAATCGTGTTATGTAGTAGTAGCCATTTTCTTTATATGGTACAGATTGATCCGTTTCTTTTATGCGAGACTTCATCTCTTCAAATAGCTTCTTTTGGAAGGATTCCGTATGCGCCATTTTCTCTTTGGAGTAAGCGTTCTCTTCGTTCAGGTAGCTTAGTACTTCTGGCGAATCTCTTTCATTCATCCAATAATAATTGTCAATTCGGGTGTCTCCATGAATGGTCAGCTCATGAGGTAATATTTTGGCTTGAGGTATTTGGGTTTTTTCTGTTGTATTCACGGATTCATTGTTTTTGTCGCCACAACTTGCAAATAATACAAGTATTGAAAAAGGAAGGGCATTTTTCATTTGAATTAGTTTGGGCGAAATATAATTAATAATTGATGTTGTTGGGAGTCGGGACCTTAAAATCATTAATGGTCAGAGGAAATTTGAAACGATCATATATTTCTAATTTGTATGTCGTAAATACAGCGCTATAAACATAGAGTGAATTTTTATCTTTGTCCCCATCAAATACAATATTACAGCTATGAGTTTGGAAAAGGAACTGGAAATAAGGAGTGAAGGAACGTGTGAAATGTGTAGCTCTGCACACGAGTTAAGGTCACATATAGTTGCGCCAAAAAAGGGAGAAACAAAAGATGAAATGGTCTATATCTGTAGTGAATGCTCAGTTCAACTGGATGGCACAAAAGAGATGAACCCAAATCATTGGCGTTGTCTTAGCGATAGTATGTGGAGTGAAGTTCCTGCTGTAAAAGTGATTGCTTGGAGAATGTTAAATGCTCTTCGAACGGAGGGTTGGGCTGTTGACTTGATCCACATGATGTATCTTGATGCGGACACCCTGAATTGGGCGGATTCTATAGAGTCAAAAGAGCCATTGGATGAAATAATACACCGTGACAGCAACGGTGCACAGCTAAATTCTGGAGACTCGATAGTGTTAATAAAAGACCTTAATGTAAAAGGGGCTAATTTTGTTGCAAAACGGGGCACTGCAGTTCGAAACATAACCCTGGTTCATGATAATGTTGAGCACATTGAAGGAAAAATTAACGGACAGAAAATTGTTATTCTAACACAATTTGTCAAGAAGTAGTTGATCCACACCGTCTCATTATCCAATTGAAAGAGGCTTAATCAAAGAGAGGGTATAGCGGCTGATCTTTTGTACAGAAATGGATTTGGATTGATAAATCGTAATGAAAGCTCAACTCCTCCTGCGGCTCCCGTTGGATTTTTCAACCCAGAGACCGTTGTGTCATAGCTAATACCAATTGCAAAATTATCTGCTTCAAAAAATACAGATGGAATGATAGCGTCCCCAACTCTGTAATGAGCGCCAATAGACCATGCAGCCTCTTTAAAATATCCGGTATATTTCGATGCTTCTCGCAGTCGTAGCCTGCACATGGTTCCTATAAGGACTTCTGCTGATGGCCCCTGAATCGACACGGCCCCGCTAGGAGCAAAAGAGAGATCAGTATTCTTTATGCCAATAAAAGAGTTGGCGTGAAAAATGAATTTCACGTACTGCCTTTCGGCTCCGGATAATTGAGATAAAACGTATTGAAGCTTTGGGCGATTCAGGTGGTTTGCTGAAACACCGACCTTTAAACGAAATGCATCGTATGATGATAGTGTTGAACTGGACTCTTCAAAGTACCAGGCAATGCCGGCGCCCACATCCATGTGCCCCCATGAATCTTGTGTAAGATGCTGTTCGTTTGTGGATAAGGATGGATCAAAACCATTGCCGGCATATTGACTGTCCCATTGGCCATTACTAAGGTCAATTGAATATTGAGAGTAGCCCAGATACATGCCTCCGGAAAGCATTTGATTTCGATTTACCTCCAGAATCCCTGAAAGATTGAGCTGGGCACGGGTGTTGCCCATATTCAGATCACCTGCCTTATCGGCAAATACATGTCCTCCTATACCGATATATGCATTATCCATGCTCTTTTTGAAGAGCCCCTGATCGTAGCTTACGGCGTAAGTACGGTAGGTTTTTCCTATACTTCTCCACTGGTCCTTGAAATTTATGGTTGCTCTTTGATCGCCTGTAAAAAGACCGGTTAATGCAGGGCTCAATGTCAATGGGGAGTTGTAGATCTGACTAAAATGCAGGTCCTGACTAAAACAGCCGATTAAAGTGCCGATTAGGACTATGGATGTGAGCAGCTTTTTCATTTGATCAAGGTAATATTACCAGACAATTCTCCTTCGGTTCCCTGCCAGTCAGTATAGGTTAATCGATACACAAAAACAGCAGGGTCCAGCTCTTTGTTTCTGTAGGTTCCGTTCCATCCAACCAATCTGTC
>Ga0206681_10001378_pt1 | contig 11184 bp, 8 predicted proteins | sample M150012015metaG_FD_161048 | JGI IMG/M metagenome (GOLD analysis project Ga0206681, IMG submission 161048) | Ammonia-oxidizing marine archaeal communities from Monterey Bay, California, United States - M1 500m 12015 | ecosystem: Environmental > Aquatic > Marine > Intertidal zone | place: USA...
TATTCTCCGTTTAACCAATTCAGCTTCGATATTATTAAGGTCATTGTATAAGTTGACCTTGTTAATACTAGATCGGTCTGCAGCACCAAATTCTTTCTTATACATAAGTATCTTACGTACTCTCCTAGTAATCTCTTTCGCGGAAATTTCTTTGTTCTTGATGGCTTCCTTGATCTTTTTTATAGCGATCGGAACGTCCTGTGAAAACAACAGCACATCGTTTCCTGCCAATAACGCTTTCACATCAACCTCACCAGGCTCAAAATAAGCACTTACACCTTTCATATTGAGTGCGTCTGTAAACACCAACCCTTCAAAATCCATTTCACTTTTCAACAGCTCGTTAACCACGCTTGGGGATAGGGTTGTCGCTATATTTTTCTCGCTTTCCAAACAGGGAACGCTAAGGTGAGCTACCATTACACTTCCCAATCCGATCTCAAAAGCCTTCCTAAACGGATATAATTCCACCGAGTCCAATCTTGCTCTATTGTGTGGTACTGTAGGCAATGCTTTGTGAGAGTCCTTATCAGTGTCTCCATGACCGGGAAAGTGCTTCCCGTTTGCCAATACCCCATTATTTTGTAGCCCATTGATGTATTGGATCCCTTTACGCGAAACGTTATTTCGATCCTCACCAAAAGATCGATAATTGATAACCGGATTGTTCGGGTTATTGTTCACGTCAAGCACCGGTGCAAAATTCACATGCACTCCTATTCTTTTGCAGTGACCCGCTATTTGTTTCCCCATCTGATACACCAATGTATCTTCTTGCATCGCACCAAGGGTCATTTGTTTTGGAAATTTAAAGGTTGAGTCTAATCTCATCTTTAAACCCCATTCAGCATCCATCCCGATCAATAATGGAATATTACTTCTGGACTGATAATGATTGGTTAGATCGATCTGACGGCCGGGACCACCCTGGAAAAATATCAACCCACCGATGTGATATTTTTCTATCAGGTCTGTTATGTGTTTCTTGTGAGCTTCATCCCGATTTGAATAGGCCGCCACCATAAAAAGTTGTCCAATTTTTTCATCTAAAGACATCTTTCTGACTACACTGTCAGCCCAGGATTTTGCGAGTTCGTCATCAGTATCTTCACCGCCACACAAAGGGCCACCCGCTTGTGCGACAGAAAAAGAACACACCATCACGAATCCAACAACATACCGCATATAACTTATTTACATATTAAAAATACCGCAATCCCCACAGGGAATTCTGATAATTCTATCATCTTATCCTAAACCGATTGTGAATAGCCTAGGGTTTTTTATTATTCGATAATAACTATCCCTACAATATTTCCAAAAGCAGTTCGGTTATTTACATAGATTCTTAAATTTGTATTATGATTCTCAAAGAAGGAACCGGATTATTCAAGGTCAGAAAACCTAAGTCGTTCAATCTGTCCACGCGCTATTATGACGCTGACAAGGAACGACTAATGCGAAGAGTCAATGAAATAGAACAGAAACAAGGAAAGCTTGCTGGAGATCGAGTTCATAGAGAATTGAACTTTCGAACAAAGACGGATATTAATTGGAAGAAGAACTATATCGCAAAGGCTAGAATGAAAAGTAACATAAGATTACTTTTCATTCTAGGCGTATTAACTGCGGTATTCGTTTATTTATACAAAAATATTGACGCCATATCAGCTACTTTAGAAAATTTAGGCCGGTAATTTATGCCAGATATCATTAAGCTACTTCCGGACAATGTAGCCAATCAAATTGCTGCTGGCGAGGTTGTTCAACGGCCCGCATCGGTATTAAAAGAGCTGTTAGAGAACGCAGTTGATGCAGGAGCGAGCAAAATTCAAGTGGTCCTGAAGGACGCGGGGCGATCATTGATCCAAGTGATCGATGACGGTTGTGGCATGAGCACTACAGACGCCCGCTTGTGCTTTGAAAAACACGCTACCTCGAAGATCAACTCCATAGATGATCTCTTTTCAATTCAAACAAAGGGTTTCCGAGGAGAAGCAATGTCATCCATCGCAGCTGTGGCGCAAGTTGAAATGAAAACCTGCAGAGACACAGACGAGTTAGGTACGCATCTCGTAATTGAAGGGTCTGAAGTTAAGTCGCAGAACCCGATCTCCGTTCCGGCAGGGACCATTGTCTTAGTGAAGCACCTTTTCTTTAATGTACCTGCAAGGCGGAATTTTTTAAAATCCAATGCGGTTGAACTTAGGCACATTATTGCCGAATTTTACAGAGTTGCCCTAACCCATCCGGATATCGCTTTTGAAATGCATCACAACGACAACGAGGTAAGCAATTTGATAAGTGGTTCCTTGCGGCAACGTATAGTGGCAATCATGGGCAAAAATTACAATGAGAAGCTAGTGCCTATAGAAGAGGATACATCGATCATTGGCTTAGGTGGTTTTATTGGAAAACCGGAAGCAGCACGAAAGAAAAGAGGAGAGCAATACTTCTTCGTCAACAATCGTTTCATTAAAAGCCCGTATTTAAATCACGCCGTAGTGAAAGCTTACGAAGAATTGATCGCCACTGATCAACACCCCTCCTATTTCATTTATCTAGATATAGACCCTGCCACCATTGATGTAAACATTCATCCAACTAAGACTGAGATCAAATTTGAGGATGAGAGATCTATCTATGCCATTCTCCGATCCGCCGTAAGACTATCCCTTGGCCGTTATAACATCGCACCAACTTTGGATTTCGAGCAAGAGACAAGTTTTGATGTTAGCCCGATTCCTAAGAACAGAACGGTGTCTTCCCCAAATATCAAAAGTGATCCGAATTACAACCCATTTAAACTCTCTTCTTCCCAATCTGATTTTGGCGGAAAAAAAGTAAGTAGCTCCGACATTATGGCTTTAGAGGACATGTACAAAAAAGCCGATGGCCACACAAGCACGGAACCTACTGAGAATGACCAACTGAATAACCTGATCGAGGTAGAAGAGCAGAGGTTACCGTATCAGCTCCATAAGAAGTACATCATCAACCACATTAAATCCGGGTTTATTGTCATAGACCAGCAAAAAGCACATGAACGCATACTGTTCGAAAGATTGATACAGGCAATTGCTCACAACAGAATGACCACTCAGCAAATTCTATTTCCTCTGACAGTGGAATTAAGTCAACAAGACATAGAGCTCTTACAATCTGTCAGCTCGGAGTTGAATGGAATGGGATTTGATATATCTGAATTTGGAAAAGGATCGATCATTGTTAACGGAATTCCTTCGATCTTACAGGAGAAGAACCTGCATGATGCAATTGACCAAATACTTAGTAATCTTAACGATGAAGGACAAATAAATGTTAGGTTCGAAGAGCAGTTGGCAAGGAGCATTTCCAAAGCTCAAAGTATTAAAAGTGGTCATTTCCTTGCGGTAGAGGAAATGCAAAATTTAGCTGATGAGCTTTTTGCCTGTGAACAACCATTTTACACGCCTACAGGGAAACCAACAACCGTGACGGTCCCAATTGAAGAATTTGAAAAGAAATTTGACCAGTAATGCTGCAAAACATATTTAAAAACATGCCCCCCGTTGTCAAGAACCTACTCTTGATCAATGTTGTTCTTTTGGTGGCCAATTTCGTATTCCTCAGCCAAGAGGTGAATCTGAATGGTATACTTGGTGCTTATTATTGGGGTTCTGATCATTTTCAGCCCTACCAGATCATCACCCACATGTTCATGCATGATAACCAAGGTTTAATGCATATACTATTCAACATGTTTGCGTTGGTGATGTTTGGCGGTCAAATTGAGCGGGTGTGGGGGGCAAAACGATTCTTGATCTACTACTTGGTTTGTGGCCTGGGAGCATACCTGTTGCATAATATTGTTAATGCGATCGAAATACAGAATCTCCTCGGAAATCTTAGCTCAAGTCAAGCAGAATTGTTTATGAAAGAAGGTTTCGAACATATTGATAATGGAGAAGTATTTACTTCAATGCCTCAAGAAACCCAGCTCGGTTTGTACTATGCATATAACATTCCTATGGTTGGGGCCTCGGGAGCCGTATTCGGATTGTTAGCAGCTTTTGCCTGGTTGTTTCCAAATACAGAACTGATGTTACTGTTCCCCCCAATCCCGATCAAAGCAAAATGGTTCGTACTTATTTATGCCGGACTGGAGATCTATTTAGGGTTCAGAAATTCTGCAGGAGACAGTGTAGCGCATTTCGCTCACATCGGAGGAGCACTGGTAGGGGTGATCATGTTGCTCATTTGGCAACGAAATAGAAATAAGTTCTATTAATATGGCATTCAATGACGACATAAAACGCGTATACCAAACAGGCGGGATATCCATCAAGTTCATTATGATCTTTGCCGTGGTTTTTGTCCTCACATTGATTATCACATTCGTTGTAGGAAGTATTAACAGAGACGGAGCTTCGATGCAGGACAACCTCAGCTGGCTTGCAGGAACGGCACATCTCCCTAGCCTGATCCGTAAACCGTGGACGATTGTTACAAATATTTTTATACATGGCGGCGCAGGTCACTTTCTGGGAAACATGATCGGCATCTATTTCTTTGGAAGAGTATTGTCGCAATTCGTAACGGATAAAGAATATACCGCCACCCTTATTCTAAGTGGGATTTTCGGGTTTGTCATGTTTGTCATTGTTTACAATCTTTTCGGCATTGCAGAAAGAAGTAGTATTGTTGGCGCATCAGGATGTGTGATGGGTGTACTTGGTGCATCCGTAGCCTATGCTCCTTTAATGCGATTCAACATGCTGATCGTTAAACCTCCTCTTATTTTGATAGCCGGCCTGTACATCTTATTTGATCTATCAACTATTGCCAATTTTGGAGGGAATTTTGGAGGAAGTATAGCACACGTGTCCGGACTTGCTTTCGGTTATTTTTCTGTAAAGCTCGGACAGAATGGGAAGGACATCCTCGGCTGGTTTTCAAAACTATTGGACGGCCTGGTAGGTCTTTTTTCCGGGACAAGTAAAGCTAAGCCAAAAATGAAAGTTAAATACAGCAAGAAAGACTTCAAAACAAAATCAAAGTCGGCGTCAAAAGAAAGAAAAGCAAAAACTGACGTTGATTACAATATGGAAAAAGTGGAACGTCAAGCTAAGATCGACGCCATTTTAGACAAGATCAAAAGCTCAGGATACGAATCGCTCTCTAAAGTCGAAAAGGATTTTTTATTCAATGAGGGCAAAAGACTATAACCGACTAACAGGTTTTGGCAAATTTGCCCTGATCATAAATATAATTTGTGTTCTGTCGCTTGCACTCGCCTATCTCGCAACATATATAAACCCTATAGCTGTGCCGCAGATGGCCTTTTTCGGACTCTTATATCCAGTCTCACTATTTGCCAATTTGCTGTTCCTTGTTTACTGGTTATTGAAAAGAAGAAAGCACTTTTTAATCTCACTGGTCACCATTATCATCGGATTTTCCCATATGAGTCACTTCATACAATTTACGATCCTCAAAAGAGAGGATGCAACGAAAAAAACAGAAATTAAGGTGATGAGCTATAACGTACGGCTGTTTGACCTATACAATTGGACACAAAACAAACAAACCAGAAACGAAATATTTAAGTTCCTGGCCAAAGAAGATCCGGACGTCATCTGTTTCCAGGAGTTTTACCAGCAAGATCAAACCAGATCATGGAATTTCAAAACCCGAGATACTTTGGTTCAATTTTTAAAAGCAAAAAACTATGCTGAAGGCTATACAGTTAGCGTAAATGATAATAAGTTCTTCGGACTAGTTACGATGAGCAAGTTTCCTATTGTGGATGATGATCACATTAAATTCAATAACGACCAAAACAACAGCTTTCTCTACACAGATCTGCTGATCCAAAATGACACAATTCGCATTTACAACGCACACATCGGTTCAGCAAGATTTTCTCAATCCGACTATGAGGTCATGGGGACAGAAGGCAATTTTAAAACCTGGCCACATCAACAATCAGAAGAAAATCCCCAAATTGTTACTCGGCTGGCCAATGCTTATAAGAAGCGAGCAACGCAAACAAAAACGCTTTTGACACATTCTTACACATCCCCATATCCTGTCATCATCTGTGGTGATTTTAATGACACCCCGGTATCTTACAATTATCGAAACTTAACCCACAAATACATTGATGCATTCACACTAAGCGGAAATGGAACAGCCGGTTCTTTTTGTTCGATACCCATGCTGCGAATTGACTATTTGTTACACTCAGATTTTTTCAATTCTTATGATTATCAAACCCACGACGAAGAATTGTCTGATCATAGAGCAATTAGTACAATACTAGAATATTAATTGTTCAATTTAACTTCTGACAGATCCAATTGATTCATTGAGTTTGCCCTCATTCCCGACACCCTTTTAGAGAAGAATCTAACGGTTTCGTCATAAAATAAAGGAACAACCGGTGATTCATCGATAAGAACGGCCTCTAGTTCATTATACAAGGCCCATTTTAACGTGTCATTCTTCTCCATAAGCAATTGTTCGAATAACCTATCGTACTCATCATTAGCAAAGTGCGTGTAATTTGGGCCATTCTCAGGAGCAAAATTCTTACTATAAAAAAGTTGATAAAAATTGGTCGCGTCCGGAAAATCAGCAGTCCAGTTCTTAAGGAAAAAATTGGTTTGAAATGTAGCCATGTCCTTCCTGTGTACTGATTTGGAAACCGCATCCACCTGCACATTCAATCCCACCTCACGCAGTTTTCGTTGGATGTAATTGCACATCTGCTTGTATTGATTGGCAACAACCAATTTGACAGGCTCTCCACTATATCCTCCCTTTTTCAACAATTCTCTAGCTTTATCAGGATCAAAGACATATGCTGAAGCTGTGATCTTTTCAAATCCGGGCATGCCTCTTGGCAAAAATCCTTTATATGCTCCCTTGCCAATATTTTTTCTCATATAAGTAACCAGTTCATCCCTGTTTATGGCATAATTAACAGCTTGTCTGATCAGTTTGTTCCTGAGCGGACTATCAGAATTGATCGGTTTGGTTTCATCCACCAAAAAACCAAGGTAATCCGTTTTTAGCCAAGGTATTTTAGAAAAAATTATAGTGGAGTCAAACTCCTCCTTGAGTCCTCCCCTATCTGTTAATAAAGCCTCCTGAAAGCTCTGATCCAGTCCTGACATCATTTCATACTTGTCAATCTTAAATTGCATGTATTCCTGGTGTCTGTCAGGCAAGAAACTAATTGTAATTGCGTCAAGATAAGGAAGTGTGTCTCCCGATTCACTTTTCCTCCAATACTCATCATTCTTCAGCAAGACCAGTTTTACATCCTCATTCCAGAAAGAAAACTTAAATGGGCCCGTCCCTACCGGGTTCGCCCTAAAATCCTCTCCATACATGTCGATTGCTTCGTGAGGTACTACTGAGCAATGTTTCAAGGTGAGCATTTGTAAAAAAGAAGGTTGAGGCTCTGTCAGATAGATCCTGAAAATCCGATCATCGATAGCCTTAAAGCCGATGTAGTTGCTCTCTTCAGTTTTTGCAACGTTCTCAAAAATGTACTTGCCCGGTGATGGCTCGGCTGGATCCACTATTCGGAAAAAGCTATATTCAAAATCGCTTGCTACAACCCGCCTGCCTTCCGATGCTGCAAAACACTCATTATCATGAAAATAGACGTCATTCCTAATGTAAAACGTGTATTCTCTTCCATCATCAGAAATTTCCCAATCAGCGGCAATTGCAGGAACTACCTTTAATTCTTCATCCAACGCAACTAATCCTTCAAACAAATGCCCGATTGCAATAATGTCTTCAAAACTAGTGGTCCTTGATGGATCCAGCTTAGAAATGCCTGCCGCCTCATTGTAACGAAAAACCGTTTTATCAGTATTCCGTTCTTCTTCGCCAATCGTTCCACACGAAACCGCGAGTCCAGTGAATACAAATATCCAGAAAGTTCTCATATTCGTTTATTTGGTTTAAAAATAACTACATAATCATCTACAATTTGCACGACTTTCTTCATGTTACTCACAGAATTTTCCACAAGCAAGCATTGCCTCGAACAACCAAAGCCATAAATACCCTATTTTTGCGCTGAAATGAGTCAGTACAAAAAAGTTTCATTTTATACTTTAGGTTGCAAACTGAATTTTTCAGAAACCTCAACCATCGCGAGGGATTTTGAAAAGGCAGGTTTTGCCCGTGTTGAATTTGAGCACAATCCAGATATTTATGTGATCAACACGTGTTCCGTTACTGAAAATGCTGACAAGAAATGCCAACAGCTGGTAAAGAAGGCATTAAAAGTCAACCCTAAAGCTTTCGTAATAGTGGTTGGGTGTTACGCGCAGCTTAAGCCGAATGAAATATCCAGGGTACACGGTGTTGACCTGGTCCTTGGAGCAAATGAGAAATTCAATATCCTTGACCATTTGGATTCATTAGAGAAAAAACAAAGGGGTACTGCAATTTTTGAACCCATAAAAAACACAAAAGAATTTCATCCATCATATAGTTCCGGTGACCGAACCCGGACCTTCTTTAAAATTCAGGATGGTTGCGATTATTTTTGTTCTTTTTGCACCATTCCATTAGCTCGTGGCAGAAGCAGAAGCAGTAGCATTGAAAGTACAATAGTGCAAGCACAAAAAATTGCTAAATCTGGTGCTCGTGAGGTTGTGCTAACCGGTGTTAATATCGGTGATTTCGGCACTGAACACAACGAAAGCTTTCTGGGCCTTATAAAAGAGCTTGACAAAGTTGATGGAATTGACAGATACCGGATCTCATCAATTGAACCGAATCTGCTTTCGGATTCCATTATAGAATTTGTGGCTAGATCAAATAATTTTGCTCCGCATTTCCATATTCCTCTTCAAAGTGGGTCCGACCTCTTACTTCAATCGATGAGAAGGAGGTATGGAACGGACCTCTATCGAAGCAGGATAAAGAAGATCAAGGAAGCAATCCCCAACTGCTGTATCGGCATGGATGTAATTGTGGGGTACCCCGGAGAAACTGAAGATGAGTTTCTTAAGACCGTTGACTTCATTAAGGAAATGGAACCTGCATACCTTCACGTATTTTCTTATTCAGAACGCAACAATACTACTGCAGTTAGAATGGGCGCCTCCGTTCCACAAGCTATAAGAAAAGAAAGGAGCAAAATTCTCCGGCTGTTGTCAGCAAAACTGAAAAGAGCATTTTATGAAAAGAATCAGGGTGAAAATGAAGTGGTTCTTTTTGAAGGGACAGAGGATGAAGGGTTGATGTTTGGCTTCACATCGAATTATGTCAAAGTAAAATCTACGTACAATCCACTGCTGGTCAACCAAACAGCAGATATAACAATGACAAAAGTAGATCGGGACGGTCTTATGACCGTTGAGTTTTCAGAACAAATGGACCGACTTGAAACAAGAACAATGGGCTGATGTAATTACGCTTGCCCTAATATACTATCAGCATTATCAACTGCTTCGGGAAGGGTCTGAGATTTAGTTGAGATCAACCAAAGGCCCGTGAATACGATCATTCCATTGACCAGTAGCAGCTCTGACCCCATCGCAAAAGTACCCAAGATGTCTGAAGAAAAGTAGGAAAGCAACCAACAAAGAATCGGAGCAATGAGACAAACAACAGGTACCAACCGATCTTTTACTTGTCTTTTCGTTATTATTCCAAACGCAAACATTCCCAACAACGGTCCATAGGTCAGGGATGCCAAGAAAAATATCTTATACAATGCGCTTTTATCCAATATGGAGCTAAGAACAAGTGCTACTACAATTAATACGACAGACATGACTATATGCACAAATATCCTAACACGCTTCTGAGACGAAGCAGGTCTGTCTTGAATTTTAAGAAAATCAACACAAACTGAAGTTGTTAAAGACGTTAATGCTGAATCTGCACTGGAATATGCTGCTGCCACCAATCCGAGGACAAAAAGAACAGCAACCATCATTCCCAATCCTTGACTTTCACTTAGCGCAATCGTCGGGTACATTGCATCTGCCTGAACCGCACCTTTGTACATCCAGAGACTGATCTCTGTATCATTGGCGTATAACAATAATGCTGATCCAAGCATTAAGAAGAATAAATTGGCAAAAACCAATACTACTGTGAAAGAGATCATGTTTTTCTGTGCTGACCTTAGATCTTTACAGGATAAATTCTTCTGCATCATATCCTGATCTAACCCCGTCATACAAAAAGCAACCACAGCCCCCGCTATCAATTGTTTTAACCAGTTGTTAGCGGGCATCCATTCGCTAAAAAAGATCTGAGAATGCTCCTGATCAAATATTTTTGCAGTCAGCTCACCTATTCCCAGATCGAAATGATCTGCAACAAAAATGAATGTTGCTCCAGCGGCAACCAACATAAAAAGAGTTTGTAAAGTATCTGTCCAAACAATCGTTTTGATTCCACCTTTAAAGGTATATAGCCATATGAACAACACTGAAATAGTAACTGTCAACCAAAAAGGGAAATCAAATTTTGCAAATACAAAATCATGCATTATCACAGCCACCAACAGCAACCGAACTGACGCGCCGGCTATTCTGGAAATGAGAAAAAAAGAAGCGCCTGTCTTGTAGCTGAACTCACCAAATCGATCTTTCAAGTAAGTGTATATCGAGGTATAGTTCCATTTGTAATAGATTGGCAACAATACATACGCGATCAACAGATATCCGATAATGTATCCGAACACCATTTGCATATAACCAAATGACCTTCCGTCCGGCTGTCCGGTTACCGAAACAAAAGTGATACCCGACAAAGAAGCACCGATCATTCCAAAAGCAACCAGATACCACGGTGACTTTTTATTCCCAATAAAAAACGAATCATTGTTTGCTCCTCTACTTGTCAGGATACTCACGATCATGAGCACTACAAAATATCCAACGATTAGACAGAGTATTACTGATGCTGACATACAACAAATAAAACAATTAAATCATTTTGAAAATGCACCAAATTTGAATAGTATTAACATCGATTTATGCAAAGCCAATCATTAATAGATAAAATCAAGGAGTTGGAAAAACAAGCGCTACAGCTTGAAGGAACGCCATCTTCACGAAAGCAAATTCAAAGCAGGGTTCAGGAATACTGTGAGAATTTTATACAAAACCTGAAAGACCGCGGTTGTTTCAGAGCAACTCATAACGATGCAGGTGG
>Ga0206681_10001385_pt1 | contig 11168 bp, 7 predicted proteins | sample M150012015metaG_FD_161048 | JGI IMG/M metagenome (GOLD analysis project Ga0206681, IMG submission 161048) | Ammonia-oxidizing marine archaeal communities from Monterey Bay, California, United States - M1 500m 12015 | ecosystem: Environmental > Aquatic > Marine > Intertidal zone | place: USA...
TCCTGAACCCAGAGAACCTTCAAAAGATTAACAAAATACAGATGTTCCTCGCCAAGCAGGCTGTATTCGATACAACGCTCTCTGTCGCCGATCATCTTAAATATGTAAACAAGGAGTTCCAGGGGAGTTTTTCGGCCGATGCGCTGCCACCGACCAGACAACTAGTCGCCCAGTACCTGATGTTTTTCCACCGCAGTGAGTTGGAGTCCTACATCAGCCACGACTACCGACGAGCTAATATCGTTGTCAGGCACAACATCAGCGATTCTCACACCCTCAACAAGTACATTGACGAACTCAAAGACTTTGCCAGCCAGGTTTCCGGAGATGGGATTACAGTACAGGTCGTTGGCGAGAACTTGCTGGTAAACCGGGCTGCAGAAAAGCTGATGGTTTCCCAGGTCAAGGCACTCGTTCTTTTACTGGCACTCATTTTTATTCTGATGTCGATCATGTTTACGTCTTTCAAGGGCGGGGCTATTGCCATGATCCCATCCGTTATTCCCATTGTGCTGATGTTTGGCATTATGGGATTGCTCGACATCCCATTAAACCCTGGAACTGCCATGGTGGCGGTGATCGCAGTCGGTATCGCTATCGACGGCACCATTCACCTGCTCGCCCATTACAACGAACTTTGCAGAACCACCTCCGACTATGAAGGCGCAGTGCACCAGGCAGTCAAAGAGGTGGCCACTCCACTGATTATTTCAAGCCTGGCCCTGTCCCTGGGCTTCGGCATCCTCCTGCTATCGAATTTTACCATCGTGGCGCAATTCGGCGCACTGGCAGCACTGACCATGTTGATTTCCATTTTTGCTAATCTGCTGATCACACCCATCATCATGACAAAGATCCGCCTGGTCGGTCTCTACCAGATTATTGCCATGAAGGTCGACTCTGCCGTTTTGGAAACCAGCCCACTGTTTACCGACATGACCAACTATGAACGCAGAAAGGCCATCCTGATTTCGGAAATTCACGAATTCGAAGTTGGCGAGAAACTTGTCACCCAGGGAGATGTTGGCAGAAACATGTACATGATCCTCACCGGCTCCGCCAGCGTCGAACGTCACGACGGAGACAACACTCGCCTACTCGCAGAACTGGAACCAGGTCAGGTATTCGGGGAGGTTGGCTATATACAGGCGATTGAACGAACCGCTGACGTTGTGGCAAAGACACCGGTCTCAGCTTTGAACTTTGAATATGATCGCATGCAGAAGGATCTCAAATTTTTCCCGAACATCATTGCAAAGCTAAACTTCAACATCAGCGCAATTCTCGGAGAACGTCTCGCCGATGTGCTGGACGGGCGGTAGTTTCCCCAACTTTTACTGTCGGTAATTGATACCGTTTTTAGATAACACCTCGAATACCGGGGCTAAATGATCACCGTAGTGTTTCCATCTATCTACTGCGCTGGAATAAAGCGGTTCGCGCACCTGCATGGCACTCGCTGTGGATACCGCGGATTTACTTTTATAGAACTCCAGGCTCGCTGTTTCGAATTCTACACTCAGAAAGGCACATAATTGACGCACGGTGGGTTCAGGTTTCGCAACGATATCCTCATAGTCCACCTCAAGAAACCTATCGGGGAACACAGCTTTCCAATGGGCCATCAATTCATCAAACAGGCAGTAATATTCCGCCGTATCCTTCAGGTCATAATGATAGTTGTAATAGGAAAAGTTCACCGCAAACAATTGCCGATAGTTAGAAAGGCAGGTATCTACAGGATGGCGCCTGAGGCAGACAATTTTCGCCCCCGGCAGGGCCCTTAGTATAAAGCCCACGTAGAGAAAGTTCAGCGGCATTTTGTCGAGCGAGAATTCCTTGATTCCGGTCCTTTCGCCAACCTGGAACAAATAACGCCTACCCACTTCCGAAAAATCAACCTCCCGGCTTCCCATCACAAGTTCGCTATCAAGGATTGCCTGGGTTTTTGAACCTGAGACCTCTTTCATGGCTCTGGCGAAATACTGAACCTCGCCCATGGAAACTATCCTGGAATGCGTACCAAGTATCCGATCAACCAGCGTAGTTCCACTTCTAGGCATGCCAAGGACAAAAATATTCTGGTTACCCAGGTCGCTGGGCGCATAGTCGCCGTCTACAGGAAAAGTCTGCTTCAAGGCTTCAAACAGCTTCTTATCGCCCGCAACGCGATAGTCGACCTTCGCCCGCATTCCTTCCTTTCCTGTACTCAGCGACTGGAATGCACGGTCATAATTTCCGCTCTTTTCATATTCGCGTGAGATGGCATGACCGAGGTACAAGCTGTCTTCCGGTGACAGGTTCGTGCGCTTTACAAGCTCCTCAAGGCCTGGCAAACGCCCTGATGCACCCAGGTTTTTTTCCAGTTCCGATAGCGCCCAATAAGCACGATAAAAGTCTGGCTTCACACGGATCGCTCCCCGGTAACCTTCCTCCGCAGCAGTTGCATTACCGAGGAACTGTTCGACTGATGCCAGGTTAAATTGAAACTGCGCGTTGTCTGGCGTTACCCTGACACTGAGCTTTAAAACCTCTCTTGCCTGTTCATGCATTTCAAACCGGCTATAAACTACACCCAGCGTGTCCAGGACCAGCGGCCGGTCAGGCCCCAGGCTCATTGCATAATCAGCCGCCGCGACAGCAGCTTCTTTTTGTCCAGCCATGGTGTGAAGACGCGCCTTATGAGCAACATATTCTGTGTTACGGCTCGACAGCCTTAGTGCGCTATCGACCAGCTCAATCGCCACCGACACCTTGCGCCTTTCAGTCGCGGACAAAGATAAAAAAAACCATGCATCAGCATAGCTGTTATCCAGTTGGAGAATCTGTTTCGCACAGGATTCCAGCTCTGCAAACGCACCGTTATTAAGTGCTATTGCGGCTTTCTTGGAGAGTTTTTTTAGCGTTTCAGGCATTACCCAAGCGATCGAATTAGTGTCCCCGATGGCGCAGGGGACACCCGGAGACGGTTTAGAACTGGTAACTTACCCTGACGCCCATATTCCTGGGCGCGCCGATGTACTGACCATAACTTCGGAGAGTGAACCCATTATAAGTATTTCCTGGCCCTGTTTGCTCATCCTGTAGGAACCTTCTACTGGTGCGGGTTCCAAGAACGTAGTATTCATCCGCCAGGTTATCAACGTAGGCCTGAACCAGCCATGCATCCCTGGAGAAGGTTGCTGACAAATGGTGAACATCGTAACTGGGAATTTCCTCACCGCCCCGGTCGCCTGGCGCTCCGGTGTCCGGATCAACCAACGGGTCCTTATCTCCACCAGGGATGTTGTAAATACCGCCGGTGTAAACAACACCGTAGTTGATTGCAAGATCAACACTATCCCAGATAGTGGTGTTATAAGTGATGTTGAACGTCGCCTGTTGCTCCGGTGATCCCGGCAGTCGAGTGCCGTCGAGCGCATCAAAGGGTCCAACCAATCCGGGTGCTGTGTCTGTCAACTCCGCATTGGTGTATGCGTAAGTGAGAGCCGCGTCCCAGTTCTCATTGATCAACCATCGCCCCTGGAATTCAACGCCCTGGCTCTCGGCCTCACTACCGTTGCCGGTAATTGGCAAACTGCCATTGTCCGTTACGGTCGAAACCTGAAGATCCTGCCAGTCAATGGTGTACAACGCCGCACTAATGGAAATCGTTCGATCCTTCAGGAAACCCTTGTAACCAATCTCGTAGTTCTCAATCTCATCGGGGGCAATCAGGACTTCGCTGGCGAGCGCACATAGTTGCTGCTGGTCGCTGGCTACCTGATCAGGCGTACATGCAGGCACAGAGTTTACGCCACCATTTCGGTAACCTTCCGAGTAGGTAAAATACACCATCGTGTCGTCGTTGATATCCCAGGCTGTATTGAATTTGATCAGGTCGCCGTCATCCTTTCCGGCATTTTCGCCAAAATCGATGTTGATCGCATCCTGGGTATCACCGAGAAACACCGTATCAAACAAGGGCAATCCGAACCCACCGCGAGAGTCGACTTCAAACTCATAATTCCGATACCCAACCGTAAAGCTTAAGTAATCTGTAGCCTGGTAAGTCAACTCACCATAGAACGCTGTTTCTTTTTCATACTGATCCGTTATCTGAATATATTCCAGATTGTCAGGTCTAAGCTGGACGCCACCAAAATTATCTACCGCAAACTGGTCAAAACCGGGTGTGAATTCCTCGCTGGTCGCGTAGCTATCAAGCTCATTTTCGAAGTAGCCAATCGTCCAGGAGAATTTACTTTCATACTGCGAAGTCAAACGTATCTCGATAGTTTCAGATTCCTGGTCAACAATTTCACGCGTGAATGCAGAAAAACTCGGAAAGAATTCGTAACCATATTCAAAATCGAGCAGAAGGTCCGTTTGGTCCCTTTGGCCTTGTTCTTCATATTCTGACTCGCCGTAGACGAATGTCGCCTCTGCAAATCCCAGATCCCAGGAAACGTCCAGACTAACCAGGTTGTTGGAGAAATCGTTTGGTTCTTCAAAACGCAAACCTGCCTGGTATTTACCGGTATTAAAAGATAACCGATTTGTAATCTGTCGACCCTCTGCCTCTGTTTCCTGATCGTAGTACCAGATATTGATATCAATGTCGTCAGTGGGCAACCAGCGGAGGTTCGCTCGGTAGGATGTGGTTTTCTCACCATTGGCATCATCGACCTGACGCAGGTTAGCAGCCACATCAGCAGGGTCCGAAAAATCAGGCTCGGGATTGGAAACGCCTGGCTGCTTAACAACAAAATCATAATCGATGAAACCTGGATCATCACGACGATCCATATTCACCCGCAGCGCCAGGGTATGTTCCATCAAGGGGATGTTAACCGTCAGGCCATATTCAAGACCCAGGTCATCCGCCTCGCTATTTGAGTTCAGATCTGCCCTGGTATCTATCTCGAACTCGTTCGGGTTTGCTTCAACAGGGATGTACCGGATGGCGCCACCCATGGTGCCTTGTCCGTACAAAGTACCCTGTGGCCCAATCAACACTTCCACCCGCTCCATGTCTACGGGAATCAAATCGATCTGCAGCGGAATCTCACCGAGGTAACTAGCGACGGTGTCACTGGTAAATCCGGGCCCAAGTCCTGTCGTGTTCAGGCCCCTGACCAGAATATCCGGAGTGTTATTCCTTGGACCCCGGTCAACCACCGTAAGACCAGGGACATAATGAGCAATATCAGAAATATTATGCAGCCGTAGCTCTTTAAGCTGATCGCTGCTGACAGCAGTAATGTTGATGGGAATGTCCTGTACGTTCTCAGCTCGCCTGGTGGCGGTAACAACGACTTCCTCAATCATGGTTTTATCTGCCGCCGCCGTTACGCCGGGTATAGCCGCGGCGACGGGAATAGAAGCAAGCGAAATCGCCTGTGCCAACTGTTTTTTACTCGGTGTCCGGTAAACCATTGGCCTCATCAGATTCCCCCTGTTCATCGAAACATTGCAGTACACAACAAAGCGTGGACGATAGCGCCAACACACTGTGATTGGAAGGTCTACGTCGGTTCCAAAGTCCCCGGCGACATCGCAATTAACCCTACAAAACAGACCAAACATTAAGCATTGTATGTTTCTCGTATCAGCTATAATTCACGGTACTTCCCAGGGACTCGCAATGCACCGTATTTACTTTCTTCTCCTCGCCTACCCTCACCGTGAGAGCCCAAGGCAACTCTCTCGTATGGTCCAATTTGGAATGACGCCTATCCAGACATTGCAGTCGGCGACCATTACCGCTGCAATGCTTTTAAAGGAACAGGAAAATTTTGGCGCCCTTAGAAGAAGAAAGTATGCCGACATTAGTGCTGTTAGAGGCGACCCACTCACCAATGTCAGGCTGCTTGAAGACGTGAGCTTCGTCATGAAAGTGGCACGATTTATAAGACGCCGTAAATGATTCGCTTTCTGCTTGTTCTTACAGGTTCAATTCTCGCGGCCGCTATCCTCAACCCAGACTGCAAGGCCGCGCCAATGACTGCTACCGAAATACAAAAACAGTTCGCTTCCGGCGTATCCGCTTCAGTGGCAACACGAAGAGCGATTGAAAAGATTAAGGCCACCGATGATGACTACCACGCTGTCATCGTGTCAGGCGGCCCTGCTGTTGTGGCAAGCACAAGGCGTCTGGATGGCCTGTCCCGCGCCGAAAGGGGACAACTTCCGCTAGGGAGCGTTCCCATACTGGTCAAAGACAACATTGAGACTATTGAATGGCCAACAACGGCAGGATCACTCGCATTGACAGATAACCTGACGGGTCGCGACGCAGACCTTATTTCAAGGTTACGGGAGTCGGGCGCCGTCATACTGGGAAAAGCCAACCTGAGCGAATGGGCAAACTTCAGATCCGAAAAATCCATTTCCGGGTGGAGTGGTGTTCGCGGCCAGACGCGTAATGCATTTGATGTAACACGCTCACCCTGCGGGTCCAGTTCCGGGTCAGCTGTGTCTGTCGCATTGGGATACGTACCCGTAGCGATCGGCAGCGAAACCGATGGCTCAATTGTATGTCCTGCTTCCCTTAACGGGGTCGTTGGATTCAAACCAACCCATGGGCTTGTGTCCGGCTTCGGGATAGTGCCGATTGCAGCAACACAGGACACCGCAGGACCCATTGCTACAAGCGTTATTGATGCTGCAATAACGCTTGGCGCAATGATCGACGTCGACGGAAATTCAACCGAAACAAGCACTCCAATCCGAGACAAATTACTGGCGATCAAGGCCCCAGCAGACCTTAAGGGCAAGCGCATCGGGATACTTTCCGTGGTTCAGGGTTTTGATGCGCGTCGTGATGAGTTGCTTGAGGCAGCCATCGCCACGCTGGAATCCCTGGGTGCCGAGGTTGTTCCGGGTTTAGTGGCGAAACCGTACGATGGCTTCAACCAGGACGAATATGACGTACTGCTGTATGAATTCAAACACCAACTCAACGATTACCTGGCAGGGCTGCCAACAAAATTCAACCAGTTAACGCTCACCAAACTGATTCAATTCAACCATCAGTCAGATATAGAACTCTCCCTGTTCGACCAGAGTATTTTTTTGAAAGCCAATGAACTCCCGTTGACAGAGGTCGAATACCAACAAAAACTTGGTGCCATTAGAAAAGCAGCACGTGAAGACGGACTAGATCACCTGATCGGCGCGAACAAACTGGATGTGCTCATTGGCACTACTGGAGGACCAGCGTGGACAATAGACGATGTCAACGGGGATACCTTTCACGGCCCTTCGATCTCAAGCTTTCCAGCTGTTGGCGGGCACCCACACCTGACTGTCCCGATGGGGGATATTCGCGGCTTACCTATTGGTTTGTCATTTATTGGACGTCGCTTCGACGATGCCCGACTAGCAGCAATTGCCGCAGCCTATGAGGCGAATCGAAAAAAGTAACTCGTTGTTTGTGGTTTTCGGACGGCTAGCCTCACAGACATCACCAGCAACTTCTAACTGGATTAGGCTTATTTTACTCTGTATCTGTGCCACGATGGAAAAAGCGAAATCAGTTTAAAAGTAAGCCAGAAACCCCAGCGGGCTTCTGGTTAAGGAGACACTCACCATAAAACCAAACGCTGCGATGGCCGCGGCCAGGTAACTCACCCGAGCAGTCTTCGTTTTACCCCGCCTGAGTGCAAACACACCCAAAACAATGTAGGCAATCAATGCCAGGCCCTTCACAGTTAACCATGAATCTATTCCCGGATACTGCTGCGCTAGCGCCGCTAGAACCACACCTGCAATAAGGAGCACAGTATCAATGACATGTGGCGCAATCCGAACGATTTTCTTTTCCAGTAGAGTGTTCTCCTGAATCATCCACATACCACGCAGCAAAAAGAAACTGCCGGAAAGACAAACTGCGGCAACGTGTATGGTGTAAGCAATGAGAAAGGCATTCAAATCTTTGTCACCGGCTGTAAGTAAGGGAGTATTCAGTCATTATGCAGAACTATAGGTAGAACTATGTGTAGAACCATATGCAAAACAATCAGCAAGAAACCCACGGGCAAGACTGTACTTAGCTTAAGTAGCGTCGTACCCGCAGGACTATGCTCAAACTTTGTCTCTTGGCGCCAGACCCTTCGCTGCACGCACTTTATTCATGCGCTCTTTGTCAACGGCCAGAGGTTCACCCAACTCGCTTTCGTCGATTGCACCAGCCATATGTTTCCCAGCTTTAGTGCCGTTATACATAATTTTCTTGGTAGGCGTAACGGCAAGGATCGTTCGCAGTGGAGAATCGAGCAGATTGTAAAAGAAGTCTTCACCGTCTTTGTTGTCAGGGTTCAGCTTTTGTGACAAGGCCCCATAAAACCATTTTTTGGTGTCTTCATCGTCGAAGAATTCGCCCGTACCTTTAAACGTAATGGCGCCGCCTGGCAAATCTGCCGTTGCATTAGGACCGTAACCCATCGCACTAACATTCACGGATACGCGCGGATCCCGCTTAATCGCAGCTGCTCGATGCCTGTGCTCTGAAAATGTGATCCAAATTTTCCCATCGTGCCAGACAAAGGCATGAGTAACCCCAACAGGCCATCCGTCTTTAGTTGCCCACATGAGGACACACTCAACCGAGTTAGTCATTAATTGATCTACTTCCTCATCTGAAAAAGGATAGATCGATACCATTTCGTGATCGTGAGTTTGAGCCATTGGGTTTCCCTTATTTCTAAAATATTTGTTGTCTAAAATAAATGTAGTCGGTAACAGTTTCTGTGATCAAGCATATCAAAGTTAATCCACAAAGGTCTTGATAACCAGGCATACGGCCTCTTTATTGGTCCTGGGATGTCAGGGTTACTGTTCAATGCCTAAGCGAGAGCGCGCTAACGATTTGTTGCTTCCTGAGATAACCTCCCAGATGCTAGAGTCGCTCTCCTGATTAACCGGTGTTTGTAGGAAGTTAAATGCGAAGTCTCTGGATCAAGATTCATCTCTACGTTGCTGCATTCTTCCTTCCCATGTTGCTGGCGATGGCAACTTCTGGTGGTCTTTACTTACTCGGCGTCAAAGGCTCAGTTGATTCGACACCCGTCTCCTTGTCCGCGACGAAACCCCTTTCCGCAGATTCTGGCACGTTAGACAATGATGTCCGCGAGCTTTTGAATGCGAACGGGATCGACCACGATTTCGAGTACATCAAAGTTTCTGGCAAGAAGTTCATTACCCGGCCAACTTCTGCCGACTACTACGAGCTCATCATTCACGAAAATGAAGTGCAAGCGACGCTGAACCAGCCCGATCTGATTAAGTCGCTGGTAGAACTGCACAAGGGCCATGGGCCTTTGTTTTTCAAAGACCTGCAGAAACTGATGGCGCTCGGTCTGCTAATCGTACTACTGAGTGGGTTCTGGTTGGGTGCTTCTTCTGCAGGTCTACGAGTACCGACTCTTCTAACCACAGTCGCTGGGTTATTGGTATTTCTCGGGTTGGGCTTTATCATCTAACTTGTTAATGAGAATAGTTCGCATTATCTTCTTGATAATGATTCTCATTTAGGATACTTTGCTCACCTGTCCTCTGTTCAGATCACCACTGTGAAATACGCAGTCTTAATCGCCACGCTTGCCCTCCTATTTTGCCCGGTTGCACTTGCCACCGATGCATCGTTTCTTGATGAAATCACCATCGTTGGCGAGCGAACCGACATGCACCAGATTACCGGTGCCGCCCAATATATCGGCGAAGCCCAATTACAGGAGCAATCTTACTCTGACATCCAGAGAATCCTCAGGCAGGCACCGGGCGTTTCCCTGCAGGTAGAAGACGGCTACGGCCTGCGACCGAACATCAGCATCCGTGGTGTAGCAACAGAAAGAAGCGGCCGGATAACCCTGCTTGAGGACAATGTGCTTATCGCGCCTGCACCCTACTCTGCGCCATCTGCCTATTACTTCCCGACCGCGGGGCGTATGCACGCCGTCGAGATCTTGAAAGGCCCGGCAGCGATCATGCAGGGTCCCTATACCATCGGTGGGGCAATGAACATGATATCGACACCGATCCCATCAGTTCGCGGCGGTTCCCTGAAGGCCGAAGCCGGTGAAGATCATACCTATCGCGTTCATGCAACCTACGGCGGCACCAGTAGTAACGGCTTCGGGTTTATGGTGGAAACCCATCAGTGGGAATCCGATGGATTCCAGAGTATTGATCGCAGTAACAAAGACACTGGGCTTGATGTAAAGGACTACACCGTGAAGCTCGGTTATAAGCATGATCGGCATACGGTGGAACTTAAACTCCAATATGCAGAACAGCAATCAAACCAAAGTTATCTCGGCCTGACCGATGACGACTTCAGTGATAACGCTTTAAGTCGCTACGGTCTATCTGCGCTTGATAATATAAAGACAGAACACGACCAGCAGATTATCCGGTATCGCTTTGACATTAATGGCTCGGTCTCATTCTCGGCTACCGCCTATAACAACGACCACCAACGTGACTGGTTCAAAACCGAGGGCCTTGATTTCGATGGCAGCGCTTCCGCAGAATCGTTTGACCGCACGAGTTGGGCAAAAGTCATCACGGCGATTAATGAAAACAGCAATCTGGGCGAGTACAGCACTGAAGATCTGCAGGCAATCCTTGATGGTGCAGATACCGCCGCCGGGAGTATCCAGCTTCGTTCAAACTCCAGGGAGTACTTTTCCCGGGGAGTTCAGCTCGGCCTGGATTGGCGGTTCACTCGCGGCGAAGCGTCCCACGAAATTGAAGTTGGTATCCGGCTTCACGAAGACGAAGAAGATCGATTGCAGCGCAATAGCAACTATCACCAGCAAGGCGGACGCCTTATTCTTGAAGACCTCGGTTTACTGGGCAATGCAGGAAACAGGATTCAGGAAGCCGAAGCCCTGGCCATCTATATTCAGGACACCATCGAACTTGGCAAATGGGTGTTAACACCTGGTTTACGTTACGAAGATATCGAACAAAAACGTACTCGATGGGAGACTAGAGACGGGCGCGCAACAAACCCTTCATCACGTGCGGATTCAAATATTCGCGACACGCGAAGCAATGACACCCAGGTGTGGCTGCCCGGATTCGGTGTACTCTATCACCTGTCTGAATCCACTACCCTGGTGGCAGGAATCCATAAGGGATTCACAGCCCCCAGCAACTCTCCAGACGTTGACGAAGAAGAA
>Ga0206681_10001386_pt1 | contig 11164 bp, 8 predicted proteins | sample M150012015metaG_FD_161048 | JGI IMG/M metagenome (GOLD analysis project Ga0206681, IMG submission 161048) | Ammonia-oxidizing marine archaeal communities from Monterey Bay, California, United States - M1 500m 12015 | ecosystem: Environmental > Aquatic > Marine > Intertidal zone | place: USA...
AAATGCAATGTATATAATTCTAATCGAGTGAGAAAAGACGAAGTAAAACAATTCTTATAAAACTGAAAGAGTCTGTTGGACATTTCTAAGAATTAATTATTGATCGAGAAATTAGGACACAAAAATAAGGCAAGCTACTCACATCGCACCGCTACAACCACCTACCCTTGCTATGTTCCCATCCTGGGGGATTCAGTAGGAGCTAGTCGTGTGAGACTTGCCTCTCGACAAAGATAAAATCTTTTATCATTGAAGCATACCTATTATCAATAAAACTGTGTAGGATAAGAATACAGGTTCTTGTAAAGCGCTACAAACGTTATGCTTACTTACACAATAATAGGTAGAACTTTCATAATCTTTTGGATGATCTGCTCACTGTTCAGATTCTCAACTGAAACTCTATTACCCGGTTTATTGACTTTTGCGGGTTCATTGAATAGAACAGCATATTCTTCCTCCAGGTTTGCGTATTCGTAAATGGAAGTGGAATCCATGGTAACAGGTGTAGACACTGCCAGGCCAAGCTGCGGCTTCACCATCGATCGATAGAACCTCATTAGTGCTTTTTCTTTCAGACTGTTTTTTGCCTGTGCTGAATCATTTAGGAAATCAAAATAATAGCTATCGTAAATAACGATCTTATCTCTCCAGGTGTACTTCAATTTCACGCATAGCTGACCTATCAGATAATCTATATAATAAAATCCAAATCTGACAAGGGAAGTAAAGAAGCTATCCGTTCTATTTCTTCTTGGAATAGAAACATGTCCGAAATCAGCTTCATTATTCTTATCCCGTTTTCGTTTGAACAATAAAGAGATCAAACCAGGCCGATGACTCAGAATAACTACATCCTTATTGTATCTTGCCTTTAATCTGATTTGAAGTGTCTTGATTATATTAGATTTTTCCGCTTTTGGAATTTCACTAAACGTGCATTCGAATCCTCTGGCTAGCTTGCCTCTCAGAATTGTTTTCAATGCAAATCTAAATTTTAGAGAAGTCCATTTGACTATGCCCATCCGATCTCTAACATTATTCCGAATTTGCAATAGCTCTTTTCGCCCTATGCCACATAATTCGCCAATAGATTGGATGCTTAAATTATACTTCTTATTTAAATAATTTTGGATAATTTCCTGTTCTGCTCGTGTAGCTGAATGTATGTGTCGAATGAAAGTGTCTGTTACCGCACCCGATGAAATAGCTGAAGCAAGAAGTTGACACTCAACAGCGACTCTGCTATCCGGCACCAAAATACCGTTAAGCTTCCTACTTGTGTTTAAAACCAATTTTGAATCAATGTACTTTATTCCATTGGCCATAAATTTGTTTCGTAGAACAACCAACATGAAATGGCCCTCTATCAAGCGTAAAAATACTTGAACGCCGTGCATTTTCTTGACTACCCGTAATTCCGAAACATAAGGGTGATTTTCTAAAAATCGTATAACACCTCCTTGATTTTCTTGTCTTATCAGAACTTCAACTTCACTTGGACCATGTTCCTCTATTTCGTCCTCAAACTCCTGCAGAAAAGTGTGAGAATAGCTGTTTAAATAATGGGCCAGATCAGAATGAATACCTTTTCTATCATCCAACTTACGCTCGGTGAGTTCAGCCAATGCCTCTTTCCATAGATCAATTAGCTTAAATTGATCCTCCGTTACTTCGTCTTGAAAAGCAAGCAATCCTAAGTTCTGTGATACTGTATTCAACAAGTAATGTTTTAAATAAAACTTAATATCTATTGCCCATTTATCAACCAATTCGATCAGTCCACTATCAACAAGTTGAGTTTGAATTGCCTGTTTTACCCCACTCCAGTCTTTGTTCTTGACAATTCCTTCATTATGAAAAATGAAATGAAAAAAGTCAAACAAAATTGGGTGCATGCTAGTGGCATGGGAAAAATTGAACAAATACATCTTTTGATCAACAATGGTACTGCTCCACGGCGTAAAATCGCCATAGCCATATGAGAAAAGCGTTCTTGAATTGCTCAATTCCAACTTTAATCCTGTAAGTACATCACTGAAGTATTTAAAGTATGGAATATTGTCTGATTTATAAGCACTTAATAATTCTATATTGTGTTTAACTGCAAGAAATTGTGGAGTTTCAAAAAACTTGTATTGTCTGATCGTCTTGTCAATAATTTCCTTTATAAATTCAGCGTGTTCGTGTGTAAACTTTTCCGAATATACAATTGGATAATTTCCAATAGAAATGTTAGAAGTATTCGAATATTTATCAATCCTTGGCATGACTACCGAATCAAAGTTGCTACCTTTCCACATGCCGATCATGATGAGTTGGTTTTGCAATAGGCTTTTCGAATACCCATTTCTGCAAAATTTCACGAAACAAGGCTCACTACCCAAACTGTAGAACACAGTAGGCGCTCCACCATATTCTTTCGCTCCACTCGAATATGCATAGCTATCAACCAAGTGCCTGGTATATTGTACACCGGAAAGAGATTTTTTCCAGAATACCGTGAAATAACCATGTGTATAGTATCTATCACAACGAAGCGCTCGTAACAATCGTATCCTGGACATGCGCGCTTTATCTTTGGATGAAATTTGTTGGAACAGGTTAGAAAAATTCAGAGTCCCTTTTTTAAAGATCCATTTTATACTACCATCCTTCCTGTTTACATAGGATAATTTTATCGAAGAGGAATCGTTCCTTTTAATTTGATTGGAAAAATCTATTATAACATCAAAACGATCGTATTCTAGATCCTTCTCCTTTGTTCCTTTTGTGCTAATTATCAGAAGTACCTGAGGTGATTCATCAGAGAACAAAATATCCTTCATAGGTTCATCAAGAATCAATTTATCAGCAGGGTCTGATATATGAATGGTCTTCTTTGAAGGCAATACAGTTGAGATCCATAAATTGATGTCAGAGGCAAGTATATTTATCATTTGTGGTTTGTTTCCTGACTTCAGTCCTAATCCGTGCCACCATGATAACTACCTGACATATAGAGCTTTAAAGATTTGACAAAATACAGGAACGTCCATTTAACGGAAGTGTTTTCCCAGAATGGGATGTAGAAGTGCAGTACTAAGCGAGGTCCGTTTCCAATTGATCGAGTGTTGCTGTCAACGATGTTAACAGGGATCTGACCAGCTCGTTATTCTGGTTTTCAACAATTGCCTCTACCTTGCGAATGTTGTCACTCAAACTGGGGGCAATAGTATCAATTGAAGGCTTAATTTTGTGCGCCGTTTTACCTATGATTACATAATCATTGCCAGTAAGAGCGGTATCCATAACTTCTATTGCCTCTCTACATGACGACAAAAAGGTATCCAACATGAGTTTCACAAAAGATTCATCTCCCTCTGCAATAACTTCAAGGTTCTTCCTAGTATACAGTTTTTCCATAAAATATTATCCTAATAATAAAGTCTAACCCTTCTTTTCATCCGTATTTGAGATGTTTTCAACTATTGCTTGGTACAATTGATTAGGAGAGTAGGGTTTGCTAAGATATCCTTGCATACCAGCTTCCAAACATTTTTGATCATCCCCTTTAATTGCATTAGCAGTCAATGCAATTATCGGCACCTTCAATCTAAGCTCATTTCTAATCATTTTTGTTGCCTCATATCCATCCATTTCCGGCATCATAATGTCCATCAGGATGAGATCGTATTCCTTCTTTTCCAACTGTGTTATGGCTTCTTTTCCATTTTCCACTTCATCCACTTCGAACTTCTTTCGTTCCAAAATAGCTCGTGCCATCATCCGATTCATCTCGTTATCATCTACTAACAATATCCTAAGTCCCTCTTCAAATTCAAAAACGACTTCCTCCTCTGGTATACTAGGCCCTTGTTCCTCTTGATATAGAGGAAGGTCCAAAGCAAGTCTAAACGTTGATCCTTTACCCATTTTACTATTTGCCAGAACAAGAGTACCTTTCATTGCTTCGGCAAGTTGCTTTGCAATTGACAGTCCTAGACCGGTACCTCCATATTTTCTGGCTGTACCAATATCTGTTTGAGAAAAGCTTTTGAACAGATCAATGATCTTATTCTCCGCAATACCTATACCCGTGTCAATAAAATCAATTCTTATAGAGTGGCCGCTCTTGAATTCCTTCGTTACTTTTATCTCTATTAGTAACCCTCCTTTCTCCGTGAATTTCACAGCGTTTGTGCAGAGATTTAAAATAACCTGATACAATCTAAAAGGATCTCCCAAATACGAGTTTGACAATTTTGAGTCTACTTTGGTCTTAAAGTAAATTCCCTTGGACTCAGCATTATACAACAATGCTGATTTTGCCTGATCGATAGTGGCCTCCACATTAAATGGAATAGAGTCTACCTCAAGTTTACCCGCTTCCAATTTTGAAAAATCCAATATGTCATTTATAATGTTCAGAAGGTGATCGGATGACTTTCTGATCGAATTGAGATAATCAAGTTGCGTCGAATCAAGTTTGGTATCCCTTAATAAATAATTAAGTCCTACAATTCCATTTAGAGGGGTCCTCATTTCATGACTCATTCTTGCTAAAAACTCTTCCTTAATAGCGGCATTTTGCTCTGCTACCAATTTAGAGTCAATCAGATCCTGTTCCATGTTCTTTCTTTCCGTAATGTCTACGTGAATACCGATAGACCCAACAATCACATTGTCTTCATTGAACACGGGAGTTCCTGAAACAAGCACCCAGGCAAACTCTCCATTCCTTTTTTTGATCTTAACTTCATACACACTTGATTTTCCTTCTCTCCGATTGGCAATCTCATTTTCAATATCGGCTTCTGAATCCGAATAGATCAATATTTCCGACGCTACAAGGCCAATTAGCTCATTCGATCCATATCCCGTTAGTTCCGAAAATTTAGGATAAACTTTTGTAATTCGATCATCCAGATCCACCTCTAAAAGTCCTAGCTCTATGTTTTCAATGATCTTCTGATATTTTTCATCGCTTCGTTGGAGGTATTCCTGCAGTTTGATCTTTTGCGACACATCAGTAATCTGAACCAATCTGGCCTTTTTCCCACTATATGGAATGGTACACGCACTTATTTCCACAATAATCTCTTCAGCTTCCTTCGTCAAATGGATCCACTCCTTGTATGGTTCAAATTCTGTATCGTTAACAATGTTTTCAACGTCTCTCTCCAAAGCTTCCCAGTTAGCCTTATCGTGTAGCTTATGTATCTTTAATTTCAGGAATTCCTTTCTGGAATAGCCATACTTTTCAATGGCTGTTTGATTAATGTCAAGGATGCGGTAAGTAGCTGGATCGTAGATTAACAATGCTAACGGATTGCTGTCATACAGCATTTTGAAATAATCCTCCTTCGGTTGATTCTGAGTGTCTTGATTTTCCTCATTCAGTTTCTCAAGTTCAAAAAGCTTGAGTGTTCTTTCTCTTAGGTCCGAAGTTTTCCTCTTCAGCTTCTCCTCAATATCTCTACGGGCAATATTCTCTTTTAAATATCGCTCTTTCCAGATATTTACATCCTGATCCATTGGCAGAAGTAGGAATTAATAGATTGGTTGTTTCTCTTCTTTCAGCATTCTATAAATGGTTGACTTGCCTACGTCTAGCTTGGCAGCCACTTTTAAAACATTGTTGTCGTATTGCTTGAGGTATATCTTAATGATCTGATTTGTGTACTCCTTTAGAGTCAGATCCTGATTCAAGACATCTTCAACCTGATTTGATGAAGTTGCGTGGAAATTTATGTCAGCATCAGTGATGACACTATCCTCGCTGATCGCACATGCCAATTCAACCAAAGCCTTCAATTCCCGGATATTTCCAGGGTAATTGTAAGAAAGAAGTTTGTCTTGAGCATTTTTGTGTAGTTCTATTTTGCCCATCCCATTCAATTTACTGAATTCACCAATAAAGTGCTTGGAAAGAATTAATATGTCTTCTTTTCTGTCTCTTAAAGGAGGTAATTCGATAGGTAAACCTATTAATCGGTAATACAAATCCTCTCTGAAATTTCCTTTCCTTACTTCATCCAATAAATTCTTGTGTGTTGCGCAAATGATTCGAATATCCAATTTAACCGGTGTGTTATCTCCAATTCTGACAAGTTCCCTCTCTTGTATAACGCGCAATAATTTTGCTTGTAATGAGAAATCCATTTCTCCAATTTCATCGAGAAAAATTGTTCCTTTATTTGCCTCTTCGAATTTACCAATTCTTCGAGCTCCTGCACCGGTAAACGAACCTTTTTCATGACCAAATAATTCGCTTTCGAGCAACTCCGACGGAATCGCAGAAACGTTTACCGCAACAAATTTTTTCTTGTTTCGATCTGAATTGTAGTGTATTGCTTTTGCCACCAACTCTTTTCCTGTACCTGTTTCTCCAGTTACAGAAACATTGATGGTCGTCTTGCACGCTTTCTCCATCAACCTGTAGATGCCTTTGAGTATAGCGCTGTTTCCCTTGATATAGTTGGAAAAAGCATATTTGCTGGACACCTCATCTTCAAGTTCTTCTATTCGCTCTTTCATCTTCCGTTTCTCTCGAATAAAATGAATAGCGTTCCATAATCGATCTTTTGTATCCTCATCCTTAACAATGTAGTCAAATGCTCCATTCTTAAGCAAGCCTATGGCAGTTCCCACATCTTCTTGTGCTGAAACAACAATGACATCCGATTTGGATCGTTCGTTCCGCAGTTTACTAAGCAATTCATCACCTGAAATGTCAGGAAGACCATAATCCATTATGACTATATCTATACCTTTTTTATCAGCAAAAAAGCTAGCAGCATCTTCAAATACTAAAGCCTCGACATCCGGATTTAAGTTAACATGATACTTAAGCATCTCCGCATACCACTTGTCGTCTTCTATAATTGCAATTTTCATTTTTCGTAATTAGTATGTTATTGCATTCTTTATTCTTTTCCCAATTTAGGAATAATATGACAGTAAAAAAACAAAAAAGTGAACTAGTTTGCCTTTCTGTCTGATTCCGTGCTTAATCCTTTACGTCCGGCACAATACTTTAATTAAGTTGCAACCTTTAACCATTTGAAATATAGAGACTTAAACCTCTACACGTGTTGACTCCAAATCATACCCAATGTAGATGTTTTTGGACGTTTCACCATCCTCAAGATGTCTTGCTATTCCTATTTTGGGATATTCCCATGGTGGGATTTGGTGCTTTTTATACTACATTCAAAAGAAAATGTTTCATAAAATTTGGAGATCAGTAGTGAACCCGTTACTATCTGAATCCATTTTTCTTTTGTTCCAAATAATCTTGCAATATAATTGTTGCACTAATTTCATCAACCAAAGATTTGTTCTGTCTCTTCTTTTTGCTCATTCCAGAGTCGATCATTGTTCTCACAGCTAGTATTGAAGTGAAACGCTCATCAATGCTCTCTAATTTAATAGCAGGGAACGTGCGCCTTAAGTGGATCGAAAAATTTTGAACTGATTCAGACGCATCAGTATCTTGATTACTCAAAGTTTTCGGCACACCAAGAACGAAGCAATCAACCTCAAATTGCCCAACATATTCTTTGAGAAAACCAATCACTTCAGTGGAATGAACGGTCTTCAATCCGGATGCAATAATTTGCTGATCGTCCGAAACAGCCAGCCCTACTCTCTTGGTACCATAATCGATGGCAAGTATTCTTCCCATATATAACAAAGCTACACTTTCATATAAATATTTTCACTTTACGGTGTTCCCGTTATTATGAAATCTATATTTGCAATAGCAAATTAGTTTTCAGCTATGAGGAAAATGATTGAACAAGCTTGGGAGGACAGAAAGCTTCTAAAGGATATTGCTTTTCAAGATGCAATTAGAGGAGTTATAGATGAACTTGACAAAGGCACTCTTAGAGTGGCCGAACCATCTGAAAACGGTTGGAAAGTGAACGAATGGGTAAAAAAGGCTGTGGTATTGTACTTCCCAATTCAACAGATGGAAACTATAGAGGCCGGACCTCTGGAGTGGCACGATAAAATGAAGCTTAAAAATAATTATGCAGAATTGGGTGTTCGTGTTGTTCCACACGCAGTTGCCCGATATGGAGCTTACCTTGCGCCAGGCGTAATTATGATGCCTTCTTACGTGAATATTGGAGCTTATGTTGATTCCGGGACAATGGTGGACACTTGGGCTACAGTTGGTTCTTGTGCGCAAATAGGGAAAAATGTTCATCTGAGTGGTGGCGTAGGAATAGGTGGTGTATTAGAACCTCTTCAAGCCTCACCCGTTGTAATTGAAGATGATGCATTTATCGGTTCCAGATGTATTGTAGTAGAGGGGGCACGAATTGGAGCCGGCGCTGTACTCGGAGCAAATGTGGTTATCACAAAAACCACTAAGGTCATTGATGTTTCCGGGGAAAAGCCAATCGAATACAGAGGGCAAGTCCCACCAAGAAAAGTGGTAATTCCAGGCTCCTACTCGAAAAAATTTACCGCTGGAGAATACAATGTCCCTTGCGCTCTGATAATTGGAGAAAGGAAAGCAAGTACAGACCTTAAAACCTCCTTAAACGAAGCGTTGAGAGAATATGACTTGGCGGTTTGAACCACTATGATGAAAACAGATCATTAAAATATTTCAGCCCTTAATCTTATAACTTCGTTGTATGCGTATAGGTTTTGATGCTAAAAGAGCATATCATAATAATACCGGGCTAGGAAACTATAGTCGTGACCTGATCCGAGGACTAGCCAACAAATACAAGGAGGATCAATATGTTCTTTTCACACCAACAGTTTCACAAAATCCGAGAAGCGCTTTTATTAATTACTTTCCTAATATTACACCTATTACACCAACTACTTTTTTTGACAAAAGTCTTAGAAGCTACTGGAGGTCAATTAATCTTGAAAAAGATCTTATTAAGCAGAAAATAGACATCTACCATGGCCTAAGTCAGGAAATCCCAAAAAGAAAAGGTGGTAAATTGAAGTATGTTGTAACAATACATGACCTCATTTTCCTCAGACATCCGGAAACATATAAGGCAGTTGACAGAAGGATTTACGACAGGAAATTCAGATATGCTGCCGAACAGTCAGATCTGGTAATCGCTATTTCTGAACAAACTAAAACCGATCTGATCGAATTCTATAATACGGATCCCGAAAAGATCCGCGTGGTTTACCAAAGCTGCCATGACCAGTTCAAGCAAGCAGTTCCTGAAGAAGCTAAGAATGCAGTTGTTGAAAAATACGGTCTTCCTTCTGAATTCATTTTGTACGTAGGCACTATTGAAAAAAGGAAAAACCTGAAAACGCTTGTTGATGCATGCCGGTCAGTTGATCTTCCTATTGTAGCTGTTGGTCATAAAACATCCTATTTCAAGGAGGTTATATCAGCAGTTGCACAAAATAACATGGAACACCGCATGTTCTTTCTCGAGAATATTCCCTTTGAAGATCTTCCAGCCATCTATCAATCAGCTAAAGTATTCTGTTACCCGTCAATTTTTGAAGGCTTTGGTATTCCGATCATCGAAGCTCTCTATTCTAAAATCCCCGTAATCACGTCAAAAGGTGGAGTTTTCAAGGAAACTGGCGGTGAGGCTTCTCAATACGCTGACCCATTAAGTGTTGAAGACCTAAGAGCTAAACTGCTCATTGCATTGGAAAGGGATAATTCCGATCAGATTAAACAAGGCTTTAAGTTTGTTCAAAGGTTTTCAACGGAACAATTCATCGAAGGTGTAAGAAACGTGTATAACGAGCTCATATAATGGAATACAAAGATCTCATTGACAAGTCTGTTAAAGTACTGAATGGGGGCGGTGTAATTCTTTACCCTACAGATACCATATGGGGATTAGGGTGTGACGGAAGTAATGATGAAGCCATCATTAAGCTGAATTCGATCAAAAAGCGAACACAATCCAAACATTACATCATTTTAGTTGACAGCGAAAATAAGATCGAACGTTACATTCGAGAAGTTCCGGACATAGCATGGGATCTGATCGATTGTGCAATCAAACCAACAACATTAGTTCTGGACAACGCATTCAATGTGTCAAAGCAGTTATTAGGTTCTGACGGTTCTTTGGGGATAAGGGTCTGCAAAACAGACTTTTGTCAACAATTGATTCGAAAATTTAACAAGCCACTTGTTTCAACATCAGCCAATATTACAGGGGGGCCTCCCGCAATTAATTATTCAGGTGTAAGCAGTAGTATTAAAAATCAGGTGGATCTGATCGTGGACATTCCTGATCTTTACGAGTCCACAGCAAAAGAATCAAGCATCATAAAACTATGCGGGGACAACAATGTTAAAATTATTCGTCAATAAATACTAACAGTTTACCACTATGAAGGTATTTGACAACTCCCCATTATCTGCTATTATTGTACAAATTTTGGATTAATGAACACATTTATCATTTCCTTCAGAGAATCGCTAGAGGCAGCATTGATCATTGGAATAATCTTTACCATCCTTAAGCAAAAATCGCTCGCGTTGCACATAAAGTTTTTGTGGTTAGGTGTGGTTGCAGCGCTCATATCTTCAGTAGCTTTTGCCTTCGGTTTAGAATGGGTCAATGGTCAGATCGAAAATGAATCCATAGAAAAGCTGATGGAAGGAATCTTAATGATCGTCACAGCCGGATTTGTCTATTATGTGATCTTCTGGCTGTCCAAGCAGGTTTCATCATCACAGGAAATTGAGAATCAAACCATGGCCTCAACAGCGAAACGATGGGGTGTGTTCTGGATGGTCTATTTTACAATCTTGCGGGAAGGATTCGAGACAGTTATGTTCTTGTTCTCAAGTGAAAACATGTCGGCATCCTATTTTTACCTGAACTTCTTTTTGGGCATTGTTGTTGCCGTTTTCCTGGGCTATCTCATTTTCATCCAGGGGCGTAAGGTCGACCTGAGAAAATTCTTTAAGGTCACTAGCTTCCTGTTGGTAATTTTCGCCTCGGGGATGATCGCCTACGGGATACATGAGCTGGAGGAATTCGTTGTAAAAGGCAATCATCTTTCCTCTATCGGCATTGAAACCAAAAACGAGATCGGCCGTGTCTGGGATGTTCTTCAACCCGTTTCAGAGCTTCCTGAGGAAGCAAATGACACTTGGTATACTTACAATGCTGACAAAGGAAAATACATTCATCTTTTGCATGACAAAGGAAGT
>Ga0206681_10001390_pt1 | contig 11131 bp, 11 predicted proteins | sample M150012015metaG_FD_161048 | JGI IMG/M metagenome (GOLD analysis project Ga0206681, IMG submission 161048) | Ammonia-oxidizing marine archaeal communities from Monterey Bay, California, United States - M1 500m 12015 | ecosystem: Environmental > Aquatic > Marine > Intertidal zone | place: USA...
CCACATCCAATAATGGTCATAATTGTAATTTGAAATTAAACGATTGATAGGATTGCGCAAGCAAGTAAGTAGAGTAACTCGGTCGTCTTCAGCAAGTGTTGAGAAATCTGCGCCCCCCCATTCACAAGCTACGAAAGTAACTCCATCTGCTTCACAACGGTTGATGAAATCAGTCAGTTCTTGCCCTTCCTTCTTCCAAAGTGGAATTACTTCTCCTCCTTCTATTGGATTGCCATTTTCATGGGTTGGCCAAAAGGTCTCACCGTTGGCTATTGCCCTTCGGATAACATAGGTTCCTGCAGCCTTGTGCAGGTGCTGGAACCAGACCAATCGGTAAGCCGACATTGTTTGTGGGGTCGGGGAGGTTCGTATTCACGATTCCGCAGTCCCTAAGGGGACTGGAAGGGAAAGGGACATGGATGACCGCCTTCGCCGGTTACATCATGGGAGATGTCCGCGTTGAGGCCGATACCATGGGGGAACTGGAAGTTCCTGCCGATAGATACTACGGTTGCCAGACTGCTAGGTCACTGATAAATTTCGATATTGGAGATGATAGAATGCCGCGCGGGGTTATACGTGCATTTGGTATTCTTAAACAGGCCGCTGCTCGAGTAAATTGTGATTTAGGCCAACTCGATTCTACTGTTGCAGAACTAATTATCAAAGCCGCAGAAGAGGTCATCAACGGTGACCTTGATTCCCACTTTCCATTGAGAATTTGGCAAACTGGTTCGGGCACTCAATCGAACATGAATTCCAATGAAGTGATTGCAAATCGTGCTATCGAGATGGCTGGTGGTGTTCTTGGCTCCAAAACTCCGGTTCATCCTAATGACCACGTCAATCGAGCGCAATCATCTAATGACACATTTCCAACTGCAATGCACATCGCTGGAGCAGAAGCATTCACGCATGAATTATTGCCAAATCTAAAGGCTCTAAGGAATGCTTTGGCGATGAAATCTGAAGCCTGGAGTGGTATCGTAAAAATTGGAAGAACCCATCTTATGGATGCGGTCCCTCTTACCCTTGGACAAGAAGTAAGTGGTTGGGTTTCTCAACTCGATGCTAATATTCGTAGAATTGAATTCGCCCTAATTGACCTCCATGAATTAGCTCTTGGTGGCACTGCAGTTGGAACTGGGCTAAACACGCATCCAGAATTTGCAGATAGGGTTGCAGCATCCATCGCTGAAAAAACGGGCCTGCCTTTTGTTTCAGCCCCTAATAAATTCGCACAACTTGCAGCCCATGATGCAGTGGTTGCGGCATCAGGATCGCTGAACACATTGGCTGTTAGTTTGATGAAAATCGCCAATGACATACGTTGGTTAGGTTCTGGTCCGCGTTGTGGCTTAGGCGAATTATCACTCCCTGCAAATGAACCGGGTTCATCGATAATGCCTGGAAAAGTAAACCCAACTCAGGCTGAAGCTTTGACAATGGTATGTTGCCAAGTTATGGGCAACCATACTGCCATTACAATTGGTGGCTCCCAAGGTAATTTTGAATTAAATGTCTACAAACCAATGATGATCCATAACTTATTGCACAGTGCTCTAATCCTAAGCGACTCAATGAAAGCATTCAGGACCAAATGTGTTGAAGGAATTGTGCCAAATGAAGATGCTATCAAAAATCATCTTGAGAATTCGCTAATGCTTGTTACAGCACTTAACAATCACATTGGATATGATAAGGCTGCAAAGATCGCCAAGAATGCTCATGAAAAGGGAACTACTCTCCGTGAATCTGCTCTCGAAATGGGGTATGTAACCGCTGAAGAATTCGAAGAGTGGGTTAGACCCGAGTCTATGACCGGTCATGAGTAAGACGTTGTCAAATCAACGCGCGTAACGCATCGCGACCCTCAACAGTCATTAATGAGATTAACAGGCGCCGAATTACCTGTGAATGCAGGATGGGAGAACTGGTAGGGGGGTTTCATCCGGGTGGGATATCCGCCCCCCTGCCAGCCTCCGCTGACGGCCACCAAGTCGTCGTCACCAATTCGTCTCCTCCGAAGAGAAGTTTCCTTGGATCGTTGACCTCCCGAAAGAGGCCTTCTTCCCGATAGCCTAGGTCCAGTTCAGTCCGCCCGAAGGCTTTCTTCCCTGGGGGTTACATCCAGTCACTCCGAAGAGTTCCTTTCAGCTTCCCGAATGCTCACCTCTTCCCCCGAAGGGGTTTCAGTTCACACCCTGGTGGTCTGGCGCGGTTTCCAGCACCCGAAAGTACTGATCCGTCTCCATCCCTGTAGTCCGGCGCGGTTTCCGACTCCCGAAGGTGTCAATCCGTCTCCGTCCCACTCCTCAATCCCTGGCTGGCCCACCGAAATGGTCCAGTTGCTGACTGAGGCGGTGTTTCAGCCGAAGCTTTCGCACCTAGCCGTTCCATGTGACGAAGTCGGTCCGAAAACCTGTCTCGCCACCCTTCCCGGCTGTTTTGCACAGTTGTCGGGTCATCCTCCACCGAAGCGGAGGCCCTCCCTGTTCCGACATCTCCGTGAAGATTTGCCGGCACACCGATCGCCGAAGCTCCTGGTGTCCTGTGGGTGTGTTCGGGCTTGCCGTCGAAACGGCCTCCCCTATACACCTCGCCCTTCCTCTCTCGAGGATGAGCGACCAACTCTGCGCCCGGTTTGGGCTGACCGGTTGGCAAGGGTCCCGGAAGGCCCTCGAAAGGACCCTCCACCACTCCCCGGGGAGCAGCACTTTTCCCGTGGGGGGCGGGGGACCATAAACTTTACGCTAAATATGCCTCCTTTTCCAGTGGAAACGGGGGATTGCGTGTAATATTTCCAATGGGCCCGGTGGAAAATAATATTGAAAATAACATTCAAGAACGTAGAGATCTGAGTCGCTCAGCAAGTCGAGTTTTTCGATCATCGACCTTTGCTTCTTCGCTATCGGTTCTGCGCTCAAATAATCCCTTTTCCCAGATGATTACCTTACCATCTTCGAAACCAAATCCGACGCGATTTTGGTTGGCATGAGCGACCCTAGGTCGCGATGTTCGCATCGATGCAATCATCTCGCCATTGGAACTTCTAATCTCGAGAATGCCGTCTATTGTTTCAAAGCGTCCCGTCCAATGCGTTGAGGAAAATCCTTCGGTATGGCAAATTACCTGACTGCCTCGGGCTGACCAGAGAGGTTCTGCTGCAGAATTTCGGGCGATTAGTGTCCCACCTTCTATGGATGCTACAAAGCCGTAATCAGTGCAAATAATGGAGTCAATTGAATCCTCTTCAGAAGAAATTAATTTTCCTTTACTTGACGAAATTGTGCCATCAGAATGCCCTAATAGGGTACGCTTACGTCCACTAATGCCACAGGTAACAGGATGTTCAGTTGCAAGGCTGCTATGCTTCTTTCCTTGCAAAATCCCACACCGGGGCCTCCCTAGTGCTAACAGTAATTCCTTCGAAGATTCGATGAACCACGGACGCTCGTCTATTCTCTCTACATCGATAAGTTCGCCCTCAGGTTCGAATTCCCAAATTGCGCTCTCCATGAAATCTCCATGCTCAATATCGTATACACTCGACGTTGCAATGACTTTTCCCTTATGCATGCAAAGCATATCAGATGAACCTTCTAAGGCATGAGACCATTCGATACTTCCTTCTTTGATACAGGTTACATTTAGCCCACTGGTTACAATGGTTCGATCTTGGTTGATGAGAATAGTCTCAATTCGGTCATCGCAATCAACTTCCCACATGAGGTCGCCTTCGGCATCCCATTGTTTCAGAGCACCGTCCCAGCCGCCAGCGATAATTCCGCCATCGGGAAGGATATGAATGGCACTAACTGGCTCGCCCAGTTCGCGTATCATCCAAGCCGCGCCCATGAGGTCCATGAGCGCTCCTACGCTCACAGAGTGAATAGACTGTCGCCCTCAGGAGTCGAGAATTACGCTACTGCGGGGAACTGAGAAAGTTAGGGCGAAGGCTACCAAACCAAATAAGCAGGCGCTCCAATAATGGCCCACTGTGAAGAATACTAGAACAGAACCTGTTCTAATTAGTCCTCGAGAAGAGTCCTTGATACCAAATAATGCAAAACCCGCAGCTATTATCGAGAGCCCGATGAAACCCCAGCCGATCATGATGTACATCCCTGCTGCTGCAGGATCCATCATTGGATGTTCCATTTCATTCGGTGCATGGTCGATTAATCGCACACAAGGGCTACCATTATATTCGCATTCAAGTTGGTTGAAGTGGTCTTCGTTTGGCACATCGAATTTCAGATTGGTGTATCCTACTGCCTCGCCGAAAGCCGGGGGTGAAATGATAATTCGATGGTGAACTTCGTCAAGTGTTTCGCTTTCATTATGAACTCGTTGGATTTTGATGAAACCAAGGCCAGGGTTTACTCCTTCGATTTTGAAATTGCCATTTGCATCGGTTACAGTAGTATTCTCTACCCACATTCCTTCTGCGTTTCTCGATGAAACGTGGATCTGTAAGTCCTCTTCGCCCGAATCAATCTCTCCAGTTAGTACGCCTGAACCTCTTGGTGCTGATTCACCCATGGAATAGATCCACTCGTCGGGACGTATCACTCCTGATTCTGGTGATACGTAATCCATACCGTTCGCTAATCCAAGGGCGCAAGTGATGAGAATGAAGATGCCAATTGCCTTCAACATTGGATGGCCATCTTCGGACTTGATCTCAAAGGCTGTGCCCGATGAGGAAAATAGAACGGGTACTTCCTCTGGAAGGTCGTCCACCTCCTCAAGAAGTTCTGACATTGTTAAGCCGTAGTGGCGGTCCTACTTGATTGAGACGCGTCCGTTTGATTTCGAGATAAGGCGAGAGAGTTCGCCTTCATCGCACCAAAGTGTGAGGAGATATTCATTGAATTCGGTGACGATTCCAAGATTGTGAATTTCACTCAAATATGATTCTGCAGCTCTTTCATTTGGTTTTCCAGGCAATACTTCAACTGTAAATTGAGGGCCATAAAGAGAATGAAGAATTCTTTCTCGTAGAATTTCCATGCCTTCGCCGTTAACCGATGAAACTAGAATTGGATCTAGAAATCCTCTATCTGCCGCGATGGCGTTGGCTTCATCCATATTGCCGCATTTATCAGATTTGGTAAATATGAGTTGGATTTGTCTATCGTCATCTTTTGAACGGTCCAATACTTCACGCCTACTGGTCTCAAGTTTCCTCTCCACTTCCTCCAGCGAGTCACTAGAATCCACAAGTAAGAGAAGAAAGTCACATTCCAAGGACTCATCTAATGTGGCATGAAATGCATCGAGAAGTTCGGAAGGAAGTTCATCGATGAATCCAATCGTGTCTGCCAAGAGTATGCGAGGGCTCATCTCCATTCTACCGATTGTGGTCTCCAAAGTACTGAACAACTTATCCTCAACCAAGACCTCCTTTCCTGAAAGGGCGAGAAATAGAGATGATTTGCCAGCATTTGTATAACCTGCTAAACCAACGGTTTTCGCCCCTCCTTTTGCTCGTTGTCGGCGCCTTTCGCGTCGAGCTAATGCGTGCTTACTCTGGCGTTTACGGAGTTGTGCAAGTTCATGATTCGTTGTACCAAGTACATTTTGAATCGCCTGACGGCCTCCGCCACCAAAACCGGCTCGCTCACCAGTAGTTTGTTGATTTGCAAGTTCTCGCAATATTGTCCGATCCGCTTGAAGATGAGCAATCCTAACCTGAGTTCTCGCTTCAACGCTTGAAGCATGGCTCGTGAATAGTGTGAGTAGTAAGCGCACTCTATCCCAAGTTTCTACGCCTACAACATTGTGGATATTCACAAGTTGGCGCGGTGTAGCATTACAGTGTACAATGACAAGGTCGACGCCTTCCCATGGATGGCCTGAAACAATTCCTGCTAATTCATCACCAACGTCCTGAAGCCGCCCGCGACCAAAGAAGCCCTTTGGGTCTGGAGTTCCTGTTTGGACTTCAATCTCGATAATGTCGATGCCCATTGTCTCTGCAAGCGCTATCAATTCTGAAGGGTCTCCCTCTCTGACAAGCATGATGGCTTTTCTACCTTGGTGGCTAGTTCTAGCCTCGGCAAGATCAACTCCTCCCGACCCTGCAAGAATCGGAATTGTGTCGCCCATGGGTGTGCGAGATGGGAACGGACCCTGAATGATTCGGAAGAGGGTAAGTCTCATTGAGGGGGGGTTTGTGATAGGATTCCATGGCGGAGGTCCACCAAACTACCATCGAGTGGAATGGGCCGGCTGTTAGCGGGCAAATGTATGCAGATTTGGTCCCTGCTGGTATAGAAACAGAACTTGTAGTCGATGGCGACTTTGCCTCGCTTTCCCTTAGAATTACTGCCGCTTCAATGGATAAACTTCGAGCGATTGTCGATGAAATTCTAGCCACCTTCTCTGATGCAGAAGATGGTCAATGAAGGTCGAGGATTACTGGGGCATGGTCTGAAACTTCAAGGCCCCCTCTCCTCTCTATTCTACAGCCTTCAAGACGTTTTGTTGCTGCAGCATTGCCTAAAAGATAGTCAATTCGCCAACCGCGATCTTTGGCTCTAGCTTGGCCGCGATTAGACCACCAAGAGTATATTTTCTCACCTTCACCTACACTCTCTCGGAAGAGGTCGCACCATCCTTCTGCCAGTAATTCGGTAAGCCACTCTCTTTCTTGTGGCAAGAAACCGCTAGTTTTCGCATTACCACGTGGATTCCAAATATCGTCTTCAGTATGCGCAATATTGAGGTCGCCTGCAAGAATTACTGGCTCTTTACTAGATAATAATGGCCTCACAAATTCTCTCCATTCATCCATCCAGCCTTCTTTGTAGAACTGACGTTCAATCTTTGAAGAGCCGCTTGGGAGGTAGGTGTTAACGAGAGTTATTCCTTCATGAACAGTAACCAAAATTCGCCCTTCAGAGTCATTCGGGTCCAGTTGGCTATTCATGCCCCTGGAGATTTCTTTCATGCCTATCCGTGAGATGGTTGCCACTCCAGAATATCCTTTCTTTTGCGCTGGATGCATTATCCATTCATACCCGTCAGGGAGGGTCCAATCTTTGGGCAATTGTTCGGGTAAACAGCGCACTTCTTGGAGCATCCACACATCAGCATCGATTTCATCAAAGAAGCGATCAATTCCCTTTCGAATCGCGGCTCTGATGCCATTGACATTCCAAGTTACGATTCTCATGAGGCTCTGTCCATGTCGACAGTACTTCACATTCTCGCATCGGCAAGTCCGCCTTCAGAATCGGTCAAAGTGATTGATTTGTTTTCCCTCTTCACTAAAATGTGGCTTCGCCATCCAGAAACTCTCTCATCTAGTAGTGATTCAATTGCATCAATCCCCCCTTCAAGTGCTATGCATGAAAGATGGCTATTTCCTTGAGATTTCATTGGATGAATCGCAGCTAAATCAATGATTGCGACTTCGCCTTTGATTATTCCATGTAAGCCATCGAGTGGTTTGTTGTCAAGAACGATGTCAAGGGTGCTGGCTTTCACCGCCTTCCCTTTCGGCTCCCCAGTTGCCATGATAACTTCATCAGCAGGTATTCTCGTACCATTTGCAAGGGTTACACCGTCATCTCTGACCTCGGTAACCTCACATGATGGTTGAATTGGCACGCCGACTTCCTCCAAAGAAGAGGCTAATCTACCGACTAATCCTGACCAGCCCTCTCCTACTACGCACAAATTACCTTTCAGGAGTGCTTTGCGGCGTTCGGGGATATCTTGCCCCCAACCGGAAATCATTCTAATCGCATCATCTCTAATTGGATCCTGTCCCATTTTCAGCGAAAGTAGTTCTTTGGGATTATTTACTGGATATAATAGGCCATATCCTGCAATCATTATTTTCTGCGGACGAATCGGCCACAAACTGGGTTTTACTTTGCTGACCTTTTTCACCATTTTATGAAGCGCCCCTCCTTTGAGAAGTAGATGAGGGCCATGCTCCAATTGGAATCCTTGTATCTCTTGGGAAGTTCCGCGCCCGCCGATTCTTTCTCTTTTTTCGAGAATAACAACTTGGTTTTTTGCAAGGTGTTGGTGAACTGCGCGTGCTAGGCCTTGCAGGCCCGCGCCAACCACAAGAACCCGCTTCATACCCCTCTCGAACACGTAGGTAACCATGAAGTCCTCGTCCTCCCAGCCAAGACCATGGCCGAAAGGCAACATCCACCTCATGACAGAGGCGGCAAACTCTGGAACCCTTCAGGAGGGCCCAGTCGTTTGTTAATTTCCAGTTTTGATCGCTGGACAAGCGCTCTTCTCGCCGATGATGGAGTAGATATGCCCTTCATGGGTGGCTCTGAGGTTATCGAAGCGATAATTTCCTCTCGAGGAGAAGGTGTGCTAGTTGGTTGTGCAGCTGTTGATCACATGTTGCAAATTTGGGCGGGTAGCCTCGATATTTCTTGGTCCTGTACTGATGGCCGAAGTGTATCCTCGGGAGATGAAATTGCAATAATAAAAGGTGACAAAGAAGCAATACTCGCTCTAGAAAGAACTATTCTCAATATCCTTGGTCAATTATCAGGAATTGCAACAGAAGCCAGAAAATGGTCTACGAAGGCTCCAGGCCAAATCGCCTGCACAAGAAAAACGATTTGGGGACTTATGGATAAGTGGGCTGTTCATTTAGGCGGGGGGCTTAGTCACCGCCTTTCACGAAATGATGCGAAGATGGTCAAAGAAAATGATCTCGCAGCAATGTATCCTGAACTCGACGGACATGGAGCCCGTATTGGAAGATTGATTTCTGAAATTGACACTAATGAAGTAGGTGCATTTCTAGAAATCGAAGTAAGGCAGGAAAAGGAAGCGATTATGGCAGCCTTTGCTTGGTCTGAAAAGAGAATGACTACAGGGTGTGACAGATTGGTATTGATGCTCGATAACTTCGGTCCTGAACGCTGCAGCGCAGTTTGTTCAGAACTAGATGAAATGGGCCTTAGAGAACATGTTTGTATCGAGGCCAGCGGAGGAATTGTCCTAGAAGATTTAGAAAATTGGCGTAAATGTGGTGTCGATGTACTCTCTACTAGCACGATAAACAGAGGAACTACTCCGCTTGACCTTTCGATGCTTGCAAATGATGCATGAGGTAATCCCTATGGGTGAACATGCTGCTGACCCTTCTCATCCGAGATATCGTTCATTACTGATGCGTCGTCGACTCGAAGAAGCCGCTAGCAAAGGCTTGCTCGCAGGCTCAGCATTGATTGCACATGGCAGAGGAGAGGCTTACGATTACCTATTGGGGGAACAAACAATTCCGTCTGCATTAGAGGCTACGAAGGAGGCGGCTGCAAGGCTACTAATCGCTAAGAATCCGATAATTTCGCTGAATGGTAATGCGGTTGCATTAGCGGGAAAGGAACTCCTTGAGGTTGCACAATTGCTCTCTTGCCCGGTTGAAGTCAATATTTTCTATCGTACTCCAGAAAGGATGGCTGCATTACTTAGCCACCTTGAAGGAATTAAGAGCGCACATGGTATTGAAGTTGAAATTCTAGGTGCGGCGCCTGATGGGCGCATTCCTGGATTGGAAGGCCCTCGGGCAAATTGCCATAGCGATGGAATCCTCAATGCTGATGTGATATTGGTGCCCCTTGAAGACGGAGACCGGTGTGAAGCGCTAGTAGCAATGGGTAAGGAAGTTCTCGTAGTTGATCTCAATCCACTTTCTCGCACAGCAAGAATGGCGACAGTAACTATTGTCGATGAATTATCAAGAGTTGCGTCGAATTTGGTTCAACTAATCCCATCCGCACCAATTACTACAAAATGGGATAATCCGGAGATATTACGGTCTGCACTGTCGTATATCGTCAATAATATGGCCTCTTCTGCCGAAAAGTGACATGTGTAGGCGTTATATTTATCACTCATGGAAATAACATATCACTGATAGGAATGGAAGAACGGCGCTCCCTCGGTTCAATGGAAAAGACCGGGCGTGGCACGTCAGTATCTTTTGATATCGATGAAATGGACGTGCCTAAACGTCGCCGAAGTCCTCGCAAAGAAAGAAAAAATAAGGTCCGTTCCTCTGACTCATCATGCCCTGGGTGCGGCCATGAAATAAACCAACAGGAGTGGGTTGATGCTCTCGTTGGATTTGTTTCCGGCGCCCATGATTTCGCAATTGGAAATCCCGTTAGAGCAAGGATCGTTGCTACTCTTCGAAACGAAGTCGCTAGAATGCACCTCCCTAATCCCCACGAAGCTTGGGAATTGGAAGTAGTAGGTAGGCTTCTCAAAGAAATTGAACGGATTGTCGTCGCTGAAGTTAGAAGAAATCAAATGGATACTGAAGAACAAAAATGGGTTTCGGTAAAGGAACAAGCATTCGCTGAAGCAGAAGAGGTTCTTCGCCCTATTCTGGAGGCTGAAATACGGCAGAAAGTTGAATCTGAACTCTGGGACCAATTTGAACTAGCCTGGAAAGAAAGGCAAAGTAATGAATCTGAATGATTACAATTCAGAAAGTTTTGTTGCAAGGCGGGTTGCAATTGATTCGCCTACGAATGAACAGCTAGCATCTCCGCCCAAATCATAAGTTAATGCGTTGCCATCCTTTAGATGTTCAGAAACACTATCATCAATCAGTCCAGCAATTGATACCAACTCGCCTATACCATTGCGTCGACCTAACCATTCAAGCATCATCTGAATTGAATTGATGCTAGCAATTGGGTTTACCTTGTTTAGCCCCGCGTGTTTTGGTGCTGAACCATGAACTGGTTCGAAGAATGCATGCTCGTCTCCGATATTTCCAGATGCTGCCATTCCCATTCCACCCTGGAGTACTGCTCCCAAATCGGTTGCAATGTCGCCAAATAGATTCGACGAAACGACAACGTCGTAGTGCTCTGGATTTCTAGTAATCCATTGCATAAAGGCGTCTATGTAACCATAGTCGCATTCGGTGCCCGGATAATTTGCTGCAACTTTGTCAAAGGTTCTGCGGAATAATTGACAACCCCTTGTAACATTGCTCTTATCGATACATGAAACGCGCTTCACTCCATCACCTGGTGCGCCATTTCTTGTTTCTGCGATATCGAAACCCATACGCACCAAGCGCTCAGTTCCCTTTTCCGAAATTGGACGAGGATCATATGCAACT
>Ga0206681_10001391_pt1 | contig 11131 bp, 11 predicted proteins | sample M150012015metaG_FD_161048 | JGI IMG/M metagenome (GOLD analysis project Ga0206681, IMG submission 161048) | Ammonia-oxidizing marine archaeal communities from Monterey Bay, California, United States - M1 500m 12015 | ecosystem: Environmental > Aquatic > Marine > Intertidal zone | place: USA...
TGAAATGGCCTCCGGGGCCAACCTCGTGTTCCGCCGATCGAACTACCCCGTAGCGGGGCTTCGCCGTGAACTCGCCTCAGGGGACGACGCCTTTGCATTGGAAGCCGTGGCCAATAGCCATGGGCACAGCAGCATCCACTGGGCACACGACCCGGCGGCCGGGGTCAGCACACCGGCGGCGAGGAGCTTCAAAGCTTGGTGGCAGCAGCGCATACGCTGGGGCGGAAAAGCCCGGCATTATCGGTCCAGCTCCCTCCTATTTACAGCCTTAATCGTATGGACGGCTTCCGCCGCCCAGCTCGCGCTGCTGCTGGTGTGGCCCGCCGCCGGGCTACAAGCCATTGCTCTGAAGGCCACCGTTGATTTAGCATTCACCCGGCCTGTGGCCCGATGGTTCACGTTGCCCGCCGCGCGCCGACCCGGCGTATGGCTCGCGCTCATCCTCCTTCACCCTTGGGCCATCATACTGCCGGGCCTGGGCAGCATCTTTCAACGGCCGACGTGGAAAGGCCGTAAAATTTGACGCCCAATGAAGCGAACTGCAAGCGAACTTGCATGCCAAGCCCCTCCAAGCTCTTATGCGCACCCTCTGGTCATTCCTTCGCTCTGAACCCCCAGCAATGCTGGGTGCAGCGTGGATTGCCCTGTGGGTTCTAGTGGCCTTACTCGGTTCGAGCATCCGCCCCGACCCCACGCCCCACGCAAACAACCAGCACTTGGAACTGGCCCATTTACCGCCGGGCGCCACAGCGGAATTTGCAATGGTCGAAGGCCGAGAAATTTCGATCGACTCGGAAAATGCCGACCGATTGCAGCCTGCATTCAAGCGGAATTACGTGCTGGGCACCGACCGCTTTGGCCGCGACTTCTTGAGTCGATTGATGGCCGGAGCAGGCTTGTCTTTAGCGGTGGGCTGCCTCGCCGTGATGATCAGTTTACTCATTGGCATTCCGCTGGGCGCCTTAGCAGGCTACCACGGCGGCCGGCTAGATGCCGCCATTTCTTGGCTTCTGCAAGTGATGTGGAGCATCCCCACCCTGCTGCTCGTGCTGGCCATCACGCTGGCCTTCGGTAAAGGCTTTTGGCAAGTTTTCGTTGCCGTAGGCATCACCATGTGGGTTGACGTAGCGCGGATTGTGCGAGGCCAGGTCTTAGCTGTAAAAAACCTCGAATGGGTAGAGGCCGGGCGCGCATTGGGATACAGCTCAACACGCATCATTTTCAAGCATATCCTGCCCAATATTTCAGGCCCCATTGCCGTGATTGCCGCAGCCAATTTCGCCGCAGCCATCCTCATCGAGGCTGGGCTGAGCTTTTTGGGCATCGGGGCACAAATTCCTATGCCATCTTGGGGCAACATCATCCGCGCGCACTACGGAGCCATCCTAACCGGATCACCACATTTGGCGCTGCTCCCCGGAGCGGCCATCATGTGCTTGGTTCTGGCATTCAACGCCTTGTCCGGTGCGATGGCGCGGCATACATTTGACACCGGCCATGAGCACTGAACACTTCGACGACAAGGGATCCCCTATTGACAAGGGCGCGCGTATTTATGTGGCGGGGCATCGCGGCATGGTCGGTTCGGCCATCGTCCGTGCGCTCAAGCAGCGGGGCTTGGATGATCCCATTGCGTTCACTTCGAGCGAGCTCGATTTGCGAGACCCTACAGCCGTACAGCGCATGATGGACCGGGAGCGGCCAACCCATGTGTACTTAGCCGCAGCAAAAGTCGGGGGCATCAAGGCCAATGCAGACGCTCCTGCCGATTTCATCTTCGACAACTTGATGATTGAGACCAGTGTAATCCGCGCGGCGCATTTGACGGGCGTCTCGAAATTGCTCTTCCTTGGGTCCTCCTGCATCTACCCGAAAGTGACCGCCCAACCCATCACCGAAGGGCAACTGATGACAGGGGCTTTGGAGCCGACCAACGCGCCGTACGCCTTGGCAAAAATTGCGGGCATCGAGCTGTGCAAAGCCCATCGAAAGCAGCACGGCGCGAACTTCATATCGGCCATGCCCACGAACCTTTACGGACCCGGTGACAACTACCATCCGACGGGCAGCCACGTAATCCCGGCACTCATCCGCAAGTTTCACAAGGCCGCTTTAAGCGGTGCCCCCGCTGTGGATTGTTGGGGATCCGGCACACCGCGTCGCGAGTTCTTGCACGTGGATGACTTGGCCGAGGCCTGCCTCTTTCTGATGGACGTATACAACGGCGAAGAGCACGTGAACGTGGGAACGGGGGTGGACATGAGCATCCTGGAGTTGGCCGAAATGATTGCGAAGTTGACGGGTTTCAGCGGTGAGATTTGCTGGGACTCTTCGCAGCCCGATGGGACCATGCGCAAGCAACTCGACTGCAGCCGAATTCACGCGATGGGCTGGCATCACCAGGTGGAGCTGGAGGCCGGGCTGCGAGCGGTCATTGACGACTATGCAGCGCGCCCCGATGAAGCCCGCAGCAAATGAGTCGAGGCGACCGGCAAGTTGAGCGCGTGTTGGCGCACGGGGTGATGCTGTGCGCGGTGCTGATATACAGCGCGCAACTCAGCGCACAAGTGGAGCTGCCCCGAAATGGGGCCGTTTTTGAAAGTCCCGCCGACAGGCTCACCTTAGCGTCCGACACAGTTGATGCGCCTTGGACCCACATATTGAGACTGGACGGCCCCGTGCAACTCGTGGTCGATCCGCTGCTGGACCTGAGATTGGAAGGCGAAGTTGACGGCGAATCGAGCGAAAAACTGCAGGGCTACCGAAATGTGCGGGGCGTACGTTGGAGCGGGCGGATCGATCAAAAGCTGGCCTTTGGCGGGATGCTATTGGAGATGCAGCGCGCACCGGTGGGGGCCGAGGCTGATTGGTCGGCTGAGCGCGGGGGATTCCCCGGTATGGGTCGAGGGAAATTAAGCTATTCTGAGGCGTCCGATGGCGGCCCCTTGCTTGACCATTCCTTGAGTTCAGCGTGGTTCAAGTGGTCAGCCGCTGAACGGCTCAGCGTGGAATGGGGGCTGGGGTCGCACCGCATCGGGCGGGCCCTTTTTAACGCGGTGCTAAGCGATGGGGTCGCACCTGCGCCGTACTTGGGTCTGAATTGGCGGGTGGCAAAGCGCTTGACGATCCACTATTTGCAGCGGCGGATGCAGGGGCCGCAGCGCCTGGCCGCCGACGGGGTCCGCGAGGGTCGTTACGAACCTTTGGGGCTTGGCATACGGGCCATTTCGTACGCCGCGATGTGGAAAGAGGGCGCGCCGTTCACACTCACCGCCATGCAAGGGCGTCTGGGCCCTGTGCTGGGCCGATCGACCGCAGAAGCGATAGCTGATCTGGGGCCTTGGCCTGTACGAACCGATAAGCGAACGGACCAATGGTTCGCACTGGACGCCGTGATGGGTTGGCCTTCCGGATCAGAACTTTACAGCCAATTCGTTCGCTGCTCACCTGACGGGGGAGCAAGGGTGGTCTTGGGTGGCGTAATCCGGCGCGATACGTGGAGCGCTTGGGGCGAAGTGAACGGAGGCGCAGGTGATTTTCAAGGCCAAGTGGCCCAACCCATTGGAGGGGGTCTAACCTCGTGGTGGGATCCACAAGACAGCGCTTTTACGCGAAGGGCGCTGCTGGGGTCAGCCTTTGAACAAGGGCGACTGCGGGTGGCATTGGAATTGAGCATGGGCCACAGCAAAGATGACGATGCCGTGACACGGGGCAGCTCAGCTCGCATCGATTATGCCATCGCTCCTCGCGCTGCGCGCTCTCCCATCGCCATCACGATCACCGCAGCGTGCTGGGACAAACGAACATGGTGGAGCTCCGGCCTCACCATGCCGCTGGGTGTAGGGCGCAAGACGCATTGAGCTGCACACGCCTGCCGCATCGTCAATTGCGTAATGCATCGTAGGAGCATTCTGAAGCAGGCCTTCGAGCGTATCCCCGGTTGAAAGTTGCACGTATTTGCAGCTGTGATAATTATCACTCCTAATCCCGTCGACGGTATAATACCACGGCAGATATTCGCGCTCAGATGATGGCATTTCTTCTCGCCTTTCTCTTCTCCATGGTGGCTCTACCGGCCGTGATTCGAATTGCCCACAATTATGGACTTGTGGACGAGGCTCAGGGCATCCGAAAGCTGCATGAGGGACGTGTCCCCATTGTTGGAGGGGTGGTGATTTTTGCCGGCACATTAGTGGCCACAGGACTCATTGCCTCGCCGGAATCAAACGAGATGATGCCCTTGATGAAACTCGCCGCCGTGGCATTGGTTTTACTTTTCACAGGGCTGCACGACGATTTGGTCGGTCTGTCCCCCGGCAAGAAGTTGCTCGTGCATCTAGGCGTGGGGATCATCCTCATTCTAGGAGCCGACTTGCGTATCGCTGACTTTGGAGGCCTCTTTGGAATCGGTACAATCGCCTACCCGCTCAGCGTAATTTTCTCACTTTTCGTTTACATCGTCGTCGTCAATGCGACCAATTTAATAGACGGCGTGGACGGACTAGCAGGCGGATACGGACTCTTGGTCTGCGGAGGTCTAGGAACGTGGTTCCTTGTGACAGGTCAACCCGGATTTTCTGTGCTCGCATATGCATTGGCAGGCGCACTGGCTGCCTTCACCATCTTCAACACCAGCCCAGCCCGGATCTTTATGGGTGACAACGGCGCCCTCGTTTTGGGCGCGTGCTTGTACGCCTTTTCAATGCGCTTGATTGGCACCCCACAAGGAGACATCCCTGCGGCATTGCAGGGGCTATCGCTTCCGGTGATGGCCATGTCCTTTCTCGCCTACCCACTGGTCGACACCTTGCGGGTGTTTGCCATTCGTGTATTGCGTGGAAAATCGCCTCTGAACGCTGACCGCAACCACTTGCACCACCGCCTGCTGGGGCTAGGACTGGGACACAAGGGCACTTCGCTAACGGTGCATTTGTACACCATTGCCGTAATCGCCATGTTGTTTTGGCTGCCGCAAGACATGCCGACGATGGCCTTCAGTGCTCAGCTCGGCTTCGCTCTGGTGCTACCGGCAGCGGTGAATATCGCCGTGCGAACGCGTTCTGCACGCAGGCGCGCTACAAGCTCTTCGCGTTCATGAGGCCAAGCGGTGTTGGTCTGCTGGTTTGGGTCGTCACGGTCCACGGCCTTCTTCCAACACTGCACGCTCAACAGGAAGTTGCAAGCTCTGACTCTGCAGAAATTTCACTAGGCCTTGAAGCACAGAACTTGAGCTTGGCTGGCGGCTCATGGGAAGGCACTTCTGACGATGCGTCGCCTGGCGTAAATCACCACACAAGCGTCTTCATCGCGGCAAAATCTGCAGGTTCAAAGCCAAATTTTGAAGGCAAGCTCACTTACGAGATGGCCCGGCTGTGTGTCCCCGGTGGAGCTCAAGTCATCCAAGCGGGCTTTGATCGGGCAACGGGCCCATACGGAAGAAGCGGCACACGAGTTCGGCTGCGCATGGCCGCCCAGATTTCACCCTCAATTCGACTGGTCGCCGGGCGCGACACCCTCCACGACGGCTACGGACTGCGGTCATTATTTCGCGGGGGACACGCTGCGCCTGTGCCCTTCTGTCAAACTGAAATCAACGGCGGTCGCCTCACTTACCGCCATCGAATCCAAGCGCTTTCCAGCAGCTTTGCCGTCTCCCACCGGCTTGAATTGGCCGTGGGTCACAGTTGGAAATTTGCGCTCTGGGGCGCTGTCATCTGGCCGACCGAAGGCGGATCAGGGCGTTGGTTCGAGCCCCATTATCTGGTGCCGATAGCCGCCTTCCGACCGACCGAGTACAGCCAAGGGTCTTCGGACAATGCAATGGTCGGCGGGGAGTTCCGGTTCAACCTTTGCCCCAAACGAACCCTCCAACGCTACCTGTACGGACAATTCATTCTCGACGAGCTACTAATCGCCCATTTGACGGCTGGCGACCATTGGTGGGGCAATCAATGGGGGCTGCTTGGCGGCCTACATTGGGGCTATAAAAGTGAACATCACAAGGGGCATCTGCGCGCTGAAATTTCTGCCGTAAGGCCCTTTACATACGCCCACACCAGCGGCCAACTTTCCTGGGTGCAAGGTCCCACGCCCCTGGCCCACCCCCTGGGCGCTCACTTTGCCGAAGCGGTTTTGGCGTCCGAACATCTCCACAAGAGCTGGTCCTTTCACACGCTCCTGACCGGTTCAACGCGGGGCACAAACGGAAGCATTCCAGCAGATGGTGACACCGATAGACTCAGCGATACGGCACCTTGGTTTGACGGTGCAAGCCGAGAATTGCTCTACGGACGCGTTGAATTGGGACGGAAAATAAACGTCGGCTCAGAGCAGTTCACGCTATACGTTGCTGCGGTGGAGCGCCGCCTAACTACACGCGAATACGGCGTGCAGATCGGCCTGAGAAGCGGTGCACCACTTCGGGCACTTCAGGCCCCCAACTGGTAAATCCTAAGGCGTACTTTTGCCGCGTGAAAGACATCGCCACGCTCTTCAAATTGAGGCTCGGAACTTTTGTGGTGCTCAGCGCCGTGCTCGGCTGGTTCATGGGCAGCGACACAATCGGAGTGGTCCAGTTTCTGGAGCTCACCGTGGGCGGTTACCTGCTGACGGGCGCCTCCAACGGCTTCAATCAGATCTTGGAGCGCCGGCAGGACGGTTTGATGGACCGCACCAAGAATCGGCCCTTGCCCACCGGGCGCATGCAACCGCGCGAGGCGGTGCTGTGGTCAAGCGCAGCCGGTGTGATCGGGTTGGCGGCGCTGTTTCACCTCGGGGTGATCGCCGGAGGTTTGGGCTTGCTGGCCTTGACAACCTATGTGCTGGTCTATACGCCACTAAAATCGCGTTCGACACTGAGTGTATTCGTTGGAGCAATCCCCGGAGCCATTCCACCCATGCTGGGATACGTTGCCGCCACAGGTGATTTCGGAATTGAGCCCGGCACGCTGTTCGCCGTGCAATTCATGTGGCAGTTCCCTCATTTCTGGGCCATCGCTTGGGTCGCCCATGAGGACTACCTCAAGGTCGGCTACAGAATGCTGCCGTTCAACGAAGGACGCACGGCTCGTTCTGCACGACAAATATTGCTTTATACCATGTTCTGCATACCGGCCAGTATGTTGCCTTGGGCCTTGCCCGGGCAAGCGCCTATGATTGGAAACATCGGCCTGGGCGTGGCCGTTTTTTCAGGGCTGGGCTTCACCTATTTCGCGTTCAAGCTTTGGCGCTCAATGGACATTGCAGATGCCCGGCGCTTGATGTTTGCCAGCTTTGCGTACTTGCCATTGGTTCAAATCATGTACGTACTCGACAAGATTCACTGACTTTGCATTTCTGAATTTCCACATGTCCGATTCCAATTCCACCCCCACTTCTGGAGATAAATACACATTCGAAGGCCTCGACCCCGCCGTTCGCGAGCGCACAAAAAAGATGATGATGTACTTCATCCTCTTCGCAGTGATTATGCTCTTCTCAGGTTTCACTTCTGCCTACATCGTCAGCAATGCAGGCCAATTCTGGGTGGATGTGAACCCGGGTTCTTGGTTTTGGATTTCCAATGCGCTTATCGTCGCCAGCTCCGTGATGATGTGGATGAGCGTTAAGTCGCTCAAAAGCGGCATGGCCAGCACATCGTCGATATATCTCGGGCTCGTACTCGTGCTGGGATTGGGCTTCGCTGGCGCTCAATTGAAAGGCTGGGGAGAGCTGCAAGAACACGGCATGGGTTGGAGCATTGACTTGCAAGAGGACGGCCTGAGGGCTTTTCGGTGGAATGACTTGGGCTCCGTTCTCGAATCGGACGGGGTGTACGGTGAGGATTATTTGATCAAACGCAACGGAAAACCGCTTCAATTTGACGCCGCGAGCAAAAAACTTTATGACGCTGACGATCTACTGCGGGCACAAGATTTAAGCACAGTCGTGGCGCGCATGACCAATTCTGCGAGTGCATACATTTTGGTGATGGTGTTGATGCACCTGCTACACCTTGTACTGGGACTGGGGTACGTTGGGGTGAACGCGTGGCGCGTTGTGAGTGGTAAAGTGCACCAAGACGACACATTGAAGCTTCGCATTTGTGGCATCTACTGGCACTTTTTAGGCGCCCTGTGGCTCTACCTCTTTGCCTTCCTGTTTTTGATCTTCTGAACCATTGAAAAGTCGCCGTAATATTGCGGCTGCAAAATCTGCATCAGTATGGCTGACGAGTCGAACAACAACAACTCCAATGACGTCCTCTGGGGCGGCGGTCAATCCCCTTTCGGGGTGACTTACGGCAAGATGATGATGTGGTTCTTCCTGGTGTCTGACGCTCTCACCTTTAGTGGGTTGTTGGTCGCTTATGGATTTTCCCGCGCTTCGAGCACCGATCCATGGCCCATTGCTGAACAAGTCTTCCGAGCCCTACCAGGACTTGACGGTGAATACCCGCTGATCTACGTCGCGCTGATGACGTTCATCCTCATCATCAGCTCGGTGACCATGGTGCTCGCCGTTGAAGCAGGCCACCGCAACGACCGCAAGAGCGTACTTAAATGGATGGCCTTAACCATCGTCGGAGGCGCCTTCTTCGTAGGGTCGCAAGCTTGGGAGTGGTCCCACTTCATCCACGGTGGTGGAGGTGGATTCCAATTGGCCCACGACATCTCAGTTGAAGGGCCCGAGGGTGAAACCTTCAACCTCAAAGCAGGCGACATGGTCTTCATGGACCACCATTTCGGCCACTTGATGGAAGAACACCTCGAGGGCAATCTACAAGTGGTGCTTTCCGATGATCACGGCCACGTGACCCTAACAGATTACAGCGACCACGGGCATTCCGTCGCCCTGCACGGTTTGAAGTTGAACAAGTACGTTGCCGGCGAAACACTCATCGAGGGTGCCGAAATGCTCAAGCTTTGGGAAGCGCGATCGGTCAACTATTCCTTCGGCGCAAACCTCGAAGAAAGTGAGTACGCTGAACAACAGAGCTTCGGCAACTTTTTCTTCTTCATCACGGGATTCCACGGATTCCACGTGTTTTCTGGTGTGATCATCAATTTGATCATCTTCATCCAGGTCTACAAAGGCGTGATGGAGAAAAGAAAGCACTACGAAATGGTTGAAAAAGTCGGCCTCTATTGGCACTTCGTCGACTTGGTGTGGGTCTTCGTATTCACCTTCTTCTACCTCATTTGAACCGATAAATCATGGAGCGAGACGATCTCATTGTCAATGACAACTATGCGCTGAATGCGCATCACGACGAAGCCCACGGAAAAATCATTCGCAAGAAGATTTACTTCGTCACCATCTTACTCTCGGTCATCACAATTTTCGAAGTGGGCATGGGCATCATGTTCAAGCGCAACGATACGTTCACGTGGACGACTATCAAATGGATGTTCGTCGCCTTGACCTTGGTGAAAGCCGGCTACATTGTTATGTCGTTCATGCACCTCGGTGATGAGCGCAAGAACTTGCGCAACGCCATCATAGTGCCGTACGCAATCTTCATCGTTTACTTAACGTATATCGCGCTCACTGAAGGGTTCGCCAACATGGCGATTGACGGGCTACTGCACTAAACACCGCATCTCATGCGGCTTCGCAACATCCTGCTGGTCATTTTCGTTCCGGGCGTGCCCTTGCTGCTTCTGGTCATGTTAGGCAAATGCGCCTCCCACCAGTTTGGAACGCTGGGCTATTACGACCATTCAGGGGCGCGCATTGAAAGTTCCGAAGGCGCATTGCAGCTTTCCGACTTCGACCTCACAGACCAATCCGGACGCCGCGTCACGCCAGATTCTCTGCGAGGCACCATTTGGCTTACAGCCTTCTTTTCTATAGACTCGGCGAGCACTCCGCATTTGGCGCTGATGACCAAGCAGCTCCTGTGGCCCAATTGGCGATACCGTGACGAGGGCGACGTGGGAACCCTGTGCTTTTCACTTCGGCCGGAATTGGATCGACCCTCGGATCTGCAGGCGTACATAGACCGCAACACGCGATACAACGGCGAACCTGGAAAGTGGGTTTTTCTCACAGGTTCAAATGCCGATATAGACCAAGCCATCGTCGAGAGTTTTCTTCTTGAACGCGATCCGATGGACCCCTACAATGTGGCCACCCTATTTTTGGTGGACGAACACGGATACGTGCGGCAGAAATACTTGGCCACCAGCGAGCATGAAATCGGCGAAGCCGTTGAGGACATTGCCTTGTTGAAGAAATACAAAAAACGGTCCCGATGAATCAGAAAACAGCACTGCACATAATCGGCGCCGGTCTGCTGGCCCTGTCGATGGTGAGCTGTGGTGTGGGTGGAGCTTCATCGCCACAAAGCTTGCCTTATTTCGGGCCGAAAGATGCCGTAGAGCTGCCCGACGGTTCAGTGGACACGCTGTACCACACCGTACCCATGTTTGCCTTGACCGATCAATACGGCGGCGAATTTTCACATCGAGACTTGCACGGTCGTATACGCATTGCCGATTGTTTCTTTACGCATTGCCCCACCATCTGCCCGGCAATCGCTTCACAGCTTTCACGCATCAATGACGAGATCAAAGCCAACGGGTGGTCGCCCGAGGTGGTGATTATCAGCCACACGGTCGACCCGCAACGCGACAAGCCCGCAAGGCTGCAGGCCTACGCCGAAAGACTGGGCGTCACCTCAGATGAATGGGTCTTTCTCACCGGCAAGCGCGGCGATTTGTACGAGCATATTGAGCAGGGTCACTTCCTGACCGCCCTGCCTAGCGACACGGCTGAAGGCGGATTTTATCACTCTGACCAAGTGGTGCTCATCGATCGCGGCGGACATATTCGCGGCGTCTATGACGGCACGGACACCCCAGAAATGGACGACCTGCTCGTCGATTTGCAGTGGTTGATCGAAAATGATCCTAGACCCTAAGCCATGGCGATTCTTCAAAACAACAAGGCCCTCAAGCGCTTGGTTTGGATTGCTTCGGTCGCCATTCCGGTCGTTGTTGCACTGCTGTTTTCATTGCCTACGCCAGGTGAGCTCGACGCTGAAACGGCAAGCAAGGTGTACTTGCTTCCCATGCTCAATGCCTTTTTCAACGGCACCGCCTTTTTCTGCTTAATCGGCTCCTATGTGGCTGTGCGCTCTGGGAAGCTC
>Ga0206681_10001392_pt1 | contig 11129 bp, 9 predicted proteins | sample M150012015metaG_FD_161048 | JGI IMG/M metagenome (GOLD analysis project Ga0206681, IMG submission 161048) | Ammonia-oxidizing marine archaeal communities from Monterey Bay, California, United States - M1 500m 12015 | ecosystem: Environmental > Aquatic > Marine > Intertidal zone | place: USA...
ATCAGTTGGATCAGTTGGATCAGTTGGATCAGTTGGATCAGTTGGATCAGTTGGATCAGTTGGATCAGTTGGATCAGTTGGATCAGTTGGATCAGTTATCGCAATATCCATAATAGTAACTCCCCTGCAATCTACTTCCTTACCAAAAGGAGTATCTTTTTCATCATCCATTATATTTACAACCCCATCAGCATCATCATCTTTCAGATTCGCCCTTAATGCCATATTCGTACTATCCAGGTTTTTGTTTTCCAATTCCAAATAAGACATATCAGGGAAGCAAGGCGTATAGGCCCAATCCATATGAGTTTCATTTTTACCTAGGTAAAAATTAAAGCCTATTGTCGCATTAGCCATAAACCCATCAAAACCTCTTTTTGCAACAGAATTATGCATATCAAACGTGTATTGCTGATAAATATGCCATATAAATGATGCATCAACAAAAAGTGCAACTCTGTTTCCAAGTTTAAATTGAGGAGTAAACCCGAACATAAAATTAGCCATCGGATCACTTTCAGGATTAACTTCACTTTGAATCATAGAAAACCCAGCTCCAGAATGAAATAGTAAACTTACATGATTAGAAAAGTTCTCAAACATAAAAACTCTTCCAAGGTCTAATATCCCTTGTACTGACGCACGATAGTAATTTGTTTGAAAAGGAAGACTGGTGCCATTCGAACCGCTTTCATCATTTTTAATTCTATCGAATCCCCCGTCAAATTTGATACCATATTTATTATTAAACATGTACCTCACACCTCCTGATGCATGAAACAAATCATAGGTGTTAGACCAATAGCCGGCTGTATAAGGTCTTACTGCATTGGAAAGTCCTCCACTTATATCGATAGACCATTTATTATTTTGTTCAAACTGCCCATTCGCAGTTATTGAAAACAATGTAATAAAACATAATATTAATATCCTTGGCATTCCTAATTCCTTTAATAAGCATCAAATATAAGACAAAATAGATTAATTCATCCTATCAATCCCTAGCGAAAATAAACTTACGCATTTGAAAATTTCCCAAATCGTAATATTCAAGAATTAGGTCCTTTGACGAAGCTAATATGATACTGTATGAATGACGATGATCATTTTCTCCGAAATAAATCAAATTATTGTCTACTTCTAAGCGAACTGAATCACCTGAAAAATCGTTAGAAAATAGTTGTCCACTTGAGATATCTTCATCGTAAAACGTGGCCATACCCTGTGAAATCTGATTTTGAAAATTTAAGGTTAAATTCCCTTCAGGATTATCAATATAATGCGTAAATCCCTCTCCATCTACCACCCTCATTTCATGCAACACCCAGTTTCCTTCTAATTTATTGATAAATCTGTTTTCCTTGGAACAGGAAGAAATTATAAGAATTATTAACCCAATACTTATGGGAAGATGCTTCATTTTGATAGCGAAAATGGAATTAATGAAAGTAAAGTCATTCCTTTTAGAATACTTCGTTTGTCAATATCAAATTTTGCATGATGCAATCCGTTCACAATTCCCTTCTCTTTATTACGTACACCAAGTCTAAAAAAACAAACCGGAACAATCTGACTATAAAACGAAAAATCTTCTGCTGTCATACGCAATGGCAAGTCATGCACATAATCCTCTCCAAAATTCAATTCAGCTATTTTGTAAATTTCTCTAGTCAATTGCACGTCATTTTTCAAAAAAGGATAGCCATCTGAAATATTTAAGTCAATCTGGCCTTTGTATTTTAATGATATTTCATTTGAAATACTCCTTAAGCCTTCTTTTGCTTTTGCCCGCCAATTTTCATCCATCGTTCTAAATGTACCTTTAATAAAGGCCTTTTCCGGAACTACATTGGTTGAGCCTAATGCTTCAAACTTGCCGAAATTAATGACGCTAGGCACATCATCTGGGGTGCTTTCAGAGATGTATTTTCTTGCCTCAAGAATAAATTCAGCACCCATAAAAAGCGGATTTATTGTTTTTTCAGGTAATGCACCATGACCACCTAACCCTTGAATTTCCAGGTGCAATTCATCACATGATGCCATATACAACCCTTCTCTAAAGCCAAAATGGCCATACTCAAGATCGGGGAAAACATGCAGAGCAATCATTTTAAGCACTTTTGGATTTTCAAGTCCGCCATCTTTTATAATATAAGTGGCTCCACCCGGGTTTTGTTCTTCTCCCGGTTGAAAAATCAATTTTACAGGTACAGGCAATTGATTTCTGAAATGATAGAGTATTTCAGCTGCTCCGAGTAATATGGATGTATGTACATCATGACCACAGGCATGCATTACTCCATCATTTTTACTTTTATAGGAAACCTCATTTTCCTCCTGAATGGGTAATGCATCAAGATCGGCGCGTAACGCGATGCAAGCCTCATTTTCGTCATGCTGTTCACCAGAGATCAAAGCCATAACACCAGTGCCTCCTATGGACGTACTTTCAATTCCTATCTCAGCTAATTTCTCTGAAACAAATTTTGCCGTACTGTACTCTTTATATGAAAGTTCTGGATTGCTGTGCAAATGTTCACGATAAGCATTTACTTTATCAAAAATCTTTTTAGATAATTCCTGGATCTGGGTGATTTCAATCGGCATCTGAAGAAAATGAAGAATATCCCGAAAGAATAAGTTTTACCGATACAATAGCCATAAGAACGCCAAAAATAAACTTGACCAATCCCGGTTCCAATTTCAATGACAATTTGGAACCAAAATAAGCTCCTATAAAAAACGTGAGGGCAATAACGAGTCCATATTTCCAATTCACATCACCTGATTTCCAATAGTTTATTACTCCCAACAAAACTACCGGCATTGATAATATAAAAAGACTCGTTCCCTGTGCTTCATGCTGTGAAAGTCCGACTAAAAACACAAGACCTGGAACAATTAATATTCCTCCACCCACACCAACAAATCCACTTAGTACTCCGGCTGAAATACCAATTAAAAAAAGCAAGAGAATCGTCTGAATTGTCATAATTAATTTAAATCCAAAAATACAAAATCTAATCAACTAATAGATTACATCCCCTAAGATCTGATTGATCTATTCTCCCTTTAATTTCGAATCCATTATGAGTACATGTACCCATGTCATCTGTTGCTATGAAGCTACAACTATATATATTAGCTAAATCTATTACGTTGATTCCTCCGCGCTTATTTTGTTTCATCAACGTAAATGGATCAAATACATCTCGAATGAAAATTTTCATCCAGGGCGGTGTCTCAAATTGAAAATCACCTTTACAATAGGCTTGAGAAAGTAATTCAGTCATTCCATATTCAGAAAACAGGTAAGTAATATTCAATTCCTTCTTTAGCTTTGAATGCAGCGCTTCTTTTGATAGCTCTTTTCTCTTCCCTTTCATCCCTCCTGTTTCTATAACGATACAATTCTCCAGATTTACATTGTGTTCACATAAATCAAGTAAAGAATATGCCACTCCAAAAAGCACAAGTGTTTTATCTGACATTTGGGCCTTGTTTATGGCATTTTTAATTTCCTGCTCATTATCTAATATGAATCTCGAATTTTTATCATTGGTCTTTTTTATGAGGTAATCTACCATATATACCAAACTCGAGTCTCCCTGCTCAAGGTAATTTGGCAACAGGGCGAGAATAATTTGGTTTTCCATATCCCCGACGTAATTCCTGTACATCCATTCCAATGAAGTCCTGTAAATTTCAATATCCACTAATTCATGTGCGCTTCGTACTCCCATAGTTCCACTACTTTTAAAAGTGTACTGAATCTCTTTAAATTCATTGGAGACTATTCTCTTGGATTTGAAAAAAGAAATCGGTAAAAATGGGATATCAGATAAATTACCTGGATTAGATCTTCCAAGGGCAGAAACATAATTCGAATACACCTCACAATGCTTTATCTGATAGCGAAATACGTCAAAAGACAAATCTTCAAATTCTGTCGCTGAGTGTTCTTTAAAAATTTTTTTTTGCCAATTCACAGCGGTAAAGTTATTTATTCTCACCCTACAATTAATAATCTCATTAATTTTGAACGAATTTTGGTCATTGTGTTATGGAATACATGGAGACATTAAAAACCTTAATTAGTGAAAAAAACTTGTGTACTTTTAATTCAATTAGGAACTCCTGACAGCCCCAAAACTGCTGATGTAAGAAGGTACCTTTCTGAGTTCCTAAATGATCCAAGAGTTATTGATTTACCTTATTTATCAAGAAAATTATTGGTAAATACGGTCATTGTGCCTTTTAGGGCTCCAAAATCTGCAAAAATATACAAGGAACTATGGGAGCTAAGTAATGGAGAGTCTCCCCTGCTTACGCATACACAAAACGTTAAAACACTGCTCCAGGAAAGACTCAATGCGCATAATTGCACTGTAGAATTTGCTATGCGTTACCAGAATCCATCTATGGATCTTGTCTTAGAAAAAATTCGCAAAGCCAATTATGATAAAATTATTATTCTGCCATTGTTTCCTCAATACGCAAGTGCTTCTAGCGGTTCAGCGATTGAAAAAGCATTGAAAATAATAAAAAGCTGGTGGGAAATTCCCGACATTAAAATTGTGAGTCAATTCTGGGATTCAGAAGGATACATTAATTCAATTGTAGAAAGAAGTAAAGCATTTGATCTCAGATCATATGACCACGTATTGTTCTCGTATCATGGTCTTCCGAATAGCCAGGTAGATAAAGTGTATGAAGGGTCAGATTTATGTTCAAACCATCCCTGCGAGACAGAAATAGATGAAAAAAGTAAATTCTGTTATAAAGCCACAGCGTATGCCACTACAAGATTAATTGCCGAAAAAATAGGATTAGCGGAAAGCGATTACACCGTATGTTTTCAGTCCCGTTTGAATAAGAAGTGGTTGACCCCATTCTCAGACGAAGTTGTTGAGGAATTGGCAAAAAAAGGCGCCAAAAAGCTACTGGTTTTCTCTCCTGCATTTGTTGCAGACTGCTTGGAAACATTGATTGAGATTGGCGTGGAATATCAGGATATTTTTGAAGAATTTGGTGGTCAAAAAATAGACCTCGTACCAAGCAGTAATGACCATCCTGAGTTTATATCCTGTTTGGAAGAATTGGTAAATAAAGCACTTTAATTTTGTGCATCATTCATTAGTTTGTTAATTTTGCACCTCATTTAAAGAGGATTATGACAAATACAATGGAAAAAGTTGCTTATAAAGTAAAAGATATCTCCCTAGCTGACTGGGGAAGAAAAGAAATTAATCTGGCTGAAGCCGAAATGCCAGGGCTTATGAGCCTTAGAAAGGAATTCGGAGCATCAAAGCCTTTAGCAGGTGCCAGAATAGCTGGATGCCTTCATATGACCGTTCAAACGGCAGTTTTAATAGAAACTTTAGTTGAATTAGGTGCAGATGTGACCTGGTCTTCTTGTAATATATTCTCAACACAGGATCATGCTGCTGCAGCTATTGCCGCAACCGGAGTTCCGGTATATGCCTGGAAAGGTATGAACGAAGAGGAATTTGATTGGTGTATTGAACAAACTCTTTTTTCTTTTAAGGACGGGAAACCATTGAATCTTATCCTCGATGATGGAGGAGATTTGACAAATATGGTATTTGACAGATACCCGGAGCTTACTAAAGATATTAAAGGTCTATCCGAGGAAACAACTACAGGTGTGCATAGACTGTATGATAGAAAAATCAACGGAACTCTTGTAATGCCCGCTATTAATGTGAATGATTCGGTTACCAAATCCAAATTTGACAACAAGTACGGATGTAAAGAATCATTGGTTGATGCGATTCGAAGAGCTACTGACACTATGATGGCTGGAAAAGTTGCTGTTGTTTGTGGATACGGCGATGTGGGTAAAGGTTCATCAGCATCCCTTCGAGGAGCTGGAGCTCGAGTTATCGTAACTGAAGTTGACCCAATTTGTGCATTGCAAGCAGCAATGGACGGATTTGAAGTAAAGAAATTAAATAGTGTAGTTCACAATGTGGATATAGTTGTTACTACAACAGGAAACAAAGATATCGTTGTAGGTTCTCATTTTGAAAAAATGAAAGACAAAACTATCGTGTGTAACATCGGTCATTTTGACAATGAAATTGATGTGTCCTGGTTAAATTCTAAATACGGTTCAAGTAAGGTTGAAATAAAACCTCAGGTAGATTTATATAACATTAATGGAAAAGAAATTATCTTACTCGCGGAAGGTCGATTGGTAAATCTTGGTTGTGCTACAGGTCACCCCTCTTTTGTAATGTCGAATTCATTTACGAATCAAACATTGGCTCAATTGGAATTGTGGAATAACTCAGACAAATACGAAAATGATGTATACATGCTTCCTAAGTACTTAGATGAAAAAGTGGCTCGTTTGCACCTTGATAAAATCGGTGTGGAGCTTGAAGAGCTTTCACAAGATCAGGCAGATTACATTGGAGTTAAAGTAGAAGGTCCATATAAGCCAGAGCACTACAGATATTAAGAAGACAAGATATTCTTCAAAAGAAAAGCGAGCCAAATGGTTCGCTTTTTTTATTTCATTTATGTTAACGTTTAGTATATGGCGCGTTTTAATGTGGTTTAGGTTTTGTTATGTACGTTTTTATTATAAATAAAAAAGCCTATCATATTTGATAGGCTTTTCCATACATATATGTTTAAAGTAATCTATTAAATTACTTTTACATTTACTGCATTCATTCCTTTTGGACTTTCCTCTACATCGTAGTTTACTTTGTCCCCTTCATTGATTTCATCAATTAGACCATTTTTATGTACAAATACATCTTTTGCCCCATCTTCTGGAGTGATGAATCCAAATCCTTTAGAATTATTGAAAAATTTTACTGTTCCGTTACTCATGTTTAAAAAAATTTTAATTTGAGTTGCAAATTTAGGCTTTTTTTTAATTGTTCATAACGTTTAGTATAAGAATAGTAGCTGATATTAGAACTAACCGTTCTGTTTGACACTGCCCTTTGTCACATTATTGTGTTTCGTTTTTAATAATTCAACCGCTATTATTTCTTATATATTGTTAGCCACTGGTTTTTTATTTAATTTGCTCAAATTCATATTCTCTCTTATTCAATTTTTTAATGAAAAATAAGTCAATTTTCTCCACAACCACTCCAGTGGTCCTAATCGATAATTTTTTAAAACCAAAGGAGAAATTATCAAAATTAAAACCCACACAGAAATTACAATTAGGAACTGCTGCAATCTGTCAAGCGTACCGAAAAGCCCTAATCCATGGCCATTAAAAAGGAGTGTGCAAATTACAGACATACCTATATAGTTTGTAAATGCCATTCGCCCAGTGGCTCGCAATCGGTTTTGAAATTTTTTAAATATTCCTTTTTTATAACACCAAATGACCAATCCAATATAGCCTAATGCCATGAAAAGACCCGATACAAATTTATAATTCGCACCAATGTTCATTACATACGCAGCGTTCCATTCGGAAGCATATACTTGGCTTAAACCAATTCCAGAAAGTATCAATCCTGGTACAAATCCTACCCACATCAACTTTTTATAATATGCTGTAGATTTTTCAGCCGATAGAATGCCTTTTCGATATAAAATCATTCCTAACAGCATCATGGCACTGGCACGCCAAAACATTTCAATCATAAAAACAAGAGTTTGAATTTGTATTGCATCTTCCACTCTAAGTGGCATTTGTTCAAGATAAGAGCCACGCATTGCTTGGGTTTGGGAGGCGATTTGCTCTGCGGAAGGGTGAAAGAAAGCAAAAGTACTTTCGAGAGCGTCTGCTGGCATGCCGTAATAGGTCATAAATTTTAAACTTATGGGAATTAGAAACAGGATAACCGCCATAATAAAAAGTGTCCGAATTGACTTTTTTCTAAAAAAGAAAACCAAACTTCCACAAATGGCATAGGTTACCAATATATCTCCTACCCAAATGAAATAGGCGTGTATTAAACCAAAGAGTAAAAGCCAAAACATTCTTTTGTAATGCAATGCAGCAACTCGTTTGCCTTTTGCTTCTATTCTTTGCGTGAATAAAACCACACCTGCTCCAAACAGCATTGAGAAAATAGACATAAATCGAGTATCTGCAAAAATGTAGTTGAAGCCATGAAAATATTGGTTGTAGCCTTCCAAACCAGCACCAATTGTGGGGTTCATATACGCCATATTGATTTGGGAAAAAGACGTGATATTCATAATCAGAATTCCCAAAACAGCAAATCCACGTAGCAAGTCGAGCGAATGAATTCTGTTTTTTAAATCAATAGGTTGAGATCCTTTCGGCATTATTGTTTATGTTTTAAAATGAAGTCGTTTTAATGTTTAATTTATGGTCTAGTGTTACTTGTGGCTAACGATACGATAAACGTAATACGTTTATTTCTTGCACTAATTTAATAATAAAACACAGTCCAAACCAAGTACACTATGACGCCTGCTGCTTGATTAAGTTGAGCGCTGAACCAGCAATAAACCATTCAATTTGAGAGGCATTATAGGTGTGATTTAAAGAGATATTTTCTTTCGAACCATCTGCATGGACAATCTCTAGAGTCAATGGCTTGCCTTGAGCAAAGGCAGCTAAATCTACAAAGTTGAAAATATCGTCTTCCTGAATTTTATCGTAATCGCTTTCATTGGCAAAAGTCAAACCGAGCATTCCTTGTTTTTTCAGATTGGTTTCGTGAATTCGGGCAAATGATTTTACAATGACTGCCGCAACACCCAAATGTCTGGGCTCCATCGCCGCATGCTCTCTGGAAGAACCCTCACCATAGTTGTGGTCTCCCACAACAAGTGTTGAAATACCTACCGCCTTATAAGCTCTTTGTGTTGCCGGAACAGCTCCGTATTCTCCCGTAAGCTGATTTTTAACCGAATCTGTTTTCATATTGAAGGCATTGACTGCTCCAATCAAACAGTTGTTCGAAATGTTATCCAAATGTCCTCTGTAACGCAACCATGGTCCCGCCATGGAAATATGGTCTGTTGTACATTTTCCATGAGCTTTAATTAATAAGCGCAGATCATTAAGCGAATCACCTAAGGGCTTAAAAGGAGTTAAAAGCTGTAGTCGCTCAGAATCTTCAGCCACAACAACATTTACACCTGAACCATCTGCTTCAGGTGCCTGATAACCGGCATCTTCCACATCAAAGCCTCGTGGAGGAAGCTCGAATCCCGTAGGTTCGTTTAGCCTTACCTCTTCGCCATTTTTATTCGTCAAAGTATCTGTTATTGGATCAAAATCAAGTCGACCTGAAATCGCAATAGCCGCCACCATTTCTGGAGAGGTAACAAAGGCGTGGGTATTTGGATTTCCATCCGCACGCTTTGCAAAGTTTCGGTTGAAAGAATGTACAATGGTGTTTTTAGGTGCATTTTTTGGATCACTGTACCTACCCCACTGACCAATACAAGGTCCGCAGGCATTGGTGAATATTTTAGCGCCTAAATCCTCGAAATTCTTCAGTAAACCATCTCTTTCAGCCGTATATCGTACCTGCTCAGATCCAGGATTAATTCCAAATTCTGCTTTGGCTTCTATGCCTTTTTCAAATGCCTGCTTGGCAATCGAGGAAGCACGTGAAAGGTCTTCGTATGAAGAGTTCGTACATGAACCAATCAATCCCCATTCCACATTTAAGGGCCAGTCATTTAATTTAGCCTTCTCCGTCATATCAGCACCTGCCTTAGTGGCTAGATCTGGTGTAAAAGGGCCATTTATATGTGGTTTTAATTCATCTAAGTTAATTTCAATGACCTGATCAAAATAGGCCTCTGGATTCGCATATACCTCATCGTCTCCAGTTAAATGTTCAGCGATTTGATTTGCCGCGTCTGCTACTCCATCCCTACCCGTAGCTCGAAGATATCTTTCCATGGATTTATCGTAGCCAAAAGTTGAAGTGGTCGCTCCTATCTCTGCGCCCATATTGCAAATAGTTCCTTTTCCGGTACATGACATTGATTTGGCCCCTTCGCCAAAATACTCGACAATTGCATCTGTACCTCCTTTTACGGTAAGAATACCTGCCACCTTAAGGATAACATCCTTTGGAGAGGTCCATCCATTAAGCTTACCAGTTAGTTTTATCCCAATTAATTTGGGAAACTTTAGCTCCCAGGCCATTCCTGCCATCACATCAACCGCATCAGCCCCACCTACTCCAATGGCAACCATACCAAGTCCTCCGGCATTTACGGTATGAGAATCCGTTCCAATCATCATCCCTCCTGGAAATGCATAGTTTTCCAGCACAACCTGATGAATTATTCCTGCACCTGGCTTCCAAAATCCTATTCCGTATTTATTTGATACCGAATCCAAAAAATTGAATACTTCCGAAGACTGATTAATCGCATTTTGAAGATCTTTATCCGCTCCCATTTTCGCTTGGATCAAATGATCACAATGTGTTGTAGTTGGAACCGCAACTTTTGATTTACCCGCCTGCATAAACTGAAGCAAGGCCATTTGGGCAGTTGCATCCTGACATGCAATACGATCCGGGGCAAAATCAACATAAGATTTACCTCTTTCATACGATGAAGCCGCATTACCATCCCATAAATGCGCATAGAGTATTTTTTCCGCAAGAGTTAATGGTTTTCCAACTGCTTTTCTTGCTGCTGCAATTCTTTCTGGGTACCTGGCGTATACCTCTTTAATCATGTCTATATCAAAGACCATAGTATAAGATTTCGTTGAGTCGCGAATTTAAAAATTTTGTGTGAGGTATCAATGAGAACTCATGGTATTGTTAGAAAAAAGGATGTAATATTGTTTGTGTTCAGGTCAAGATTTGAAATCACTCAATTTGTATAAATTTGTTTTGAACTAATAAGTCCGATTTGATTAATCTAAATGAAATAAAGATTATTGACCTTTCAACAGTCCTTGCCGGACCCTCTGTAGGAACTTTTTTTGCAGAACTTGGAGCACAGGTTGTAAAAATCGAACATCCTGATAAAGGAGACGTGACCAGATCCTGGAAATCAGCATCAGAATCTGCCAATACAAAAGCATCGGCTTATTTTTCAAGCGTCAATTACAAAAAAGACTATCAAAAGCTCGACCTGACAATCACTGATGATTACGAGCAGTTCATTGAGCT
>Ga0206681_10001394_pt1 | contig 11116 bp, 9 predicted proteins | sample M150012015metaG_FD_161048 | JGI IMG/M metagenome (GOLD analysis project Ga0206681, IMG submission 161048) | Ammonia-oxidizing marine archaeal communities from Monterey Bay, California, United States - M1 500m 12015 | ecosystem: Environmental > Aquatic > Marine > Intertidal zone | place: USA...
TGCCGAAAACATTCTTTCTTTTATTTGTAATTCCCGCAATATTGTGAATTGAACCATTGGGATTTGATTCAGAATCAACTTCTGCCGTTTCATTACAATATTTAAAAAGAACCTGGTCATTTTGTTCTAGATCGTCAATCACCTCATCGGATGCATAATATCTTCCTTCTCCATGAGCAATTGGTATCTTATATGCAGAGTCATGATTAAGACCAGCAGAAATTGAAGCCCCTTTTGAAACGGGTTTCAAGAACACATTTTTACAGACAAATTTTTGACTGTCGTTATGCAACAACGCTCCATCGAGTAAACCCGATTCCGTAAGAATTTGAAATCCGTTGCAAATACCCAATACAAATCCCCCTTTATTGGCATGTGTAATCACCTCATTCATAATTGGAGAAAATTTTGCAATAGATCCCGAACGAAGATAATCTCCAAAAGAAAATCCACCAGGAAGAACAACCATTTCTGCACCTTGAAGATTATGGTCCTTATGCCACAAATTCACCACATTCTGTTTCAATACATCCCTAAGGATGTAAATCATATCCTGATCGCAATTTGACCCAGGAAAAGTAACCACTCCAAATTTCATACTTTATACAAGATTAAAATGCGAAATTAATCAATTATAAATTTTGATTAGGAAGGAAAAGAAAAAACTTGATAACAGTGTATCCAAATACTACATAAAAAAGAACTGTTGCAGCAATTCCGTATGTCTTACTCAAAAAAGAAAAGATAAGAAATATGGATAATGGAATCAACATTAGACTTAACTGATCCAGTTGTTGAAAACTTATTATATAATAAAGAGCACAAATGGCAAATATCAATGTCAATATGAAGAGAATACGAAACTGCTTATTTGAATTTATTGTTGTTTTCTGACTTTTCGCCAGTACAGCAAGGGTGCCAAGGACAAGTAAAATGCAAATTGTGGCAATAACAAATAAATAGTCCTTGTTTTCAGATTGTGCAAGATGCTGTTCCGCAAAATTGAGCTCAATAGAATCATTGAATAAATATGCAAGTGAAAAAATGTAAATAAACGGAATGATATACCCAAGTACTGAAACAACAATTTCTCGCAGCTTAAATGGTCTCATTATCAGAATAGGCAGAATTAAGATAGGAAAAGACAGTATCAATATTGGTGAAAATGTTGAAGCAATACCAGCGTAAAAGAAGCTATTAAAAATAGTCTTACGACCATCCTCATGTCTATTTAATTCAAAAAATTGGTGAGTCATTAGAATGAGCATGAAATGAGTAATTAAGATTCCATTTAGATAATATGCAGAATGGAACAAACTCATCAGAACAATATACAATAGAGCAATGAGATAGGTATTGCGTTCCAAAAACTTATTGCGATTCACCAGAGCATTTAATCCGTACGAATTGATGAGAACGAAAAAGGAAGCACCTATTGTACTGCTCATTGAATTCAAATAAATATACTCCGTCCAGAATCCAAAATTTGATGGCACACCCGTTTCGTAGAATGGGTAAAAATAATTGAGACATTGATACATCACCAAATAAAGCGGTAGCAGTAGAAGTACAATTACTTTATTTCCTAGAAACAGTTTTATCACCTTGCTTAATTTAAATTCAACAAAGAAAAATAATTATTATTAATTGAAACAGAAATAAACTAGAATAAAAAACATTTAATTTTATTAATACTTTTTCTTTTATTAAACCTTAAAAATGATATCTTTGGGCGCATTAATTATGCAATATGATTCGAAATTAATAAGGAATGGCAAAGCAAAAAAACAAATATTCGAATAAAGAACTTCAGGAATTCAAAGCACTGATTCTTAGTAAATTAAAAGAAGCACAGGATGACTACAGTCTTCTTATTGGCTCTCTTTCTCATACTGATGACCACGGAACTAATGATACCGGTAGAACATTTAATATGATGGAAGATGGTTCTGAAACTTTATCTCGGGAAGAATTAGCACAGCTCGCTGCTAGACAGGAAAAATTTATTAAAAACTTGCAAGCTGCATTAATCCGAATTGAAAATAAAACATACGGAATTTGCAGAGTTAGTGGGACCTTAATTGCTAAAGAAAGGTTGAAATTAGTGCCACACGCCACAATGAGTATTGCGGCAAAAAACGCACAAAACAAGTAAGTGAGAAAACAACTGACGATTGTATCTATAACTATAATTTGTCTTTTATTGATTGACCAGATTATCAAAATCTGGATAAAGTCTGAGTTTGTTCAGGGAGAAATTCCAACTCCTATACTGGGCGATTGGTTTAGGCTACATTACATCGAAAATCCAGGAATGGCTTTTGGAACCACCTTTGGGTCCAAAATGTGGCATAAACTGGCCTTGAGTCTTTTCCGAATTGTTGCTATCGCAGGAATAGGATACTATATCTGGAAGGAATTAAAAAGAGGCGTAAAAACCGAATATCTTCTGGCTATAGGACTAATATTTACTGGAGCTGTGGGAAACCTTATTGATTCCATGCTGTACGATTACATTTTCACTTTTGATCCCTGCAATTTTTATAATCAATTAAAAGGTTCTGAGAACTTTATTCAATGTGAGCACCAATCACCACATGCAGGCAGCTATACTATTGTTCATGAAGTAAGGCATAACGGATTTCTTCTCGGGAATGTAGTAGATATGTTTCAGTTTAATGTAAGCTGGCCTCAATGGGTTCCTTGGCTGGGTGGAGGTCAAATATTTCCAGCTATTTGGAATTTCGCAGATGCTTGCATTACCTGTGGAGTGGGAATGGTTTTAATTAGGAATAGAACGTATTTTCCCAAAGACGAAGAAAAAGAAGAAAACTAAAAGTTCCATTTCATACTTCTATCATCGAGAATTGCAAAAGAAATTTTATAGTCAAAGCGTGGTACACTTTTATTTCCTGATGATAAGACACCGTATAGCCCCACTCTTAATCTTCTTCTTGATAGCTTGAAATTTCGTTCCAAGCCAGCGAGTACCTCATAATGCAACCAATCATGCTCTTTAACATACAATGCCCCTGCTCCAAAAACAAGACCAATCCGTGTTTTTTTCATAAAGGGTATTTTATTAATAATGGCGCCGTTATCATGATGTACAAAGTGAGCCTCCAAAGACATATCGTTGGTTCTTAATAAAGTATCCAATCCCTGAAATGAATACAAGGGATTTGAGAACCAAAGCGGATCACTTCTACGTTGAAACTTGTAGTCAGGATCTTTTAAATTTTTGGCACTTAAAAACAAGCCCCCTGAAACCCTATAGCTCGAGGTTCCTATTGTTCCTATTTTAAATGTCTGATTAATGCTAAGCTGCACGTACTGATGGTCAATATCACTGCCAAATAAATTCGGGATGCCTCGCTCATAATAGACGTTAAATGTAGGCCAAGCAGATCCCAAAACTACCTTTCTGTATGGCTCTCTCATGTATTTTTGTCTTGGTGTATAGCTCAGAGTAACATCACCAATAAGCGCTTGATACGTTTCAAATTCCGTAGGCTCGTTGTTTGGTAGTACATCATCAGCAAACTGAACAAATTCGTATCCTTCCAGACTTCTTCGTTCAGAGAACTCCCCTCCCATATCTACATAAAAGCCATTGAATAATTCGTATTCAAAGGATGAATTTAAACGAGTTGCTTCAATAAAATTTTCGCGTTTGTAGATTTGAGTAATTGCATCATAGCCTCTGATTACATCAAAATCATGATGAAGAGATATTCTGATTTTACCCTGATGAAATGGGTCAAATTTATATTTCCACCAGGTATCTCCTTTAATATCCTTATTAAGAATACCCATTGAAATTTGAGTATATGAATCCAGCGTGCGTTCATCCTTCCATTTTTTAAAATAATCGAAATTCGGAGATACTCTTGGACCTGCAATGTATACAGGCCGAATCAAGGTTGCCAAAGAGCCAATAGTCCATTGATGCCTTTTATCTCTATTTCTATGGTCAACACCCCACCAAAGCACCTTTAAGGCCGTAACCTTATTGAATACCTTATCTACACTGTCAAGATATTCTTTTCTGTTCTTGTAATCACGGATGCTGTCCTGACGAATAATAAAAGCAATTTCTTCTTCACTTAATTTATCTTCTCTTTCTTTATCCCAAAAAGAGGAATCCTTTTCATAGGCTTCTTTTTCTGTTACGGCCAATTCTGAATTAAAAAATTTGTTTTCGAAATTGGGATTGAAATTATAGTCGGTAAAAATTGCTGTTGTTTTGCACTTGGAGGATTCTCTTTTATACTTTACACCATAGTCAAGCACCTGTTTTGTAAGCACGCATATGGTATCTCCGGGATGGTCATAGCTTTGATTAACTGTAAAATAATCGTACACCAGTAAATTCCCTTTTTTCATGGTCAGCTCCAGTTTTTGTACAAGCCATAACGAATCAATCACCCATATATGACCTGAAAGTGTTGTGGTCGCAGAATTACGAGCCTGAATGCGTATTTTAAATATCATGAGACCATCTTCTTCGTACTTATCCAGCAGACGATATTTATACGATAAAATACCCGGAATCGAAATGGGAGAGCTTATGGGGTTTTGATGTAAATCATCTAATCTTAGTAAGTTTTCGAAAAAATTAAAATTGGATTTTACAGTGGTCTTATAATACAGGTTTCTATCTGTACCTCTCAAAGAATAGGCGTTTCTGTATTCCTTTACTTTATTGCCAGGAGCATAATTTCTGGCGATCTGAACTTCCAGTAAATTCATGGTATCTTGAATCGCCGATTCCTCATCAAGCCCATCATAATCTCCTTCATCCGGCTTAGATCCATGAGATTTTCTTTTCACATCTTCTCTCGCCTTAATATATACATTGACCTTATGAGGATAATTCCACGGATTTATTTGATTGCGTTTTGCAACCACTTTTTTCATAATGTCTCTTCCCGGATTTGTTTTTTTCGTGGTTACCTGAATAGTCTCAAGGTCCTGAATTCTGCTCGGGAAAAGCTGAATGTCTCGAATTATATCACTATTGCTGATTGAAATATAGCTCTCTCTATCATCGAATCCCGAAGAGCTGAAGATTAAAAAATACTCTCCGGGCATCATGCTTAGCTGATACCTTCCATCCACATCAGCCACCGTACGCTGTGCCGGGTCATTTTTTACGAATACCTTGGAATGTGGAATGGGAACATTTCGTTCATCGTAAATGGTGCCTTCTACAAATTTTTGCGATAGCCCAACAAAAGAAACAGAAAAAAAAACGAACTGTAAAAATATGGTAAAGGAATTTTTCCTATACCCTTCAACTATGATATATGGAATTTTACAGCTCAAACTATAATTTATTCACTCTCTTTTTTAGACATATATTCTATGTGTTTTTCCATTCTTTTCATCATCCATACTTTAAAAAAGTACATTCCAAAGGACAGAAGAACAAAGGGATAATAAAATACCCATTTCTCATAACCATCAACAAAACACATGACTGTAACTACAATACACATGACTATGGCCAAAATCAGCCAAAACAATTTCATTATTCTGTTATACGTATTCATTTCTCTTTTTTAAGATTAATTTTTCCGGTTGGATTTAGAATTTCGAAGTAGCTAAAATCTTGTTTAGTAATCAGCCCATTCCCTGTCAAAAGCTCTTTTGGTGAACTTACAATTACCTGATCATCCGTTCGAATAGTGCTGTCTTTTTTATTCCATGTTAAACTTTCAGTTTCAAGTGTTTGATCTTTCTCATAATTATACAATCGAACTGAATCCTGAACCAGTACGATTTCATCTTTGTGATTATACACTCCATTCAGTGCCGTTAAGGTGGATACTTTTACTCCGTTTATGTCAAAAAAATCAACCTGTAAAAATTCTTTGAAATTCGTAATATGTTTGGGAGAGGTATAGGTCTCGGATACTTTCGCATATAAGTGAATCTTGGTAATCCCGGAATCACTATAAATCATTTTCAAGTTCTGGGTTAAATCGTCAGGTGCATTTTCAAAATGAGTTATTCTCTTTACTTCATCTAAATCGTTAACACAAGAGCATAGCATACCAAGGAATAAAACAAAAGTCAATAGAAATGTCTGGACCTTCATTTCAACGCGATTTATTTAACGTCTACGGATACTCCCCAGCATGAAAGCACTACAGATGACGGGCTGTTGTTATTAAATATTTCATCTGAGGTAGGTGCATTCGCTCTAAATTTCGCTGCAACATTTGGATTTCCTGCTTTATCAGCAAGCTGAGCTGCATAATAGAAGTTGCATTTTCTGTCAAAAGTACTTGACCCACACGTGTTTGCCAATTTTGCTACGCAATTTGCGGCTACAAGAAGTGCTTTGGAACGGTTTGATCCGCCGATTGTAAGCGCTGTATTATATGCAGCTTTAAAACTATTCAAATTGTTATACTGAATCTCGAGAATATTTAACAGCACCTCATTTTTTATGGAATCTGTTTCGGTCATTCCTATCGCATCTCGATACACTCCTATAGACTCCTTAAATCTTTTCTTAATCTGTAAAAGCTGAGCTTTTGCCAATACAGCATCTATCGTGTTGTCAATAGAAATAATGGTGTCTATTAGCATCTCATATTCATCACTTTCTGTACATCCTTTTTCCTTAAGTAGATTCAAGAAATTATTTACGGTTTTTTTCTTTTTCTCTTTATCTTGAGGTAAAGAGCTCATAAAACCATTTAATTCTGGTAGAATATCGTCACATGTCCGAACCAAATTATTAAAATACGATGTCAAGGTTTCTTGTGTTCGAACCGTAAAATTTTCATTTTCAATTTTTTTCGATAATCTGAAATAATCTGAGATCAATCGTTTTTTGTAAGACCTGGCGAGTCCGACGTCTCCCGTGCCTACTAAAGTGAATAGAGAATATAGATTGTAATAATAAAATGTGAGCTCAGCATCAGTAAACTTGTTGTTGTGCTCAAATGCCCTTAAATAGAGTTTATCTGCTTTTTGCTTATCTGGAGCCGTAGATTGGAGGATATATGTGGCACGTTTTGAAGACAGAGCTTCATTGTAAAACCCTTTTTCTTCTGCTCGATCATACGCCGAAATCAGTGTATCAATATAGGCTTTTTTACGTGCTTTATCCTTTTCAGTGGCCACAGTATTACGAATCGTTTGAAGCATATTATTGTATTTCTTCGAATCGTAATTATTACAAATCTTTTCGCCTTTCAAATAATACATAGTTGCCGCCGCATAATCTTTTTTCTTTAGCTCTTGACCAACAAACAATTTCATTCTTTGGCATTCGCGATCCTGAATAGAATCCTGACCCAAAACCAAGGTTGTGGTAAAAATCATCCCCAATAAAAATCCAAACTTTCTCATAACTTAATTTTCTAATCCAACTTTCTTTTTCTAAACCATTTTTCAAATACGGAAGGCGAAAATACCATCCCAAAATTAAATCCTAAATAATTCTCTTTTAAACTACTGTCATTTTCCGTTCCTTTTTGTCCGATAACAAAGGCAAAATTTAAAGAGGACAATGACATTTGAGCCAGTATAGGAATCCCAATTCCAAATGTCGTGCCACGATCGATAAAATTGTGTCCATTTGGAGAGAATGGACTTGTTGCCTGATATACCCCTACTCGGTAATTAAGCTTCTCTAATGCCTTTAAAGTGGTTACATTTTCGAATAATTTTGTTTCTGGAGAGAAACTCAAGCCTACTGACCATTTGTTGGATGCTCCAATCTCCCAATTCGAAGCAGATTCTTCAAAATTAGATTGTATTCCATTCCATTTCTTATATGACGCATAAAGCGAAATGTTGGGTCTTCGCGTATTCGATTTTCTTTTTGTTTCTCTAAAATAGTACTGATATTTCAGTCCAATTTCAAAGGAAGAAAGTACTTCAACTGAACCTTCGGTCTGAGTAAACGAAATCGTATCGTAAAAAGAGGGGTCGTTAATATTTAATGAGGTATAGAGCTCATTTTCCAATGTGCCGTTAAAAACCTGTCTTGGATCCATATTAAATGCAAGCAAGACCTTATGCCTTAAACCTATATTTTGTTGAAAATGGGCACCAAGCTGATAATGAAATGCAGACAGTCGGGTAATGTCTTTAGACAAGCCTCCCTGATCCGTATTTCCAGTGAGCAATTCGCTTTTTCTTTCATTCGACACATGCCCAAAAAGATAAGAGGTATTTATTCCTAAGGATAAATTTGTATGTGATGTGTTTATGGGGGAAATCGCAAAACCTAAATAGGCATCCTGAATATTTCCGTTACCAATATAGCTGTACCGAAGGGAATCCACTCCTGTAAATATGTTCTGACTGAATTCGTAACCCATCTTGGAGTATGGCTTCAGGCCGAAAGACATTCCCATTATTTTATTCATTTTAAAGGCCAGTGCAAAATGATCAACATTGGTCCCAAATCTGAATTCAGAAATTTCGCCCTGCTCATAAAAAGAAAATCTTGAATCAATGCCTAAAGACAAAAGGGTATTCCCTTTACTAAGACGAGAATAGGAAGAAGGATTGTAAAAATTAACCACATTGGAATCGATCATAGAAGTATTCACAAAACCAAGTGCCCCTGAAATTGCGTTTGAGCCCGTATTGTACTCCCCAATGCCATATGATGATAATGGATGAGTGGTTACGACCTGGGCATAAATAGTATGCAAAAATGAAAGAAAAATGAAAGCTAAACTATAGCGCATTTAATTTATATATTTCAACAGCTCCTTCAAGTGTCAAATTTTCGACTGCAAAGATGTTATTTTTTTGAGGGATATCAAAATATATAGCGTCTCCACCAGTCATATAAATGTCAATTGAACCGTATTCTTCCTCATAACGCGTAATCATTCCTGTTATTTCTGCTCTTATCCCGTTTAATACACCCGAAATCATTGAGTTCTGCGTATTGTCTCCAAGCAATGAAACACTAGTCATTTCATTAAGCAGAGGTAATTTACTGGTATACTCATTCAATGACTGATACCTTAAACGGATACCTGGAGCTATTGAACCTCCTTTGTATACGCCATCCGAGGTAAGAAAATCAAATTTGATACATGTACCGATATCAACGCTTAAACAATTCTTGTTTTTAGCATACTTTAACATCCCTGCCACATTACACATTCGATCGGTTCCAAGCGTATCCATTGTTTCATAGTTCGAATTGAAGGGCAAGTTGACCTTGTGACTGACCTCAAAAAGAGAGAGAGCCACTCTATTTAACTCTTCAGATAGAGTTGGATTGAGAACCGATGAACATACGACATATTTATTCTGGATCTTTTTGCAAAGTTCTGATACTTTTGTGAAAAGCTCAACAGATCTGATTTCATGATTAATCACCTGACAAAGTTTCATATTTGTATTGCCAGCGTCCACTACAAAATAATCCTTTTGCATCTCTTGCATTACGCAAAGATAAAAGGATGACTACATTTTTGATGAATATTTTCTAACTAAACTAAAATATTCCTATTTTTGCCACCGCTTAAGGCTGGTACCTTAGCTCAGTTGGTAGAGCAATGGACTGAAAATCCATGTGTCCCTGGTTCGATTCCTGGAGGTACCACAACTTAAACCCAAAACCCTTGACAGTCGGTAGATTCGTTAAGGGTTTTTTAGTTCATTGCAGAATAAGCATGTGTAACGGTGCATTGTTTGTAGTTTTACATGAGGAAAATCCATAGATGAAAAACTATAAAATCATACTCAGCAGTGTATATCTGCTGTTCGCGATTATAATGATAACTATTTCTCCGTTTGGGGAACCCCCTTATGACGGAAATGAATTGTACCTGAACAATATTGGTACGCTGTTTCTACTACTTCTGATGCTGCTTGATATTTTCAAGAATGTACTGAGTAAGTTTGGCTTCTGGGGCTTATTCCTGTTTTCCGCATTTCATTCAATAGGCTCGACCTGGCTGTATTCCTTTGTGCCTTATAATGAGTGGTTCATAAATCTGATTGGCTTTGACCTTGATGCTTATTTTGAATTTACACGAAACCACTACGACCGTTTCGTCCATTTTGCCTTTGGAGTTCTTTTACTGGCAGCCACTAAAGACCTCATCATGCACAGGTACAAATTCAATTTGAAGCAGGCCTTGCTGGTGGCTTTTTTGAGCATACAGGTATTTAGTATGATCTATGAGCTGTTTGAATGGGGAATTGCCGTATCCCTTTCCGAAGGAATGGCAGAGAGCTACAACGGACAGCAGGGAGACGCATGGGATGCACATAAGGATATGGCATTGGCGATGCTGGGTTCTATGATTACATGGGGGATTTTGAGAAAAGATCTCATTTCAAAATCCTGAATTCGAAATAGGAAAAAGTGAAAGCAGCTCTATTTATGACTCATATGTCACAAGAAAGTCTATGATCATCTTATGCCAGAGCTCTTTTGTTCCATCAATATCCCGTCTTACCCAGAAATAATAAACTGTTTCACTCCAGTTCCAGTAGTCACTCATTTCAAGTTGAGCTGGTAAGTAGGAGCGGTAATCATAGGAAGACCATTCACCCTTTTCCAACTTTTCTTGAAAATTCGATCGCAATCGATTGAATTCTGCCTGATTATTTTCAATGATAGAATAAATTTCTAAATAGCCTCTCAATTTCCTCAGGATATTGAACTTCTCTACACCAGGCCGGGTTAAATGAACAAAGGCCTCATTGCTAAGAATCCATTTTAAATTTTCATGAAGCTGTTTAACGAATTTAGGATTGTAGTATCCAAAACTGTTTTGCGATTTCAAATTAAGATTTGTGCTTGTGTGCGGCCCGTTAAGAAATATTTTCACTGGACTCTTTTTCTGTAATTCTTCATAGCTTATTAAAGACCGAATATATTCGAAGGAATTGAGTGTTCCTCCATCATCAAAACCGTAGTCATAGGTCCATCCCGTTCTGATTGGAGTAAATTCAGCACTATTTAGATTCGATAGGACATACCTTAAAGCCGGATCAATTTTAGATTTCTTACCTGCTGATGAACCTGAGTTTTCATTATTCACATCTCGGGATACCATGCAATATGAAAGAGCCAGCAATGTGATGCCAAGCAGCGCGATTTTTGATATTGTATTCT
>Ga0206681_10001395_pt1 | contig 11109 bp, 9 predicted proteins | sample M150012015metaG_FD_161048 | JGI IMG/M metagenome (GOLD analysis project Ga0206681, IMG submission 161048) | Ammonia-oxidizing marine archaeal communities from Monterey Bay, California, United States - M1 500m 12015 | ecosystem: Environmental > Aquatic > Marine > Intertidal zone | place: USA...
CAAGCTGGCGAAATGGATGTTTTGTTGCCGGGTGCTGATGAGTGGATTACAATCACTGGCGGTCAGTCATTTGAAGTTCCTGCGAACAGCTCATTCAAATTACAAGTCAAATCAGTCGTCGATTACTACTGCTCATACTCGTAATTATCTTGCAGTGAGTTTAAATACGTAGGCTCACTACAGTACTCCTCCGTTTTTCAACACCTGTACCAGTTGTTGGTTGACGCATTTTGATTCATCATCGATAGCCAGCTTTATGTGTTCTGCTGATTTTTCAAATTGTCCATCATTGAAATAATAAACTGCAATATTGTTTTCAACTCGACAGGAATAGCCGTGATATTCTGTGTGTTTTTCATAGAGCATTGGCGAGTATTGTGCCAGTTCATCAAACATTGGGGCGAATCCTAAAAGTGTATGGTATGTTTGGTCGCTTAGCCTTAAAAACTCTTCTGGCTGTGATAATAACTCATGAAAAGTTTTTAGAAATTTTTCTTTGTCACCGGTAGACGAGTAAACATGCATTTCCACAAAATAGGAATTGTACAAACCTGCAGGCTCAAGTGCTTTTAGTTTAGAAGATAACTCCAAAGCCTCTTTATTGTTATTGAGTTTATGGGCTGCATACGCTAGACGGGCCAGAACATCTACGTGATTTGGCCACAATTTAATTAATTGTTTGTCAATTATGTTCGATTGCTTGTACGACCCTTGGTTGTAGTAGCCTAGGCCTAAGTAATACAGCGAAGAATGCATATTGCCGTGATAGATAGGTGTTTCAACAACTGATATTTTTTGAAACTCCCCTGTCGTGTTGATTTTGTTTAGTTGGCTGTAGGCTCCAATCCAAAAGAAGTAAGAGTAGTAGAAAAGTACAGCAATTAAGCCAAATGCGAGCGCCAATGCGGTTTTCTTTTGAAGTGCGGTACAAGCCAGTGTCAGCTCTTTTATCGGCTTTAATAGCACATCTGACTGTTTTGAAATAAGGCCAACATACAAACCAAACAATATCAACGGAAAAGCCAGTTGGTATGGTGAGCTAAACTGCATATTTACAAAGGAGCCTACCAAGGCCACCAAAAGTAGATAATAAAAGAGTTTTGTCTCTTCTTTAGTATTCTTTAATATTTTGACAGCACTATAAAGAATGGCAACAACAACCCCAATAAATATTGCGATACCGACCAGGCCAAGTTCAACTGCGAGCTCCAATAAATCATTGTGAACTCTTGTGACGTTGTTAACTATCCAGGTTGCGTAGCCTTCGTTGGCTATATTATGGGCGTAAGTTCCTAGCCCACTCCCTAATAACGGCGAGTCGTAAATCATATTAAGCGCAGTTTGCCAAATTAAAAAACGTGGTGCGCTGGTATTGTTGGCCGAATCAGCAATGGAGCTAAATGTATCAGAACCTGTTGTCCAGAAATTAATAAAGCCATCTGCAGACAAGTGGATAAGTGTTAGTGTTATCACAATGCCAAAAATACAGGCATTGCGTTTGTTGTTGTTCCAGTCAATCCATTGTTTTACAGATTTTCTATCGAAAATAAAATAAGCAGTAATCAATAAAATCTCAACTGAAATCGAAAGCCACACGGCCCTAGTGGTTGTGTAAATAATATAGACGCAAATAAAAGAAACCAATGCTGTCAGCGCCCATGTCTTCGATCCTTGGACAGATTTGGATAAAATCAAGAAAATAAATAATGGAAAGATTAACACTAATGGCTGAGTTGCAAAATTTTTATTGCCAAATGTTGACGCAGGTTTGGCGGCTTGTAAAAGTGCAAAAGGGTCAAATAGATGTTGCAGTATGCCAATAATGGCTATGGCACCACCTGCGATAGTGAGGCCCCAGGCTATTTTGATTAAGTTTGGTTTATCAGTGGGCAGATTGGGGGCTAGGATAAAAGCTAGAACTGCGTTCAACCAAAGCAGCCACTTGGTGACGGTAAAGTCAAAGTTAGCGCTCCAGAGAATGCTCAATGTTGCAAGTGTTAATAATAGTAATAGAGTGATCTTAATAAAGTTAATTTTCAGATTGACTAGAGAGTTGTTGCATTTGAAATATAGGGTGATCAATGCAAGTGTTGTAATACCAAAACTTGCGACGTATGATTTTACAAATGTATGGCTGGAAGTTGCAACATCAAACCAAGGGGCGGTCACTGCAAGTATTAAGAGAAATACACCAAGCCATATTGGATCCAATGTACCGCCTGAAGTGTGAGTCTTGTTTTTCAAAGTATTTTGTTATCCCGTTTGTTTATTAACCCTTTTTCATTCAGTAGTTGAATTAACTGGGGGTTTAGGCACCCATCATCTTTGGATAAGACTTGGGTAACATGCTGTGCCGAACTTTCGAATTGCTCTTCATTGAACAGGTATATCGAGAAATTATTTTCAACTTCACACGAGTAACCATGATGTTTGATGTACTTCTCATATAGTATGGGAGGGTGCTCTGATAGCTCGTCAACACCGATAGTAAAAAATAATAAGAAATGGTAAGTGTTTTTGTCGATTGACAGAAGATGTTCTGGTTTTGACAATAATTCGTTGTACGTTTGTAGAAATTTATCTTTATTGCCGGTTGAGTTATATACTAACAACTCGATAATGTTACTAATAAACAACCCTTCTGGCGAAACGTTTTTGAGCATTTTGGCATATTTTAATGCCTCATTGTTATTGCCCATTTTTTGTGCGCCAGAACTTTTTCGGTAGAGTGAAGATATATGATTGGGCCAAAACTTAAGTACTTGCTCATCAATCAGAGAAGAAGTTTGATAATCATTTAAATCAAAATAAACTCGACTGGTTTTACTTAACAAAGAATGTATATTCCTGTGAAAGATTGGTGTTTCAATATATGATAAATCGCCGTACTCTTTCTCAAGGTTTAAATTGTTTAACTGGCCATACATATTAATCCAGTTGATATATATTGCACTAATAAGAGTAAATATAAGCAGCCAAAACCCAAAGAATATTTTATTTATAGTGGGATTAATGTGAATATTTAAGTTGGTAGATGAAACTGAGATTGCATCATACTTTTTTGCTATCAGACCCAAGTACAGGCCGAGCAGTACAAGTGGCACAGCCATCTGATAAGGGAAGCTAAACTGCATATTAACAAAAGAGCCAATAAGTGCAACTAGTAAAAGGTAATAGAAAAGCTTTGTTTCACCTTTAGTATTCTTCAGTATTTTCAAAATGCTTGTGAGAATGGCAACCACAACTGCACTGAATAATGCAACACCAGCCAAGCCCAGCTCTACAGAAAGTTCTAATAAATCGTTATGTACTCGTTGATAGCTAACAACTTGATTTGCCACATAACCTTCATTGCTTAGGTTCTGAGTAAAAGTCCCCAGCCCACTTCCAAAAAACGGCGAGTCAATAATCATATTGAGTGCGGCTTGCCATATCAAGTAGCGTGGTGATCTGGTATTGTTTGTGGAATCTAAAACGGATCCAAACGTGTCCGAACCCATAGCCAGGAAATTAACAAAGCCGTCTGCCGATAGATGGATAAGGATCAATACTAAAACCACGGCAAAGAGACTGGCATTGCGTTTATTAGGATTCCAGTCAAACCATTGCTTGAATTTTCTCTTATTGAAAATTAAATAAGCCAATACAAGCACTATTTCAACTGATATTGATAACCAGACTGCACGGGTAGTTGTATAAATTACATAGACAATAATCAGAGAAACGAGTGTTGTTAGCCCCCAAACTTTGAGACCTTGGAGTTGTTTGGACAGCAACAAGAAAACCGACAATGGCAGAATCAGTACCAGTGGCTGGGTTGCCATGTTTTTGTTGCCAAAGGTTGATGCGGGTTTGGCAGCTTGGGTAAGGCTAAAGGGATCGAATAAATGCTGAAGTATGCCAATGATAGCGATGACTCCCCCTGCGATGACTAGATACCAAGTTATTTTTGTTAAATAGCCTTTATTATTTTGCAGATTCAGTCCAATGATAAAGCACCAAAATGTGCCCATCCAAAGAAAAAACTTGGACACTGAGTAATCTACATTGATACTCCAGAACATACTCAAGGCACCCAATGAGAACAGCAGCAGAAGGGTTGTTTTTATTTGGTTGCTTTGCCAACTGCGGGTTGGGATTGGCATGTTGTAATAAAGAGTGGCTAAAAATACAATGCCTGAACCAAAGATGGTGACGTAGGATTTAACAAAAGCATGATTTGAGATGCTGGTATTAAACCATGGGGCAGCAATAGCAAGAACGAAAAGAAATACACCAAGCCATTTAACGTTTAAAACGCCACTCTCATTGTTATGTGTTGATTTAACTTTAGGCATGTGGCACTAATGTGTAGAGCGGTTCAATTGAAAGTCAATTGTACCTATATTAGTAACCCTATTTGATCTATTTATGCTGACAGGTCGTTTGGGCTTGGTGGTTTTTGTGAGCCTACACGTTTCGTTGGTCTAGCCAAGTTTTTATGCCTTGGGTGCGGATGTCAAGTCCACCTTAAAGAAATATCACTTATTGGACTTGGTCTAGGGCGACGTTGCTGGGTCGTAAATGCTTCGTATCAAGAAAAGTGATTTGATGGTCTAGATCATGAGGTATCAGTTTCGTCAGAATCCTTCAGCTCATTGTTATTAAAGACAATGCTGGTTAGGCTAATAACACCCACGACCTTGCCATCATCAATGACGGGACAGCGAGAAAGATTAAATCGCGTCAGCAGCCGCGCACAATAACGAATATGCATTTTCGAATGTACTGAAATCGCGGGCTTGTTCATGATTTCATAAACATTGACGCGGTCAAGTGCTTTGTTTTTAGCGATGACCTTACCTGCAATATCACCCATTAGCACTACGCCGTATTCATCGTGTTCATGTGCTTTATCGATAATCAGCATTTTGGTTTTTTTGTGCTGCATGGTATTTAGCGCATCTTGCACAGTCACTCTGCGATCAATGACATCCACTTGAGGCCACATCACATCTTCGACCAGTATGTCAGTTTTCATAACTCCTCCTTCAAGGTTCTATTAAGTATATCAACTTGATGCATGACGCCAACGGCATCTTCAACATCAATTTGAAAAGCGATGCCTTCGTGCGATTTTTTGTCGAAAGCACCGACTTTGTTGATGGTTTCTAGGATTTCCCTAGCGTTGTTTTCTTCAACCAGCATCAGAAGAACATCTCTGGGCGATTCAACATGCAGGCCTAGAAAAGTTTTCTGATCATGGGATCCTTCACCTCTGGCTTGGGAAATAACGGTTGATCCAGTTGCGCCTTTTTCACGGGCTGCAACCAAGATCTTATCAGTTTTGTTACAATCCACAAAAGCGATAATCAGTTTAAAGTGCATAACATCCTCCTCACTTATTGATTAAGTGTTTAAGTTGAACATAAGCTAAAACGCTCATAATCGCAAACAGGCTAGCAAAAGCAATTAGCCCAAATCCGTCTATCAGCGGGTTTCGTCCCTCAATCGTGCTTGCAAGGCCAAGACCAAGTGCAGCGACTAATGGAACGGTGACAGTTGAGGTTGTGACCCCACCTGTGTCATACGCCAAAGCAATAATTTGTTTTGGTGCAAAATAAGTTTGAATAATGACAATCAGATATCCTGTAAGAATGAAGTAATGCAATGGCACGCCGACAACGATTCGATAGCTGCCCAACGCAATTCCTATTGCTACACCAATCGCCACTGCGATTCTCAGAGGCCAAGCTTTTACCGATCCACCGGAAACTTGATTGGCCTTAATTGCGACTGCTAGTAATGACGGTTCTGCAATCGTGGTGGCAAAACCAATGCAAGCGGCAAATATATACACCCAATAATAGTCAAACCAGAAAAGCTCTTCCTTGCCAAGAAAGTCGAGAGAGGTGAGCTGCTCAGCCATCAACCTTCCGAGTGGAAACAATGCTTTTTCGAGTCCTAACATGAAAAATGTTAGTCCGACCCATACCATCAGCAGGCCGAATAACACTCCTTTGATATTGGGTATTTTCTGTTTAAGAATCAGCAGTTGAAAAACAAAGATCATTGCAATAATGGGTGCAATATCCCAAAACATACCGATGAATGGATTAATGAAATTCATAACAGAATGCCAAAAATCATTACTGCAATAATCGGTAGTAATGAACAAATAGCTATCATGCCAAAGCCATCGGTAAGAGGGTTTCGACCTCGAATGCCGCTGGCGAGTCCAACTCCCAATGCAGTGACCAAAGGCACTGTTATGGTTGACGTGGTAACGCCGCCAGAATCGTAAGCAATGCCAATAATCCACTCAGGCGCTAACAGTGTTGTCAGTAAAACCAGTAGATAGCCGCCAATGATAAGCCATTGAATTGACCAGCCTTTGAGTATTCTAATAACACCCAAAACAACGGCTAGGCCAACTGCAATTGCCACTGTAATTCTGAGGGTGGAGGCATAATTATCAACTGCGGATTGGTCGTGTGAAATAATCCCGCCAACTGCAGCAACATCCGCGGCCTCATTTGCAATAGCAATAAGGGCCGGCTCAGCGATGGTGGTGCCAAAACCAAGCGCAAATGCAAACACAAGTAGCCACAGCAATGAACCCCTTTTAACAAAGGCATGGGCGAGGCTTTCGCCTATTGGAAAAAGGCCGGTTCGAAGGCCGGAAATAAACAATGTCAGACCAATTAGGATATAGAAGGTACCCAGTGCGATAGAGCTAAAATCGGGTATTGGGCGCTGTAGAACAGCGATTTGGAAAAAAGCGATAACAAGAACAATAGGAAGTAAATCTTTGCCACTTTCGAGCAGGTTATTTGTAAGCCTCCTAAGTGCCTCATTCATCGGTGTTTTACTGTCTCCATTGTTCCTCGTATTATAAACCTGCTATCGATGGTTAAAATGGCTTGTACTTTGTTTATAATGCATTTAGATTGTCAATTTTTTACTTACAATGAACCCAATTGTTCTCATTAATGGCACCAAGCAATCAAAGACTACTGTCTTCAATCGCAATACGCAATTTGGCGATGGCCTGTTCGAGACTTGTGTAGTTGAAAGCAAGAATATCCTCTTTTGGTCTGATCACTTAGCGCGATTAAATAAAGGCTGTGAAAAGCTTGGTATTGGTAAAGTTGACGAGTCATTTTGGTTGAGTGATATTAGAAAAGCACTGTCTATTTCACGGTTAAATAACAGTATTGTCAAAATAATTTTATCCAGAGGAGAGTCGCTCCGAGGTTATGGTTTTGAAGATGGCATCAAGCCTGTGCGGATTGTCATTGTTTCTGAAATGCCTAGAGCTGAACCGCGCCAGAACCTCACTTTGGATTTTTGTGAAAGTGGTTATGCGTCGAATCCCAAACTCGCTGGCATTAAGCATTGTAATCGATTGGAGCAGATACTTGCCAGAGCCGATTTGAAGTGTGACGAAGGTATTATGTTGGATGAGGGTGGCAATATCATCTCTGTCACACAAGGCAATATTTTTTCTATTTATGCTAATACACTGCACACGCCTCGTCTCGATAAATGTGGCATTGAAGGCACACGCCGCGCCATTATTCTTGAGATCGCAAGTGAACTCGGCATGCAAATTAATGTTGGCCCGCTGAGTGCGGATGAGCTCATGGAATCTGATGAGGTGTTTATCTCTAATAGTGTCATGGAGATCCAATCCGTCATTCAAATTGGGGATATGAGTTTTGCTAGTAATGGCGTGACAGAATCTATTAAGGCTGCATTCGAAGAAAAGAAGCGGTCAAACAATGCTTGGCTTTCTGTAAAAAAAAATAACACCTTTGCAAGGCTGACTAAGATCGCCTTGATTCTTGCCTTGGGTGCGTGGGTTTGGACTTCAAAAGATATGCTTGTAGAGGATGCGCAAATATATCATTTGCAAAAAGGTGCGACTATTGACGTTGTTGCTCTGGATTTGCATAATAAAGAACTGATTAATTCCGAATTGTATATCAAACTTGCAGCGATGGCTGTGGGTGCTAGCAAGAAACTGCAAACTGGTTATTACCAACTTGAGCCTGAGACGAGTGTTTTGAGTTTTCTAGACAAAGTGACGAGTGGCGACGTGGTCAGGCAGAATATCACCCTGATTGAAGGTGTTACGATTGACAATTACTATTTGCAATTAAGTCAAAATCCAGCGGTGAAAGGCAAAGCTACGTTTGAAGGTGTCATGAAATCTCTCAATATCGAAACACCTTTTGAGGGTTGGATATTCCCTGAGACTTACCAAATTACTTACGGTGATAGCATTCAAAGTGTTTTCGCAAGGGCGCACAAATCAATGAAGATGCAGCTCGATGATTTATGGCAAACAAGGGCCGACACTCTGCCGTATAACACTCCTTACGAAGCGATTATTTTGGCCTCGCTCATTGAAAAAGAAACTGCGCATCACCAAGAGAAGTCAATGATTGCAGGAGTGTTCATGCGAAGACTCGCAGAAGGCATGAGATTGCAAACCGATCCAAGCGTTATTTATGCATTGGGGGACGCTTATACAGGGACGCTATCTAGGGGAGACTTAAGAGTTAAAAGTCCGTACAACACCTATCGACACGAAGGTCTGCCGCCGGGTGCGATTGGATCGGTTGGCTATGAATCTTTGTATGCAGCTTTTCATCCAGACGATGGCAATAGCCTTTACTTTGTCTCGAAAAAAGATGGCAGTCATGCATTTGCTGAAACTTATCAAGAGCACAAGGATAATATCCAGCGGTACTTAAACAATTAAAGCACTTCTAGTCTAAAATTATCACTATGAAACAAGGCAAGTTTATCACTATAGATGGCGTAGAAGGTGCTGGTAAAAGTACGCAAATTGACTTTATCTGCTCCTATTTACAGGAAAAAGGGGTAGAAGTAGTCAGAACTCGTGAGCCAGGTGGTACCGAGCTGGGCGAAAAAATTCGCTCATTGCTACTCGGCGTGGAAACGGGAGATATGCACAGCGATACGGAATTGTTGCTAATGTTCAGTGCTCGCAATGAGCACATTCAAAGCAAAATACAGCCCGCTTTAGCGCAGGGCAAGTGGGTGGTGAGTGATCGCTTTACCGACGCCTCTTTTGCCTACCAAGGTGGCGGAAGATCGCTAGATTTAAAACGTATTGAAGCGCTCGAAACTTGGGTGCAAGGTGAGTTTCGGCCTGATTTGACTTTGTTGTTGGATCTCAGTGTTGATATTGGCATGACAAGAATTGAAGTACGCTCAGCTAAAGACCGTATTGAGCAAGAAGAGCGAGCCTTTTTTGAGCGCGTCAGACAAGTATTTATTGACCGCTCTTTACAATACCCTCAACGCATCAAATTGGTTGACGCTTCTGTTGCAATTGACGAGGTTAGTCAACAAATTCATACTTATTTAGAGCAGCTATGATTCTACCTTGGCACCAAAATGCTTTTGCAAAGCTTACCCAAATGCTAGAGCAAAGCCACCTGCCACAAGCACTACTGATTACCGGCACTGAAAAAATTGGAAAATTTGAACTTGCAGAGCGTTTTATTCAGACACTTTTGTGCAAGAATGACTCTTGTGGCGACTGCCGGCACTGTCGTCAACTTGCTAAAGATAATCCAAGAGAGGTATTGGATCAAAACGTACTGGTAAGAAGGTCGCATTACCCCAATATGATTTTTTGTCGAACAGAGTTAAGGGAGTCTGGCAAGGAGTCAAAAGAAATTCGTGTTGATCAGATTCGCGCTTTTTGTGATATTCTGAACAAAACTGCAGATGAGCTGCAAATTGGCGTTATTTTTTATGCTGACCAGATGAACGTCAGTGCTGCCAATAGCCTGCTTAAAACGCTTGAAGAGCCTCGAGAAAATACTCTGATTATTTTACTGGCGCACAATGCCAGCGCATTACCGGCAACCATTCTTTCTCGCTGCCAAAGTGTGCATATTAGACCGACTTTTGATTCTGAGAGTGTGGAGTGGTTGTCCAATCATATTGATCGTGAAAAGCGCAGTGACTTTGATTCTGCTCAGTTGCTTGAAAGTGCTCATGGTATTCCATTTAGGGCAGTGGAAAAGCTGCAGGGGGATTATTTTCTTCAGTTTCAAGGCTGGCAGAATCATTTGCTGGAAATGGCAATGAATCCTGCCAAAACTATTGAGACAGAGATGTTTGAGGGGCATGAGCTAGAAACTCTAGTTTGTTTACAGCAACTTATAACCGAAGGCATTCGCCTAAAGCTACTTAAAACACAGGGCGCTTTATTGGAGCTAAACAAAGTTGTCAACAAGGCGTCTTCGGATAATTTATTCCGTCTATTGGATGATATTTCACGAGCGATTTCGTTGGCACAAAGCCCTGTAAATATGGCATTATTATTGGATAATGTGCTCATTGTTTGGTCGCATATTACCCATCTCAAACAATATCCAGCCATTACCAGTCCCCAGGAGGCCTTATGAGTCAGTCGTCAACGTTTTTTAATGAAGCCAAAAACTACATTCCTGGCGGTGTTAATTCCCCTGTGAGGGCGTTTAATGGTGTTGGTGGCGATCCTATCTATTTTGAACGGGGTGAGGGCGCCTACCTTGTTGATGTTGATGGCAAAGAATACATAGACTACGTCGGCTCGTGGGGGCCTATGATCTTGGGCCACTCAAACCCGGTGATTCTTGATGCGGTTAGAGAGACTTTGGACAAGGGTTTGAGCTTTGGAGCGCCGACTGAAATTGAAACTCAACTGGCGAAAAAAGTTTGCCAGTTGGTGCCATCAATCGAGCTTGTACGAATGGTAAGTTCGGGCACAGAGGCAACGATGAGCGCTATTCGCTTAGCGCGAGGCTATACCAATCGCGATAAAATCGTAAAGTTTGAAGGTTGTTATCACGGTCATTCAGACTCTTTATTGGTTAAGGCGGGATCGGGCGCATTGACCTTGGGCGTACCAACATCACCAGGTGTGCCAGCAGATTTGGCGCAACACACCCTAACTCTGGAATACAACAATTTGGAATCCGTTAATACATTGTTTGCTGAGATGGGTGAGCAAGTGGCTTGTATTATCGTGGAGCCAGTGGCTGGCAATATGAATTGCATTCCACCGAACGAAGGATTTTTACAAGGTCTACGAGATGTCTG
>Ga0206681_10001403_pt1 | contig 11086 bp, 9 predicted proteins | sample M150012015metaG_FD_161048 | JGI IMG/M metagenome (GOLD analysis project Ga0206681, IMG submission 161048) | Ammonia-oxidizing marine archaeal communities from Monterey Bay, California, United States - M1 500m 12015 | ecosystem: Environmental > Aquatic > Marine > Intertidal zone | place: USA...
AATGCTCTAGGGTCATATCCCTGTTCGCGATATCCACTCGAAACATTACCGCTTTTCGGGTCCTTCCATTCTAGAGGGAATACCGGAAACCCTCCAGCGTCACCATCGCGTTTACTTAGTTTTCCATTTCCCTTTGGTTTTAAGATAAGAGGAAGGTGAGCAAACTTAGGTAGGTCCCAACCAAAAGCTCTATATAGCATAATATGTAGAGGAGCGCTAGGTAACCATTCTTCTCCTCTAATAACATGACTGATTTTCATATAGTGATCGTCAACAATATTTGCCAAATGATATGTTGGGAGCCCGTCAGCTTTTACAAGGACCTTATCATCTACAACTCTACTTGATATAGATATTTCACCCCTTATTTCGTCATTAAAGATGATATCTTCAGCGACGTCGGGAGTTTTAAAGCGAACTATATATGGCGTCCCCGCCTCAATAAGCTTCTCCACATCCTCATGAGTTAGCGATAGACTGTTCTTGCAATGACCTCTTGATAATGCGTCGTACTGGAAGACCTTCTTTTCAGACTCAGCCTTTTTTCTCATATGATCGAGCTCTTCAGGAGTGTCGAAGGCCATGTAGGCATGTCCTGAAACGAGAAGAAGCTTTACAGCCTCTCTATAGTAATCATTTCGCTCACTTTGACGATAAGGACCAAACTCACCTCCTGCGACAACTCCTTCGTCTATATGTAGCCCACACCACTTTAATGCATCACGGACATAATCTTCAGCTCCGTTAACGAATCTGGTTTGGTCTGTGTCCTCTATCCGGAGAATAAAGGTGCCCCCGTGAGCACGAGCAAACAGGTAATTGTAAAGTGCAGTTCTTACCCCTCCTATGTGTAGAGGTCCGGTAGGGCTAGGCGCAAATCTTACGCGAACGTTTTTTGAGTTCATATCGGGTAATTAATACCTGAATGCGAATGTAATTACCTTTTTTCGAAACAACCATCAACTATGCCCCTTCATATACAAACTAACTGTAATAGTCATGATAAAAACCTTGAAGTTTGGTTTAGTTAAAACAATATATAATGAATGCATTACGCAATAAAGTCCAATTAATTGGCAGGCTAGGGCAAGACCCTAAGACCATCAACTTCGATGATGGCAAATCAAAAGTTAACTTTTCGATGGCGACAAATGAATCATATCGCAACGGCGAAGGCGATAAAATAGAGAAGACTCAATGGCACGATGTTGTAGCATGGGGATCTCTTGGGGAGATTATGAGTCAATATCTAAAAAAGGGAGCTGAGGTAGCCATAGAAGGCCGACTCATGTATCGGACTTATGATGATAATGAGGGGAAAACGCGATATGTTACCGAAGTGGTAGCTAGTGAACTCCTTATGCTGGATAAGAAACCCGAAGAAGCGTGATCGGACAGGAGGGCTTAGACAGGTGAGCCCTCCTTTTTTTTTGTCTTTTATCTGAGTGATTTCGTTGGTCTTCGGGCTTCCTCCGTGTACCTTTATGGCCGACATTAAAAATTACCATGAGTAAAACAGGAATCCTAAAGGCCTCTCTTTCAAAGAAGTACGCGATGGCTCTTACCGGCCTTTTCTTATGTCTATTTTTAATTGGCCACCTTTTTGGCAACCTACAATTGTTCATCGGAGGATCAGAGGGGCAGGAAGCCTTCAATCATTATGCGGCTTTTATGACTACGAATCCGATAATTAAACTGCTTTCCTATCTTACATATGCAAGTATTCTTTTTCATGTTATTGACGGACTGGTTATATCGATTCAAAACCGAAGAGCACGACCGGTAAAATATGTAGTTGAGAAGGGAAATTTGAATTCAAGTTGGGCTAGTAGAAATATGGGCCTATTAGGGACTATTCTTTTGGTCTTTATTGTTTCTCATATGCAGAGCTTCTGGTATGTAATGCATTTTGGAGAAATAGATATTGTTAACGGGGTGAATGATATTCATTCTGTAACAGTAGATTTTTTTAATCCAGAGATTAACAGCCTTGCAGGGCTGATGACGGGACTATATGTCTTTGCAATGACGGCTATGGCTTTTCATTTAAATCATGGCTTTCAAAGCGCGTTCCAATCATTGGGAATCAATCATTCTATTTACACGCCCGTAATTGAATTTGTAGGTAAAGCATTTTGTATACTCGTTCCAGCGGGTTTTGCCTCTCTACCTATTTACCTTTTCCTTATCCAGTCTTAAACTATGTTAGATTCTAAAATCCCTGAAGGACCTCTTGCAGAAAAGTGGAGTAAGCATAAGGACAATATTAAGCTTGTAAACCCTGCAAATAAGAGACACATAGATATTATTGTTGTAGGGACAGGTCTTGCAGGTGCCTCAGCGGCGGCCTCTCTTGCAGAAATGGGGTACAATGTAAAGTCACTATGTTTCCAAGACTCTCCTAGACGAGCTCATTCTATTGCTGCGCAAGGGGGGATAAACGCTGCAAAAAATTATCAAAATGATGGGGATTCTGTTTATCGTTTATTTTACGATACGGTAAAAGGAGGTGATTATCGATCTAGAGAAGCTAATGTGCATCGTCTCGCGGAGGTGAGCGGGAGCATTATCGACCAATGTGTTGCTCAGGGGGTCCCTTTTGCTCGTGAATATGGCGGCTTACTTGACAACCGTTCTTTTGGAGGTGTGCAAGTCTCACGTACGTTTTATGCAAAAGGCCAAACAGGTCAACAACTACTATTAGGCGCATATTCATCACTATCTCGTCAGATTGCTAAAGGAAAAGTAGAAATGCTTAACCGACATGAAATGATGGAGATAGTGAAGGTTGATGGAAAAGCTAGAGGTATTATCGCTCGAAACCTTGTTACAGGAGAGATTGAAAGACACAGTGCTCACGCAGTGGTGCTTTGTACTGGAGGATACGGTAACGCCTTCTACCTTAGCACCAACGCGATGGGTTCTAATGCTTCTGCGGCTTGGAGAGCACATAAGCAAGGATCATTTTTTGCCAATCCATGCTTTACTCAAATACACCCAACTTGCATTCCTGTAAGTGGACATTATCAGTCTAAGCTTACCCTGATGTCCGAGTCTCTTAGAAATGATGGAAGGATTTGGGTCCCAAAATCAAAAGAAGATGTGGAAGCTATACGAAATGGGTCTAAGCTACCGATTGATCTTACTGAGGAGGAAAGAGATTATTATCTTGAGCGTCGCTACCCAGCTTTTGGGAATCTAGTTCCTAGAGATGTCGCTTCAAGAGCTGCAAAAGAGAGATGTGATGCAGGATATGGGGTAAATAAAACAGGCCAAGCAGTTTATCTCGATTTTGCAAGTGCATTTGAGCGTTATGGAAAAACAGAAGCTCTTACAAGTGGAATAGAAAACCCTTCTAAGGAAGAAATTATTGAACTAGGTCGCGATGTTGTAAAGTCAAAATATGGAAATCTCTTTGATATGTATAAGCAGATTACAGATGACAATCCATATGAGACACCAATGATGATTTACCCTGCTGTCCATTATACTATGGGTGGGCTTTGGGTTGATTATAATCTAATGACAACTATACCTGGACTCTTCGCAGCTGGAGAAGCTAATTTTTCAGATCACGGAGCGAACCGTCTAGGCGCTTCGGCACTGATGCAAGGACTTGCCGATGGGTATTTCGTTCTCCCATATACAATTGGTGACTATCTAGCTGATGACATTAGAACTGGTAAAATCCCTACAACCTCTTCTGAATTTGAAGCAGCTGAAAAGAAGGTGAAAGATGAAATTCAGGCCCTGTTAACCAACAACGGAGACACTCCAGTTGATGATTTTCATCGCCGACTAGGTCTTATCATGTGGGATAAATGCGGTATGGCTCGAAACGAGAAACATCTTAAAGAGGCCATTGTAGAAATACAGGAATTAAGAAAGGAATTCTATGAAAAAGTTAGGGTTCCTGGATCAGAGGATGAATTTAATCCTGAGCTTGAAAAAGCTACACGACTTGCCGATTTCCTTGAGCTAGGAGAGGCAATGTGTCTTGATGCTCTAGCACGATCTGAAAGTTGCGGAGGTCACTTCCGAGAAGAATCCCAAACCCCAGATGGCGAAGCTCTTCGAGACGATGAAAACTTCACTTATGTTTCAGCTTGGGAGTACACAGGGAGCCCCTCTGAAGCGAAACTTCATAAGGAAGATTTGATATACGATAACATTGAACTCAAGCAGCGTAGCTACAAGTAAATCATTATGAATATTACTCTAAAAGTTTGGCGTCAGAAAGGTCCTAATCAAGTTGGGGCAATGGAAACACATCAAATGACTGATGTGTCTGGCGATATGTCGTTCCTTGAAATGATGGATGTTCTCAATGATAAATTAATTAGGGAGGGAAACGAGCCATTTGCTTTTGATCACGATTGTCGAGAAGGTATATGCGGAACTTGTTCAATGTTTATTAATGGCGAAGCTCACGGGCCTGGTAGAAACGTCACGACTTGTCAACTTCATATGCGCTCTTTTAAAGACGGAGAAACCATACATGTCGAGCCTTGGCGCTCAGCAGCATTTCCTGTAATTAAAGACCTAACTGTTGATAGAAGTGCATTTGATAGAGTTATGCAAGCGGGGGGCTATGTATCTGTAAACACCTCTGGGGCGACTCAAGATGCAAATGCTATTCCGATTCCTAAACACGATGCTGACGAAGCATTTGATTCTGCTACCTGTATTGGTTGTGGAGCTTGTGTAGCGACATGTAAGAACTCCTCAGCGATGCTCTTTGTCTCAGCCAAGGTGAGTCAGTTATCTCTTCTACCACAAGGTAAAACTGAAAGTAAGGAGCGTGTTATCCGCATGGTAGACCAAATGGATATAGAAGGTTTCGGCAATTGTACAAATACAGGTGCTTGTGAAGTTGAGTGCCCAAAAGGAATCAGCATTACAAATATTGCTCGTATGAATAGAGAATTTCTTACTTCAAACTTGACCTAGAAGTAAAGGATTAATTCTCATAACAATTGTTACTTATTTAGAAAGTAGCGTATTCGTAGCTTAAACTTGTATTATGAAGAATTTGATTTATTTGGTTTTCAGCCTGTTTTTGGCAACCAACATATCTGCTCAGAAAAAAGCAGATGTAACTTTTGGAGTAGGGGGAGTGTGTGGATCTTGCGAATCACGTATAGAAAAGGCGTATGATGTTAAAGGCATAGTGATTGCCGATTACGACCTCGAAACACACCAGCTTCACGTTGTTTATAAAACAAAACATTTTCCTGACATCCTTGATGTTCATCGTCTTGCAGCCAATATTGGACATGATACAGATTTGATAAAAGCATCAGATGAACAGTATTCCAAGTGCTGTAATTATAGAGAGAAAACTGAAAAACACAAATGTGCTGGGGATCACAAACGTTAATAACAAGAATAACGGTCCTTCATTTTATAGGAATAGCCGCTTTTTTTATTATTGGTTGTAAACCTATTGAATCAATAACCTTCACAGCAAGAGGATGCTGTCCTAGTTGTGAGAAATCTATTCTTGAGAGTCTTAATATTGACGAAGTAAAATCGGCACAATGGAATCAGCACAATGAAGAGATTACTTTGAAATATTACTCTAGTGAAATTTCAGCATCAGAACTGCAACGTAAAGTAGCAATGGCAGGATACGACACGGATTTATTTATGGCGACAGATTCGGTTTATTTGGCCTTACCTAAATGTTGCCACTACAGAGATTAATATGAAGCCTTTGAAACACGTATACTTAGTGGTGTTTGTTGTTAGTTGGTTAGTTATGCCAAATATCAATGCTCAGAAACATGTAAAGGGAAAAGTTCTCGCTCCTGAATCTCATGTTGGACATGACCACGCAGAAGGTGAACATGATGGTGAGGTTGTATATGATGTTCTTCCTGGAGCAACAGTGATTTGGAAAGGAACTACATTAGGAACGATGACTGACGTTTTCGGGTTTTTTAAGATACCAGCCTTAAATATCGGAGACACACTACAAGTAAGTATGATAGGGTATGAGACTGTAGGGCTGGTTTATACGGGTTGGGATTACTTAGATATACCTCTTCAACCAGGAGTGCTGTTGAATGAGGCAGAGATCGAAACAAAAAGATCGACAACTTCAATATCTCTTCTCAACCCATTAAATATCCAACAACTTAACCGTAAAGAACTTGCAAAAGCGGCTTGTTGCAATCTTAGTGAAGCATTCGAAACAAATGCTTCTGTTGACGCATCTTTTACAGATGCCGTTACAGGCACTCGTCAGATTCGTATGCTAGGTTTAGACGGTAAATACACTCAGCTGCTCGTTGACAACCTTCCGGGTCCCCGAGGACTAAATGTTGTGCAAGGGTTGTCATTTATTCCAGGGCCTTGGATAGATAATATTTCTATATCAAAAGGAACTGGATCGATAGTTAATGGTTACGAAAGCATTACAGGTCAGATAAATGTAGCTATGCGAAACCCTGAAAACGCTGAACCTCTTCACATTAACCTTTATATAAGTGATGGCGGAAGATTAGAATGGAATCACGTAAGTAGCCATCAAGTGAGTAGACGTTGGAGCACTGCTCTTTCAACCCACGCCGAACTAGGCCCTGTAATTAATGACCGTAATGAGGATACATTTCTTGACACACCTCTAAAACGAGACATAGTCTTAAGAAACGAGTGGAAGTTTCGTGGTGACAGGGGGATCCGTGGTGAATACACGATTTCTTCAGTATCAATGAATAGGCTTGCTGGACAATCCTCAGCATACTCAGATTCGAATTCTCCCTTTGAACTATTAAAACCCTACCTAGAAAATGCAGACTCATCGTTTTGGGCAGCGGTAACAAAAATTTCTAGGTTAGAAGCTTCGGCAAAAACAGGGTTTGTCTTTCCTGGACAATCTTGGAAATCTATTGGCAGTCAATTTTTTGCCTCCACTCATAAGCAAGAACATAAGTTTGGCAATAGGAGCTATGTTGGAACAGAAGATTACTTTAGAGGAAATGTACTCTTCTCAAGTATAATAGGTAATACAGATCACAAATTCACGACGGGACTTAGTTTTGTTTATGATGATTTTAATGAGATTGGAACATGGGCAGCAGAATACGACGAATGGGATTCGGAAAATGATACAGTTGCCCGCACAGAAATAGTTCCAGGGGCATTCTTTGAATATACCTGGACTGCTGGAGAGCGCTTGGTAGTCGTAGCGGGACTCAGAGGAGATTACCATAATCTTCATGGCGCTTTTGCATCTCCAAGGCTACATGTTCGTTACTCACTTGCGGAGGAAACATCTATTAAGCTTGTTGCGGGACGTGGGTTCAGAACAGCAAATGTGTTTATGGAACAGCTCGGTTCATGGGCTAGCAACAGGCGTTGGGATATACAACAAGATTTAGACCCTGAAATAGCTACTAATTTAGGAGTAAATCTAGTTTCAAAATTTAGGCTAAACTCTCGTGATGCTTCACTTTCTTTGGACGGGTATTATACCGATTTTGACAACAGAATCATTGTAGATTTATACAACTCTCCACATGAAGTAAGTATTTATAATCTAAATAATTCTGGGGGTTACCAGTCTCGTTCTAGTTCAAAGACGGTTCAGTTAGAGTTTGATTGGTCTTTTCATAGGAGAATGGATGTAAGGGCAGCGTATAGATGGGTGGATGCGGTTACAGGTTATGCTTCAGGGGATGGTTTTGAAATGCAACAAGATCCGTTCGTTTCTAAGCATAGAGCATTTACCCAATGGAGCTATGCTAGTAGAGAGAAAGGAGCAGGAAACCAAACTAGAATTGATGCTACTATACAATGGGTGGGGCCACAGGCTATGCCTGTTCCAGGTGGTATGGCGAGTATGCACCCTAGTGTTTCACCTTCATTCACGCAGGTGAATCTTCAATTTACTCAAATTTTACCTGGGAATTTAGAGCTTTACATAGGAGTTGAAAATCTCACAAATGTAAAGCAGATGTCACCTATTGCTGGGATAAATGATAATGGTTTAGATCTTGAAAATTTTGATGCTAGTCTTATTTACGGACCCATTATGGGCCGTATGACTTATGCTGGTTTAAGATGGACTCTAGGCGATAAAAAAGAAGGGTAGAGGCTATCCGTGCATGGTCTCGACGATACCGTATCGCTTTATAACTTTTCCTTCAAAATCTAGATATTCTTGCCATCGTGCATCTACATCGATGTCGCCCCCATATTTTCTAGCGAATTTTAGGAAGGTCGTATAGTGGTGGGCTTCAGATATCATTAACTCTCTATAAAATTCGACTAAATCGGGGTCGGTAAGTTTCTCTGTTAACAGTCTAAAGCGCTCACAACTTCTCGCCTCTATCATTGCAGAGAAAAGCATTCTGTTTACGAGTTGATTTTCTTTAGAGCCCCCTTCACTCAGCATATATTTATATAGTTCCCCAACGTAGTTATCCTTGCACTCATACTGAAGTTTAACCCCTCTTTCTCTCATTTTTTCAAGCACCATTTCGAAATGTTCCATTTCTTCAATAGCAATCTTTGTGAGAGCCTCGACTAAATCAGAGTGCATAGGAAATTTTGTAATCACACTTATTGCATTTGAAGCAGCTTTCTGCTCGCACCATGCGTGATCATTCAGAATAGAGTCGAGGTTATTCTCGCAAAGTTTTGCCCATTTTTCATCAGTTGCAAGTCTTAAACCAAGGAGCACTTTTTTTGCGTTCTCGTATTTTTCGATTTCTGACATTTTCAATGATTGTATTATAGTTCGACTCGTATTAGAGACCCCGTGGAAAGTAAATGACCGTCACTAGCTTGTAAACAAAGCTCTCCGCATTCTGTAGATGCATTTGGGAGAACCCTACGCCAAAGTGTTTCAAGAGTAGAAGGCGGTAGCCCAGAGTAGGTGTTCATTACAATAAATCCGTTTGGTTCTACCACTTTTGAAACGAGCTCAACAATTTCTACTAAGCTGTGCTCGAGTTTCCACTTTTCATTTTTTGGGCCCAGCCCCCATGTAGGAGGATCGAGTACCACGCCGGAATATTTATTACCCCTTTTCACTTCACGCCTGAGAAATTTCAGAGCATCCTCTACCACCCATCGAATACCGGTTAAACCACTCAATTCCATATTCACGCGGGTCCAATCTATTACTTGCCTAATTGCATCTACATGGGTGACATCTGCGCCGGCGCTTTTTGCCGCAAGGCTTGCACCGCCTGTGTATGCAAAGAGGTTTAGAAGTTTATCTCCTTTGTTGATTTTGTCTGCTATATACTCCCAATTGGAGGCCTGTTCTGGAAACACGCCTATGTGTTTAAATCGGGTAGTCTCGAGTTTGAACTTGAGTCTTAGTGAAGGATGATTTTCTGACTTGTACTCTAAGTTCCAACTGTTAGGCACCTTTCCATTTTGTTTCCAATAACCAGCGGCCTTACTCGTTGATTCGAAACTAGCATGGGCCTTATCCCATTCTTTGTAAGACCTTTTTCTATTCCAAACCGCACTAGCCTCAGGCCTATCGAGCACTACTCCCCCGAATTTCTCTAGCTTTCCCCCTTCACCAGAATCAATTAACTGATAGTCCTTCCACGTGTCGGCGATAAACCTTTTTGTTTTGTGTGATTCCATATAAAGCAAAGGTCGTTAATCGAATGGTTAACTAGCGCGTAACATTCTAATTATGATGCAGTAATGCACAATTGGAGATTTCGCCTCATCTTTGCAATATATATGGGAAGGAAAAATAGAGGAAGCTGGCCTAAAGGAAATAAATCAAAGAGGGGTAGCCAAGGCCAAAGAGGTCAACATGGAGTTTCGAGTTCGAAGTCACCGACAGATTTACGCAAAGCAATTTTGGATGTCTTCCGTAGAAGACCTACCAAACAGCTAAATCACAAGCAGATATCGTCTGTACTAGGGATACTTAATCACGATGTAAAGAAGCTCATCATGGAGTTACTGAGTGATTTGGCCTCAAAAGGGAAATTAGAGGATCTAGGACGCGGGAAATATTTACTTGCGGCGGAGGAAGTGCAAGCCACTTCAGGGGTAATCCAAATAACACGTTTCGGGCGAGGTTTTGTATCGCAAGAAGATGGCTCTGAGATTAAATTATCTAAGGGATTCACAGGAAACGCATTTTGGGGTGACACAGTCGAAGTAGAATGGGCACAAAACAGAGGTAGAGCGACACCCTATGTGTCGAAGGTTATTCAACGTATGCGCAAGGTATATGTCGTAACTATTGAGCAAGTCAGAGACTATGCTTTCGGACACCCTTCTGATTCGAGACTTCACACGAATTTCTTTGTTCCCGGTCGCCTACTTAACGGAGCAATTCAGGGAGATAAAGTCCTACTTGAACTAGAATCTTGGGATTCGCAAGACGACGCCCCTCTAGGACGCGTAGTAAAAGTGCTGGGTCAAGAAGGAGACAATGATGTGGAAATGCACGCAATTCTAGCTGAATTTGGGTTGCCTCTTGAATTTCCACCAGAAGTTGAACACGAAGCAAGCTTGTTTACGCCTAGTGCAAAAAGCAAAGCAGGCCTTGATAAAAAGGAATTAGCCAAACGCAAGGATATGCGTGACGTCCTTACGATGACAATTGATCCCGCGGATGCTAAGGATTTTGATGACGCATTGAGTTTACGGAAGCTGAAAAACGGAAATTTCGAAGTAGGGATTCATATAGCAGATGTGGCTTACTATGTAAAACCAGGAAGCGCTATCGATGCTGAGGCAATTAGTCGGGCAACCTCTGTATATCTCGTTGACCGAACGATTCCAATGCTTCCAGAAGTTCTTTCGAATGACCTTTGTTCGCTTCGCCCTAACGAAGATAAACTCGCTTTTAGCGCGGTCTTTGAGATGGATGCTGAGGCAAACGTTAAAAAGGAGTGGTTTGGGCGTACAGTAATCCATTCAGATAGAAGATTTGCATACGAAGATGCTCAAGTACGCCTCGAAACAGGGGAGGGGGATTATGCTGATGAGTTAGGCCTGTTATTCAAACTAGCTACAAAACTTCGCGAAAGACGATTTGATAATGGCGGAATTGATTTCAATTCTGAGGAAGTAAGATTCGAGCTTGACGACACCG
>Ga0206681_10001406_pt1 | contig 11066 bp, 10 predicted proteins | sample M150012015metaG_FD_161048 | JGI IMG/M metagenome (GOLD analysis project Ga0206681, IMG submission 161048) | Ammonia-oxidizing marine archaeal communities from Monterey Bay, California, United States - M1 500m 12015 | ecosystem: Environmental > Aquatic > Marine > Intertidal zone | place: USA...
CGAAGAGATCGCCGAAGACGCCATGCGCATGGAGCAGCGCACTTTGCCCCACATGACCACGCATTTCGAACGGCAGCGCGTGTGGATTGATTTGAGCAGTTTGAATTTCGCCAAGGCCGACGAACAGCTCTTCAAGCGAGCCTACGAGATGATGAGTTTAGGCCAATTGACCTACGCCATCGACTCGCTTACGTTGCAACGCGAAAATGCCGCCCGCACCTTGGTCAACTACGGCAACCGGTCCTTGGTCGTCTCGCCCGACGGGCTAGTCCAAAAGCGACGCAATCCGCTGAATGAAGGCTTGCCCGGCGCGAGCACTGTTGTGGCCGATGTTGCTGAACTGAACAGCCGGCCTGCAAATGCAGTCACCGCTCGTGGCGACTGGATGATTCGCTTGGGCGCCTCCGCCGAAAGGCGCGTCTTTGATGGAGCCCGCGAGATGCTTCGCAGCGCCCAGCAAAATGCAGCCAACCAGCGCGCCGAACAAGCCTCACGTCAAACCTTGATCAACCGCCACGCCATCGAATGGCACCGCAAGATCTTCCTGGCCACGAGCTGCATCTTACTTTTTTTCATCGGAGCACCGCTGGGGGCGATTATCAGGAGGGGCGGCCTGGGACTGCCTACCGTAGCAGCCATATTGCTCTTCGTGACCTATTACGTAATCACCATCGTGGGTGAACGCATGGTGCGCAGCGGCGCCTTGGAACCGGCTGTTGGCATGTGGCTGGGCACCGTCGTTATGCTGCCCGCCGCCGTGGGGCTCACCGCATGGGCCGCTCGTGAGGCGCGCCCAACGGGGGCTTTTTGGCTGCGACTTTTACGCCGGTTCAGACCTTCACTTTCAAGCGACTCGTGATGCGCGTATTGCAGCTGCTAAGCAAGCCCCCTGTACCGGCCGTTGACGGTGGCTGCATAGCCTCATCCGCTATGACAAACGGGCTGCTCGAGGCGGGCTGCCTGGTTCGAGTTGTCTGTGCTGGAACGGACAAGCACCCCTTCTCTAGCGAGGCCATGGGGGCCGCCTTCCCCGGGCTTCAAGGCCCGGCTATTGGGCATCACATTTCAACGCGGCTCGGCCTGTGGGGCAAAGTGCTACTGTTCTTGGGCTGGGGCCGACCTACGGTAGATCGTTTCTATAACGCCGGCCTCGCCCACGAAATCCGTGAAGCCGTCCGCGACTTCAATCCTGACATCGTATTGCTTGAAGGGCTGTTTGTCGGAGTCTATCTGCCCGACATCATCGCCGCGCAGCACGCCCGAAGGCAGCCCCCCACAAAGCTGGTGCTGCGCAGCCACAACCGTGAGCACTTGATTTGGGAGCGACTGGCCGAACATGCGCCAGGCCTATTCAAGCGCGCCGCATTCCTTCGGGTGGCCGCCAACTTAAAAAAAGCAGAGGCCCACTTCACGGCCCAGGTCGATGCCATCATCCCGCTTTCTAAAGTCGAAGCGCAGAGCTGGCGAGAGGACGGCTGGCGAGGCAATTTGCACGTGGCCGGCTTCGGGATGGAACCCGGCTTGAGCAAGGAAAATCAACCCAACCCAGCAGCAGGGACGGACTTCAAACTTGGGCATCTCGGCGCATTGAACTGGGGGCCAAACCGCCAAGGCGTGGAATGGTTCCTTCGCCAGGTGTGGCCCGAGATACACCGTGCTCACCCCCGGGCTACGTTCCACCTTGCTGGGCGGCACATCCCGAAAAAGTTGGCCGATGGTGTGCCCGGCGTGGTGCTGCACGGCGAGGTGAAGGACGGCGAGGCCTTTTGCAGAAACTTGGACCTGCTGGTGGTGCCTCTGCTGAGCGGCGGCGGCATCCGAATCAAAATTGTTGAGCACATGATGCGCGGCGGCGCTGTGTTGGCCACACGAACGGGGGCTGAGGGGATTGACATTGAAAACGGTGTCGAGGGGGCGGTGGTGGAGCCTGGGGAATTCGCGCAAGCTGCAATAGAGGCCATCGCCCACCCTGAGGCGACACGACGTTGGGGAGCGGCGGCGAGAGCCAAGGCCGTGAACTTGTTTGACCGCGATCGAATTGGCGTGGAAACACGGGCTTATTTCGACTCGATTATGAATGAGGACCCTGCGGCGGCCTATGAGTCCAGTGTAGATGGCCAGGCGGAAGGCAAGCCGAAGCTCTTTGTCCTGGCACCGCGCGTGCCGCATCCCACGGAAAAGGGTGACAAACTGCGGATGCGGGAACAACTTCAAGAACTGACCCAGTTGTTCGAAGTGCATCTGACGTGTTTGGCCTTCGGACGCACGGCAGATGAGAGTTTTGAAGTGGTTCGGTCGCTTGTGCACACTCTGCATGTCGAGAAACTGCCACTGACCAGGGCCGCACTACGGCTCGCACTTGCCCCCTTTGCAAAGAGGCCCTATCAAGTATTGCTGTACACGGATCGCTGGGTGATGCGCAGAATTCGTCGGCGTATAGTCGAGCTGCAGCCCGATGGGGTGTATTGCCAAATGATTCGGACGAGCGAATACGTGAAAGACTTGTATGCCGTGCCGAAAACACTGGACATTATGGACACGCTTTCCGTGGGTATGGCCCGTGAAGCGGAAAGGGCGGCATGGTGGAAGCGCGCCCTCCTCAAATCAGAAGCACGCCGTCTAAAACTATATGAGCACCGCATGATCGAGTATTTCGACGCATGCTGCATCATTTCTGAGCAAGACAGGGACCTGCTTCCTCACCCCGACCGCCAAAAGGTGCACGTGATTGCCAATGGGGTGCGGACCGACTATTTCGACCGCGACGCACTGCCCGAGCAAAAGCCCCGTTTTGACGTGGCCTTTTGCGGGAATTTGCAGTACGCCCCAAACGTGGCGGCTTGCCGTTTTCTAGCCCGTGAAATTGCACCGGCCTTTGCCGAATTGACCGGCCGCCCGTTGAAAGTTCTGTTGTGTGGAGCGAGCCCAACGGCGGCGGTACGTGCGCTGGGCACCTCGAACATCGAGGTGAGAGGCTGGGTGGATGATATTCGCACGGCCTATCTGGACGCCAAGATTTTTGCAGCCCCGATGGTGATCAACACCGGGCTTCAAAACAAGCTCTTAGAGGCGATGGCCTTGGGCATCCCCTGCGTCACCACTTCAATGTCGTTCAACGCTATGCAAGCCGACCGAGGACGAGAAGTTCAAGTCTGCGACACAACACAACAGTTTGCTTCAACATTTGAAAACTTGCTCAAGAACCCCGAAATTAGACGCGATCTGGGCGAGGCCGGGCGACGACATGTACGTGAATCATGTAGTTGGGAAGCGGCAACGCTTAAATTGGCCTCGATATTGAACACCGATAAAAACCCTAAACACCATGTCTGATAGAGCCATCCCCTGCCTTGACTTCCAGAAATTCAAGGGCGGCAATGCCGAGCAACGCGCTGAATTTTCGAAGGAAATCCGCCACGCCTTTGAGGAATATGGCTTTGCGAACATCGGCGGCCACGGCGTCTCCGATGCACTGATTGGGAATACTTACCGGACGATGGCCGAATTCTTCGCACTGGGTGAAAAGACGAAAATGAAGTACTCTATTCCCGGAATCGGCGGACAAATCGGATACACGCCGTTCGGAGTGGAGCACGCCGCTGAGCGGCCGCAGCCCGATTTAAAGGAGTTCTGGCATTTCACCCAGACCCATATGAGCAACCCTGATGTCCCTGAGGCGGGAGACTTCGTTCCTGCAGGACGGGCCTTGTATAGCGCACTTGAAGATGTGGGGACGGAACTTTTGCAAGCCGTGGGTATGGGCTTGGGTCTCGACGAGCATTACTTTGATGAGAAAGTGGCCGATGGGCACAGCGTGCTCCGCCCCATCCATTACCCGCCAATAACTGCCGAGCCCGACGGTTCAATCCGTGCCGGTGAACACGAGGACATCAACTTGATAACCTTGCTGGTGGGCAGCAGTGCCGGGGGACTCGAAGTCTTGGACGCGGATGGAAAGTGGCTGGCTGTGGGCGCCCACACCGAGCACATCACGGTCAATGTTGGCGATATGTTGCAGAACCTGACAGGCGGCCTGTTGAAGTCGACCACGCACCGAGTGGTCTTACCGGAACGTAGCCTGTGGCACACCCCTCGTTATTCAGTCCCCTTCTTTTTGCACCCCATCGGTGAAATGTCCCTTGCCCCCATTATGGGATCGCAAAGTTACCGGGATTGGACAGCTCAAGAATACTTAGATCACAGGCTGAAAGAAATTGGCCTGACTTGAGCGTGGAGAAGTAAGTGCAGCCATCTCGGCGGGCTTCAAGTTTCAGTCTCACATTGCGCTTATGCTTGAACTTGCCTACTGGCCATGGTACGTGGTCGGACCAATAATCACCGCCATCATGGTGTCCCTTCTTATGGTCGGACGCCGTTTCGGAGTCAGTTCCAATTTTGAAACGCTCTGCACCATCGGCGGCGCCGGGCGCATCTCCTCATATTTCAAGACCGATTGGCATCAGCGCAAATGGAACCTCTGGTTCTTGCTGGGCTCTATTACTGGCGGAGCAATCGCTCGATTCGGTCTGCTCGGCACAAAAGCACCGGCCCACATCAGTGAAGCCACCGTGGCCACGTACACGGCGCTGGGCGTTACTGATGCGGGCGAGGCGTACAACCCCAGTTTCCTCTTCGGAGAGCAGGTTTGGACTTCCCCGATGGCCATCCTTTGTCTACTGCTCGGCGGCTTGGCCGTGGGGTTCGGAACGCGTTGGGCCAAAGGCTGCACCAGCGGCCACGCTATTTCAGGTGTGAGCTCACTCCAAATCCCTTCATTGATTGCCGTCGTGGGATTCTTCATCGGGGGATTGACCATGACGCACTTGCTTTTCCCTGTCATCCTCCCCTTCATCTTAGCTTAAACCATAGCAAGCATGATTCGCTTTTTCATACTCGGCATCGTTTTCGGATTGGCCCTGACCATGGGTGAGGTCATTTCCTGGTTCCGCATTCAGGAGATGTTTCAATTCCAATCTTTCCACATGTACGGCATCATCGGCTCAGCCGTTGTCCTCGGTGCTGTGTTCCACAGGCTTGCGGCTCGCTTTGGCTGGAAGTCCATTGCAGGACAAACCTTGGACGTGTTTCACTACGCCAAAGGCTGGAAGAACTATCTTTTTGGCGGGGCCGTGTTCGGTCTGGGCTGGTCGGTGACTGGAGCGTGCCCCGGGCCGCTTTTCATCGGGCTGGGCGCGGGCTTCCTTCCCATTGGCATCGCACTGTTTGGCGCATTGGCCGGCACGTTGATATACGGCTTGGTAGCAGACAAATTGCCTTAATCCTGTCCCGACGCGGCCTTGGCTATGACAAATGTCGCCGCCTTCGCTGACAAATTCCCGGGGTGATTTCACCTGTGCAAAGGCAACTTGAGAGCAACTTTGATGTTATAATAGATAACAGATGAATTACTCTAAATCCACCATCCCGATGATGCCCGCAGCTGTCGTCATGACACTAGGTGAGATCCGCGAAATAAGCGTTGAAAAGGAGGAGTACATCCAGCTTTTTGACGAATTGACTAGCAGCGGACTGCCGAAGATCTTCGGCATTCCTTTTTCCAACGGGCAAATTCTCAGTGCCAATGGAAGCTTGGTCGAATTAATTGCTCAGAAGAAGGACCGCATATTCGTTCAATGCATCGGCCACTTTGAAGCCACTTCATACGCGAAAAACATCGGCCCCAAGCCTTATGCGGGAGGAGAAATTCAAGAGGTGAACGCCCACTTGGACCGCCCGATTGATCGCGGTTTACGCAAACTTGCGGAAGATGTGGTGGCGCTGCTGCGTGGTCACGGGAAAGAAGTGGACGATGCAAGTTTTGACACGGCCGCAGAGATTATGACTTGGCTGGGGATGCCGGCTGAACAAAAACACCAGCTGTTGATTTGTCGGGGAGAGAAACGCCGGGGACACTTGTATGCCATCCTCAAATGGGCCCATACGGTGCTGCGCCAAGAAGTGGAAATCAAGAACGGCATTTTCCTCAACTGAACTCCGGCTGCGTTAAATTCGCAGCCCATGAAAACGGCATTCACCCCCCTATTATTCATTGCTCTGCTCCTGAGTTTCCCCTCATGTGCAGATTCCGACTCGACCGAGGGTGCAAAAGACTGGAGTGCTGAGCGCTGGACCATCACCTGGCACTGTCCGGATTCATTGGGCTACGACGGCTTCATGCAGGGGAGCACTTCCTTCGAGGTAAGCGACACTGCGGAAATTCATCTCACCTCAATGGAGGCGTCGAACGTTGTCGGCGGCCTGCGCAACTTTTTTGAGACGATGAACGCAGGGGTGTACGAGAATTACATCGGGAACATGATCCTACCCGAGAGCTTTGGAAACGACTCCCTGCGCGATCTAGCCATCACGCTCTCCTACCGCTGGGATTCTTTAGGCATCAGCAACCACATGGATGACATCACAGTGAACTACATCGGGCCCTTGTTGCCCGGTACGCATTACGACATGACACTGGTCGATTTTTCCATGACACAGACCATGCTTTTTGCCAATCATTGGACCGGAAACCACCGCAACAGTGTGCGGGTATTGCAGCGGCGTTACCCCGGAACTGAGGTGGACGACATCGACTCGGTGTGGGTGAACAACTACGGCGATTCAATCCGGCGTCGGGCGCTTGCCGTGACGGTGAACAGCACCATGTACGGGGCGCGCCGCCCAGCATCGTCTGAGCTATTCAATGCCGGGCAGTTTTTTTGGATGATCCCCGGCAGCGAATACCAGCCAGGGGTGTGGGAAGTGATGGACACCTTGCAACTCGACAGCCTGATGGCCCACCGCCAAATGCACTCACCTGCTGCACGACCGATTGAGTGATGGCCGGCAAGGGCATAGCAAATGAATGGGGCGCAATCCAGCGCGTGGTGGTAGGCACAGCTGAATCAATGGGTGCAGCACCGGCGCTTGAGGCTTGCTATGACCCCACTTCGCGGCACCATATTGCGGCCAGCAGTTATCCCGTAGAGGCCGATGTGCAGCGTGAGCTGGATGGATTGGCTCAAATATTACAGGAAGTGGGTGCCGAAGTGATTCGACCACAGGTTATTGAAGGACTGATTCAAGTGTTTGCACGCGACATCGGCATGGTGGTGGACGACGTCCTTCTTCGGGCGCGCACTATCAGCGAGCGGGCGGGCGAATGGGATGGCCTCACCGACGCGCTGGCAGGGCTGCATGCAGAAAATTTACCCGAAGGCGTAAGGCTCGAGGGCGGTGATTTGCTCGTCTTGGACGGAGCCCTCGCTGTAGGCGTGACCCCCGACAATCAGCTCAGTGGGCTAAAAACAGCGCGGAGCAACGCATCAGCTGTAGCATTTCTCAAGGAGCGCTTCCCTTCGCGCGAAGTGCTGCCCATCGCTTTGTCCAAGGACGATATCGACCCGCGAGCCTGCACCTTGCATTTGGACTGCGCTTTCATGCCGCTGGGAGGTGGACACGCGATTGTCAACAGCGGCGCATTTTTAAGGCCGGATGAACTCGAAGCATTGCTGGAAATACATGGCAGCGCCGGCGTGCTAGATGTGGACGCTCAACAGGCCATGCTCCTGCAAACCAATCTTTTCAACCTCGGCCCCACGACCGTTTTGAGCGACGCTCGTTTTGAGCATGTCAACAGCGCATTGCGCAATTGGGGATACCAGGTGCTCACCACCAAGATGGAGCATGTCGGCCGCATGGGCGGATTGCTGCGCTGCACCACTTTCCCACTTTTGCGATTATGAACCAGCGTATCAATCAAAGCACATCATTGATGATGATGGTGCGTCCGGGTTCGTTTCGCATGAACGAGCAAACCGCCGTAAACAACTTATACCAGAAACCGGCCGAAGAAGGCGTGGACGCCTTAGAGCTTGCGCGCGCTGAATTTGACGGCTTGGTCACCATGCTGCGCGAAGCCGGCGTGGAGGTGGCCGTCTTTGAAGACCCGCCCTCGGCTGATACACCCGACGCCTTGTTTCCGAACAATTGGGTTTCATTCCATCACGACGGGCGTGTGGGCCTCTACCCTATGTTCGCTGAGAATCGTAGACCAGAGCGACGCGAATCGATGTTGTTTGACCTGCGCGATGGACATGGATTGGTCTTGGATAATATAGTGGACTTCACGGAATTTGAAAAACACGACCGCTACTTGGAGGGCACCGGATCATTGGTGCTCGATCGAGTTGCTGGTGTCGCCTACGCAGCCATCAGTCCGCGCACCGATCGCGAGGCGACCGTACATTTTAGTGAAGCCTTTGACATGGATGTGATGGCTTTCACCGCCTTTCAACACCCGAAAGACGAAGCCCCCATTTACCACACGAACGTGATGATGGCCATCGGCACGGACTGGGCGATTTTATGCGCCGAGTGCATCACCGATGAGGCGCAACGAAGTGAAGTCGTGAAGTCGCTAGAGCAAAGCGGCCACGAAATCATCCACATTAGCGCAGACCAAGTTGGCGGATTCGCCGGCAACGTTTTAGAAGTGCGCAGCACCGATGGCACGGTGAACATCGCGATGAGCAGTACGGCCTACGCGACCTTCACACCGAATCAGCGCAAAACACTCTCTACATTTGGCCACATTTTGCACGCCCCCATCCCCACCATTGAACGCCTTGGAGGCGGAAGTGTGCGTTGCATGCTCGCCGAGGTGTTCCTTCCCAAAGCTTGAACCTGCTGGAACGTATGACTGAACGCATTGACACCCGAATTCAAAAGCTGACTGCACGCTACCTCGATGAAATTTTCGGCGTAGACCTCGCCTCCGATGAAATCTCAGTTCAAAAGACGCGCAAGGAATTTGCTGGTGACCGTACGGTGGTGTGCTTCCCGTTGACACGCCATTCGAAACTTGCGCCGGAAGCCACAGGCGAAGCCTTGGGTGCTGCAATGGTGGACGGCACGGATTGGTTGGTTGGATTCAACGTGGTGAAGGGCTTTCTGAACTTAGAGGTGGAGCGCGGAGTTTGGGCAGATTGGCTTGCCGGAGATGCTGCAAAAGCAGATTATGGGATTGCTCCCGCTGGATCGGCTCCGCAAATCATGGTGGAGTACTCCTCCCCCAACACAAACAAGCCCCTGCACTTGGGGCATTTGCGGAACAATTTCTTGGGCCACTCGGTATCACGCATTTTAGAAGCCGCCGGCCACGATGTCGTGAAAGTCCAGATCATAAACGATCGCGGCATCCACATCTGCAAATCGATGGTGGCTTGGAGTGTTATGGGCGGTGGTGAAACCCCGCAAAGCACGGGTGAAAAAGGGGATCACTTCGTCGGGCGCTATTACGTGGCCTTCGACAAAGCTTTTCGTGCAGAAGTGGCCGAGTTGGTCGAAGGCGGCATGCCGAAAGAAGAGGCCGAAAAATTGGCGCCCATCCAGATAGCTGCCCAAGACTCTTTGAAGCGCTGGGAAGCCGGCGACAAAGACACTGTGGCGCTGTGGAAGAAGATGAACGGCTGGGTGTATGAGGGGTTCGAGCAGACCTACAAGGCGATGGGTGTAGACTTTGACAAGCTGTACTACGAGAGCGACACCTATCTGGTGGGGCGTGACAAGGTGCTCAAGGGCGTAGAAAACGGGGTGTTCACCCGGCGTCAGGACGGCTCCATATGGGTGGACCTTTCGGACAATGGGCTCGACGAAAAGTTGCTGTTGCGCAGCAATGGAACAACCGTGTACATGACACAAGACATCGGAACGGCCATCTTGCGTTTTGAGGACTACCCCGCGTTGGACCGCCAGGTATACACCGTGGGCAATGAGCAAGAGTACCATTTCAAGGTGCTGTTTTTAGTGCTGAAGAAACTGGGCTTTGACGCAGCGGGTAAGAACCATCACTTGAGCTACGGCATGGTGGAATTGCCCGAAGGCAAGATGAAATCGCGCGAAGGCAAAGTGGTGGACGCCGACGATTTGATGGCCGAAATGTTCGATGTTGCTGAGCGCATTGCTACAGAATCTGGGAAGCTCTCAGAGCTCGATGCGCAAGAACGCCAAGACGTTTTCCACAAGGTGGGGCTGGGCGCATTGAAGTACTTCCTACTTAAGGTCGATCCTGCAAAAGGCATGTTGTTCGATCCAAAAGCATCAATCGACTTCATCGGAAACACCGCACCGTTCATTCAGTTCAACTACGTTCGTGGACGAAGCATCTTACGCAAAGCCGAGGCCGAGAAACTCGCTCCTGCTGATTCCGCAACGTGTGCGCAGCTGGGCGACGACGAGATGGAGTTGGTGCACCTCTTGTACACCATGCCTGATGTGATAAGCGAAGCGGCCGCCTCGTACAACCCCGGTCTGGTTGCCAATTGGTGTTATGACCTGACAAAATCGTTCAGCTCCTATTACCAAGAGCACCAAATTTTGGGGGCCGACACGGCACCGGAGCGCGCCCTGCGCTTGATGCTCACCGCGCGTTTTACTGAGGCAATCAAGAAAGGCTTCCACATGCTCGGCATTGAGATGCCCGAGCGGATGTGATCCACACTCTGCGAGCGTCGACCAGATTAGAGAGAGCTGACCCCTCGGCGGATTGTCTGGTTTTCGAGTTTCAGTACAAGCATAAAACCATGGTCTGGCACGGTCTTGGGCACCGCCAGCTCGTAGCTGCTTGCGCCTGCGACCAATTCCATTTCACAGGGCGCGCCCACCGGCTTGCCGTCCAGTTCAAAGCTAAACTCTCCACGGCCCGCTTCCGGCATATCAACTTCCACGGATAAAGCGCCGGACTGCAGCCTTGAAATGGTGGTGACGTGGGCGTAGCTGGCATTGATGCGATCTCGTGTCAAAAGGCGCAACGCTCGTTTGTACAGAATGAACAGCAGGATGGCCGTCATCGAAACGAGCAGCACTTGGGTCAGAATCTCCATGATTTTGAAACTATTGTGGGGGCTGGTCAGAGGGCCAATACGCCCTTGATGTTGCTTGCACACGAGTAGCGCGTGAAGATGCAGTCCGGCCCTTGCACCACCTCATGGATGGTGAGCGAAATGTACTTTCCACCGCTGGATAAGCGGTCCTTGCAATCCGTGTGCCCAGGGAAGTGGGTGAGAATT
>Ga0206681_10001411_pt1 | contig 11038 bp, 10 predicted proteins | sample M150012015metaG_FD_161048 | JGI IMG/M metagenome (GOLD analysis project Ga0206681, IMG submission 161048) | Ammonia-oxidizing marine archaeal communities from Monterey Bay, California, United States - M1 500m 12015 | ecosystem: Environmental > Aquatic > Marine > Intertidal zone | place: USA...
TATAATTTAGGGCTGCAGATTTTACTTCAAAAACTACTTCATCTGCTTTTGGTTTTGGGTCATCTATATCCTGGACTTTGAGGATTTTAGCATAATTATCATCTGGTGCGTATTCACTATATGTAACAGCTTTCATGAATTACTAGAAATTTTTCCTATAATTATATTTTATCTGTATTATACGCGATTTATCTTAAAACTACGCTTTGGTTGTTGTGTAGATAGAAGAATTTGTTTTAATTGATCGTCATTTATTTGTCCAGGCATTTTTCCTTGTGTTGCCATTCCAATTAGATATTGCTCTACAAGATCAGATAATTCAGGTTTTACCATTTTGATATTATTTAATCTCATTCTGGCTTCAGGGGTTAGAATTTGTTTGAGAACTTGTTCTTTTTGTGCAGCCTGTTCGTGATTTACAGGATTATCTTGTGGAATATCATTTGGTTCAGGAAAACTCATTTTTATCTAACGGTAAATTTTCAATTCAGGTTTTTCTAAAATTAATTCATTAAGGATTTCTGTGGCAAGTCTATCTAATTTTTGCATTCCATTTTTAGAAACAACTCTACCCTTCTTTTCAACTTTATCTAGATATCCAAGTTTTTCTAATGCTTGAATTGCATTACGAATAATTGCACCACTAGCATCTTTATGATGAGCAGCACCATATCCAGAAGGTTTACCGCCACCATAGTCTTTCTTTAATTCATTAATACCAATTGGACCATTAAAGTAAATTTTTCTCATAATTGATGCACATCTAGTATGCCACCATTCACTGTCTTGAGGAGGTTTGTCTGCATGTGCTCCAGTTTTGACAAACGGAGTCCAAGAAGGAGCAGGAATATCTTCATTTTTTAAAATATTTGCTAATCTTTCAATTAAGAGATCTGCTGGTACATCATAGACTTTTGCCATAAAGTGCAAAAATCAATAATCGTCTTATAAATCATTGAGATGTTATTGTAGAGTATTAAAGATATTTCAAGCAAGAATTGTTAGATCTAGGTTGAATTTTCTTTGAGCTAAATACATTCAATAATAAAAACACATTACGGAATATTCAAGATTCCATTTTTAATCAAGAATTGAATTCCTTGAATGAAAGAATCATCATCAATAGAGCCATCAGCCCACCAGCCTGCATTATTTTTAATCCAATCAGGAATTTCAGATCCAGAAGTAGAACCTTGTGTAGTAGGAGGAATTTTCAAAATGTCATCTTTAATCAAGAATTGAATTCCTTGAATGAAAGAATCATCATCAATAGAGCCATCAGCCCACCAGCCTGCATTATTTTTAATCCAATCAGGAATAATATTTGTTTTCTCAGGATTTAAAAGAGATTTAGATTTAATTTGAAAATCAGATGTAGAAATAATAAAATTTTCAAAGTTTTCAGAATTTTTACCAGTTAAGATTAATTTAATTTCATATTGCTCGTCAGTTGGAATTAAAATAGATTCTTGATAAATTCCATATGGAGCTAAAATCCCAAGATATGTTTCTCCAACTCCAATATTTGACCAAATTTCATTTCCAGAAGAATCAGTAATGCCATAAACAAACAATAAATCTTCTATGGGATTATTAAATTCATCAAAAAAAGAAAATGTAAATGGTATTTTTTTACCAGATTTTAATTCAGAATCCCAAGAAATATTTCCAATAAAATTATTTTCAAAGAGAAAACTAAGTGTATTCAAATTTATTTTTTTACCAGGTAAAATTTCTATTTTAGATATATTTTTATCAAATTCAGAATTAAATTTACTTTTCATCAATAGAAGTTCTTCTTGTGGAATATCTATTTTAACAATATTTTTGTTGGGATTAGAAATATCGAATTTAAAAAAATCATCATCTATTTGTATATCATTAATTGAAATGAGTAAATCATATTCAGGTTTAAAAGATGAAAAATCTTTTTCAAATGAAATTATTTGTTCAATACTAGAATTAGGATCATATTCATTCCAAGCATATGAGATATCATATGAGATTTTATTTAATTTTTCATTATAACTAAAATTAGATATTTCATCATTATGAGATTTTACAGATATTGGAAATTCTTGAGCAGTTGCAGTTTTAATTTGAAATAGTTGTTTTTGAGGAATATGTAAAAAAGTTTCAAAGAGTAAATCTTTTGTTGTCAAAGTTTTAGGATTTGTTGCCCCTACAATGGAAACTTTAACTGTGTATTGTCCACTTTTGTCAAAAATGGGGCCTTTAATCGTAGGAATTGAATCACCTCGAGCATAATAACCTCCAGCTATGGCATGTTTTTCGCCATTGTATATTGTACATTTCCAAAGATCTTTTTCTAGACATCCAGTTGTAGGCTTAATTTTTAAATCCAATTTTCCATCTTCATCAAAAAAATATTCATTGGCTACAAGATTAGTATCTTGGAAAATTTGAACTCTATATGTCACACTTGGGATATTGATATTAGTAACAGTATCAAAAAATCTAATTGATAAATTTACACTATCACTATCACCATAACTAAAATCACCAGGAAAAAGAACTGTACTAACTGCTACTTGTAAACCATCAAGATCAATTGGAGGAGCAAGAGATCCTGAATGATGTTGTGCATATGCAGGAGAAAAGGAAATAATGAATAATCCTGTAAAAATTAGTAAAATAAATTTTAGAATCAATGATTATAGATATTTCAGAGTTCTTAAAATATAATTGCAAATAATCAAGATATAATTTTACGATAAGTATGACCGCACAAATTACAAGAAATTCTTATTGACTTGATAGATGTACGTCCTAAACGAATTCTGGAATTTATTCCAGGAGCAATAAATGATTTACATTTTTTGCAAAAAACCATCCTAAGAGGATAAGGCATTCGAATTTTATATTTAGTACTTATTCTACGCGCAATTGAAGCCTGTCTTTGAGATAATTTTGGATCAGTTCTTGCATTAGTAATTGCACTATCAATTAGAATTTGCATTCTCTCCATTGCAATTTTGTAAACTATTTGCTTCACAATAATTTGTAAAAATGCAGCTAAAAATTAGTTCTGATTATTATAGATAAAATGCAGTCAGCGGGATTCGAACCCGCGTCACAGGGTTGGAAACCCCGAATACTAACCAGGCTATACTATGACTGCGATAAAAGGAAAACTAAATTTCCTACATAAAAATGGTTTTTTCATACTCATAAAGGATTCTAGATGTAACAACATGACCTTCAAATGATTCATCTCCAATAGAGTATAGATCAGTAATTTGATTTTGAATTGAATCAGAAAAATGACCTTTTTGAAATCCACCAAGTACAATACAAGAATTCTCAGAAATTTCTGCTGCAATTTTTTCATATGAACTTAATTGACCTTCAGTAGAAAAACCAATAACTTTAGATGGATTAAGTTCATCTATTAATTCTGAAAAAGTTTGATCTTTAATTTCAAGAAGTAATTCATTATTTGTTAGAATTTTTTTCTCTCGATATAGTTTTTCAATTACACCTTGAAATCTATGATATGATTTTGGAAGACGAACATTTTTTCCAAAATGAATTACTTTATCCTCAATGGTATGAACAAACAGATTTAATTCATTTTTAAGATATAGTGGAATTGTTGTAGCCTCAAGAATTGAAAAATGGACAAGATCTGGACGTCCACGTTTAATTTCATTTTTAATTCCCTTCATTGCTGCAAAATGCCAAGAATTATCCAATAAAATTTCAGAAGAGTATTTTCCTAATTTTCTTGCATGAGAAACAACAGATGGATGATTTTCCAATTCAAAAGGAACAAGTTCTAATGCAGATTCAGAGATAATTAAAGAAATCATTTTAGTTAATCATTTGAATTTGATTTTTAAATTCATTCCATCCAGGTTTAAAATTTTCATTAGTGTCAACAATACCGGCATTACAGATGTAATGATTTAATCTTTCAATTACATGTTCACTAGTACCCATACTAGAGCTGCCACCAACAATAATGGTTTGATCACCAATTTTTTGTTGTTTTGTGACACAGCTACCCTCTTTTTGATCATAATATCGATACCAAGTTAAAAATTCAATTTCAGATTCATTTTGAGTGTAAAAATTAAATAATTTTTCTAAGAAAAATTTTTGAGAGATTGAATCTCCACCCACAAATTCAGAAGTACTCCAACTTATCTCAAAAAATCCAATTTTCTTATTTGAGATTATTTCAAATGTTTTTTCCAAATCATCTATTGCATCATCAGGGGTTTTTACAATTTCATTTAAAATATCAGTTGGAGTATATGAAAATGCAACAAAATCTCCAATAGCCAAATCACTTACAATATGTTTCAAATTTTTATCAAGAACTTGATGTAATGCAAATGAATTTCCAAATTGGACATCAGGATGTTTTTCTTTTATTCTATCATATACATTAAAAAATAATTCTTTGTAAACTGGAATAAATGCTTCATTATAACGAAATTGGGATTCAGTTTCACCAGCAATAATTACAGAATCAACAATATGATATCGTGAAAGAATCATATCTAAAGTGTTTACAAGCTCATCTTCATTAATTCCATTAAGTGTAGGTTTTCCAATCCATTTAGGAAACGGTCCTAAAGTTTCTCCATTAATTATTGAAAAATAAAGAGTTACTTTGAGATTATTTTTTTCATTTAATCCCATCAAGATATCAGATTGAGACCAATCAAAATTACCCTCTACAGGTTCAATTACATTCCAAAATAAGTAAACATTACTTCTACCAATTCCAGTTGAAGATGCATCTGTAAAAATTTCATCAAGTTGTTGTAAAGATACAGATGGAGTTGGAGAATTAATTACTAACCCAATTTTTTCATTAGTTTTTTGAGTGGTAATAATTTCAGAGGTAGGTAAATTCAAAACCATAATAGATAATGCAATAATTACTATGACGCCTGTAATTATGACTAGAATCTTCTTATCCATACGGATTCAAAAATAAAAGAAAGTAAAAAAGTTGTGATTCTGGTATTTATCCAGAAGTACAACCGCTGTATCCACATTCAATACACATGCTACATCCTTCAACAAAGACTAGATTATTTTTACATGTTGGACATAAACGATCTTCAGAAACTTCTTCTTGTATTGGGGATTCAACTTTGAGTTCTTCATCATGGGTTTTTAATGCAAGAGATGCACTGATTTGTGATTTTATGTATGAATTTGTAATATTATCGGCTACATATTGTATTACACTTTGACTAGGAGATACATCAAATGTTTTTTGTGCATTCTCACTTGTCATGTGAAGAACTTGTTTATGTCTAGAACCATCACGATAAACAGTCATTCCCTTTAATCCCAATTCATGTGCTAACAGATAAGCAGATTTTACATCTTCAACGGTAACATCATTTGGCATGTTAATTGTTTTTGAAATTGCATTTCCAATCCATTGTTGCCATACACTTTGAGCCATAAGATGATCAGACCAATGAATATCCATTGCTGTGACAAATACATCTTGCATCCATTGTGGAACTTCATCTAATCCTTTTAGAGAACCATAATTATCTGCAATTTTTGCAAGAAGTTCATCGCTGTAAAGACCATGTTCTTTGAGTACTTGTTCAACAATTTTGTTTGTGTAAAAGAATCTTCCAACAGTTACTCTCTTTTCAAATACGAGTGCAAATGAAGGTTCCATTCCATTTGAACAATCTGCAATCATAGCAATTGTACCAGTTGGAGCTACAGTAGTAGTCAAAACATGTCTGATACCTTGTTTCTTAATTTTCTCAATTAAGGCATCCCATTCAAAAGAATGTGATTCTTTTGGTTGCTCATAGTAACCTGCTATTGGAATTTTACCTTCAGGATATTCAGTTTTTGAACAAAGTGGGAAATCACCACGAGAAGTAGCAATTGCTACACTTTCTTCCATTGAATAGTAAGTTAGTGCTTCAGATAATTTAGACTGGAATTCGAATCCTTCCTTAGAGTTATATGGAATTCTTAATTGGTACAACAAATCAGCCACACCCATAACACCCAAACCAATTCTTCTAGACTCTTTTGAGGCCAAAGTGATTTCAGGAATTGGATAATTATTTACATCGATAATATTATCCAAGAATCTTGTCGTCTTTCGGATTGTTTCTTCATATCTTTGCCAATCAAATTCAAAAGTTCCATCTGCTTGTTTTTTTACAAGATTTGACAAATTAATAGAACCTAGATTACAGGATTCATTTGGATAGAGACTTTGTTCACCACATGGATTTGTTGCTTTTAATGGAGCTTGTCTAGCTTTTGCAAATACATTATACTTGTTAATTTGATCAAAAAAGATCAAACCAGGTTCTGCACTTTTCCATGCAGACAATGCAATCAGATCAATTAGTTGATGTGAATTAATTTCTTTAACTGGTTTTCTATCACGTGGACTACGTAAAACGTAATTACCATTAGTATTAACAAGAGAATGCCAAAAGTCTTCCCAAATTCCAACACTGATGTTAAAATTTTCTAAAACTCCAGGTTCTGTTTTGTTTGTAATGAATTTTTCAATATCAGGATGCCATGCTTCCATGATTCCCATGTTTGCACCACGTCTTTTTCCTCCTTGTTTTACAACTTCAGTAATAGTATTGATAATATTCATAAAAGATACTGGTCCTGATGCAACACCAGAAGTTGATGCAACAATGTCCCCTTCTTCACGAAGATTAGAATAATTAATTCCAACACCACCACCTGACTTGAAGATTAATGCAGCATCAGAAGATGTTTTCATAATTGGGGCCATACCATCATCCATTCCAAGTACAAAGCAAGCAGAAAGTTGTCCTAATCGTCCACCAGCATTCATCATTGTTGGTGAGTTTGGCAAAAAGTCCTGAGATACCATTAGATCAAAGTATTCAGTAATTCTATCTGCATATTTTTCAAGCTTTTTTGCAGCTAATAATGTCAAAACATCTTTGAATCCTAATTTCATTTGGCCTTTATTTGCTAAAGTCATGTAATGATCAATTAAAGATCTAAAATGCCATTTATTGAAGAAATAATCTCCTACTTTGAATTTATAATCAAATGCATCCAGTTTTTCAAGATAAGATTTTGCATCATCTACATTTTGAGTAGAATTACCAGATTTGTCAAATATTTGAGAATCATACAAAATATCACCAATTCCTACAAGAATTGCCACTCTTTCAAACATTTGAGTTGGAGATTCAATAATCTCATTTTTGCTGTTTCTGAACAAATAACGTGAGGCTATAACTCTCAAACAATTCAAATCAAACTTTTTGGAGACTGGATCAAGTACTTTGAGATTCAAGACATTCATCTTTTCATCACGTAATTTTCTTCGTTCATGTCTGTAGACTATGTAGGCTTTAGCGATATCGCTATTTCCACTATCAATTAAAGTTGATTCTACAATATCTTGAATATCTTCAACTGTAGGTGATTTAGAATTTGTAAATCCTTGTTCAACAAGTTTGTTTAACACATCATTTGCTAATTTATCTGCAACACCACGGTCAGCTTTAGAAGTGGCTGCTAATGCCCCAAATATGGCATTTGAAATTTTATCTATATCAAAAACCGTGACTGTACCATTACGTTTACGGATCTCATTGATCGTATTTTCTATTTGTGAATTATCCATAATAATCTCTTCACGTTAGTAAGAAAGAGAGTATCTATAAACTTTCAATGAAAATTTTCTTCATCTCCACTAAAAAATATTTTACAATGCTACAATGTGTATTGGAGGGGTACTAATATTGAGAAAAATCCATACGAGGATCGCATAAACACACATCTTGTTACAAACAAGTTAATAGTAATAAAGACATAATTTATGTTTCAGCACGATGATCGCAGAACAAGTTATGATATATTACAAATAAATTTTTTTAAAATTATACAACGTATGGAGATTTACATTTTGGACATTTGTTTTCAAATGGTTCATCTTTAAATCCACATTCACCACATATAGAAATTTTTCTAACAAGTTTGAAAGATGGAATTAGTTCAGTTGTTTTTTCAATTGATTTTTTAATTTCATCAACTTTTAATTCCTTCTCAAAGTTTAATGTAACAAGTAATCCACCATTAAGTAATTTTGTAAATTTATTTGATTCAGAAATAATTTCAGTTTTTGTAGTATAATCATTAATTTCTGAGGAATTAATCACGATACCTTGAGAATAAAAATCACTTTCCATTGAATTAAGACTAGAATTTTTACCATACTTTTCACCATCTAATGTTGCAAAACGTAAGGAACCTTCAGTTTCAGTCATACATATAGCCACATTATCACCTAATTCTTTACCTTTTTTATTACCAACATCAACTGCAGTTTCAATGACTTTGTGAAGAATGGCACGACCTTCTCGGTTATCCTTGAATCCCAGTATATTAAAGACAGATTCCTTAAGACCAACTAAATTTATGACTAGAGAAACAGAACTTCTTTGCATATATTGTGTATTTTTAGCTAGTATTGGATTTAATCCTCTTCTAGTCAAGTCTGAGATCTCTTTTTTTCTTAATGCCATTGAAGCTAATGCAGGTTTCATCAATAGTGCTAATCGTGCTCTAAAGTAAGTTTCATCCTTGTTTGATTCAAAAGCCAATCTTGGAAGATTGATTGAAACTGATTGTAAATTAATTGCAAGAGAGTTAGTAGTTTTTGTAGATCCATTTGTAACACCAGTACTAGATATTTGACCTTTAGCAATCATTACTTTTCCACCAAGTAATAATATTTCAGATATTGATTGTGAAACATCAGTTATCTTTCCTTTGTCATTATCAATTATCAACCCAATTTTTGGTATTGGTGTTATTGTTACATAATTTTTGTATGCATTAATAATCGAGTGGATAATTTTTGTGTCAGTTCCTAATTGTAATCTAATTGATGTATTCGTACTAGATTTATTATATTTAGAAGTTGTAGATGCAGTTGCAAATGCATTAGTTAATTTTTGTTCTAGTTCTGGAAGAGACTTTGAATGTTTTGTAAACAATGTTGTTAAACCATCAAGTACAATTTCTTGTGAAGCTTCTTTAGAAAGAAGTGAGATTACGATAGATAAAGAACTTGTAATTTCATCAAGTTTGTTAGATGTAGAAATTCTTGATACATCAAGATATTTTCCACCAAGATCAATTCCATCGTCAATTAATTCTTTGACATTAACAAATATTGTATCAGGAATCATAGACCAAACTCCAGGATTTGAAATATGTAAATCTCCAGATAAATGAGAATCAGCTACATCTTTTGGTAAAACATTAGTTAGTAAGTGCTCAGCAAATATTCTTTGTCCAGCATTAAACAAAAGACCTTCAGCACCATTATCAACATCATCCAAATTAGAAACCATTTCTTTAATATCATAAACAGGCATGCCTAATCGTGCAAGTTTATTTCTATATTCTTCATGACCATGTTCTAAAAGAACAGAATTGACCATATCTCTAATAACCGCGCCTGTAAGATAGGTAGTTTGATACTTGTAAATTCTATTTTCAACTTCTTCAGTGATTTTTTGTGCTAATTCTAATGGAAGACTACCCTCACGAACTAATGATTGAATGATTTTATGAGAATTAAACTCCTCAATAGATTCACCAGATGTTCGAACATACATTTTTCCACTTTCAATAATTGATCTTTCTTCAATTTGTCTTGCTAAACTTAAAACAAGTTTTCCAAGATTTGTGATAGTATAACGTCTTTCAGATTTGTTAAGTGCAACAAGTGATTGTCTAAGTAATTTTCTTAAATGGTATGCAAATTTACCACTTTCTTTTTTAGATTTGAAACCAGCTAATGATTTTAATTCAGAATAAGTTAATGGACCTTTTGAATTTAAAATTCTAAGGATATCAATTCTATTAGGACTTGCCATAACAGAGAAGATCATTCTAACACGTTTTGATGTAGATTGTAAGATACCACCTCGGTTTGGATCAGAATCATCAGTGTCTAGATCATCATCAAAGTCAGAATCTAAATCAGCATCAATATCTAATTCTTCTTCTTTCATTGTCACGACTAAAATTTAATTTAACGAGTAAATAAAACTTGTGCCTAGATCAAATTAAAAAATAGAATTAGTTAAAAAAAGTTAATAAAAAAAGATCATGTTAGAATAATTTTTGATCATCTTTCTTGAACATCAAGAGAAAATTCTGATGTTGAAAGTTTTTGTCCACAAGATGGACATTTACCGTTAGAAGGATTCAAGACATCTTTTAATGATTTTAACATTTTCATATCTTTGATCTTTTCTCCACATTTACCACATGTTATTTCTACAGACATAAAACAAATAAAATTACAAAATTATTAAGAAACGATTCTGATTTTTTTTAATAATTCAAATAAATTTTTTTACTGTTTTTCAATAATAATTCCACGTTCATCAAAACCAGTAATTTTAGCTCTGGTTCCAACTGGCAAATCATCAGGAGTTGCAATTCCTCCCATAAATCCTGAAATTCTCAAATCTACACCATCTAATTGAAGTATAACAAAAGCATATGGAGTGTATTTGTCAAAGCCTGCAGGAGCCACAGTAATTATAGTATAAGTTGCAACTGAGCCTACGCCATCAAATATAGCATCTTCAAACCCCTTACTACCACATTTTTCACAATAATAGACAGTTGAAAGATGAAGATGTCCACAACTAGTACATTTGTGAGTTAAGACTTTGCCATCTTTTGCATTTTCAATAAATTGTTCTTTTACAGACATTTTACACACTTTGGAATACATGAACTGCACAACTTGCACCTGTTGCACCAAAATTATGAGTTAAACCAACTTTTGCATCTTTGACAGTTCTTGCACCAGCCTTTCCAGTTAATTGATCAAATACTTCTACAACTTGACCAACACCTGTTGCACCAATTGGATGTCCTTTTGATTTAAGACCACCTGAGGGATTAATTGAAATGTCAGAATTTAATTTTGTTCTATCTTCACGAATAGCTTGAATACCTTCACCTTTACCAAAGAATCCTAAAT
>Ga0206681_10001412_pt1 | contig 11036 bp, 9 predicted proteins | sample M150012015metaG_FD_161048 | JGI IMG/M metagenome (GOLD analysis project Ga0206681, IMG submission 161048) | Ammonia-oxidizing marine archaeal communities from Monterey Bay, California, United States - M1 500m 12015 | ecosystem: Environmental > Aquatic > Marine > Intertidal zone | place: USA...
GTCTGGCTTTTTCCATCTTTGGCCTAAACCAATTTGGGCGCCAATAACTTGAAGGGAATTACGCAATTCATTAATTTCACCATCTATTTGCTTCGGCTGTCCATTAGACTGCACAGATTTCCATATAGCTACACTAAGAGAATTCGGCTTCTTGCCTCCTAACCAAGACTCGGTGAAACTCATATTATAACTCTGGTAATAAAGACCATTGGATTGAGCTCGAATACTCAGACGCTGACCATCCCCTGTAGGAATGGGACGCCATGCACCCTTTTTAAACATGTTTCTCGTTGAGAAATTTGTAAAACTTAGTCCAAGAGATCCTACTACTCTACCTCCACCCCAACCTCCACTAAGCTCAATTTGGTCAGAAGGTTTTTCCTCTACTTGATATTCGATATCAACAGTTCCATCCTCTGGATGTTGGATAGGGTTTATTCCAAACGCCTCTGGATTAAAGTAATTCAATTGAGAGAGTTCTCGTTGAGTTCTGATGATATCTGTTCTACTAAATAGATCGCCTGGACGAGTCCGAATTTCGCGATAAATAACGTGATCGTTTGTCTTAGTGTTTCCTTCAACAAGTACCTTCCCAATACGGAACTGCTGCCCCTCCATCATTCGGATCTCTATGTCGATTGTATCGTTATCAACTTTTTGCTCTATAGGCATTGCTCGAAACGTAAGATATCCATCGTCTTGATAAAGAGAACTTAAATCCATTCCCTTTGGATCCATAAACACTCTAGTCTCTAGATGAGCAAGCGAGTATACATCTCCTTTTCGTATTCCTAATAATGAATCAAGTTGAGTAGATCTATATTTTGTGTTTCCCGTGAAAGAAATATTTCCAAAACGGAATTGATTACCCTCTTCTATATTAAGAATAAGACCAATAAGTCCTTCCTCAGTTCTGTAAACAGAGTCGTTTAATATCCGTGCATTTCTGTACCCTTCATTATTATATAAAGCAAGAATAGCTCGCTGATCCGTATCAAAACCATCCGCAATATATTTTGATGCCTTGTAAAATCTCCACCACTTCTTTTCTTTAGTGGATTTCATTTTACGCTTTAATTTATTTGGTTCAAATGCCGTAACTCCACTAAGAGTAATAAGATCTATTTTGACTTTATTACCCTTATTTATATTTACTCTAACAATCGTTCCATTTGCAAATGAGGAATCTACTTCTTGAACGATATCCACATCAATATCGAGGTAACCCTTATCACGGTAATGATCGTTAATACGTTTTGTAGCTGTAGCAAGTACGTTTTCGTTTACAATACGACCCGTCGTGAAATCAATCTTCCCTCGAATAGTTTCTTGCTCAGATCTATTTACCCCAGCAATACTGTATCTGGTGAGACGAGGTAATTCCCTTACTCTAATTACGAGATAAACATCACGATCTCGAAGTTCTGCAGCTTCAATACTTATATCTGCAAAAAGATCCTGATTCCATAGATTCTTTATCGCTTCCCCCAATTTTTCGCCCGGAATTGTAATTGATGCTCCAATTTGAAGAGAGCTAAATAGCTTAATAGCTTGTACATCTGTATACTTAGCTCCTACAACCGTAATACCACCTATGCGATATTCTTGTGGAATACTGAGGTCTAGAACTTCAAGAGAACTATTATCAGGGGTTTGGCCTAAAGAAAGAAAATACGTTAGCGAAAGTGCTATCGTAAGCAATAATGCTCTCATTTATCAGTCTGTTGTGGAACTCCGCCGAAGCGACGTTCTCGGTTTTGAAAATCGTAAATAGCTGCGAGAAAATGCTCGCGGCGAAAATCAGGCCAAAGTACGGGTGTAAAATGGAATTCAGTATACGCTAACTGCCATAACATGAAATTACTTATCCTACGTTCCCCTGAAGTTCTGATCATAAGTTCCGGATCTGGGATTCCTGCTGTCTTTAGATAGCTTTCAAATTTATCAGAATCAACATCTTCAACATGAACTCCATCATTGATAATACCTTTGACAGCTTCCGTAATCTCCCACTTAGAGCTATAATTCAGCGCTAGAATCAAGTCCAAACGATGAGGTTCGGGGCTCTCGCCCCCCGTCGATTCAAGTTGAGCTTGACAGTTTTTCGGAAGAGCTTTTATATCGCCTATTGTTCTAAGACGAACTCCCTTTCCTTTTAAATCTTCAGTTTCTTTAACAAGTGTCGTTACGAGTAAATCCATAAGTGCGGCCACCTCTTCCTTAGGTCGACTCCAGTTTTCCGTACTAAACGCATATAACGTCAAGTATCTAACTCCTGTTTGCAAAGCTGCTTCTACGACAGCTCTAACTGAATCTACTCCGTTTAAATGTCCGAAAACTCTATCCTCGCCCTTGTTTTTTGCCCATCGCCCATTACCGTCCATGATAATGGCAATATGTACGGGAACTTCATCGGGGTCTATATCTGCTGAAAGTAAGAGATCAAGACGATCTTTCCTTTCTTCCTCTGTCATCGGAAATTCGCTCATTGTTCCCAGCAAGATGTTGGCTTTTTACTTACCCTAAACGCTAGTGAAGCAAGGAAATATCCGTACTTATCATTAAGCCCTGGGTCGCCGCGTTGAAGGCCTTCAGAACTGGAAAGTCCATCGGGGATTTCAATAATCCTATCCGCCATTTCTAGTGCTAACTCCCCTCGAGCTTGCCTCAAGTCAACAGAATTTACATACGAAGTGCTTACATCATCTAAATAATCCGTCCAGGTTTTCCTAAGGCCCCACTCCATTTGAAATGCAATTGCCGGCCCTAAATTAACCTTGAATCCCATACCGAAAGGAAGAGCTATCCCACTGAGTTTATAAGGGTCATTGCCGAAAATCCAGCCCTGACCTTCTGTCCCAAGAGGTTGAAGTGGATGCCAATTTCCATAACTGTCCATAGCTTCTGGATCGTGCGTGAAATACGCTATCCCAGCTGTGAGATAACCTGTCAATCGGTTATCTGGATTACCCATCACATGATCGATATAATTAATCTCACCTGAAATAGAAAACTCAACCAACTTATTTCTGAAATGTAAGTTTCGATTCTGAGACCAGGCATTTTGACTGTCCTCGTCCCAAGCTTCAATAGTTCCTTGAAGAAGTTGAAACCTAATTCCAATTCTAGAATTGATATTATGCCTGAAGAACCCTCCCTGTACAATATGATTTCTTCCAGCCAATGGATTTGAAGGATTGAGATCTCCTAAGTAATAACTAGTGCCTATCTGATATCCAATTTCTTTTGAGCTGCCTTGAAAGGTTTGGGCAAAAGAATGGTTCGCAAATGAAGCCATAAGCAAACACATCACAAATGTGATTGAGGGATTGTAGATTCTATTATTAGAGGTCATAGGCATTGTACTAACGCACGAAAATAGTGGAGATTGTGCTTTGTTTCAACGCTCTCGTGGATCTATTCCCCAATGCATCTTTGAACGAATGGTATTAAAGAAGTTTTGGTGTTCCAAATTAACAAACCTAACCTTAAAAGGAGCGGGCTTCACAGTCACTTTTGTCTTTGGAGAAATATGATATGATCTACTGTCAAGTGAAAGTAGATAACTCGCATCCCTCCCATCTGGCGATAGAGTAATTTCACCATCTAGCGGAACGACAAGTGGTCTATTTGTAAGATTATGAGGCGCTAATGGAGTTATAACAGCTACATCTGAACTGGGCGAAATAATCGGTCCTCCAGCACTCAAACTATAAGCAGTAGAACCTGTAGCCGTAGAAACCAATAAGCCATCTGCCCAATAAATATTTACAAATCTGTCGTTTCTATATACTTCCACAACCACCATACTAGCAGTATCACGCTTATGAATTGCTACTTCGTTAAGCGCATATGGGAAATCTCCCAAATCAATACCATCTGCCTCTACATTAAAAAGCGCACGCTCATCAATCCATGTTTTACCATCTACAATAGAGTCTATAGCCTCATCGATAGAATCAGTTCCCACATTAGATAGAAATCCAAGCGTGCCTGTATTAATACCCATTATTGGGACGCCATGTTTTGAGGCCAAAGTAACACACTCCAAAAAAGTGCCATCGCCACCGACAGAAAAGATAATTTCACTCCCTTTTAATTCATCAGAATCCGAAAATGTACCTAGTGAATCCGGAAGAGACATATACTTCTCAAGATGAGTTCTGAACTCTCCGTAGAAAAGAGCTGTGGAATCGATTTCTACAATTCTGTCCACAAGATGCTTTACAGCATCATTGTGTTTAGGTTTGAATGGTTTTCCAAAAAGTGCTATACGCATGAAATAAAAATTCTATCAGGACTCTAGATAACGCATGAAAGCGTCAAACTTATTGCGGATTTCATCCTCGACCTCTGGCGAATTATAAAAAGTCAATACTCTATAATCAAATCTCTCAAAAGAGGCCAAAATAGTAGCAATATTAGTTGTATTCACTTTTATTGTCACTACCAAATCACCAATTTCGAGATGGCTCATATTAAAACTTGTAATCTTAGTACCGTTCTCTTCTACTATCATAGAGATTTTAGACAAACTGTAATTAGCAGCTGGGATTTCTAAAATAATAGTACTACCCTCTAACCCCCATCCTGCTTCTTGAGCAAGAAAGTTCAAGATTGACCCTCTATCAATACATCCCATATACTTTCCTTGAATTACTACAGGAAGTACATCGATTTTATCCTGAGCCATTTGGGCTACAACTTCATAAAAATGAATATTCGGATCTACAGACAACGGATGTGTCTGAATTTCTGCCAAAACCGCATCTTTCTCACATTCTAGGAGATCCTCTTCTTTAATAAGCCCCTGAAACATATCCTCAACAACCAATGGTAGATGAGCCACCTTATATTCATCCATCAATTGCAGGGCGCTAGACACCTTATCAATGGGAAGTAACATAGGAAGGTCCGAAGTTAGAAGTTGCTGAGCTCTCATGAGTTAATTTTGCCATATGTCAGACACCTCGAAGGTACAAAATTCAAAGCTGAACACTAGGCTTAGTATCAATGTAAATAAAATTGCAACACTACGCAACGCGCGAGGTGGCTCAGTGCCCAATGTTGTTCTTGCCGCAGAGCGTATTCAATCGTACGGAGCAGAAGGGATAACTGTTCATCCACGCCCAGATGAGCGCCATATTACATATCAAGATGTAAGAGATTTGCGTCCAGTGGTAGGTTGTGAATTCAATATCGAGGGCTATCCTTCAGAGAGTTTTATTGAGTTAGTGCTTGAAGTAAAACCTGAGCAAGTTACACTCGTGCCAGACCCACCTGATGTTCTGACAAGTAACGCCGGCTGGGATACCGTGAAGAATGAACAGTTTTTACGTGAGGTTTTGTTACGCTTTGCTAAAGCTGGTATCCGTACAAGTCTTTTCATGGATACAGAAGAAACTGGAATAAGAGCTGCAGCGTTAACAGGCACGGATAGAATAGAACTATACACAGAAGATTTTGCAATACAACATGCAAAAATCGGGGTTGACGCAGCAATCCCATATGCTAGAGCTGCAACATTAGCCCACACATTAGGTATGGGTATAAATGCTGGACACGATCTTGATTTATCAAATCTTAGAGACTTCTCGAATAGTGTTCCCTTTCTAGATGAGGTAAGCATCGGTCATGCCTTAATCTCAGATTCTCTGTACTTCGGGCTATCAAGCACAGTAGCAAAATATCTTGCCTGCCTTGAATAAAACAGTAACATTACATAGCCGAATTATTGGAGAATCGGTCTCACCAAAACTAATCATCCTACATGGATTGCTCGGTAGCGGTGATAATTGGCAAACTCTAGCAAAGAGGTATTCAAAAAACTTCCAAGTTCACCTTGTTGACGCTCGTAACCACGGCCGTAGCCCTGCTACTCAGGTTCATAGTTATTCATCTATGTCTGATGATCTACTTGAATATATGAATGCTCATGAAATTCAAAAAGCTGTATTAATAGGGCATAGTATGGGGGGTAAAACGGTAATGACTTTTGCTGAAGAACATCCTGAAAGGGTGACAAAAATGATAATTGCTGATATCGCTCCAAGAGCATACTCTTCTTATCACAATCCTATTTTTGAAGCATTGAAAAAGACAAATCCTAGAAAATCCGATTCTCGTGACCAAGTCTTTGAAATCTTGAAATCTTGTTTAGGAGACGATAAAGTCCTGCTGCCATTTTTAATGAAAAGTTTAAGAAGAGAAAAGAGTGGGGGTTTTTCATGGCGATTTAATGTTGAAACTCTGAGTAATACTATTGATAGTATTACAAAAGAAATTGATCTTACCATAAATACTCTTCCAGCTCTCTTTATTTACGGTAGAAAATCTGACTACGTAAAAGAAGAAGATCTCTCTGAACTAGAAGAAGTGTACTTACAACTCGAATCGGCTTGTCTTGAGAATTCAGGACATTGGCTTCACGCTCAAGAGCCCGAAGAGTTTTATGAGATTACTTCTGAATTCTTGTCATAGAGTCTTTGGCTACCCCGCGCTTGTTTCTTTTAACCAACGTCGGTAAGCATTAAAAAGTCTGGAGCGAGAAACAAAGCCTATGTATTTCCCCTTCGAATCAATTACTGGAAGATTCCAAGCTCCGCTACTTTCAAACTTTGACATAACAGAATCCATTTTATCACTTTGGACTATCATATTATCGGGAATAACCATTAAATCTTTAACTAGTACAGAGTCGTATCGATCTCTGTCAAACATGATTTCACGTATATCTTGAAGATCAATTAACCCCATCATTTTTCCGTCTTTATCGACTACTGGGTGTAGGTTTCTGTGGCTTTTGGCTATAACTCTTACCAAAACGCCTAGAGTATATTCAGGAAGGACCGGAATAAAGTCCGTTTCAATTTCATCAGTAAGATTCATCAGTGTGAGAACACTTTTATCTTTATCGTGGGTTAAGAGCTCTCCTCTTTCAGCAAGCTCGCGGGTGTATATGCTGTTCTTAACAAGAAATTTAGACACTTGATAACTAAGTGCTGCACTGAGCATTAACGGTACAAAAAGTTCATAACCTCCACTAATTTCAGAGGCGAGAAATATTGCCGTCAGGGGTGCGTGCAACACTCCTGCCATCATTCCTCCTAACCCTGCTAATACAGCATTACCAACAGGAATAGTTCCAGGGCCGAAAATAAGATTTGCCGATATAGCGAATATGTAACCCAAAAGTGCGCCGCCGAAAAGAGCTGGAGCGAATACTCCAGCCACTCCACCAGCCCCTACAGTTAGACCTGTAAGAAAGGGTTTTAGTGCCCAAGCAATCAAAAGAACACCAATTAGAGCTAATCCTTGGGCATTTTTCAGGGGAATCAATTCGTTTGATAAATCGTCTGAATACCCCATAAATAATGAATTCACAACTTCGTAACCCTCGCCATATAGAGATGGGAAACTTGCAACAGCCCAGCCTACAATAACACCTGAGACAAGGATTCTTGTTAGCGGTTTCTTAAATCGAGAGATCGCACGTGAGGAAAGAAGATAGAGTCGCGTAAATATAACAGAGCCCAATCCTGCAAATAATCCCAAAGCAATGTAGAATGGCAGTCGATTTACTGCAAAAGGAGCGAGTTCTGTTACAGCCAAAATATCCTCTCCTTCAATAAGAAAATATGCCGTTAGAAGTGATGCTAGGGAAGCAAAGATGAGAGGTACTAAGCTCGCAGCGGTTAGATCAATCATAATGATTTCAACTGCAAAAATTAGAGCGGCTATAGGTGCTTTAAACATTGCTGCTAATGATGCGGTCGCAGCACATGCAATAAGTAAACGCCGTCGATGAAAATTTCTCTTTGTTCGTGAAGCAATTTCTGAACCTATAGTCGCCCCAGACTGAACAGCTGGAGCCTCAAGCCCCCCCGATCCTCCAAATCCCACAGAAAGTATGCTAGTTACCACAGGGGCGAAAAGCCAAGTGCGCTTTAATGCGCCTCGTTTTGTAGAAAGCGCGTGAAGAGTTGCTGGAATGCCCCCTCCTGGATGATCTCCCCCCAGAACTTTCCGAACAAACCAAGCCGTTAGCAATAGACCTATAATTGGGCCAAAACCTAGAAGAGGTTTCCATCCAGAGAGGTCTTGTGCCGAAAAAATACCTGACCGAATTAAACTCACAGCATTTTTCAGAAGTACGGCCACTAGCCCAGCTAGCACACCAACTAGACTAGCCCAAACCAAAATTGCTCTATCCGACCTAAGAAATTCCCAGGCCCTAGAACTTAAAATCTTGATCATATTCTAATGCTTACAATAAGTACATCATCAACCTGATCTTCTGTAGCCTTCCATTCATCGAAAACACGAGAAAATTCGTCATTATGTTCAGAGATAGGCATCTTCGAAACACGAATTATCAATTCCCTAAATCTTCTTCTCATAAACTTTTTTCCAGCAGAACCTCCAAATTGATCTACAAAACCGTCCGTAGATGCAAAAATCGTGTCACCTGTTTGTAATGCAAAAGTTTTCTCTGAGTAAAATTTAGAATCTGGTTCAAACGATGCAATAGCAAATTTATCAGATTTCAACTCGTGTAATTCCCCTTCACGTACTATATAAAGTGGATTATTAGCACCCGAGAATTGTAGTTCCATTTTCTCCATATCAACTGCAATCATAACCAAATCCATTCCATCTTGAAGATGAGAAGGAGACGATTCTGAACGTAGTACATCGAGGGCTGCAGAATTGAGTTTGTCAAGAATTTTACTGGGTTTTGTGTAGACTTTTGTTACATGATTAAGTGCATTATATCCCACCAAACTCATAAAAGCACCGGGAACTCCGTGACCAGTGCAGTCTACTGCGGCTAATAATCTAATTCTTCCTACCGATTGGAAGAAGTAAAAATCTCCACTTACGATATCGCGAGGGCGATAGAACACAGACGCTTTGTCGAAGACCTCGGATACTTCTTTTTTTGTCGGAAGTATCGCTTCTTGAATGCGTAAGGCATAGTTGATACTAGCCCTTAAATCGCCATAAAGTTCTTCCGCCCTTTGCTTCTGTTCGCTCATCTCCGCCGTTCTGTTCTCAACTTTCAATTCGAGCTCTCTCTCAGTTGTGGCTAAGTCGTCCCTCATACTCAAGAGTGCATGCCCAAGAGAATCCTCCTCACTAAGTGGCTCATAAGGCGAGGTGAAATCACCTGAACCCACTGCTTGAGAAAACACTCTGGTTCTGTGAAGACCCTCAGCAAGTCTATTCACTGCCACTGCCATGTCACCAATTTCATCTGGCGTAATTGGAACTGGCCCATCGGGTTCCTTCCCTTGCCCCATGTATAGCACAGCGCGTTTCAGCTGCCTTACTGGTACGAGAATTGATCTAGTTACAGCAAAGCCTACTATTATTCCTAGAATTAAGACCAAAAGCGCAACCGATCCAGCGTACTTACTAAGATCCCCCCCTAGTTGCTCCATGCGAGATGTGGAGGCAAGTAGAGAAGAATTTTGGGCATCCGTAAGCTTGTCCAACCTATCGCGAATACGTTTAGTAAAAAGAGGAAGACTGGAGCCTTCCAAAGCATAGTACTCTGCATCCATCATCGCAATAGGATTATCGTAACTAGAAAAATCTGGAAGCAAACGCATTATCTCGTTGTATGCGATAAATAGATAATCAATGTCGTTTTGTAAGCTATCTAGCTGAACAGTAGCATTATTATCCCACGCATCTTCCATATTCTTCAAAGTAGAATACTGAATTGGGATAGTCTTTTCAATCAGTTCTACTAATCCACGTTTTTCTGGATCATCTGTTCGACTCTGAACTGTTAACCAATGTTTTATTCTTACCCTTGACTCCCCTATTGACCTATCTAAGTCTTCAAGAGCACCAATACTTGGAACTAAAACATTATCGATATTATTCCCCAACTCACGACTTTCGCCTAACATAGTTCTTGTCCTCAAAAAGAGAGCACTTACAACTAAAGTAAATACCCCAAATCCAAGCGCCATCCTCCACCCTATGGTGAATCTAATGCGTGTTCTATTTGCTGGGTTATTAATGATTTTCTCTTTATTTAACCGCCTCTTCTAATAGCAATTTATATTTATCACTTTCCTCATTCTCGCTCAATGCACGATAAATAGTCATGAGCCCTTTTAAAGTTTCCTTTCGATCATTATCCATATTATAAGCCTCCAACATTGGCTCAAGGGCTTCTTTAAACAGTAATACACATATATCCTGAATTTCCATCAACTCAAACATAGAGGTGGTGTGATCTATAGACTTAAGCTCTGAGACGCCTCTATTATAAAGATTAATAGCCAAATTATATCTCGCAGTATAATCATCACCATCTAACTCTATTGCCCTCAAATAATGGCTTACTACTTTTTCAAATAACTCTTCTTTTTGTTTAGTACTCGAAGTTTTGCTTGAAGCAATACTAGCTAAAAGCACCCTGTTCGCTTTGGCAAGATTTTTCTCTAACTCTACTTCCTCTCTCAACCAATTCTCAGTAGGATCTAATACATTTCTAATCTTTACAAACTCCATGAAATATCCCAAGACTTCTTCGTCCATACCCTTCTGAAATCCATGAACTCCTTTTACGGCATCATTCATATATGTTTTTGAGAGATAATCAAGAGCGTCTTCTACTAATTCTGAAATCTTACCTGGAAAAGTTGCCTTCTTATCAAGTTCATATGCTTCTAACAACTGCTCTACAGCTATCGACCGTTCAGCACTTGCCAATTTTGAGGTTGAAGCACTTCGGAAAGTATAGTCCTTATACCTCCCTTTATGAGCATAACCAGCGACATACCAAGCTCTTGCATCATTCCTAGCCTCATTTTCTAGCAGAGGTTCTATCATTTTAAGTGCACTTTCATATGCCCCTTCTTCAGCATAAGAAATTGCTTCATCTATTTGATTAGCCGTTGATCCAGGCTGAGCAATAGCTATCCCTGCAAACAAAAAGGTTACACACAAAAGAATTATTTGTCTATTGATTCTGTGCATATTCATCTTGTTACAGCCCATGATAAAATTCTATTCCC
>Ga0206681_10001413_pt1 | contig 11023 bp, 8 predicted proteins | sample M150012015metaG_FD_161048 | JGI IMG/M metagenome (GOLD analysis project Ga0206681, IMG submission 161048) | Ammonia-oxidizing marine archaeal communities from Monterey Bay, California, United States - M1 500m 12015 | ecosystem: Environmental > Aquatic > Marine > Intertidal zone | place: USA...
TTGCTCCAAAATGAAAAGTCTGCCTGGGCACCTGTACCGCGACAATTCAAATCCTCTACCCTGGCCTTCACTGGTACGCTGCAATGGGATAAACCTCCCCCGAAACAGGGAACCCGATTTTCAATAATTCCTTTTCTTTCTGGCCAAGGATTGGAAAATATAGATGCTGGCACCCCGCCAAATAGTGATGTAGATAGCGGTTTAGATGCAAAAGTAACATTATCAACTTCATTAAATTTGGACTTAACAATTAATCCCGATTTTTCGCAGGTAGAGGTAGACCAACAGAGAACAAATCTGGATCGTTTTGAATTGTTCTTTCCCGAAAAACGGCAGTTTTTTCTGGAGAACAGTGATCTTTTTGCCAGCCTGGGTAGTAAAAATATTCGTCCTTTTTTCTCCCGGCGGATTGGGCTAGCTACTCCGGTTATAGGCGGTGCTCGTCTAAGCGGTAAACTGGGGCCAAATTACCGATTGGGGATCATGAATATGCAAACCAATGGAAATGAGGAAACCCCTGCTACTAACTTTACCGTGGCAACACTGCAGCGAAAAGTACTTACACGTTCCAGTTTAAGTATATTCATAGTAAATAAGGAATCTGACCTACAAGGGAATGCAAATGGCGGAGAAAATTCGTATAACCGGGTTGGTGGTATTGATTTTAACCTGGCCAGTGCGGATAACCTTTGGACAGGGAAAACTTTTTTTCACCAAGCAATATACAAGAATGCCGGTGCTAACGCATTTGCAGCAGCTACTTCAATTAAATACAATAATGGCACAGTTTCAGGCCAGATGGGTTATTCTGTTGTTGGCACAGATTTCCAGGCTGATGTAGGTTTTATAAAGCGGACTGGGTTCCACCGGTTTGGGCCACATTTAGAATACAAATTTTACCCCAATAAAGGGAAAATACTTAATCATGGACCAACATTTAAATTTGATAATGTATTGGATGAAGACCTCAAACCAATGGATCGAGAACTTGAACTAAAATACATAATCAACTATATAGACCGGAGTAAGTTGTCAGCAGAACTAGAGCGCGGTTTTGTAAAATTACTCGAACCTTTTGACCCAACAGATACAGGTGGGGATACACTTGCATCCGGTAGCGCATACAACTGGAATGAATTTTCGATGAAATATGAATCTGATGCCCGAAAAACGATCAATTTTACTTCCAATATTCGGTACGGAGGTTACTATAACGGAAACAAGTTTTCATTCAATGGTGAAATTAATTATCGAGTACAGCCTTATGTAAACCTATCCATATCTACGACTTATGATAAGATTGATCTGCCCAAACCTTTTAAAAGTATGGCCTTTTTATTGATTGGACCGCGACTAGATCTAACCTTTACTAATAAATTGTTTCTCACTACTTTTGTTCAATTTAACGATCAGGCTGATAATGTTAATTTGAATTTGCGTTTTCAGTGGCGTTTTGCACCGGTATCCGATCTGTTTATTGTTTATACAAATAATGCTTATCCGGCTGATTTCCGCACCAAAGACAAAGCGTTGGTAGCCAAGATATCTTACTGGTTTAACTAAACTGTGCCTGAACTTCCCGAAGTTGAAACAGTAGTCTTATCCATCAGGGATCAACTTGTGGGCCGGAAATTCATAAATATTAATGTGTACTGGCCTAAAGTAATGTACAACTTTTCAAAAAAAGATTTTTTAGATAACCTAATTCGAAGAAATATCACCAACGTTCACCGCAGAGGAAAATTTATTGTGCTTTCCTTTGACGAAGATATTCTCGCAATCCACTTACGAATGACTGGTAAACTATATTTTGCTAATGGTAAAACTGAAGGAAAACATATATCCACCAGCATGGAATTAGAGAATGGACAACAGTTAGTTTTTGAGGATACGAGAAAATTCGGCCGGTTTTATTATTACACGTCAGGAGATTTTCTAGATAAAAAACTTGGTATTGAACCGCTTGGCGAAGATTTCACCGCTGAATGGCTGATAGAAAACCTGCACTGTAAAAAGCGAATGATAAAAGCCTTATTGTTGGATCAGCGTATCATCGCTGGACTAGGTAATATTTATGTGGATGAATGTTTGTGGCAGAGCGGAATACACCCAGAAACAAAATCTAATAAAATACAGAAAAAAAATATTAGCACCCTTTGTGAGTCGATCAAAAACACTTTACAATCATCCATAGCTGCGCATGGTACAACCATTGTCAATTTTAGTTACCTTAATGGAAGATCAGGAAAATTTTCAAATCAGTTACAAATTTTCGGGAAAGATGGCCAACCATGTGCGCTCTGCAAAACAGAAATAAAAAAGAAACAAGTTGCGGGTCGCGGTACCCATTATTGTCCCAGGTGTCAGAAGAAACAGTATTAAGAATTATAGGATTTTTCGTTCTTTGGTGAAGTTTTCATTTTACACGTAAATTATATACCCGTGAACAAAAGCCTGAAATTGAAACTAGTACCTTTTCTATTAATTTTCCTTTCTGCATTTATTTTTTCACAAACCCGTGAATTTGTCGAAGAAACTTATGATGACGGTATGCCAAAAATCATAACTATCTTCAAACAATCAGGGAATTCCATTATTATTACGAAGCGCACCTACTGGTATAGTAATGGTCATAAACAAAAAGAAGGCACCTATAAAAATGGGTTGTGGAATGGGAAATGGACTTACTGGAATAAACAAGGTATCAGATATGCGGAGGGCCAATTCAAGGATGGCAAACTGCATGGCATATATAACTGGTACTACGACAGCGGAAAAAAATTCAAACAGGAAGTATTTAAAAATGGGGTTCGCCACGGCAAGAGTACACAATGGTACGAAAATAGCTGGAAACAAATTGAAGGTGAATATGTGGATGGAAAACGATTTGGTAAATGGATATTCTATAATGAAGATAGAACTATAGATATTGAAAAGCTATTTGGAGAAGAGATTTAAAAACCCGGATTACTGTATTAATGAACTGTTAATCCAATCAATAAAAACACATGTGCGGTAGGAAGACACTTACCAAAGACACCCAGGCAATAATTGAAGAGTTACTTGTTGATGAATGGGATCAGAAAGATGAATACTATCCAAGTTACAATATTGCCCCCACGCAAAACTCACCAATATTAATTTACAATAACAAACGCAAGATAGAGCATATGCGCTGGGGCCTGATACCATCCTGGGCAAAAGATAAAGCTATTGGTGCAAAAATGATTAACGCACGCGGGGAAACATTATTAGAAAAACCATCTTTTAAAAACCTAGTGATTAGTAAGCGGTGTATCGTAATAACAGATGGCTATTTCGAATGGCAAAATATAGACACTGTAAAAACGCCCCATTATTTTCATGACCCTAAGAAAAATATATTGCCAATGGCTGGATTATGGGACGAATGGAAATCTGCAAATGGGGAATTAATGAAAACATATACGGTAATTACGACTACGCCCAAACCAGAATATGCCCATATCCATAACCGAATGCCGGTAATTCTGCCACACTCAGAGATAGACGTATGGATTAATACACGCGACCATTCCCCTAAAACTGCCCTGGGTCATGTTCTTCCTTATCGATATGAACTGGAGGTTTATCCCGTTTCTACTTTTGTGAATTCACCAAAAAACAATTCGGCTAGATGCATCACGCCATTTTAATAATTGTTTCGAAAATATTCGTAAACAAAACGGTAAAATCAACATTACTATTATTTCTTGCGCATCATTACAGATATTATGAACTTTCATGCAAGCAAATGTGTTTTTACCGTTTGAATTTCAATTATTCCATTAGTGATAATCAAAAAATAATAATAAGGGAGTCATAAATGAAAATTCGACTTTTTCTATTAACATTCGTTCTAAGCTTACCACTGGCAATTTTTGCACAAGATGATGCGGTGGTGGAAGAAGCTGCTGTCCAGGAAGAAGCTGTATGGGGAGAGATTGGTACTCTAGCTGGTATGGTCACTGACGTCAGTAGCGGCGCGGCATTGTCCGGAGCAAATGTCATTGTTGAAGGTACAGATTTAGGCGCAGCCGCTGATGCCAGCGGTTCGTACCTGATCGATAAATTACCTGCTGGATCCTATACTGTAACTGCATCAATGATGGGTTACAAATCTTCTAGCGAATCAGTTACCGTTGGTACAGGCACTGCCGTTGTAAATTTCTCTTTATCCGCTGCTGTTCTAAAAATGTCTGGCTTGGAAGTACTGGCATCACGTGCGGTAGAAAATACACCTGTCGCCTTTTCAAATGTAAGTAAAGCAGATATAGAATTCCGTCTTGGTTCACAAGATATTCCTATGGCATTGAACGCCACTCCCAGTGTTTATGCTACAATGCAGGGTGGCGGTGCTGGTGATGCACGTATTAATGTTCGTGGGTTTAATCAGCGTAATGTTGCCGTCATGATCAATGGTGTCCCCCAGAATGATATGGAAAATGGTTGGGTCTACTGGTCAAACTGGGACGGTGTTGGTGATGCCTCACAATCTATCCAGATGCAACGCGGTCTCAGCGCCGTTAATCTTGCAGCACCATCCATTGGTGGTTCAATGAATATCATTACGGATCCTGCCCAAGTGGAAAGTGGTGGTAAAGTCAAACAAGAGTATGGCGCAGGTAATTTTTTGAAGACGTCGGTGAATTACAATACTGGTTTAGTAAATGGTAAATATGCTATTAGCGCAACTGTTGTCAGAAAAACGGGCGATGGATTAATAGACAAAACATGGACCGATGCCTGGGCTTATTACTTTGGCTTAAGCTACGCAGTCAATCCCAAAAACCGGATTGAACTATATGCTATAGGGGCTCCCCAACGCCATGGTCAAAATCTTTGGAAGCAAAACGCTGCTACTTATAGCCATGAATTTGCTGCTGATGAATTGGGTTATTCCCAGGGAGCGTTAAATAAATTTTCTGAAGCCACACACGGTACGGGCGGAAGATTTTATAGTGAAAATTGGAATAGAGTTAGTGATTTGTACACAGGTAAACAATACTACTATATGTATGGGGCGAACGTTGTGGATCGCCATGATCCTCATTTCATTAATGAACGGGAAAATTTCTTTCATAAACCACTAGTAAACCTAAACCATTTCCTTACTATCAATGATCAAATGAGGTTATCATCTGTGCTGTATTGGTCTGGTGGCTCAGGTGGCGGTTCAGGTACATTAGATCAATATCCAGGATATATATGGGACTATTCTGGCCCATCGCGTGTTTTTGATCTAGATGCGACAATTGCTATGAATCGAAGCGATAAGAATAGAAAAGGCTGGGATAAAGTTCCTGGCCAGTCAATTGCAATCCTAAGGAATAGCATCAACCGTCAATCGACTTTAGGTCTTATTTCAAAGCTGAATTATGATATGAGCGATGATATTAAGCTGGAATTTGGTGTTGATTGGCGTACTGCAGAAATCGAGCATGCTCGCGAAGTCCGGGATCTATTAGGCGGTGATTATTATGTAGAGACTAGGAACGAAAATTTTGCTGATGGTTATGATGCTGGGCTAGGTGATATCATTCATTATCACAATCATAATACGGTGGACTGGCTCGGACTCTTTGGCCAAGGTAATTATACCAAAGATGCCTTATCAGCTTATGGCATGTTTGGTTTTTCTAATATTACTTATACTCACCAAAATCATTTTCTAGCAGGAGATCCACTTTTCGAAGCTGATCCCATTTCAGCTATCCAGTTCAAGGCCGGTGTGTTGTACGACCTGGGCAGTGCAATGTCCTTTTTAAGCATGATTCCATTAGTGGGCAAAGTTGGTGAACAAAGCAAAGTATTTGCTAACTTTGGAAATGTAGAAAAAGTGCCGATTTTGGATAATGTAATTGATGATAATAATGGTACAATATCTTCAGATCCATTAAATGAAGTATTTACCAGTTTCGAAATAGGATTGAAGCTTCATTCTGATGACGGAGCCGTGGTTGGGAATGTTAATTATTATAACACCCAATGGAAGGACCGTAATCAGGTTAAATACATAAATTCTGGATCAAGCGATGGCGCTGATGCTATGGTCTTTCTCACCGGCGTGAATCAAAACCATAGTGGTTTTGAAGTCGAAGGGTCAGCTCAATTAAACGACATGTTTAGGCTAGATGGTGCCATGTCATATGCTAACTGGCAATTCGATGGTGATGCTAGTGGCAAGTATAAAGAGTATACTGATTCTACAACAGTAGTTACGAATTATGTATATGCTCTCGACGGTCTTTATGTTGGTGACAGCCCTCAATCTCAGTTGGTCCTCGGTGGTACCATAACACCAATTGATGGGCTTAAAATTCAAGGTCTATACAATTTTTATGATCGCAATTTTGCAGACTGGAGTCCTGGAAGTCGTGAAATAGGAGATGATGATGATCCGGACAGAGATCAAGTATGGGAGGCGCCGGATTACTCCAAGATCGACATACACGCTTACTATGATCTACCGGGTAGCTTTTCCGCTGGCAGCACGGACATTACTATACAAGCTTTTTTCCACATCTTCAATGTTCTGGATGCTATTTATGTCCAGGATGCTTATGATAATAGTAACTATAATGGTTATCATGATGATGGCCGTCATGATGCGTCTAGTGCAGAAGTATTTCTTGGTACGCCTCGGTATTTCAACGCTGGTTTGACATTTCTCTTCTAGAACTATATAAGCAAAGCTAGTACTAATAAAAAAGCCCCATTACAGGGGCTTTTTTATTTTCCGTCATAATGAATAAATAAAACCTACTTGAAACATAAGAAAGTTCATGACCGCCTCATCGTCCCTAGGATCGGCTCGTAAATGCATCCCTCGTACACCAAAAACAGTTTTAATTCGTGAATTGGGAAAAGCAGTACTTACCAGACGAAATTCGGCTCCCCCAATGAAAGCGAACGCATTTACATTATTGATCTGACCATAAGACGAAAGAAACATACCTAATCCACCAATTATATTTAATCCATCCACAAAATCCATGATCAGCGGATAACTGGCCAAGGCATTAAAACCATTAAGCCCCAGGTTATAGAAACCACCTGGAAGGGCGGCAGACATATATTCAAATAATAAATTGATCTGAGATTTTCTAAACCTGAATGCCCAGGGCAATTTTGCACCGATCATGTATCCAGGCCCCAATAAAACTGTCTCCATATTTTCACCCAGGCCTTGCATCATTGGTAATGATCCATATAAATCTATGTCCATCACGACCAAATCTTTTTCTTCCTCTTCCTTGGCAATGCGATCTCTCCCAACCTTTCTTTCCTTTACAGTGATTATTTCATCTTCTTCGCCATACAATCCTCCTAAGCGATATTGGCGCCAAAGCGCTTTTGCTTTTGGTACAATACGGCGACTTATTATTTCACCTTCCTCATTTGCAGTGGTAACAAGCACATCATCCAGAATGGGATCCAGCCAAAACACATCCCTTGTAAGCAAGGTGCCATTTGTAGAAAAATAGTCCAATTGAGTAAGATATTTACTTTTTGCAAGATAAATATCATGACTGCCCAAATAAGTGGTATCAGCCTGAAAATAACGAGCGGTTATCCGCTCAGTTTGATTCACTGTATCCTGCAGATCCTCATAATAAAATTTGTAATTGTAATACTCATATCCAAGGTTACCATAGACCCGTACAGATTTTGGGCGTCCATCTTCGATACTTTTAAAGTCAGCCACCCAATCCGGCCGCATTTCACTTGCTGGAGTTGCAAAAAGAATACTATCCAGTTGCGTAATCGGCATTTTCACATGAAAAGTCACTCTGTACGCAGACTTTGTGCCTTCCCGATTCCAGCGTAATTTATAGCTATATAAATTTTCACCAAGACCCGTGTATCTATCCACATAGGTTAGCCGTCCACTGCGGCCAAAAGTAGCTCTATAATGGGGGATGCGACCCGCTTCCCATTCCGTGATCGGATTGGTTAATTCCCGCTTATAATCGTTCCAATTAGTATAGTACAATACCCTTGTGTCCGTTGTATCCTGAGGTAAGCCTTGGTCGCGGGATGCAGGCACATACTCCACTTTGATCAAATCTCCGCCGCCATCGTAAGTTGCCTTGAAGTAAGCTCGTTTTTTTAGTTTAGAGGAATCAACGCCCTCTTTCAAAAGAATGGATCGGGTCAGATCAGTGGGAAAATACTTAACGACAGTGGTGTCAATAGATTGGCCCAACAAGAAAAACGGTATTATAAGATGTAGATAGCGAGAAAGCGGAATTATTTTCAATATACTATTAACTTAAATTCCCCATGTGATAAGTAACAGTAAGCTGAGCATCATTCCAGCTCTGAGCCACACGCCGCTCAGTGTCTGGCGCTGGTATTCCTCGATTTCTGCATCGATTGCCCGATAACTCATTACAACGAGTTCTACGTTGCCTTCTTCTACCATGACGTCCTGTTTCCCCAACCTGATAATGTCCTTCATTGTCCTCGTTGAAGGTCCTTCTTGCTCTGGTACACCATCATCAGGCGGAAAAATACTGACAGCATGCCAGCCCGGCGTAACTGTCAAGGCATTTGGAAGAGGTGTTTTGCCAACAAAATAACCATCTACATAAATAGGAACACTATCAGTATCACATGAGATTGTAATTGCAGTATATCGCGCACGGTTATCCCACTTTACTGTTTGTCCGGAGAGATTTACCAATAAGAATGCTAACAATAAGACCATCCTCATCCGTGCTATTCCTGATCCTGCGAGACTGTCAAGCTCTGAAGCTGTTTTTGTAATTCCGCTACTTCCAAAACAATTTCTTCTGTGTCATGGTTTAAAGATTCAAGTTCACGCATTTTCAGCCTGGCAGTTTTGATCTTATCCTTGATCAATCTACCCTTGAGTGTCGCTAAACATTCTTGAATGATCTGTACCGGATCATCCGAATGGACTTCATCAAACAATATTTCTGATACCAATTCTTGTTCCTGACGATCATCAAATTGATCTATCACTGCAGATAGTTCTACACCTTTTTTTTCTTTGATCAACAAACCACCAAGTTTTTTTAAGATAGGTTCATCAAATAACTCAAAATCAAGCGCTGACTTTACCGCCGGATTGACTTCATCAAAGTGAAATGCTAAAGCTCGGATGATTTCCAGTTGCGCTTTCTGAACGGCGGATGTAAACATTGATTTATTCAGCGCAGTTTGTTTTGAGGATGAAGTCGAGCCTCCCTTTCTGCGTGACTTTTGTTTGAATAATTGAATGATCTCAATTTCATCAACCTGTAGTTCCTGGGCCAATGATTTGAGGATATCATCTCGGATAATACCATCGCTGATCCCCGCAACTTCACCAAGGATATCCTGCACTAACTGAGAACGGTCTGTTCCGGATAAATTTCTCGCTTCTTTTTTTTCAAGGTGAAACAACAACAAAGGAATACCAGCACCCATGGCTTCCTGAAAAGGTCCGATACCTTCATTTCTTACCCAGTTATCAGGATCTTGATCGGGTGGGACTGCAATAATCAGTGGTTCGACACCGGCTTGCAGTAAAACATACCCTGCTCTGAGCGTAGCATTAATTCCTGCGTCATCTCCATCGTAAGCCAGGTAAACTTTGGACGCAAATTTGCGGATCTGAGCTGCGTGTTTATTTGCCAGGGCTGTACCCGAAAGAGCCACTACATTAGGGACCCCTAACTGCACTAGCTGCAGAAAATCAGTATATCCCTCCACTAATACTGCAGTGCCAAATTTCCGAATTGAATCTCTGGTCTTATGCAATCCATAAAAGACCTCACTTTTCCGGTATAATGGTGTTTCCGGTGAATTAAGGTATTTAGCCGGGTCGTCACTATTAAATATTCGTCCGCCAAAAGCAATTACTTTACCTGAGGAATGATAAATAGGAAACATAATCCTGGAACGAAATCGATCACGCCATCCATGCTTCGTTTTCACGAAAAGACCGGACTTCTCATATACGTCGATTTTCATTTCCAATGGTTTAACTCTATTTGATAACGTATCCCATGAATCTGGCGCAAAACCAATCTGATACATTTTTAATATATCATCATTCAATCCCCTATCATGAAGATATTGTAGTGCTGCCTTCCCCCGGTCAGAATAAAGTGTGTTATGGTAAAGTTCCGCGGCTACATGGTGTGCCTTATACAAGCTGGAAAAAAATTCAGTGCTGGCTGAACCAGCTTCATATTGCACACGGATACCGTATTTCTCACCTAATTGCTGAACGGCCTCAACAAAGGTCACTTTTTCATGTTCCACAATGAAACTAAAAACGTTCCCGCCGGATCCGCAGCCAAAACAATGGTAGATCTGTTTATCTGGTGCCACGCTGAAGGACGGAGTTTTCTCAGAATGAAAAGGACATAATCCGAAGTAATTCCGGCCTCTTTTTTTCAGGTCAACATACTGGGCCACAACATCATAGATATCCGCAGTATTACGAATGCGTTCAATCGTTTCTTCCGGGATACGGGCCATCAACCTTCTTTCTTCCCTACAGAGGAATCCCGTTTGATCACATTCTGAATAAATATTTCACCCTGACGCACTGGATCAGTCAGGTGAAAGATATCTATTATTATATGACGAGTATTACTAAACGTCTTTGATAAATAAGATTCTTTGCGAATAATTGTAGCCCACTTCTTTTCGGGAAATAAATCTACTGTCCAGTACAATAACATAAGGATAATCATGCCTTTTACCGCACCAAACAAAAACCCCATTGATCGGTTCGCAAACTTTGTCCCACTGGAAGTTAATAGAATATGAAAAAACCTGGTTAGCACTCTGGTAATGAATAACATCAGTGCAAAGATAATAGCGAAACTAATAACCATGATAACGAATGTATTGACTGATACTATTCCTAGGATTAATCCTGCCAGATCCAGATAATAATTCAAGGCAAAGATTGTGGATATAATCAGGCCCAATAATCGCCCCATTTCTTCAATGAACCCGCGGCGAAAACCAACGCCACCCA
>Ga0206681_10001418_pt1 | contig 11006 bp, 9 predicted proteins | sample M150012015metaG_FD_161048 | JGI IMG/M metagenome (GOLD analysis project Ga0206681, IMG submission 161048) | Ammonia-oxidizing marine archaeal communities from Monterey Bay, California, United States - M1 500m 12015 | ecosystem: Environmental > Aquatic > Marine > Intertidal zone | place: USA...
TTTCGGTAAACGATTCAAGACCTTGATGTAAATGGATTGCTCGACGACGTGAATACCGTCATCGACTGTCAAAATCAGAGTGTAGATAATTCCGTCAGCGCTGCCGTCCACCCATGAGTGCCCTGCTTCGGCCGCCCCTCGACCTCCTTCGTTCTGCCCGTCGCCCCAGTCCCAGGTGAATACCAATTCATCGAGGGGGACGTTGTCTGAGGTCCCTCTGGCTGAGAATTGCACTCTCTGATCAGTGAGGAGCACCAGTTCGTCGGTGATGATGACTCCATCCACAGAGATCTCGGGGATTGGGTCGGAGATGTCACTCACCGAGATGTTCCACGATTGAGGATCCGAGTAGTATCCTCCTTGGTCCTGTACCACTAGGATAATCTGGTAATCTCCGGCATTGAGGTACGAGTGGGTCGGATTCTTCAATCCGGACGAGTTGTTGTCTCCTAGGTCCCAGATGTACCCTACAGGGGTGTCGTTGTGGCTGAATGTACCATTCAACTGACCGAAGCCCCACGAGTCGTACCCCGAACCGAACACGGTCACGGGCAGCCATGTCTGAGTGACTGGCGTGGACATCGAACCGGATGCGACAGGCTCCATGTTAGCCAGAGCCATGGGCAGTGAGAACGCTTGGTCCACAATCTCCCCTGTAACGTCGCGGATGCGGATACCGTAGGTCCAGTCTCCCGATGAAGGAGGAGTGAACCAGACGCTCCTCGGAGACGGAACACTATTGCCGGCGGTGATGTCGAACACCACCAAGTCAGACACGCTGTTGTTGACATAGGCCTCGATGGTCACTTCAAGAATTTCGAAGAATGCGTTGGACTCCACCTCGAGATCGATGCGAACGCTGTCGTCCAAGCCGTCCTCGTCCCTGTCGAAGGAGATAATCGTGTCTATCGAGACTTCCGCGGGGTCGGTAATCAGACCAGCATGTACAGTGAGAGAGGCCGTTGGGTACGATCCAGTGGTGATGCCGCAGGACACATAGTTGTAGTCGCAGTCGGTGACCATGGATTCGTACCATGTGAGCAGCCAGACCTCGTCAGTGGTGTTTCCAAAGCCGTGCACCAGCCCGGTTCCGGCCCCTGTTCCGGAGTCTATCCGCAGGCTACTCATCGACCAAGTCCCCGTGACTGCGTCGCGAGCCATTATGGCACCTTCGAAGCCGAATTGGGTTGGTTGCACCATCATATTGAGCGGAGCGCCGGAGCCCTGAGCGAACTTGTATGCCCTCATACCCCAGCCCTCTATGTCTTGACTGGAGCTGTTCCAATCGTTGACCCACTGATCGTTGTATCCACTCATCTGGGCCTTGCAGATATAGGCGGCAATGCATCCTGAGGTGAGATCAAGGTTGGTGAATCCGAAGGCCCCTTGGGCACTGTCGAGGGACACTGCCGCACTGAAGTTAGCAAAGATTTCACTCATCGTCGTCCCAATAGAGGTCGCACCTGTCTCTGGATTTTGAGCCAGATTCTCAATAGCTGCCCCGCCGGTAGCCGTATCGGCAACCAATCTTTGGATTGCGGCTCCACCGCCGAGCTTGTCGGCTAGGTACATCAGGAACATGAAACCGGCGCCGTAGTCGGCTATCCTGCCGTTCCACCACCGCACGCTGAGGCCGCTGTCCTGAGACCATTCGTTGGCGTGTCCTGTCAGCGTGCTGGTGACCCCGAAGGCTAGGTACGCTGCCATGTCCGCTGCCCCCTCATCGATCCACAGGTACTCGTACGGATCCCTCGAGTTATGCAGCAGATGCTCGAACTCATGAGCAAGGATAGTGTTCCTCCAACTCATGTCATCGACGTCGACGAACACTGATTCCCTAACCGATGAGATACCGGGTGAGAAGTATCCTCCGGTCCCACCTGGTCCGTCGATGGCAATCAGGACAATCTCGATTTGGCAGTTGTTGTCGACATCGGGCGGACTGCCGAAGTAGGTCGTGTCCGTGGGGTAAATCGTTGATTCCCAGGTTGAGGCGATATCATTGAGCGTGGTAGATGAGATAATCTGACCGTTCTCAACCAAAATAGCAGAATTGGCAGATATCTTCTGCGCCGTGATAGAGACACTGCCACTGGCTGTGGAGACGTTGCCAGTATCGCCTTGACTCCATGCATTCTCACAAGAGCGTACCGTGGACCTAGAGTTCAGGTAGCCCGGAGAGAATGGGAGCACCAACCCAGGATAACCCGCTTCCCTCCATTCGATCTTCAGGTGACCGGTAGCCGAGAATATCGGTTCGAACTCATCTGTGAACAGGTACCGCTTGCCCTCAATAGAGGGGTCGAACTCCGAGAGGTCGCCCGACATGACCTCAGTCACCGATTCAGTGGATTGCGGCTCTGCGAGAGCCAAAGGAGAAAGACTGGCGAACAGCATCGTCAGGACCAGCATGACAGATGTTCTACGGGACGCTGGTGCATTATTGGGGGGCATGTTCAACACTCCGTGTTGTTTTCAGCCGCAATCCGCTCAAAGACCTATTTTAACATCGATGGAGCATCGTTCGTACATGAAACAACACGTTACAGCGCCAGCGCTGGCTGTCGCGATGTTGCTCGTCGTCCTCACGTGCAGCCTGCCAGCGTCCGCCCAGACGCAATCGGAAACAGTAGAATTAGTTCTGATTTCCTCTCATCAGCACGATTCGGAAGCTTTCACACAGGGGCTCGAGATGCATGATGGATTACTCTACGAAAGCACCGGACTGTACGGGCACTCTAGTCTCAGAGAGGTCGATCCCTTAAGCGGTCAGGTGATTCGTCAGACCGAGCTTGACGAATCGCTGTTCGCAGAAGGCATTACGGTCGTCGGCGACAGTATCGTGATGCTGACTTGGAAGGAGGGTGTAGCACTGGTCTTCGACATCGAATCGCTGACCGTGATCGCCAATCACACCTACTCGGGAGAGGGCTGGGGGTTGTGCTACGATGGAATCCACCTAGTGATGTCGAACGGGACTTCCGAACTAGCCTTCAGGAACCCGGAAGATTTCACGTTGGTTTCAATCCTGAAGGTGACCGACCAGGGCAACGAAGTGAGCCTGCTCAACGAGCTTGAGTGCGTCGGTCAGACGGTGTACGCCAACGTATGGGGCAGCGATTCCATCATCGCCATTGACAAGAGCACCGGCGAGGTCGGACTGACTATCAACGCCTCGATACTCGCCGAGAACGAATCAGACGACCACAACAACGTCCTGAACGGAATCGCCTATGTCTCAGAGCAGGATGCATTTCTCATCACAGGCAAGAACTGGGCATCCATGCATCTGGTGTTATTCGGAGATACTCAGGAGGAAGAGCCCCTAGAATCTCCGGTCATGTCCATCCTGAAGTCGATTTGGCCAGTTCTACTGATTGCCGTTCTGGTGGTCTTCCTGAGTTCGATGCGCCTCCTGAGCGCGATTATGCAGTTCCTCATACTGATGGTAGTTAAGCGGCAGACTGAACAGCCGCCGATGCCCAGCGAGGAGAAGCAAGAGGCGGGTGAGAGACAGTGAGCGAGGCGAACGGAGACGAGTTCGAGGATTACAGTGCCATGGAACTGTGGCTGCACGATCTCTCTGTAGACTCAGCTACCAGAGTGGCTGGGGCGCTGATGATATTCGTCGGGAGCCTTCTCGGAGTCCTTCTCGGAATCGCTCTAATCTCGACGAATGTGGGTGAAATCCTAGCAGGGCAATTGGATGGTTCGGACGGGTTGGCTGATGTCGACGGAATCGTCAGTACCGCACTAGAGGACAGCACCACAGGAGGCGAACCAGTAGAGGGAGTCAGAGTGAGCATACTCGATTCCGATGAACTTGAGATCGGTCACGATTTCACTGACTCTGGAGGCCGGTTTTCAATAGATGACGTGCCCAGACGGACATCCACCTTACTAGTCGATCATCCTGGGAACCGAACCGTCAGGATCATCCTCGTACCGGGTGACCACGCGCAGATCTCCGTCTCACTGATGCATGGTGACGGACTCGACGAGTACGATATGTCTGGAGAGAGCCATCTCAGTGAGTCGGTACTAATTGGCTCCACCATAGCAGCCCTCACCCTTTTGGCCGGGCTGGCTGGCATGGTAGGGGGCCTCGAGGCTTACCGAGGCGACCGCTACCAGCGAACCTGGTGGCTGTCGTTCTTAGGACTCTGGAGCCGAGGCATGCTGTTCGTAGGCCCTATGTTCATTCTATTGGGGATGGGCATGGCCCATCTCGCGAGGGATCAGTTCACCGACCACACAGAGGAATAACTCGAGGTTTGCCAGTGTATTTGATTACTATCGAAGGAGGCGATGGCAGCGGCAAGGGCCTCGCTACGAAGGTGATTTCGGAGGTGCTGAACAAAGAGTTCTCGTTCACTTCTGTCGAAGCTACTGGAGAGCCACGCAGGGAGCACCCTCTAGGCCGTCTAGCCATTGAATCGGTTCGCAAGCAGACGATGACTCCTGAGCAGGAGGCCGGACTGTTCGCCGCCGATAGGGTCGATCACTCGCACGGCTGGATACTGCCCCGTCTGGAGGAGGGTAGGGCAGTGGTCAGCGAGAGAAACATCCACTCTTCGTTGGTATACCAAGGAGTTGTGGGAGGTCTCGGTGTCGACAGAGTGGCGCACATGAACTCGGCGGCACTGGTCCCCGACCTCTGCATCTGGGTTGACTGCGACCCCGAGGTGGCACTGAGGAGAATCAAGCGAGGCACACTGAGAGCGTTAACTGAGAAGGAGGAGTACTTCGAGACCTCCGAACTACAACAGAGAATCAGAGAAGGTTACACTTCATTGCTATCCGGTGAGATAGAGATGCCCACGCCGTTCGACATGGGCGCGGTGATTGGACCCATTCTGAACGAGGGGACCGAACGGGAGTTCCGTCACGAACTGACCCGCAGGATAAGGAAGTTCGTACACTCTAGGCCAACGCCGCTAAATGTCAGGACGGAGGTCGTCGAGAGAAACTTCCTGCGCAAGTTGTTGAGGGCCTCAAAGGGACAAACCACACTCTCTGGAATCGGAGTGGAACCGTTCAGCGAGAGTTTGAATTGGCCTGACGGCTCAGCGCCATGGCGGATTCTCAGGGACGCCCAATTGGAGCACGATGCTGTACTGGAGGAGATAAGCGAGGAATCTAGGGTCGATGTGCCTCTCAGCATCTTTTCCCATTCCATGTCTTCGATATGCGGTACACTCGCCCTGTTGCCTTCAGCCGATATCTCCGAACTGCGCCAGGCACTCGGGCCGGTGAGAGCGGTCTCCGAGCGCCACACCCAGAGGATAGTCAAGTTCCTCCACGAGCGAACCGATTGGGTGCACAAGCACAAGGCACTCGTCGGTAGGGACGCTCCGAGGTCTCACTTGAAGCAGCGTTATCGCATGTTGGGAGTGACGATACTCACCATATGGCCACTCAGAGATGCGATTCGTCGATGGATGTCAGATAATCCCGACGCTCATCTCAGGTTCGCGATGGGGCAAATCGTCAGGTCGGGTGAGCATCCGTCCGCGGTTAGGGATTCATTGGAGAGGATAGCGCTGTTGAGATCAGGAACGGAAAACTCCCCTCTTCCTGCCGGAGCGAGCGGCCTCGTATCTTGGTGGCAGGGCAAGTAGAGATAATCACTTCATTATCAGCCTTGCATTGGCCGGCAGCAGGACCGAAGCAGAGTCATCATCGAAGTACTTCGTTCTGGCACACAACGCTGCGGAGAACCACCATCCTAAGACTATACCAGCGGTGAGTCCGGTTATCACTCGGAGAGGGTTGTTGGACTCATACTCAGTGAGCATCTGCGTGAAGCCGTCGACAGCCATCGGCGCGAGTCCGATACCGATTATGGCCAGCACGGCCAGCATCCTCCGGTCGTCTAGGTAGATGGATTCTAGTCTGCCATCGGGGAACACCGAGAGAAAACTGTCCCGAATGGTCCAGCGATTGAGCCCGCGCCAACCGAACAGCGCGGCTCCGATAGCCAAGCCGAGAAATATTCCGACATCTCGCGTGCACACCGGCATCTGGTTATCATTAATCTCCCAGGACCTCTCATGCTTCTGATGGCAGTTCAAGTCCCCGAAGCCGTAAACGAAGGCCCATACCGGATTAAGTTCGGTCCAAGAGAAAGTTCCTCCGTGCGTCGATTGATCATGGCCCAGAGATGAATCTTCACCGTGGTCCCGATTGCCCCAACTGCTATCTGTGGCGTAGTCCATGGCGTTTGCCCTGCCGGAGAGCTCTGGGACAGTCCCCTCGAGTATCATTACTGGAGCGATGAAGCACAGCAGCAGATACCCTCCGGTTATTGCCGCTACGACCCTACTAACACTCATTTCCCTAGTTCTGTCACTCAGTCCATTGGCTAGCGACGACACGTCTCTCGCATCGAAGACATACTGATGAACTATGCCATACAGTCATTTTCGATACCCTCGCACTTTTTTGAGCAAGCACTCACTCCGCTCTGTATGGGCGACCTGAACTACCGTGATGCGGCATGGCTCGGTATAGTGATCGGGTCCATGGTTGCGGTTATGGCGACGTTCATCGCTATCTTCCTCAGCGGGTTGGACAGCCCAGAGGTCATGAGCTCCCTGCGCTCCGGTCTCGTGGCCGGGTTCGCGGCATCTGTAGTCGTGACCACTTTCGCATACTACAGATTGCTTGAGACGTCCCGATCAGGCAAGGATCCAGGGGCCATCAAGGAGCAGGAAGTCATGAGGACCAGGGCAATACTTGCTCCGATAGGGGAAAGAGATACTATCTGGGCTAAACAGTCTTGGTCAGTTGAGGAGAAGGTAAGGAGAGATAGGGGCGTATTGGTGGTGGACCTGCATGGACTCGACGCCCCTTCCGCGGCCGCTCTGACGGATAGGCTACTTGAGCGCAGATCAGACCTCGGCCGACTGAAACTGGTCACAGGCAGAGGAGAAAGCACTCACCCGGGGTCAGCAGACCCTGGAATCAGACCTGCTGTGATGCAGCGGCTGAAGGTCGGGGCGCAGAGTGCCGAGTGGCAGGTGATACAGAAGTCGAGCTCGGTCACACTCAGGCCGATGGGCAGAGCTCCCACCCCCAAGCAGTGGCTAGGACGATTCGCAGTTTTCGTGGTCCCAATGACTGGCGCCATGACTCTCGCTTTCAGGGACCTAGCAGGAACGGGGATGGAATCGCAGGGGATGACTTTCGGTGCCGCAGCAGGACTTCTGATGACCACGCTCCTGTCAGGTTACAGGGACCGCTCAGCCTAAGCGTATTCAGGAACTCCCTCGCAGCACGCCTCGACCACTCTGTAGCAACGCGGACACTCCATATGTTGGCGCAGGGAGATGGTCCTGCCTCTGAAACCGTATTGGCACGTGATGTCTTCGCAGTAATCAACATCCATGAGCCGGACTTCTTAGCCCGGTTCAAATTAATTTCTGCCCTCAGGCATCCGGGGTGCGCAACTCTGAGTTCAGGAGCCCGACCAACCAGCCATGCAGTGAATCGCTCCCCATTTCGGAGAGAGTGGAGTTGAGGAAGGCTGCAATCAGAGCGCTTCTGGCCTCAGAGGGGTCGAAGCCCCTAGACTCAAGGTAGAAGACTTGGTCCTCGTCTATCGGCCCGTTGGCCGTACCGTGTCCACAACCGACTACCTCGTGCTCCAGTACTTCAAGCTCAGGGATAGAGTCTGCTTCGGCATCAGCCGAGAGCAACAGGTTGTGGAAGATCTGAGCGGCATCCGCCCCACGTGAGCCATCGGCAACCCTGAGCATCCCTGTCCCGACAGTCCTGCTATCTCCCCCGCACGCTGAGTTCCATGTGAGCCGGCTGAAAGTTTCGGGGGCATCGTGGTGTATCTCCACATGGTGGTCTATGTGCATCGAGTCCACGGAGAGTATCGACCCGAGAACCCTGAGGTTGCCCCCCGGCTCCCCCATCCTGTAACGCAGGTCCGCCTTGGTCCGCTCGGAGCCAGAAGAGACAGTCCCTGCGCGCACCTGTGCGTCCCTGCCGATTGCTATCGAATCGACACGGAGCAAAGTACCCTCGTCCTGCAGGCAGACGACCACGTCATTGAGGACGGCCCCGGCTCCGATTTCCCCGGTACGCAGAAGGCCGAACCATTTGCCAGAACCCCTCACCCGCGTAATCAACTCCAACTCGGACAATCGTCCCACATCGAGTGAGAGATGCAGGATCGATGACGAACCCTTCACATCGATGTCGAGAATCACAGGATCTTGCGAGGAGAAGCCGGGCTCGATGCGGAGGATCCACTGTGAACTCGCCGAGGCTGCCTGCATGAATGAACCCGTGACCACATCGCCCTCCGGAAGTCCTGACACAGACATCACCCCTTTCTCCAGTCGTATCCCCTCTGGAGCATCGCCTCCATCAAGGCCGACGAGCCTGAGTCGGGGCGTTCCAACATCAGGGATGCTGGTGATGTCACCGGTGGGGTGAATCCTGCGCCATGGCGTATATTTCCAGAGATGGCTGGACCTAGTGGGCTCGTCGAGAGACAGGTACTCTGCGGTGGAATCCAATGGCTCACCCCGAATCAGCCTATGCTGCCTTCCATCTCGAGTGCCATCAGCTGGTTGAGCTCGACTGCGTATTCCATCGGTAGTTCACGGACGAATGGCTCGAAGAACCCATTGACTATCATTGCGAGCGCCTCGTTTTCCGAGTGGCCGCGGCTCATCAGGTAGAACAACTGGTCGTCGCTCACCTTGCTGACCGATGCTTCGTGTTCGCATCGGCAGGAGGGGTTCTTGATCTCCATCGTAGGATAGGTGTCTGATTGGCTTTGCTCGTCGAGAATGAGTGCGTCACAGACGACGTTCACCTTGCAGTTTTCTGCCTTCTTGCTCACCGACACCAAACCCCGGTAGCTCCCGCGGCCGCCATTCTTGGTGATGCTCTTGGAGAGGATTTTACTGGTGGTGTTCGACGCTAGATGATGCACCTTCGCCCCGGCGTCCTGATGCATTCCTTCGCCTGCGTAGGCTACGGAGATGACTTCGGCGTGAGACCCCTCTCCCTTGAGAATCACTGCTGGGTACTTCATCGTCAACTTCGATCCGATGTTGCCGTCGACCCATTCGATAGTCGAGTTCTCGTGTGCGATGCCCCGCTTGGTGACTAGGTTGTAGACATTGTTCGACCAGTTCTGGATTGTGGTGTAGCGGATGTATGCACCGGGCATCGCAATGAGCTCAACGACGGCACTGTGCAGTGAATCGGTAGAGTAGGTGGGGGCAGTGCAGCCCTCAACGTAGTGGATCGACGAGCCTTCGTCGGCGATTATCAGCGTGCGTTCGAACTGACCCATGTTCTTGGCGTTGATGCGGAAGTAGGCCTGCACCGGCATCTCGACGTGAACCCCCTTGGGGACGTAGATGAACGAGCCTCCCGACCATACGGCAGTGTTGAGCGCGCTAAACTTGTTGTCTTGGTAGGGGATGATGCTGCAGAAGTATTTCTTCACGATGTCCTCATGCTCACGGAGGCCACTATCCATGTCGAGGAAGATGACGCCCTGCTTCTCGAGGTCCTCGCGGATACTGTGGTAGACGGCCTCCGACTCGTACTGTGCTGTCACCCCCGAGAGCCACTTCTGCTCGGCCTCAGGTATGCCCAGTTTGTCGAAGGTGTTCCGGATGGCCTCGGGAACATCATCCCAGTCACCCTCCGTGCCTTCGCCCGAGCGTAGAAAGTAGCAGATCTCATCGAACTTAATCGAGTTGAGCAACTCGGTGGAACCCCATGTGGGCATCGGGCGCTCCATGAAGTGGTGGAACGCCTTGACACGGATGTCGGTCATCCACTGCGGCTCCTCCTTGATCGCCGAGATTTCTCTGACGACCTGCTCGGAGAGTCCAAAGTCGAAGCGGATTGAGGAGTTCTCCGGGTCGTGCCATCCGGCCTTGTAGTCTCCGACGGCCTCCTGTGCTACCTGGTTGGCTGGCATTATGCTATTCCCTCCGCCTCAGCCTTCGAGTCCAGCCACTCGTAACCCCGCTCTTCTAGTTGCATAGCGAGCTCAGGACCTCCTGTGGCAACTATCTGACCTCCTATCAGGACATGGATCTTATCTGGCTGGACATGCTCAAGAATGCGCGAGTAGTGTGTGATGATGAGTGCGGCTGAGTCAGTTCCCCTGACGGCGGCGTTAATTCCTGCCGCGACGGTCTTGATGCCGTCTATGTCGAGGCCGCTGTCGGTCTCGTCCAATATGGCCAACTTGGGTTTGAGCAGGAGCAGCTGCAATATCTCGAAGCGCTTTTTCTCGCCGCCGCTGAAACCGTCGTTGACGTATCTGGAGAGGAAGTTCCGAGGTATGCCGAGAGTATCCATGGCCTCATTCAACTCTCCCCTAAAATCAGCACCCTTAGCAGCTTCTTCTCCCCTGATGCTTGCGACAGACTTCCTGAGGAAGTTGCCGACTTGAAGCCCAGGGACTGCTTGAGGGTACTGGAATGACAGGAACACGCCCCCACGCGCCCTCTCCCATGGTTCTAACTCCAACAGATTCTCCCCTGAAAGCAGCACCTCACCCTCTTCGACCTCGAAATCGGGATGTCCCATGATGATGTTGGCAGCGGTCGTCTTGCCACTCCCGTTTCGCCCCATTATGGCGTGTATTTCTCCCGGGGCAATACTGAGGTCGATACCCTTCAGTATCTGCGTATCGCCGATTCCAGCATGCAGATTTCGAATCTCCAACAGCGCCTCGATATCAGACTCGCCATGTTCCATGGGCATCTTCCAACTCAGGCCCCTTTTGAATGTCTGCTTTGTTTTTAGGTCACCCTAAAATCAGATACCCCTTCCAGCCAATCATGACAGAGGACGAAGACACCCCTACTCCAGTTTCTGACACCATCGAAGAGGCCTACCGCGCACAGATTGAAGCGGCGATGGAGAAGGAGGCTCAGAGGAGAGTTTCAGAGTCTCACGATCCGGAGGAAATCGCCCGTCTGGAAGCCCTCTCGGTGGTCAATCTTTTCGAGACA
>Ga0206681_10001419_pt1 | contig 10999 bp, 8 predicted proteins | sample M150012015metaG_FD_161048 | JGI IMG/M metagenome (GOLD analysis project Ga0206681, IMG submission 161048) | Ammonia-oxidizing marine archaeal communities from Monterey Bay, California, United States - M1 500m 12015 | ecosystem: Environmental > Aquatic > Marine > Intertidal zone | place: USA...
TTGACTTTAATGGAGAGATGCTCTATAATAGTGGACTTTATATTGATACAATGGTGTCTGTAGTTGGAGCTTGTGATTCTATTATAAATCTTAATTTGACTGTAATTCAGTTGCCTGATTTTTCAGTAAACGATACTTCTGTTTGTTTTGGATCTGAGATTCAAATTATACCTCAAGGCGTGTATTCCTATGTGTGGTCACCTGACATTGGAACTACTGAATCAGATGGATCATTGATTGTGGTTGGTGGCCAAACCACATTATTGACTGTTGTGGCAACGAATCAATTTAACTGCAGCTCTGATGATTCTCTTTTATTGACCGTTATTCCTTTGCCAGACATACCCTTTGTGACAGAAGATACAAAATATTGCATGAATGAATTTCCTTTGGGTATTGAAGCATCAGGAAGCTCAGGAAGCTATATTTGGTATTTGGATGAGGAACTAAGCCAGATACTTTCACTGTCAAACCCTTATATCCCTGATGTGATTTTCGGGTTAACTGTTTATTATGTTACAGCCATTGAAAATGGGTGTGAAAGCGCTCCCGAGTTGGTGAGCATATTTTTTGAAGAATGTGAAATCATTATTCCTACGGCAATCACTCCTGATAATGATCAGGTTAATGATCTATGGGAGCTTAAAAATATTGACATTGTTTACCCTAAAAATGTTGTGAGCGTATTTAATAGATGGGGAAATAAAGTCTATGAATCAATACAAGGTGCGTACAATTCTAAACCATGGGATGGATATTTCAATGGTAATCTACTCCCAGTATCCTCTTATCAATATATAATTGAATTCAATGATGATTATACTGAAACTAAAATGGGAACAGTTTCTATAATTAAGTAGTATGAAAACTATAATAGGGCTTAGATACATCTCCAAAGAATTATTAAGAAATTTTAAATGGCTGTATGTCTTTTTCCTTTTTTCAGCTTTGTCATCAGCTTTATATAGCCAGTCAATATCGGGAGTTGTAAATTCATATTCGGAAGTAACATCAATTGGAGTACTTTCTGTAGACGTGATAAACAGTTCTAACCTTCAGGTAGGTGACAAGGTTTTGCTTATTCAAATGAAGGGAGCGAGCATCACCACTGGAAATAATTCAAGCTTTGGAACAATTACCTCTCAGAATGAGGCAGGTCACTTTGAATTCCTGAGCATTGCTTCCATCAATGGAAATACTGTGGTTTTCAGTTCCGGTATATGTCAATCATATGCGGTATCTGGTAAAGTGCAGCTTGTTCAGGTACCTGTATACACGGATGTAACGATTACCGGAGTATTATCGGCAGCTCCATGGGATGGCACTAGTGGGGGAGTGCTGGTAATTGAAGCAATGAACAGCATAACTTTTAATGCCAATATAGATCTTAAAGGCCTTGGGTTTAGAGGAGGTCAAAGCTCTATGGGAGGTTTTTCTTGTAACGACCCCAATTGGGCAAATACCAATGGAGGAGAAAAGGGAGAGGGAATAGCTGAAGCTCCTTCTAATCAAAATGAAAACCGTGCACCTTTAGCCAATGGAGGAGGAGGGTCGAATACCGGTAATCCAGGTGCAGGTGGAGGAGGTAATGGAGGACCTGGCGGTCGTGGCGGAAATGAGTGGTACGGTGGTTGCGCATTAAATGGGTCCTATGGACTGGGTGGATATGATCTTGATTATTCTGGCAACAAAGCTTTCCTGGGCGGTGGTGGCGGTGGTGGCTATAGAGATAATGGTTTAAATGCGGCTCCAGGTTCAAATGGAGGTGGAATTGCCTTTATAATATCTCCCGTAATTAATGGTAATAATGCTGTTATAGATGCTTCAGGAGCTGATGTTAATGGGAATACGGATTCTGAGGGTGCAGGAGGAGGAGGAGCCGGAGGATGTGTTTATTTGGTGAATCAAACATTGAATTCAAATTTAAATGTAAACGTGAGTGGAGGTAAGGGTGGTGATATTCTCAGTACTTTATGGCAAACTGCATGTCACGGACCTGGAGGAGGTGGCGGAGCAGGGGCTGTTGTATTGAGCGTTGCAGCTATTCCTATGAATTTAATAGCGAACATTTTGGGAGGAAATTCCGGGAGTGTTTTACATACAGGACCGGCATGTGCAGGTACTCCTCATGGCGCTCAACCGGGTGCATCAGGACAGTCAATTTTTGATTATGTTCTACCTACAACATCAGCACCACCAAGTCTTGGACCGGATATTAACTTATGCCCTGGTCAATCACAGGTTTTGTCTTTAACTTCTTCTTATTCCAGCTATACCTGGAGTACAGGAGCAAGTACTTCCAGTTTGACAGTTTCTAATGCGGGAATTTACTGGGTTGATGTGCCTACCGGTTGCGGTATTATTCGAGACTCAATAGTGGTTACACAAAATTACAATGTGCTAGATTTAGGACCTGATCAGGTCATTTGTTATTCGACTCAGGACACTTTGCTAATCCCAGCTGGATTTGTACAGCAGGTATGGAATACAGGATCTACTCTTCAAACGATAATTGCCAATTCTTCCGGGAATTATTGGGCTGATGTGATAGATAACTTTGGCTGTGTTTCAAGTGATACAGTGAATGTACTGATATTGCCTCTTTCTGACACCTCTATAACAGAAAGTGGATGTTCTGATGTAGGGTTTGTATTTAATGGGACTACGATATATAATTCGGGAATTTATATAGATACTTTGATTAATACAATGGGATGTGATTCTATTATTACCCTAAATTATACTTCCTTGAGTCTTCCTGTTTTTACTATAATGGACACTTCAGTTTGTTTTGGAACTAGTGTTGATCTTATTCCTAGCGGAAATTACGCATATGACTGGCAACCAGTTCAGGGGACGATGAATCCTAATGGATCATTAACCCTAACTGCAGATCAGACCACAATTTTTTCTGTTATAGGTACAGATAGCAACGGATGTGAATCTACAGAGACTTGCACATTAACTGTTTATCCTTTGCCTATTCTTGATATAACAGCTTCTTTGACTGAGATTTGTGAAGGAGAACAAATTGATCTTATGATAAGCGGAGGAATTAATTACAACTGGACTGGATTCGGTATTGTAAACAATACTTCTGCCAATCATAGCATTACACTTCAATCTAGTGAAACATATTATGTTTCAGGTGAATCAAATTATGGATGTATTGATTCCGTCTCATTGTTTATTCTTGTTAACGAGGCCCCTGATATGTCAATTACTCCTACACAGGAAATTTGCCTGGGAGATAATGCCGATATTATCGCAACAGGAGCAATTTATTACCAATTGGGGTTAGCATCACCTGGCAATAGTACGAGCGGCCAGTATATAGTTTCACCGACTCAAACAACGACTTATCAGGTCATAGGGTTTTCCAATTTAAACTGTACGGATACCATGGAGACTACGGTCATTGTGCTTCCTAATCCTGTGTCTGATTTTTATGTAGACCCCATGTTGTTGACAAGTGATTCACCCACAGTGTCCATTGTCAATAACAGCGTAAATCAAATTACTTCAGTATGGAACTTTGGCGATAGTTTTGTTGAAGAGAATAATCTATCGATGTTTGATTATACCTATCCGTATTCTGAAGGAAATTACTGGCTCCAATTATTCGTTACCTCGAGTGATGGATGTACAGATTCTTCGCAGGTTTTGATACAGGTAAAAGGTGGTTTTATATACTATGTGCCTAATACTTTTACACCGGATGGAGATGAGTTTAATAATGTGTTCTTACCTGTATTTACATCTGGATTTGATCCTGCAAATTATATCTGCACCATATACAATAGGTGGGGAGAGGAGGTTTTTTCTTGTACTGACCATATGGAAGGGTGGAACGGGACATTGAATTATACCTATTGCCCTGATGGTTTGTATACCTATGTCATAAAATTCAAGAATCCTGAATTAGATGAGTACAAACTTGTAATTGGACAGGTGTCTCTGTTTAGGTAAATTACTTATATATAACAGAACCAGAAGGATGATATATATGTTTGTTTTGGTAATTGTTGGTTCATTATAATAGAGCTCACCATTTCTTTAACAATTATTGACAGTGCAAGTGTAGATTGAATTTCAGAAAATAGTACTAATTTTGCAATCTCAATGAATTTCAAATCAGTCATAAAGCCTTATTTAATTGCCTTTTTATTGATATCAGCCTTTCATTCTAATTCACAAATCATCGAGAATGAGATTGATAAACCTGTGGATACACTGGAAAATTTTGACAAAATTATTTCTCAAAAATCAGATGACATTATTGAATATGCAAAGAGATTTTTAGGAGTGCCCTATGTTTGGGGAGGCATGAGTCCTTCTGGTTTTGATTGTTCGGGATTTATTAATTATGTTTTTAAGGGATTTGGATTTGGCTTGACACGAACAAGCTTTGGATTAGCAGAGTTAGGCAAGAGTGTACGCTTATCCGAGCTACAGCCTGGCGATTTAATGTTTTTTAAAGGCCGCAATTTAAATACTAGCCGAGTTGGACATGTGGCATTGGTCATTGATACTACGGATGGTGTAATTCAGTTTATTCATGCCGCAGTAAATGGCATAAGAATAGACACTTTTAATAATAGCAGCTATTATGTTCCACGCTATATTAAGTCCAAGAGAATGGATTACATTGGCTACTAATATGTATTTGGAATGGGACTGAATTCACTTAGTAAAAGTCAGTGGTTATTTGTTTTTCTGGCTGGATTATTTATCACAAATGCGGTAACGGCTGAGCTCATAAGCAATAAGCTTATTGAGATTCCACTGGTGTTTGATTTTTTTGGAAGTGAGATAGGCCCTTTTGTAACCATAGTAGGTATACTGCCTTGGCCTATCGTTTTTCTTTTAACTGATTTACTGAATGAATTTTATGGGGCCAAAGCGGTTAAAAGGTTAAGCTGGATTACTGCTATTTTGATTGCTTACTGCTTTATTATCGTTGGATTATCTATGGAAATACCTGCTGTGGAAATAGAAGGGTCAAATTTATCTGATGATACAGCTTATAACAAGGTGTTTGGTCAGGCACAGATGGTAATTATAGGTAGTATTTGTGCATTTTTGGTTTCTCAGATTCTTGATGCCTCATTGTTCTCATGGATTAAATCAAAAACCGGATCTAAACATATCTGGCTGCGTAGTACAGGAAGCACCGTCGTTTCTCAGCTCATTGATTCTTATATAGTCTTGTATATTGGTTTTGTTTTGCCCGGATCTCTTTCCTTTTCAGATTTTATGGAGATTGCACCAACTAATTATGTCTTGAAACTAATTATAGCGATACTGCTAACTCCTTTAATATATTTAGGACATTATTTAATACGGAAATATATTCTCGTTCAAAAATCTGAGGTCCGGTAAGCCTTATGCCATATCAGATATGAAATAGCACAAATACTCATTATTACCCCAAAATAAAATACACTCTGTATGGATTGTGGGGTATTGTCATAGGTAAAGATGGTGGATGATGACCCAAGCATTATTCCCGCTTCCAAGGCGATAAAAATGGTACCTGCACCAACGCCACGCCTTCTTATATGAGATAAATCAGCAGTCCAAGCAAAAAGGGTTGGACTCGTAACACCTGTAGCCAATCCAAATACAATGGCTGAAATAATGAAGGAGTTATATGAATCAACACGTGACAATAGGATCATGGACACCAAGAGTATGGATGTTCCTATTAACATTGTTTCACGTCTACCTATACGATCTGATAACGAGGAGGTAAACAAACGAACAAAAATGGTGGATATGACATAGAAACCAAAAAAGAAACCTTTGTTTTCAATTCCTAAGAATCCCGACATGTCAGGTGTGAGCACAAAAATAATTCCTGAGCAAGATGCGGTTAGAGCCATTACAACTGCGGCTGGAACAACAGAAGGTTCAACAACATCCTTCCATTGAACTTTAAGCTGACTTCCATCAAACTTTTCAGGGTTTTCAAGAGTTTCCTCAACACGCAAAAGGAAGAGTCCTGAAAGAACTGACGTAAATCCAGAGATTAAAAATAATGCATCCATACCAAAAGCATTTCCGATCCAGGAACCTGAAAATTGTCCGACACCAAACCCAAGTGAAATGAATGTACCCCATATTCCCATAGCTTGACCTCTTCGATTTGCAGGAATAATGTCAGTTAGAAGAGCAGTGGTTCCAGTAGGAGTAAACCCTGCACTAAAACCGTGAAGAAACCTTAAGGTCAAAAAGAATAAGACCGAAAATGAAAATGGATAGAGCCAGCAAACAAGCATAGAGAAGAATATACCCAGATAGATCACTTTTTTTCTACCAATGGTATCTGTCAGCTTTCCTGAAAATGGTCTACTGAGGGCAGCTGAAATCGTAAATAAGGTAATGATTAAGCCTTTTTTATTAGCTCCTCCAAGGTCGGTTATAAATTCATTTAATTCTGGTAAAATCAGGTTGAAACTGGTCATGAAAAAAAACATGGAAAGCGATAAAAGCCAGAAATTCTTTCCATATTTATAATTCATGGTGCAAAACTACGTTATTAATTCAATAGAACATTTATTTTATTTATTTGCTGAATACGTATGAAACAAAGTGTAATATTTTGCTTTTTAATTCTTTTTACTTCTTGTGATTCGCAGGTCGTAAATAAGTCTGATAAGTCAAACACGTATAATGGAAGAATTCTTCCTGAAAATGTATGTCATGTGGTAAAGGATGGAGGTACGGAGCGTCCATTCACGGGTAAATACCTGAATCATAAAGAAAGTGGGGAATATATTTGTGTAGCTTGTGATGCTCCCTTGTTTTCAAGTACACATAAGTATGACTCAGGGTCTGGATGGCCAAGCTATTATGATGTTCTTAATGGTGGTAATGTGAAGAAATTGGATGATTTTAGTTTAGGCATAAAGAGAATAGAAATTCGCTGTGCTCAATGTGATGCCCATTTGGGACATTTATTTGACGATGGTCCAAAGCCTTCTGGAATGCGATATTGTGTGAATTCTGCAGCATTGAATTTTATACCTTTACAGGTAGAAAATAGATCTAAGATGAGTGAAGCTACATTTGGGGCTGGCTGCTTTTGGTGCATAGAAGCCTGTTTTGATGAATTGTCTGGGGTAGAGGAGGTTATTCCCGGATATTCAGGTGGTGAACTGGACAACCCTACTTATGAGGAAGTTAGTCAGGGAAATACTGGACATGCAGAAGTAGCAAGAATAGTTTTTGATGAAGATATTATTTCTTATGATAATCTTTTGGAAGCTTTTTGGTTTGTACACGATCCAACCCAATTGAATAGACAGGGAAACGATATTGGGTCTCATTACAGAAGTGTAATCTTTTATCATGATGAAAACCAGAAAAAGAAAGCGAATGACTATTTACAGAAACTCGAAATGGAACGAGTTTGGGACAACAAAATCGTCACTGAGATTTCACCTCTGGACAATTTTTATCCAGCGGAAAAGTATCATTATGATTACTTGAAACGAAACCCTGATAATCCGTATTGTGTTAATATTATTAGGCCAAAGTATGATAAGTTTAAAGCTGTATTTGAAAATATGTTGAAAGAGGAATAATCAGGCTTCTGGTGCCAAACGAAGAATTATTCCATCAATGCTTTCATTTAAATGAATCTGACATCCTAATCTACTGCTGTTTTTAACATGAAAAGCCTGGTCTAGCATATCCAGCTCGGATTCACTTTGCTCAGGAAGCACGGTATCTGACTCTAAATAACACTGACAGGTGGCACACATAGCCATTCCACCACATTCCCCTATCACAGGAAGCTCATATGATTTGCACAATTCCATGATATTCAAATTCATATCCGTAGGGCCAACAAGTTCGTGCTTTTCTCCTTCCCGATCTATAATGGTCACAAGAATATCCTTCATAAAGATTAATTGTAGATGTTCAATAAATTATTGCCGTTAAATGAGGTGGCGTATTGCATTAAACCATATTGTGATCCACTAATAGGGCTCCCGTCATATAAGGAAAATGTGGCATCATTACAGGTGTCTTTCAAAATAAGAAAATTATCAGGATCGGGGAATAGGGGAGATGGACATGAGGCATCGATGTCGGCCGGAGAATGTCTATCAAATGCAATGAATTCATCAATGGATCTTCTATACACTATAATTCCTCTGGATCCCCCATTCACATATGCCCATCCACCAACTCCTGCTAAGGAGAAATAGCTGGGTAAATTCAGGTCAATAGTTATATTAAATGGAACATAAGGAATAGGATGTGTATTCTGTTTACCACAGGATCCACTCATCAGAAATAGTGAAATGACCAATAAGATTTGTACTTTCATTAGTCAAAGATACCCAATATTGAGCAGAATCATAAGCATCTTGATTTGTATTTTACTACTAATTTTACTGGTGGAATGTATGCCTAGTCCTCCAATTACTGCCAGAAACAGCAAGATTTTATCAAAAAAAATGCTCCGTCATGAGCGAAGAATGGAGAAGGCTAAAAAGAAGTTTTTGAAGAAAAAATTCAAACGCCATAGGAAATGGCAAAGTGATGAAAACAAAAGAATGATGCGCAAATCGTTACGCAAGATGAAGAGGGAAAGAAAAAGAAATTATAGAAAGTCAGACATGAGAAAGGATGATCCTTTTAGAGTGGAAGAATGATTCGTGCTGAAAAATGAATGACAAATTTAATACCGGTCTACAATCCCATTAATTTTTTCAAAAACAGGCTCAAATTTTCGTTGCTTTTTAGTGGAGACAGTAATTTTTGAGTTTTGTGGCAGTCTCCTCTTTTTCCATTTAACGAAGCGGTATCCAAGATTCGGAATTGCCTCAATGGTAATAGGTACATCTGATAAATATAGTCCTGACCACGAACTACCTATGGGATAGATGGTATTTAATTTAACTGTCCCTTGTTCTGGATGAGGTTGATTAATCGTGATTTTAGATACTTTACCCGGTAAATCAAAATAGTCCAGCATGTTTTGTCTCAAAAATACGGGTCGCTCATAGGCATATAGCTTAATCCATCTAACTCTTTGGCCTTTAGGAATATATAGCATGGTGTCTGCCCATCGTTCTTTGTCTCTAATGACTTCCGTTTCAATTCGTGAGGTTATGCTGTCCACAAGTGAGATTATATTTTCTCCTTTGAAGCCACTGTTCAAATAGTCACACATCCTATTAATCCATTTTATTCTGAATGTACTATTTTTCATTAATCTTCCCAGTAAAAACACCTTGCCTTTGCCTAAATAGTATTTTAATGACTTTTCCTGAGAGGTATACCATGAATCTTGGTCGTAGCTAATCCATTTCCACTTTGAATTGGGAGCTTCAGACTTCCAGAATCTAATATTGACATTTATGTCCCTTGCACCGCTATACGTTTCGTTTACCCAGTAATCGATGTAACTATCTATTTCAATAAGCTTGCAAATTTCGTTATACACGGAATCTGTGGTAATATCATTTTGGGCAATATAAGAAATCATCTGGTCGTATTCACTGATATTTCCACTTACCACTTTAGCGTCTTCAGCCGTCAAAACATCAACATCTTTTTCTTTGTGATTATTAAAAATGAAATCCTTCCCTTTTCTTTCCATTAAATTGTATAAACCCCAGTATTTGCCATTAAGAAATACAGACACAGGTTCATAAGCCTGCATATCCAAATTCCCTTTCATCTGATTGTTGATCTCATAGATTAGCTCATTTTTAAATCGTTCACCTACCCATAAGTCAGAAACATTCCTTCCTGATGTGGCATCTGCCCGAACCCATAATCCACCAAAGCTACTTATGTCCTTGTCATCAAATACAGGGTATTCAAATCGTTCTCCTTCATTGTCATCATTTGTTGCGAAAAAGGCAAATGACTTTTTGGGCTGTCTTCTACTTGTTTTTCCTGCAATTCGTGTTTTGGCAGATTTTCTAAATCCAAGCTTAAACTCCCCCAGCGATGTAGTGTCAAAGTACTCTACATAGGCAGGGACTTCCATGCCTCTTCTTTGATAGTTAGCGTAGATTCCTTTTCTCTTTCTCCATAGATCCTTCGGGTCAATTATCAAAGAGATAACGGATAGGGTACTGCTCTCATTAATAAAATAGCTTCTGTTACTAATAGAATTCGGCATGAATCCTTTTTGAATAAGTCTTGCCCGTAATATCGTGTTTGAATCAATTTTAATTGGTTCAGTATATAATGTGCTATTTATTGAAGGCTCGGACCCGTCTATTGTGTAATATATATTTCCAGCCGTAGAGCAGGATAGCTCAATAGATTGAGGAACCTTGTAGAATCCAGAAGGCAAATTGACATCAACAGAAATGGCCTCATCATTCAATCTTATACCACCAATATTGGGTTTACTTGGTGAAGGGGTTTTGTAAATAACCCATTCATCTGATTTAACTTCCAATCTCCCCAATGATGTGTTCTCCTTCTGTTTTCTGTATTTAATTTCATCTATTAAATTGGTGTCTTTATCATATATACCAAGATACCCCCCTTTTTTGTTTAAAGAGAAGGATATGTGTCGCTGTCCTTGCTCAGGGTCATTATCTGTCCATAATAAAATGTATTTATCTGGCTCAACTGCTGTCCAATAGCTTGTAGTTAGTCCAATTTGATGTTTGGTTGGATATTCGGGATCATCAGTAATAAACATTCCTGCCAATTGAATTGTACTATCTGAAGTATTGCATAATTCAACCCAGTCGTCATATTCTCCAAATCCATCGGTGTTAATTTTAGAGTTTGAAGTCAGTATCTCATTTATTATAAGATGTTGAGCATTACCTGTTTTAATCAAAAAAAACAGAATAAAAATTAAGTACAGAAATGAGTTGTATCGATTCATAGGAATATTAACGAGTGTAAAAATAGAACAAAAAAAGCCCCCCTGCAAAGCAGGAGGGCTTAAAAAAACTGTTAATTCTTATTTAAGAATAACGAACTTTTCTTTTAATACACCAGTAGCTGT
>Ga0206681_10001421_pt1 | contig 10988 bp, 7 predicted proteins | sample M150012015metaG_FD_161048 | JGI IMG/M metagenome (GOLD analysis project Ga0206681, IMG submission 161048) | Ammonia-oxidizing marine archaeal communities from Monterey Bay, California, United States - M1 500m 12015 | ecosystem: Environmental > Aquatic > Marine > Intertidal zone | place: USA...
GCCGTGTGCGCGAAGGAAGGGTGTTGAAGATTGAGGGCAATCCAGACTCTCCAGTTAGTAATGGTAAGGCATGCCAGATGGGTCAGGCAGGTTTACAAAACCACTTCAATCCTGACAGGATATTAAAGCCAATGGTTCGCAAAAATGGCAAACTAGTAGAGACAGATTGGAAGAGCGCATTAGAAAAGATAAACAAGCATGTTGGTGATGAATCTGGTCTAGCTAAGAACGAGGTTGCATGGTTTACCGGGACAGTGAGTGGTCACCAAAAAGTGTTAATACAGAACCACTTAGATTCACTCAACTCAGACCAACATTTTGTAAATGAAACAGTCAACAATGCTGTGTGGCAGAGAGTTTGTAGTGACACTCTTGGGGACGATGCTCCAATATTTAGTCTCGACAAGGCGTCATTAATTGTGTCCTTCGGGGCTGACTTTTTGGGAACAATGGATTCACCTATCCATTACTCAAAGCAGTACTCCGATTTCAGGTCCTTGCCAGACAGGGGCAGCCTAATCCAGATCGAAAGCAAGATGTCACTTACAGGCGGCAACGCGGACTTATGGATAACCCTTAAACCGGGCACTGAAGGTATATTTGCTATGGGCCTGGCTCGCTACCTACTTGACAGTGAAAAGCTATCGTCAAAGGCAATACCTAACTCAGTTAAAGAAAACATAAACTCATACGATATCAAAAATGTTACCAAGATTACTGGTGCAGATGAGAACCATATCCAGAGGGTGGGCGATGCACTCATAAGTAGCAAACAGAGCCTAGTCATTGCGGGAACTTCTGTTGGTGGACATAGTGAAGGTTATCAATCTTCAAGCGCAATAATGATGCTAAATATGTTGCTAGGCAATATCGGTAAAACTATAACACCACAGACAAAGACACCGCTATCTGATTTACATGCAATGGCAGGAGGGACCTCTGATTTAGTGTCACTCTCTGAGTCATTAAAAGCAAAAAAATTAAAGGCGGTATTCTTTTATGGTGCTAACCCGGTATATAGTGCCCCAGACTCCCTAGGCTTGGTGAATCTTCTTCAGGGCGATGAAACATTCAAGGTATCAGTAAGCTCATTCCCGGACGAAACAACAATGCAAGCAGACGTTGTATTGCCTGCATCATCATACCTCGAGGATTGGGGTACTCATGTCGCATCACAGGGCCCAGGCCAGGGCATTGTTTCTATGCAGCAACCACTCATGGAGAGATGGAAAGGCTCAGCGAAAGGGCTAGGCGATATTGTACTAGATTTACTGAAGATGGCGGCACCCGGAAAGTACAAGGTGTTTCCTGACTATTACTCTTATATAAGGGGCGCTATTCGGGCACTACCTAACAGCGGATTGAGTGATGAAAATTTCTGGGAGCAGGCCCTACAAAATGGTAGCTTTTCGATTAGAGGCAGTAGGCGTATCTTTAATCTTAAATGGCCAAATGTTGAATTATCAGAACCTAAAACAGACTCTAAGAGTCCGCTATATCTAGTGCCTTCACCTCGGGTTGGATTGTTTGATGGTCGTCATGCAAATCTACCATGGCTACAGGAGTCGCCAGACCAGATAAGCAAGGTTGTCTGGGATTCATGGGCTGAGGTCCACCCCAAGACCGCTGAAAGTTTAGGAATCGGTCATGGTGAATTTATTAATATTGTATCCGACTCTGGAACAATCAATGTGAAGGCGTACTTAACCAAAGCCGTCAACCAGAACGTTGTAGCGGTACCACTTGGACAGGGGCACGAGGGTTACGGTAGATTCGCTGATGGTATAGGAGTTAACCCTCTAAAGATACTTTCATCTACTACAGAACCTGAGACAGGAGAGCTAGCCATGTATGGAACCAGAGTGTCAGCGATCCCTACTGGAGAGTTTGAAAAGATTGTGCGTATGGGTGGTAGCGATTCACAGGTAGGCAGGGGATTGGTTCGTACCGTATCAGCCACACAAGTCAAGAATACGGGGGAGTCTTAGTATGTCAATCAAAAATTTATTAGAAAATTGGTCGAGCTATCGCCGCGGATCTGAGGGTGGGGGACACCACAACTATGAGCACCGCTGGACCATGTCAATTAATCTTGACCAGTGCACCGGGTGTAACGCATGCTCAACAGCTTGCTATGCAGAAAACAATCTAGCGGTAGTTGGTAAGGAGAGGTTTGAGAGAGGTCAGGCAATGCATTGGATGCGTATTGAGCGCTACTGGGACCAACCAGAGGAAGAGGAGTATCCTAGCAGCGGAGCCAGCTTTGTACCGATGATGTGTCAGCAATGCGGTTCAGCTCCATGCGAACCAGTGTGCCCAGTCGCAGCAACCTACCATACACCTGACGGTCTTAACGCACAGGTATACAATCGCTGTATTGGGTCAAGGTATTGTGGAGTGAATTGCCCGTTCAGGGTTCGCTATTTTAATTTTTATTCATACTACGAGGATGCATGGCCTGAGCCACTAAACCAGCAACTTAATCCTGACCTTAGTGTCCGCGACAAGGGTGTTATGGAGAAGTGCACATTCTGTGTGCAGCGTATAAGAGTAGCAAAGGATGAGGCTGCGATGGATAACCGCAAGGTCAAGGATGGTGATGTAGTTCCTGCATGTGTACAGACATGCCCAACATCAGCTATCACCTTCGGTGATGCTCTTGATCCAGAAAGTGAGGTAAGCAAGATGTGGGAAAGTCAGCAAGTAAAACGTCACACATACAAACAAAAAAAGAAGGATCCAAATCTTCGTGGCTATAGAATTTTTGAAGAGATGAATGTGGAACCATCAGTGATGTATATGGAACGAATTCGTGATGAGAAGGTTTAGTTGAGTTATATGGGAAATATTATTCTGTTATCTAATGAGTGGATTAATCAATAAATCATTATGGCAATAAAAGAAACAATAGACGAATCGATTAAGTGGGCTGAGATCAATGCTGACGTATTGCGCAGCTTAGAAACCCCACGCAAGGCATACTGGGTAACTTTAGCAATATGTGTAATAATGCTGTTCTGTGGAATAGCCGCAGAGACATACCAATACAACGTTGGAATGGGTACAGCGCATTTAAGCAACCCGCATTACTGGGATATGTATCTGTCTAGTTTCGTTTTTTGGATCGGAATGAGCCACTCTGGAACTCTATTGTCAGCTATATTACTGATTACTCAATCTAATTGGCGTAAACCTATTTATCGATTTGCTGAAGCCATGACAACATTCTCATTGCTGACAGCGGCCATCTTCCCTTTGGTACATCTGGGAAGAGTTTGGAATGTTTATTGGGCACTACCTTATGTGAGTGATCGCGGGCTATGGCCAAGCTTTACTTCGGCACTACTGTGGGATACATTCGCAATTATTACTTACCTTTGTGCTTCCGTACTTTTCTTGTTTGTTGGTATGATTCCTGACATGGCAATATGTAGAGATAGTGCAACAGGTTGGCGTAAAAAGCTATACAGGATACTTTCTGCAGGATGGACCGGAACCGACAAGCAGTGGCGTAATTTCCGCCAAGCGTATCTACTCATGGCCTGCTTCTTAATACCTCTGGCTGTGTCTGTGCACTCTATAGTATCAACAGACTTCGCTGCATCACTTAACCCAGGAATGCACATAACATCGTTCCCACCTTACTTCGTTGCAGGGGCTTTATTTTCAGGCTGTGCTGGAATTATGACACTATTTATTATGCTCAGGTATCTACTGAATTTTGAGCAATACATGACACTTGAAATCTTTGAAAAGGTATGTAAATTAACTTTCGTAATAGCGATGGTATGGAGTTACCTAAACCTCATAGAATTTGCATCGGTCTGGTATGGGCACGACTTACCGAACAAAGAAGTACTTATATTTAAAGCAACTGGTCCGTACTCGCCTATTTTCTGGACTATGATTTTTTGTGGTTCTGTACTCCCATTCACTTTAGCATTTAAGAAGCTACGCAGAAACCTAAAACTGATGATGGCAGTATCACTTCTAATAAACTTAGGAATGTTTGCCGAGAGATGGATGATAATAGCACCTTCATTGTCACTAGCATTTGAGCCACACCAGTGGGCAGTTCTGTGGCCAAGTATTGTTCAGTGGGGTATAGTGTTTGGAAGCTTTGGTTGGTTCGGGTTCTTGATACTTATATTTGTAAAGATAGTGCCTTCAGTTTCAATGTACGAGGTTAAAGAGTTAGTCTATCACCACAGGCGTGAGCTCTTCCATTGGGATGACAAGTTCATACTGGGAATACATTCTATTGACCTTCAGCACAAGAAGTTAGTGCGGCTAGTAAACGAACTACATTTCGCTGTTTCTTATAAAAGGGGTAGAGAATTATTAGAAAAGACTCTGCATGATCTTTCTAGCTATATTGATCTACATCTAGATTATGAAGAGAAACTTTTGATCGATTCAGGTTACCCTGACTTCGATAAACACAAAAAGGGGCATGACCTTTTCAGGGAGAAGATTAGTTCATTTGTCGATAGGCACAATATTGGAGATGAAACTGTGCAGCATGAGCTACTAGAGTTTCTTAAGGGCTGGCTAACACACCATATTCAGGGCGAGGACGCGCACTATGTGGCTCACATAGATGAGTCGGAGCATAAAGATGAAAACTAAACGCTACCTGGGACTTTTTAGTGACTTTGATAAGGCATTTTCAACTGTCATGGCGATACGTGGAGGTGATATACCTGACCTAAGTGTAGATGATGTAACTATCAGTTCACCTATCGAACACCCAGAAATAAATGATTTCCTGGGTAAGAGACCAGAAAGAATCTCTAATCTAACCCTGGCAGGGGCACTGTTTGGGCTTGTGTTTGGGTTTATTTTTATTGCCTCTTCGCAGGCAGCTTTTATGGTTCAGCCTCTAGGTGGTAAGCCAGTGATTCCATTACCTAACAATTTCGTGTTGATATACGAGATGATAATATTCTTTGCCATTTGGATGACTTTTTTTGGATTCTTGGGAATGTCCGGTCTTTTCAAAAACTCTATGCGCATAATTACAAATAGACCACAAACCCTGTACAGTGAGAGGGTAAGCCTTGGAGAGATTGCCATCATTGTTGAGGTAACCGATGAACAGGAGCAGCCACTAGTGCATCTGTTTCGTGAACACGAAAGTCTACAGGTCAAGCATGAGGATATAGAATGATTAAATCGTTTTTATCAGCATTTTTTATTATTTTTGTGCTCACTCAGGAGGCATTAGCTTGGCCCTGGTCTGTTGATATGATGAACCAGCCTAGCATTAAACCTCAGGAGACCCAGGACGGAGTAATATTTAACTTTCCAAAGAGATCAATACCTGTAAATGGTAGACCAACTAAGGTTAGTGATCGTGTTGAGGCTGACGGATTAACGAACCCTATCGCTGCAACAAAGGAATCTATAAAGCAAGGCAAACAGCTATACACTATGTATTGCTCTGCATGTCATGGTATGAATGGCAAAGCAGACAAACCACTCAGTAAACTTATTTTTGCTGCTGACCTTACCTCCCAAAGAGTACAGTACGGAATATCTGATGGATGGTTGTGGGGAACTATAACCTTCGGGAGCGCGATAATGCCGGCCTATGGAGTAGTAGGGCAACAGGGAGGAGGCTCTAACGACTTGAACCCAGAAGAGAGATGGCATGTTGTTAACTTTGTTAGGAACGGTTTGGAAAAACCAGAAAAAGATGATTCAAGCAGCCAAAGCACTACACAAGTAAGCTCAACCGGGTCAGTAACGGTTGACGCAACTGACGAGGTGTCAGCAGCTCTAGGTGAGTCAGTGTACGGCAATGTATGTGTTGCATGCCATAGTCCAAACATGTCACCAATGACGAAAGCGCCTGCCCTGGGAGATTACGATGCCTGGAAGGACAGAATAGCGCAGGGAAGAGATGTATTATTTCAACACGCCACAACGTCTCCAGGATACGCAGGACCTAACGGCGGTTTCATGCCTGCCCGTGGTGGTAGGCCTGATTTAACAGATACAGAAATTAAATCAGTGATTGAACTTTTTATAAGCAGTGCCGAGAAGGGTGCAGGGCAATGATTATGTTTAATAGACATTTAACTAGGTACTAGGGGAACGTCATGGAATCTTTTGGCAGCTGGTCTATACTAACAACGAACTTTGTAATAATACTATTTATGTGTTTGGGTGGGGTATTACTGCCTTCAATACTGCACTTACTTGATGGAGAGTGGCGTTATCAGATTCGTCACTACTCGTGTGCATTTGTATCGCTATTGCCACTTGCATTTCTATTGCTATTAATATTACTTTTTAATGGCGAAATGACATTCCTGTGGCTCGCTAAAGAGAATACCCATGGATACAGCCTTGTCGAATGGTTACTAGATAGTAATATTGATCACTGGAACCATTACGGGTTGTTAGTGGCTAGACAGATTATTGGTTTTGTTGTGATCGCATTGCTTAGCTATAGATTTGTCCGCTTGCAGAAGGTATTGGACAATAGTAATTCCTACACTGATATTAGGAGATACAGAAACAATTCTATCAGTATTTTGTTTGCATACGTTCTTTATGGCACCATGGTGGCTTGGGACTTTGAAATGACGATGGTTGAGGAGTGGCATAGTGCTATCTATGGAGCTTACTACTTTGTCAGTAATTTCCATGCATTTTTGGCTGTATTTGTTATTGTTTTGTTTTTCCACAGAGGATCAAAAAATTTAAGGCCGTTTGAAGACAAAGTGTTCAACTCTTTGGCTCAGTTGCTGCTTGGTTTTACTATACTTTGGGTGTACTTTTTCTTCGCCCAGTACATTATTATGTGGTACGGCAGGCTGCCTTATGAAATAAATCGTATAAACGATATGATGTATGGCGGCTTCGGTAATCTTTGGTGGACGTTTTTTGCCTTTAAGGTTGTAATACCATTTACTTTACTAGCTATTTTTACACAATTTAGGCACAAACCAATTCTTACAGCTTTTGTGGCAATATTTATAGTTATTGGTACCTGGATAGAGCGTTATACATGGATTGCAGGCTCTACAGGGCCTGACAATTTTCACCAACCAATGACGGCACCTTTTGATGTTTTAGTTACAGTTTTTGTACTAATAGCATCCTTCATGTTGCTAAGAAGGGGTATACAGAAGTGTGCTATGATTCAAAAGTAAGAAGTAGCCATTTCAAGCAACACAATTACACATAGCAACGCCACAGATAAAACGAAAAAGTGAACGACTGAAATTCAGTAAACAAATAAATGTTTCTAACTGAATTAATGACTTAAGGTTGGGCCGTTATCTAAATGGCTTTGAGCTGATTAATTGCCTGCTTGATATTATCCATACTCGTAGCGAATGAAAGCCTAATATATCCAGGAGATCCGAATGCAGAACCCGGGATTAGGGCTATATTAAGTTTCTCTAGGCAGTACGTAGATAGCTCAATGTCATCTTCAAGTCCTAGCCTATCAATTAACCCTTGGACTTTAGGGAATGAATAAAATGCACCGAATGATGGTGGACACTCAACCCCATCAATCTTGTTTAACTCTCTGACAATATAGTCGTGCCTCTGTTCGAACGCAGAGACCATGGTTTGGATGAAGCTCTGGTCGCCATTTAATGCCTCAAGTGCCGCCGCCTGAGCTATAGAGCTTGGGTTAGATGTTGATTGTCCTTGAATTTTTTTCATTGCCTTGATAATATCTTCAGGGCCAGCCGCGTAACCAATCCTCCATCCGGTCATGGCGTATGCTTTTGAGACACCGTTCAGTATTATGGTGCGATCTTTTAGAGCACTGTCAGCCATCACTATGTTTACAAAGTCATTACTTTCAAAGCGAATATGTTCGTAAATATCATCGGTAATGATATGAACGTGAGGGTGCCTTGTCAAAACCTCTGCAATACCCAAAAGCTCGTCTCTTGAATATACAGCACCTGACGGGTTTGATGGGCTATTCAGTACAAACAATTTAGTTCTTGTGGTGATACTGCTTTCGAGCTGCTCTGGGCTAATCTTGAAGCTCTGTTCTAGGCCTGTTTGTATTGTTACTGGAACTCCCTCTGCCAGAATCACCATATCAGGATAGCTGACCCAGTATGGTGCAGGAATTATTACTTCATCACCATCATTAAGTATTGCTTGGCATAGGTTATAAAAAACTTGCTTACCACCAGAGGAGACCATCACCTCGGTTGCGGTATATTCGAGAGAATTTTCTCGTTTAAATTTACTCATTACGGCCTTCTTAAGTTCAGGTGTACCGTCAACCGCTGTGTATCTTGTTTGACCATTCTTGATAGCCAGGGTTGCAGCCTGCTGAATATTAATTGGTGTGTCGAAGTCTGGCTCACCAGATCCCATCGGCACAATTTTAATACCCTGAGACTTTAATTCATTTGCCTTTGCGGTTACTTGTAGTGTGGCAGATGGCTTGACTTTTTGAACTCTATTGGATAGTGGGCTAGACATAAATTATGAGTGATAAATAGGTTAAAATTAAAGGTTTATTTTAATGAAATAGCACTAATAGTGGGTAGAGAATTTAAACTAGAGTCTCAGTTTTCACCGACAGGAGATCAGCCGAACGCTATAAAAACACTGGTTGATGGAATTAATGCTGGTAATAAGTTCCATACACTGGTAGGTGTGACCGGTTCTGGCAAAACATTTACCCTTGCCAATGTCATAAACCAAACAAAACGGGCTAGCCTAATAATGGCTCCAAATAAAACCCTTGCAGCGCAACTTTATAGCGAAATGAAAGAGTTTTTCCCTCACAATGCTGTTGAATATTTTGTTTCTTATTATGATTACTATCAACCAGAAGCATATGTACCAGCATCAGACACCTATATAGAAAAAGACTCAAGCATCAATGAACAGATTGAGCAGATGCGCCTATCAGCAACAAAGGCCCTACTAGAGCGAGAAGATGTGATTATTATTGCAAGTGTTTCAGCTATTTACGGTTTGGGTGACCCTGATAGCTATATGCAAATGTTGCTACACCTAAGTGTTGGTGAGTTGACTGATCAACGTGAGATCTTGTCTAGGCTCTCGCAGATGCAGTATACGCGAAACGATGTTACATTGATGCGTGGACATTTTAGGGTTAAAGGTGAGGTGATTGATATATTTCCGGCAGACTCCGAGGAACATGCTGTACGTATTGAAATGTTTGATAATGAGGTAGAGAGGCTGTACTGGTTTGACCCTCTGACTGGTGAAAAGCTCAAACCTTTACAACGAATTACCATCTATCCACAGACGCACTATGTCACTCCTAAGTCAAAAATTCTGAACATTTTGGAGGATGTTAAGTCCGAATTAAAGGTAAGAAGAAAGGAATTATTGTCGGCAAATAAGTTAGTCGAAGAGCAAAGATTAACACAGCGAGTGCAGATGGACATAGAGATGATGCGTGAGTTAGGTTATTGCACTGGTATTGAAAATTATTCCAGATATCTTTCAGGTAGAAAGACTGGAGAACCACCACCAACATTGATGGATTATTTACCAGACAATGCTCTAGTTATATTGGACGAGTCACACGTTACAGTTAGTCAAATTGGTGGCATGTATAAGGGTGATAGGGCACGCAAGACGACGCTAGTTGAGTACGGATTTCGTTTACCGTCCGCACTTGATAATAGGCCACTACAGTTTGATGAATTCAAGGACAGGGCGAACCAGTGCATTCTAGTTTCAGCGACACCTGCAAAATATGAATTAGAGGTATCAAAGGTGATCGCAGAGCAGGTAGTGAGACCAACCGGTCTTCTTGATCCGCACATTGAAGTTCGCCCTGTAGAGTCCCAGGTTGACGATCTATTGAGCGAGATACACAAGCTCGTAGCGGTTGGCGATCGTGTACTAGTAACTACACTGACCAAAAGGATGTCAGAGCAACTCAGTGACTACCTTAATGATCATAATGTAAAGGTTCGTTATTTACACTCAGATGTCGATACAGTAGAGCGTGTAGAGATTATTCGTGATTTGCGACTAGGAATATTTGATGTGCTTGTAGGTATAAACTTGCTGCGCGAAGGTTTAGATATACCTGAGGTCTCTCTTGTAGCTATTCTTGATGCAGACAAGGAGGGCTTTTTGCGTTCAGAAAGATCCCTAATTCAGACCATGGGAAGGGCAGCAAGGAACGTAAACGGGAGGGCAATATTGTATGCTGACAGGATTACTGGATCTATGCAAAGGGCAATGGATGAGACTACTAGGAGACGCAAAATACAGCAAATCTATAACCAAAAAAACAACATAACTCCACGAGGAGTGTCTAAGCCAATTATCAATATCCTAGATACAGATTTGAGCACTGCAGAGATGGACACAGATACCTTGAAGGATATGGTAGTTAAACAATTATCTCCAGTTCAGCTTGCTAAAGAATTAAAAGACCTAGAAAAAAAGATGTATGGCTTTGCGCAGGAGCTAAAGTTTGAGAAGGCTGCAGATATGCGCAACAAAATAAAACAACTAAAAGAAAGCCAATTTAAAACTTAATAAATCAATTTATTTCAATTACCTGCTCACTTGGCTCAGCTCGCTCAGTCCTTGGAATCCTTATTGTCAATATGTCGTTCTCAAAATTTGCAACAATGTTGCTGTTATCGGCATCCGCTGGCAGTGAAAATGATTGAGAAAAGTGGCTACTTGAGATTGCAGTATTGTTGCCAGACTTTTTTTCAATTTTTGCTTCACCCTTAATACTGATAACGTTATTCTCTATGTCTATAGATAAATTATCTTTGCCTATATTGGTTATCTTAATCTCGATAACATATTCATTAGAGTCTTGGTCAATATATCTATGGCTCTGAGTTCTAAAGCTATTGTTCGAGTGCTTTAAATATTGTGTTGTGCGATTAATTTGTTGGAATTGGCGATCAAAGTCACGGAAAACATTATTATAAAAGCCGTTATTAAATAAGCCATTATTGTTATAAAAACTATGAGCATTTATTAGGCTT
>Ga0206681_10001422_pt1 | contig 10986 bp, 6 predicted proteins | sample M150012015metaG_FD_161048 | JGI IMG/M metagenome (GOLD analysis project Ga0206681, IMG submission 161048) | Ammonia-oxidizing marine archaeal communities from Monterey Bay, California, United States - M1 500m 12015 | ecosystem: Environmental > Aquatic > Marine > Intertidal zone | place: USA...
CAAAGGCAGGAACAGGGCTTTCTTCTCATGAGATAAATCAGCCAGGATGTTACAAAGATGTAAAAGACACGTCTGTGGTTGCTCAATTTAAGGTAAAAAGTGCTCAGAACATTCCGTTTGACCTTGACCACGATTTGCATATTTTGGCTTGGACAACAACGCCTTGGACTCTGCCTTCGAATACAGCTTTGGCTGTTGGAAAAAAAATTGAATATGTATGTGTTGCTTCTTATAACCAATATACACACCAAAGAATTAATATTATTCTTGCCAAAGAGCTTTTAAGCTATCAGTTCTCCAAAGGATTTAATCAGGTGGATACGTTAGAAGAGCTAGGGAATTATCAAGAGGGGGACAAGATTATTCCTTTTTATGTGATAGGAGAATGTCTGGGAATAGAATTAGTAGGCCTGTATTACGAACAATTACTCCCTTATTGTTTACCTGCAGAAAATCCCGAGAAGGCATTTCAAGTTATTTCAGGTGATTTTGTAACTACTGATGACGGCACCGGGATTGTACATCTTGCCCCTACATTTGGTGCAGATGATGCCCGTGTAGCAAAAGAGGCAGGAGTTCCTGCCATGCTTGTATTTGATGAAAAGTCCAATTTAGTTCCATTAGTCGATTTACAGGGAAGATTCAGAGAAGAAGTGTCGGACTTTGCAGGGATGTATGTTAAGAATGAATATTACGATGAAGGTTTGGCTCCTGAAAAGTCAGTTGATGTTCAAATAGCGATAAAATTAAAGGAAGAGAACAAGGCCTTTAAAGTAGAAAAGTACGAGCATAACTATCCTCATTGCTGGAGAACAGATAAACCTGTTCTTTATTATCCTTTGGATTCATGGTTTATAAAAGTAACAGATGTAAAAGAAAGAATGTCTGAACTCAACAAGAGAATTAACTGGAAACCAGAATCCACAGGAACTGGTCGATTTGGAAAATGGCTGGAGAATGCAAATGACTGGAATCTCTCAAGATCGAGATATTGGGGTGTTCCTATTCCTATTTGGTCGACTCTTGAAGGTGACGAAAGAATCTGTATTGGCTCAGTAGAACAGTTGAAAAACGAATGCGAAAAATCGGTCGATCTCGGGTTAATGAAAGAAAATCCGTTAAAGCATTTTGAAATTGGAGATATGAGTGAAGAGAATTATGCATCAGTTGATTTGCATAAGCACATTATGGATAAGATTGTTCTTGCCTCTCCAATAGGAAAACCCATGAAGCGAGAACCGGACTTAATGGACGTTTGGTTTGATTCAGGCTCGATGCCATATGCTCAATGGCATTACCCATTCGAAAACAAAGATCTTATTGACAATGAAAAGGCGTATCCTGCTGATTTCATTGCTGAAGGAGTTGATCAAACCAGAGGTTGGTTTTATACTCTGCATGCGATTTCAACAATGGTTTTTGATAAAGAAGCGTATAAAAATGTAATCTCAAATGGTCTTGTTCTGGATAAAAAGGGATTAAAGATGTCCAAAAGATTAGGAAATGGTGTTGATCCGTTTGATACATTGAAGAATTTCGGGCCTGATGCTACAAGATGGTATATGGTTACCAATGCGCAGCCATGGGATAATCTCAAATTTGATCTGGAAGGAATCAAAGAGGTTCAGCGCAAGTTTTTTGGAACTTTATATAATACATATTCCTTTTTTGCTCTATATGCGAATGTAGACCAGTTTGATTTTACCGAGGCTGAAATTCCAATTGAAAAAAGACCTGAAATTGATAGGTGGGTTCTTTCGAAATTAAGTTCTTTGATAAAAGAGGTTGATCTTAATTATGAGAACTATGAACCTACAAAGGCGGGGAGAGCAATACAGGATTTTGTTACAGAACAGTTATCAAATTGGTATGTTCGTCTTTGTAGAAGACGATTTTGGAAAAATGATGACCCGCATGATAAGCTTTGTGCGTACCAAACTTTGTATTCATGTCTGGAATCAATTGCAATAATTTCATCTCCAATTGCACCATTTTACATGGATCGTTTGTTTCTGGATTTGAATCAGGTCAGTAAAAAGTCCCAAGTGAAATCGGTACATTTATCGGATTTTTCAAAATCAAATGAAGCCATAATTAATGGAACTTTAGAAGAGCAAATGAAGCTAGCACAGGATGTTTGTTCATTGGTATTGGGCTTGAGAAAAAAAGAGAACATCAGAGTAAGGCAGCCCTTGCAGAAAATAATGATTCCAGTATTAAATGAATCGGTCTCTGATAATATCAGACATGTGGAGGGCCTTATTTTATCAGAGCTTAATGTCAAAACACTAGAGCTTTTAAGGGACAGCAAAGGAGTTCTGGTTAAACAAATAAAACCAAATTTTAAAACCATAGGACCCAAATACGGTAAGCATATGAAAGTCATTTCTTCTTTGATTGCGAATATGACAGAAGATGATATTACCCAAATCGAAACCCATAAAGAATGGAAAGGGGAGATCGAAGGGGAAAAAATCCTTCTGAATTTTGAAGATTTTGAAATAAGCACGAAAGATATTCCAGGTTGGTTAGTGGCCAATGACGGGGCATTGACAGTGGCGCTTGACATAACCCTCACCGAAGAGCTCAAGTCAGAAGGAATAGCAAGAGAGATAGTAAATAGAATTCAAAATTGCCGAAAGGAAAAAGGATATGACGTCACGGATCGTATTTCGGTGTGCGTTCAGTCAAATGAATATATTGTTAATGCAATTAGGAAAAACGAGAAGTATATTTCGGAAGAAGTTTTAGCGAATTCAATTACGTTCAACACACTTGATAGCGATTTCTTTGAAGAATCAATAGAAAATGAAAATGACGTAAAACTTAGTCTTTCGAAAGTAGATTAAGAAATAATACCTTTGTGTTCTATGTCTAAGAACATATTCATAATAGATGGCAAGGAAATGACCCCGAAAGGAGGAGCCACCCTGGAATGGATTGACAATGTTTTTTTTGTATTACATTATAAGAACAAATCCTTTAATGGCGAGATAGTAGATCAAAACCTGGAGGGACATTTTGTAAAAATAAAAATCAACCACAGAGTCTTTGAGATAAAAAGAAAATATGCTCTTCACGATTTAATTGCTCAAATGGGTCTGGATAAACCAAAGATTAAAAGGTTAAAAGAACTCCCGTCTCCAATGCCTGGAAGGGTTTTAAAAATACTAGTTTCGGTTGGAGATTCAATTAAACCAGGAGATTCACTTATGTCTCTTGAAGCAATGAAAATGGAAAACATATTAAAATCTGATGGTGAAGGAGTCGTTAAAGAAATTGTTGTCAGCGAACAGCAGGTTGTTGAAAAAGGCGAAAGTTTAATTGAATTTCAATAATCGAAAACAGGTTTTTTTGTTTTGATTGATACTACCTCAACTTACATCTTAAGACTGATTATATTGTTTCGATAATTAATTATATCTGGTAAACATGTAGTATAGGACGCAAATTATGACGATAGCGTATACAATTAATCTGATTAAAACCATCCTTGAGGCTTTTTCAGGTAAGCGAGATTTGAAATCAAATTCATTTTCTTTCACACCTTAAAAATAACTGAATTTCTCTACCTTTGGATTATGTCAAAGAAGGTATTGGTTACAGGAGGAGCAGGCTATATTGGATCACATACGGTTGTTGAGTTATTTAATTCGGGGTATGAAGCTATTATTTTGGATGATTTTAGAAATTCAGATGTTTCTGTCATAGAGGGCCTTACAAAAATACTGGAGCGTAAACCACAGCTTATACAGTGCGATGTATGTGATGTGGAGCAGCTCGAAAAGGCGGTTGCAACTTTTGACATTTCGGGAATAATACATTTTGCCGCGTATAAGGCTGTAGGAGAATCTGTTGAGAAACCCTTGGATTATTACTCAAATAATATTTCAGGACTCTTATCCGTTCTTGAGGTGATTAAGAAAAACCCGAAAATTGCTTTTGTGTTTTCATCATCCTGTACAGTGTATGGGGAGCCCAAGGACATTAAAGAGGTTTCAGAACATACCGCGAAATCTATCCCTACGTCTCCTTATGGGTATACGAAGTGGTTAGGTGAGCAGATTATTGAGGATTTATCAATTCCAGAAAATCATCTGCGAATGATGAGTTTGAGATATTTTAATCCTATTGGCGCCCATGAAACATCATTGATAGGTGAGCTACCTATCGGAAATCCAAATAATTTATTGCCATTTATTACTCAGACCGCTGCAGGTATTCATAAGGAGCTTACTGTTTTTGGAAATGACTATCCTACGTCAGACGGAACATGCATACGAGATTTTATTCATGTGGTGGATCTTGCTAAGGCCCATGTAAAAGCGGTTGATTATTTGTTTTCTAAAGAAAGTGGCTGTCATGAAGTAGTAAATATTGGCACGGGAAAAGGGACGAGTGTTTTGGAACTGATTAAGACCTTTGAAAACGAAAATGCCATCAAGCTTAATTATTCTTTTGGTCCTCGAAGACCTGGAGATGTAATCGAAATATATGCGAATGTGGATTATGCACACCGTCTTTTGGGATGGAAATCCACTAGAGATATAAAAGATGCAGTCAAAGATGCTTGGAACTGGGAAAAATCTTTACGGGATATTCAATGAAGTGGATAGTAATTTTAATGCTTTTACCTTTTGCTCTATTGAGCCAGGAAGACTCAGGTCTTGTGACAAGGAATCGTCCGGGGTTATTTTGGTTTTTTAACGGAAACAGGCCCATTCAAGATGCGGATTCAAGAAAATACGATAGGTGTATAGTTGAAATTACGCACAATGAATGGTTTGGGGATTTAAATGTTTTTCAAAACAAATGGAATTCTCTGGGATATCATTTTAGCATAAATAAGGACATCCAGCTCAAATCGACTAATCGTGTGACATTTGGTATTGGAATGGGATACAGCTACTTGAATCACACATTGGATCGAGTGTTTTTTAACACGCAACATGAATCAGTAGATACAGAACTTCCCAGTCCGCAGGACAGTATGATTTATTCGAAACTCACAATGCACCAATTCTATATCCCGTTGGAACTGAGACTGAAATCTTCAGGATGGAAACATGTAAAATTAATTTTGGGTACAAGAGTTGGAATTCAACCGTGGGTTTTTTCAAAATCATTATATAAGGAAAATGGTATTGAGCAGTATTATGAACAAAAGCTTCAGGATGTAGGATGGTTTTATTCAACCGTTTATGCGCGTTTTGGAATAAGAAATTGGTCTATTGTTGGCCTATTCCACCCGATGAAATTGTTTAATTTGGATGAAAGTGTACGATTGTATCCATTCCAAATAGGAATTAGCCTTTCTTTGTTTTAAAAATGATAGACACGCATGCGCATATATACAGCTCAAAATTTGATGAGGACAGAAAAAGCGTCTTAAATCGGGCATTCTCTTCGGGGGTCGAATATATTTTCTTACCCAACATAGATGTGGATTCAATAAGCTCAATGCTTGATATCACCGGGGGGTACAAAAATTGTATTCCTATGATGGGCCTTCATCCCTGTAGTGTGAATAGGGATTCTGATTCACAACTGAAGAATATAGAATCCGAGCTGTTCGGAAATCCGAATAAATATATAGCGGTAGGCGAAATAGGGATTGATTTGTACTGGGATAAAACCTTTATTAAAGAACAGATAGATGCGTTCAGATTACAGATTCAGTGGGCAAAAAAATTGCAATTGCCTATTGCTATTCACGCAAGAGATTCATTTAAGGAAATTTTTCAGGTGTTAAATGAAGAACACAACGACAAATTAACAGGTGTTTTTCATTGTTTCTCAGGAAACGCAGATGAAGCAAAACAGGCTCTTTCATACGATGGGTTCAAATTGGGAATAGGGGGTGTAGTGACTTTCAAAAAGTCAAGCCTGCCATCCATACTAGAAAGCATCGATTTAGGTAATCTTGTACTTGAAACGGACTCTCCTTATCTCGCTCCAAGGCCCTTTCGAGGAAAAAGAAATGAAAGTATGTATTTGACATATATTGTAAAAAAGTTAGCTGAGATCTATAGGATTGAAGAGAGTGAAATTGTCAATAGAACATCGTTAAATGCCAAAGAGCTTTTTAAATTGGATAAATTTTTAAGAAATGAGTAAGGTACTGGTTTTATATACTGGAGGGACCATCGGAATGATCAAAGATTCTGAATCTGGACATCTGGGGAATGTAGATTTCAATAGCGTGTATGAGCATATTCCAGAATTAAAAAGACTTCAAATAGAAATTGTCACACAAAGCTTTAGCCATCCGATAGATTCTTCTGAAATGAGCCCTGAGAATTGGATTGAAATTGCACGTATTATTGAAGCTGAATATTCTAATTTCGATGGCTTCGTTGTACTACACGGAACAGACACCATGTCCTTTACTGCCTCAGTAATTAGCTTTATGATACAGGACATTAGTAAACCAATTATTTTTACTGGTTCTCAATTGCCCATTGGTGTGACAAGAACTGATGGTAAAGAAAATTTAATTACCGCCATAGAAATTGCAGCTGCAAAAGATTCGAATGGCGAATCCATAATTCAGGAGGTTGCAGTATATTTTGAGTATTCACTATATCGGGGAAATCGAAGCTCAAAAATGAGCTCAAATCAATTTGAAGCTTTTCAGTCTCCTAATTATCCGGAAATTGCTGTTGCAGGAGTGAACATAAATTATCGTTGGGATTGTCTTTTAAGAACTCAAAAGACGGACCCCAGCTTTTTATTCGGGATTTCAACAAAAATTGCATTAATTAAGTTATACCCTGGTTTTGATGTTGAAATTTACACTGAATTGTTTGATTTCAATAGAACACGGGCGATTGTTATTGAAACTTTTGGTTCGGGGAATGCCCCATCACATAAAAAGCTGCAGGACCTGATTCAAAAATTTATAGAGGAAGGAGGCCTTATTTTAAATGTGACTCAATGCAGCTCTGGAGAAGTAAAACAGGGGGCATACAAAACAAGTTCTTTTTTTAACAGAGCTGGTGTGGTCAGCGGCCTTGATATGACCACAGAAGCAGCCGTAACAAAACTTATGTTTCTTCTTGGAAATTATGAAGATGTAGGATTCATCCGCGAACAGCTATCTAAATCAATCGCAGGAGAGTTATAGATTCAATTTTCAGTTAGCACACCATCTTTAACGGTTACAATTCGATTTGGGAATTTTTGTACGATGTGCATGTCATGAGTTGCCATAAGGATTGCAGTTTTCTCTTCGTGAGCAATGGCAATTAGTAATCTTATAATTTCTTCAGAAGTTTCCGGATCCAAATTTCCAGTTGGCTCATCGGCCAATATCAATTTTGGCTTATTCAGTAATGCCCTGGCGATTGATAGCCTTTGTTGTTCTCCTCCTGAGAGCTCATGGGGCATTTTTTCCGTTTGATCTTCAATGCTCACAAGTTTTAAGCACTCCAACGCACGATTGTGTATTTCCTGTTTATTTTTCCAACCAGTAGCTTTCAAAACAAAATATAAATTCTGAATGACAGAGCGGTCCATGAGCAATTGAAAATCCTGAAATACAATGCCAATTTTTCTACGTAAAAAAGGAATTTCCTTTTTCTTAATTGTTATCAGATCAAATTCATCAACCATACCTTCCCCTTCTTCTAATTTAAGATCCCCGTATATGGTTTTTAACAAGCTGCTCTTACCGCTTCCTGTCTTTCCAATTAAGTAAACAAATTGAGAAACCTCGATTTTGAAATTGACATCTGACAGCACTTTGTTCCCCTTTTGGAAAATTTGTGCATTTTGGATGGTAACAACTTGAGACATTGGAATTATTAGTTTATACAAATGTGCAGAATCCTATTTGTAAAAAATTGACTAAAGCATTATTTATCTTAACATAATGAGGTTTAAAACTTTTGAGGGTTTAATGGGCTTTCGTTGTTTGACCGTTTAAATTTGTCAGGTGCATATGAGAGGTCTGAAATTTTGGTTTCTTGGAGTTCTTTTTACTCCACTATTTTTGTTTTCGCAAAAAACACAGAAATACAGCAGTATTTACGAACCCTATTTTGCTGGGGAAGAGCTTTATGCGCATATGCAGTATGGTGCTGCCAAAAAAGAGTTTAGAGACTTCATTAATATCTGTCAAAACCCCAATGATCCGCTCTATCAAAAAGCACTGTATTATGAAGGCGTTTCAGCTCTAGAATTGTATAATGGCGATGCCATTGAATTGCTTATGCAGTATAATAAGCTTTATCCCGAAAATATTCAAAGAAAATTAATCAATTTTAAAATCGGCAGATATCACTTTCAGGATGACAGGTATGAAGAAGCTCAAGAGTGGTTTGAAAAAATAACTTCCAGGGATTTAGATTCGGGATATAGAGAAGAGTATCAATTTAAACTTGGGTATTCGGCACTTCAAAACCTGAATAAAGAAGTAGCAATTGAAGCGTTTAGAGAAAATCTAAATGGCACATCTCAATATGCGCTTCCAAGTAAGTACTTTTTTGCTCATCTATGTTATGAACGGGGTTCTTATCAGCTAGCCTTAGAACAATTTTTGATTTTGGAAAAAGATGTCAATTATTGCGGAATTGTGCCTTACTATGTAGTACAGATTTACCACAAGCAGGGGGATTATGATCAAGTTATAGCTTATGCACCGAAGGTTCTTGCATGTAAATTGGTAAATCACGAGGCCGATGTAAATCACATTATCGGAAATGCCCATTACAACAAGGGCAATTATAATGAGGCGATAGATTTTTTACTTAAGCATGCCCGAAAATCAAAAATCACCAGACAGGATGCATATGAACTGGGCTATTCATTTTTTATAACCAAACAGTACGAGAATGCAATAAATTATTTAGATCAGGTGGCTCGTTACGATGACAGTCTTGGTCAGATTGCAATGTATCAAATTGCAGAGAGCTATCAATTCAGCAATAAACTGTTACCTGCTAGAAGTGCTTTTGAAAGCGCCTCGGAAATGTCCGCGATTGATAAAATTAAAGAAGATGCTCTTTATAATTTTGCAGTCATTTCATTTGAAATAGATATTAATCCATATGATGAATCTGTTCGCGCCTTCGAAAAATATCTTGACAGATACCCAAATTCAAGCCGTAAGAAAGACGTATATCAGTATCTAATTAATGTGTATTCTTCTACGAGCAATTACAACAAGGCGATTGAATCCTTAAATAAGCTGCCAAAATTAGATGCTCGATTAAAACGTGTATACCAAACCATATCTTATAATCATGGAGTGGAATTATTTCAAAAAAGACATTACAATTCAAGTATCAAAGCATTTTCAGAGGTATCGAAGCATCCAATTGATCCCCAGCTTGTTGCCATATCTAAATACTGGATTGCCGATGCGTATTACCGAATCAAAAAAATGGCTGAGTCTATTTCCTTCTATAAGGACTTTGTTGCGTCTCCTGCTTCTAATTCAATTCCTGAAAAAATCGATGCGTATTATAATATGGCTTATGCGTACAAGGAGAGAGATGAATTGACTCGTGCTTCAGAAAATTTTAGAATATATATTCAATCCAAGCCCGACAATAAAGAAAAGCTAGTTGATGCCTGTTTTAGAGTGGCAGATATTTTTTATGTGGATAAAGAAAACAGCCTGGCAATCGAGTTTTATCAAAAGGCTCTTTCGTATAACTCGAGCCTGAATGACAAGGCTTTATTTTATCTGGCAAAAACATACGGTTATAGTGGGGAGGTAGAAACAAAGATTGAATATTTAAATACAATATTGTCTGACTATACCTCTTCGAAGTATGCTATGAATGCCACATATGAACTCGCTAAAACGTATTCATCAATCGGTCAAAATGACAATGCATTGGAGAACTATGAAAGCTTACTTTCTGATTTTCCTAATTCACCGTTTGCACTTAATGCGCAAATCGGCATCGCGAATTCATATTATAAAAAATGGGAATATGTCAAAGCAGAAACTGCCTATTTGAAAATTTTATCTGAGCATGTCAATGAAACAGAAGTATGCGAGGTAGCAGCAAAAGGGCTTGTTGATATATATACGGCTCAAAATAAACCACAGAAAGCAGCGGAAGTTGTAGAGAGATATTCCTGTATTAATTATTCAGACGACGAGAAAGAAAACCTGTTCTATTCCCCGGCACTACAGGCTTACCTTGATACAAATTATTCTGATGCTGTAGATAAGTTCCTCATTTATCTGGAGAATTTTTCCGAAACAGGGAAATATGTAAACGAGTCATATTATTATTTAGGGAATTCCTATTATCAACTAAATGACACATTGAAGGGGGTCTCAAGTTATGAAGCATTTTTAGAGAAGCCATCAAACCAATATAGTGAATCGGCAGCAACAAAAGTGGCCAATTATTACTACAACGAAAAAGAATACGCATTAGCGCTGAATTATTATTTAAAGCTGGAAAAACTGGCGTCAACACCTGCTTCCTTGTTTGATGCGAGATTTGGCGTTATGCGATCGGCCTTTTTCACAGAAGACTACAATCTAAGTAAGGAATATGCCTCGCTGGTTCTAGAATCTACAGCTCTCAATGAAAATTTAAAATCAGAAGCACATTATGCTCTGGGTATTTCAAATTACAAACTCAATCTACTTGAAGAGTCAATTTCGTCCTTAGAATGGCTTGTTAAACATACCACCACATTTATGGGTTCAGAAGCACAGTTTACTCTTGCTCAAATTCATTTTGTTCAAGATGAACTTGAAAAATCAAAAGCAGAGATTCAGGAGTTATTGAAAATGAAACCGAGCTATGATTTTTGGATAGCAAAGGGGCTTATTTTAAAATCAAGAATACTTGTAAAAGAAAACGATTTGTTTCAGGCTGAACAAAATATAAAGGCAGTAATGGAACATTATCCGATTCAGGACGATGGAATAATTGAGGAGGCCAGTATCCTTTGGGAAGAGATTATAATATTAAATAACCCGCCTGTAGAAAAATCCACAGACGATACAGAAAC
>Ga0206681_10001425_pt1 | contig 10972 bp, 4 predicted proteins | sample M150012015metaG_FD_161048 | JGI IMG/M metagenome (GOLD analysis project Ga0206681, IMG submission 161048) | Ammonia-oxidizing marine archaeal communities from Monterey Bay, California, United States - M1 500m 12015 | ecosystem: Environmental > Aquatic > Marine > Intertidal zone | place: USA...
CTGCTGAGCGAAATACACAACAATCCCAAACTCGAAGGGCCACGAATGCCTTTGATTATTAATGAGGGAGATTCCAAACAATGGCTTACGGGAAATCAAAAAGAAGCAGATGCGCTTATTAGGGCAAATCATCAGCTCGAATTAGAAGCACATACCGTACAAAAGCTAAAGGGAAAGAGCTATCTCGGAAACCGTCCGGAGGTTCGCAAGGAACACAGCTACTCCGAGCTCAATGACGGGCATACTTTGTTCGATTAAACAGCATTATATTATTGTGTAGTAAGGGAATAAACTGTTCTCGGATTTAAATGGCACTCCAGATTAAACAAAACAAGGCCACATTTGTAATGTACAGCAGCATTACGCACCAGTGATTTTTGCAAAACCCCACTAGTAATTGATCCCATTTTATATCTGTAAAACGATTCATTATCAACTAGTTTAATCTAATATTTTAGAGTAAATGCAAGTTACAAAAAATAATAAATCCAACACAGGGTTCACCATCATTTCTGCAAAATCCAAAAATTCCTTTAATTCAAAAAACTACTCATCAACTAAGGTATTTCTAAATCCATATTAATCAAAACGGAATGATTGTGGGTTTCATTATATGTTGAAAATCAGCTATAAAGGGTATAAAATCAACTGGTCTCCCTATTTAGATTAATATACACTTTTCGGTTTTTTTTTGAATAAAAAATATTGTAATTTCACGACCCAAACTACTTATTCTATACATTATGAAAATTTCATTTTTAACAACCCTTTTTATTGGGCTAGTATCCTATTCATTTTCACAGGTCACAAATACTCCAATAAGCAGCCCGACAGCAAATAATCAGGCTATGCCCTATTTGCAAAACAACACAATTCAAAATGGTCAGTCCATTTTAACACAGCCCTATGCCAAATCAGGATTTTCAAATCCTCAATCGGCTTTAGGTGGAGATCACAGATGTAAAACCTATGAGCTGAATCAGCAGCATTATCTGGATCGAGGTATCCAGAATGAATTTAATACAGGGTATCAGCAGCATGCCTATCAGGTAACGACATACGGTGTACCTAAAACTTCAGGAACCAATGAAATTTCGGTTATTTTTCACGTAGTACACAATCCGAACAACCCAGCAGAAAATGTAAGTAATGCATTGATTATGCAGGTGTTTGACGATTTAGTAGAAGACTATCTACTGCTTAATGCAAATGCCGCAAATGCACGAACAGGTTTTGGTTTTGTACCTGCAGATTGCGATATTAATTTCTGTCTGGCTACACAGGATCCTTCAGGAAATCCACTTTCAGAGGTTGGAGTAATTCGTGTGGCTACAAATGAAGACTATTACGACTCGGATAATGGAGAAGAAAATAAAATGAAAGCTTCGTCTACAAACGGTTCTCAAATCTGGAACAGGAACAATTATTTAAATGTCTGGATATGTGATATTTCCAATGGAGCAAATTCCGGAACGGCGGGTTATGCCTATCGTCCTAACCCAACTTATCTTCCGGGTTCGGGTATTGACGGAATTGTTCTGGATTACAATTTAGGGGTAAACAACGATAATGTATTAACGCATGAAGTAGGACACTACCTGGGATTAGATCATACCTGGGGAGGGTCCGGTGGTTGCGGAAATGACGACGGTTTTGGAGATACGCCAATTACAGACGGTCCTTCTTTCGATTTCCCTGGTTCATGTTCAGGAAATCAGCAAACGTGTTCAGGAACTGAAACACAGTACGAGAATTACATGGATTATGCAAACTGCACGGTCATGTTTACTCAAAATCAGGCAGATTATATGCTTTCTATTCTTCAGGGAATCAGAAGCTCATTATTGCTCTCACCTGGTTGTGACCCGACCAATACACCACCAAATTCTGCCTTTGCTTCTATGCCGGCAGGCCCTTCTCCGGTAATCATTCCGGTGAACGGAAGTGTGAGCTTTATGGATCAATCCACCAATGTGCCTACAGGATGGGGCTGGACTGTTTCAGGAACACAGGGTACGGACTGGTCGTATATCAATACTACTAATGCCAGCTCACAGGATCCTCAGGTTGAATTTTACACGGTTGGAACCTATAACGTTACTTTGACCGCGTCTAATTCTTACGGACCGGATGCCACTCCCGCTTCAGAAGTGGGCTATGTAGAAGTAGTTGCTCCAGCAGTAGGAACTGCATGTGACACCTTAAGAAACTGGGACCCAGCAGACGCAGAAGCAAACGGATATTATTATTACAATACTTTAGCCGGTGGATGGGGAAATATCCCTGGACACGCCGATCTGGATGGAACAAACTGGCTGGCTTATCAATACGCTGAGAAGTTTTCCAATCCCGGTACTTCAGAGGTACGAAGAATAGAAATGCCCATTTTTACTGCTGCCGATGAGTCAGGAACCGGAACAATGGTATTAAAGGTATATGCAGATGATAACGGAACTGTTGCTGGCGCACCAGGAACATTACTGACCTCTGACACCGTGAATATCGCAGATATCAATGCGGGTGCCTGGAATGAATTTGATTTTACCACACCTGTGGCAGTCACCGGTACATTTTTTGTAGGATTCGAGTTGTTTTACGGCACACCTCAGGATACTATTCTTGTTGGAATGACTACAACTATTGCAGGAGGAAATGATGCATTTTGGTTTGATCTCGACGGAAGCGGATGGACAGATGCCGGCTCATTTGGGGTGGCAGGATCAATCGCCATTGACGTGATGCTATCCAACGGACCTGACCCGGTCGCCGATTTTGTAGTAACAGATGCGAATGTGTGTCCAGGTGGTGTGATTTCTGCAAATGGATCAGGCTCTACCAATGTGACAAATTACTATTGGTATCTGACTGATGACCCCTTTACGACAACAATTGAAAGCTCGAACACAGCAAGTAATATATATACTTTTCCTACACCTGGTGATTTCGCCATCTATCTTTTTGCAGACGGATCGTGTAAATCCGATGGGGTATTTTTGCCAATTACGGTGAACGATCAGGTTTCGGCAACTGTATCAGCTATTAATACCACCTGTGGAAATAATGACGGTAAAATTATTATTTCAAATGAAGCTGGTGGAGACGGTACGTATTATTACAGCTTAGATGGAAATGCCTATTACACTACGTCGACTTTCAATAATTTACCTTCTGGTACGTATACGGTTTATGTGGCAACTGTAGGTAATAATTGCGAAACCACATACACTATAACTGTAGGCACTTCTTCAGCTTTCATTGCATCGTCATCAGGAAATGCTTCAGTATGTCCAGGAGGATCAACCACTATTTCTGCCTCAGGGGGAATGAGCTATACATGGTACGATGGCTCCACCGTAATTTCTACTACTTCGAGTGCTTTAGTAACTCCTGCCATGCAGACACAATACTCCTGTATCGTAACAAATATATTAGGTTGTCAATCCACAGTATACAGTACTGTTTCGGTAAATACTCCTCCTGCCGTACCTGTGATTACTCCATCAGGATCCACCACAATATGTTCCGGTACCAGTGTAGATTTGAGTTCATCATATCCTACAAATAATACCTGGTCAACAGGAGGGACATCCTCAACAATTACTGTTTCCACTGCAAATACATACACTGTGACCTATCAGGATGCCCAGGGATGTACTTCTACATCGTCTCCCATAACAGTTGATGTTACCACTGCAACTACAATTTCAGCAGGTACTCAATCCGGACCAACGGCCTGTGGAACCTCCACTGGATTTATTACAGTTTCAGGTTCTGGAACTGGTGATTTGTCCTGGACGGGAACAAGCAGTGGTTCTGCTAATGGAACTACGCTCCCATACACTATATCAAGTCTTTCGGCTGGATCATACACTATTTCCTTTGTAGATGGAAATGGCTGCGCATCGAATTCTATAACTGAAATATTAAATGACCCCAACCCACCAACAACTCCAGTCATTACTGCGAGTGGACCAGTCACCTTTTGCGATGGAGGTCAGGTTACCTTGACCTCAAGTTATACCACAGGTAATGCATGGTCAGAGGGATCAACTGGTTTATCGATTACTGTTTCAATGACAGGGGTATATTCAGTGACCTATACGGATCCATCTGGGTGCTCTTCAACATCCGCTCCTATTACAGTGCTGGTGAATCCTAATCCATCAATACCAATTATAACTCCAAATGGACCAACTACCTTCTGTCAGGGAGAATCTGTGATATTGAGTTCATCTCAGGGTACTGGAAATGCATGGTCTGATGGGGCTACATCTCAAGACAATACCGTAACAAGTTCTGGAACATATACCGTGACCTATACAGATGGTAACGGATGCTCTGCAACTTCAGCAGCGACTGTAGTTACAGTAAATCAGTTGCCGGTCGTAGATGGTGGAATTGATCAAACCATTTGTGCAGGAGACTGGGCTACATTAATGGGTCTAGGAAATTTAACTTGGACCTGGGATAATGGAGTACTTGATGGTGTTCCATTCCAACCAACGGCTACCGCCACCTATACAGGTACAGGAACAGATGCAAACGGGTGCAGCGATTCAGATCAGGTCACTATAACTGTAAATGACTTACCTACTGTGACCATGTCGGCCATGGACAGTGTATGTCTTGATGAAACCCCGTTTCTTTTGACTAATGGTACGCCCTCAGGTGGAACATACTCAGGAACAGGAGTTGCAAATGATAACTTTGATGCCAGTTCAGCTGGAGTAGGTATACATACTATTACCTATACCTATATGGACGGAAATGGATGTACAAATTCTGCTACATTGGATATTGAAGTCGTTGATTGCTCCACAACGAGCATGGAAGAAAATATAGAACACCTATTAGAGATCTATCCCAATCCAGCTACTAAGGAATTGAGCATTGTCTTTAATGGCATCTTTGATTATGAGCTTGTAGATTCGAGAGGAAGATTGCTGATGAGCGGTTCTGCCGATACGACAATTGACCTCAATGTATCGCATTTTGAATCTGGTGTTTACTTTGTAAATGTCATGCAGGATCAAAAAACAATTACGACCAGGTTGATCAAGCAATAAAAATTAACTTTTCATATAAAAACCCTTCTAGCGAAGGGTTTTTTATTGATTATATTTGACCTTAATGAAATTTAAGCTCATTGTCCCATAGATATATGCATCGCTTAGTCCGAATAGTTATTGTTTTTGCGGGGATACTCCCCTACCAGCTGATAGCCCAAAAATCAGCTACGGAATTCACAAAATATGTCAATCCTTTTATCGGAACTAGTAAGATGGGGCATGTTTTTCCTGGAGCAACTGTGCCTTTTGGTATGGTGCAGCTCAGTCCACAAACCAATTTTGAGGTCATGCATCAGGAGGACGGGTCGTACAACAAGAAGACCTACGAGTACTGTGCAGGATACCAATACCGAGATTCAACAATTATCGGATTCTCTCACACCAATTTCAGTGGTACGGGACATTCTGACCTCGGAGACTTTCTGGTCATGCCCACCACAGGAGAGCTGGTTTTGGAACCTCTTAAAAGAGATTCTGGACAGAAGGGGTTTTACTCGGTCTTTTCACATGAGCGTGAAGAAGCAAGCCCGGGATACTACAAGGTAGATTTAAACAGCTATGGTATTAAAGCCGAGCTCACTGCCACTGAACGTGTTGGGTACCATCAGTATACCTTTCCAAAATCAGAACATGCGCATGTCATTCTGGACCTTGTATATAACATCTATCATCACGACAATAAAAATGTATGGACCTTTATTCGAGTGGAAAATGACTCACTGATTACGGGATACAGACAGACTAAAGGCTGGGCCAGAACCCGAAAAGTATATTTCGCGATGTCCTTTTCTAAAGCATTCAAATCATATGGTCATGAAAAGTACGATAGTATCAAATACGATGGCTTCTACCGGCGTTTTGAGCAAAAAGAAAATTTTCCTGAAATGGCAGGAAAGGATATTCGGGCCTATTTTAATTTTGATACGGAAGAAGGTGAAAAAATTGGCATTCGTATGGCCCTATCCTCTGTGAGTAGCTTAGGTGCCTTAAAAAACCTGAAAGCTGAAATACCTCAGTGGGATTTTGATAAAATAAAGAAGGAAGCGAAATCCAAATGGAATAAAGAGCTGTCTAAAATTGAGATAGAGACCATTAACCCACTTCATAAAGTCACTTTTTACACCGCCCTTTACCACACAAGCCTCTCTCCTATTTTGTATGAAGACGTAGATGGGAAATATCTTGGATTAGATCAAAACATTCATGAGTCTAAAGGTTTTACAAATTATACCATTTTTTCTTTGTGGGATACCTATCGAGCATTACACCCTTTATTTAACATTATTCAACCTGAGCGAAATAACGACATGATCAAGTCGATGCTGGCCCATCACGACCAAAGTGTACATGATATGCTCCCTATCTGGAGTCATTATGCCAATGAAAACTGGTGTATGATAGGATATCATGCCACCTCGGTTATCGCCGATGCTCTTGTAAAAAACGTGGGGGATTTTGACCAAAACCGTGCCCTTAAGGCCTGTACAAATACGGCTAATGTTCGATATTTTGATGGCCTAGGAGACTATATCGACTATCACTATGTTCCTGACGATAAAAGCCATTCCTCGGTGTCAAAAACCCTGGAATACGCCTACAACGACTGGTGTATAGCCCAAATTGCAGATAAGATAGGGAAAACCGAAATTTCAAATGAATACCTTAAACGATCCGGATATTATAAAAATGTGTTTGACCCAAAGTCTGGTTACATGCGACCGAAAATGTCAGATGGTTCCTTTAGGACAAATTTTGACCCTATGGATACACATGGACAGGGATTTATTGAAGGAAATGCATGGAACTACGGCCTGTATGTCCCCCAGAATATTCCAGGTATGATCAAAATGATGGGCGGAAAAGAGCGCTTTTCACATCATCTGGATTCTTTATTTGCTATGGAAATCGCCGATAAATACATTGATCAACACGAGGACATTACAAGAGATGGAATTATAGGAAACTATGTGCATGGGAACGAACCAGGGCATCACATCCCCTATTTGTATAACTGGACAGACAAGCCATACAAAACACAAGAGCGCGTTAGAACAATCATGAAAGCCATGTACGGGCCTGCCGAAGATGGACTGTGCGGAAATGATGATGCCGGACAGATGAGTGCCTGGTATGTTTTTAGTGCGCTTGGATTTTACCCTGTTACTCCCGGTTCTGATGAGTATGCGATTGGAAGTCCAAGTATTAAAAGCGCACGACTTCAATTGTTTAACGGCAAATTTTTAGATATCAAAGTTGAAAATCAAAGTCCTCAAAATATATATGTTCAAAGTGTTTCAGTCAATGGGAAAACAATTGACTCCAGAAGCATTAAACATAAAGACCTTATCAATGGTGGAGAGCTTCTTTTCCTGATGGGTAGACAAGCTAATTATTGATATTTTAGCTAAAATATACAAGCCATATATATGAATATAAACCAGTCTATTGAAAAACCAAAAAACAGAGGCTGGCTACGTAAAAAAATTGGACGTGAATATTTCATTCAGCGAAGATACATCTCATGGAAATTCAGCTCAAAGAGCTGGACTAAAGTAAATCATAATATTAATCTATCACATGAGATTAAGCATCATAAATCAATGATATTAAGACCTTTAAAAGACGTAGATATGTATCTGCAGGAAAACAAAATAACCAATCTTCGTTTGGCTATAGAAAAGCTGAATAGCACCCTAATCCAACCCGGAGAAACCTTTTCACTATGGAAGCAGGTAGGTCGACCGACAGCCCAAAAAGGATACCTCGAAGGACTTGTTCTCAATCAGGGTAAAATTGACAAAGGCATTGGAGGTGGATTATGTCAGCTCGGTAATTTACTGTTTTGGATATTTGCACACAGCCCTTTGGAAATCACCGAAAGGTATCGCCATGGATTTGATGTGTTCCCTGATGTGAACAGAAAAGTTCCTTTTGGAGCTGGTGCTACCCTTTCCTATAACTATATCGATCTACAGATACACAATTCTTCTCAAAACACCTATCAATTAAAGCTCTGGCTCGACGATACCCATCTACACGGCCAGCTTAATTCAAAAAACGAAGTCAAAGAAAAATACAGGATAGAGGAAAGAAATCATCTTTTTAAGCAGCAGCTGTGGGGAGGATATTCCAGACACAACCAGATTTATAAAATCGAAAAAAGTGAATCAGGCATGGAAAAAGAAATGCTACTTGTTGAAAATCATGCACTTATGATGTACACCCCTTATTTAGGAGAGTAGAAAATAAATCATTGAGGAAGGATGCGCTCTTGACGGAAAACAAATAAAACAGACCTATAACTCTTTAGTTTTATCCAAATAAATGGGTAAATCATTATAGAATATTAGTTATTTAGCATGAAATTAATTTATTTTTCATCTCTAATTTTTTATATTTGGTGTAGTATGTTCAGAACTTAAAGAGTTATTATTTGAAACACCTATACCTGCTACCATTTATTCTATTTTTCTCGACTACTGTTTTCACTCAGGATTCGTTAAGGATTGAGCAGTTTAACAAAACTGCTGATCGCATGAACACATTCATGTCAAAAGAAGGGTCCAGCCTTGAGCACATGACAGTTGTGCTTAGGCAGCTTAAAGAGCTTTCCGATGTAGATGAAGCAGCTTACACGCATATAGCTAAGAAGTATGAAGACTATGTTTTTAATGAACGTATTATTTATGTAGGGGAAATGACAAAACTCCATGAGCTGGAACGAGCATTGGTCTCTTTGGCTATTTTAGACCAGGAATACCCGGGAAACAAACAGGTACAGGAACTGGCACTAATCACTAAAGCAACTACATCAAAAAGACTTCTAAAAAACTTCAAAGAAAGCAGGACCTCATTTACAATTGAACCATCCATATCTGTATTTACTATTGGGAAAACAGCAAAAGAGTACAGTTTTTTTGATTCTCCTGGACTAGGAATGATGTACGGGCTTGGAGGCTATAAAATATATAAAGTCCACGAACAGGACCGAAAAGCATTTAAGAGAATCTACAGCTATTCTCAAATTGGATTAAAGCTGGATTACTATCATGGAAAGAATTCAAAATATTTAATACCTGTATCATTAAATTATTTATGTACACAGATCAGCTGGATTATGAATCGTTCCATTGGACTGGATTTAGGCTATACAGCAATGCTAAATACCATAAACACGACATTGCCAGCAGATAGAGGGTTTTATACGGCAAATCTTTCGGCAAATTTCCCAATAGACTTTATAAGCTTTAGTGTGAATGCCAGATTGCTTACGGATTTCGATGCTACATATCATATACAATATGGCTTCTCTTTAAAATACATTTTTAAAATGGGTAAGAAAGTTAGTCAAACAGAAATGGATACCATCAATAGTTCTATTGACAATATAAATATTGAGTAATATAAAAAAGGGCCCATAAAGGCCCTTTCTCATTTATATCAATACGAATTTATTTTTCCGCCTGTATATTCAACATGTTTTGTATTTCATTCAGCTGATTTTTCAGCATCTCTACATCCTTAGTATTTGACTGTAGTTTTTCATTTTGCTCAGATAAGCTGGACACCACATCGCTCATACCAGCTAGCTGCTTTTCAAGTAGCTGAATTTTTTTATAAAGCTCCTGAGTTGCACTCAAATTAAGCATACTTACAGCCTCGTAATCCACCGTTCTAAAATCATCCACTTCTCTACCATACACGAATACATCTCCAGTATGTGATAAGCTCGTTCTGAACTTACTTTCAGTAGCAGAAAGCACATCCACAATCTGTACCTTTTCATCAAAAATAAGCTGTACTCGATCACCTGCTTTAAGGTTGTTTTTGAGTTCAACAACACCATCGTTGACCTTAGTTAGCTTATAGATATCCGGAACTACTCCTTTAATTTTCTTCACTGCGCTGGGATATATTTTTTCCAGCTCCTGTGCAATGACTTTCTTTTGTGTTTCGTTGCCCTTGGATATTTTATCTACGAAGGTGTAATCTGTAACTCGTATGTCCATTAATGTGGCTAAATCATTTTTAGAATTTGTTAAACCAATCACTTCCTTAATTCTCTCATCACTGAAGGCATTAAATTCTTCTGCTGCTACCCTTCTCTGCGCCCAAATAGATACTTCTCCTCCACACCCTCCGCAAGTGCCAACTGAACCATTTGAGGAAAGATAGGCATAGCTAAATCCTACACCATACGAAGATTCGACATGCAGTCTACCATTCAATGGGTTTGTAGTACCTATGCCAATACGACCGTTTTTCATAAATAATCCACCTGCATCACCTCCACTTACAGTTTTTAATACAACACTACTGTATCCCAGAAGTAGCGGTCCATCAAAAGAACCACCTAAATACCCCAGCATATGATTTCCATCACCAGCACCTCTTAAGCGAAGCTGGTTGTCATTTAATGCCAATGTAGTGCCGTCATAATCCAATGCAGTTGAGCTTACAGACCAATCTGATCCAGTCCAATGAGGAATATTTCCGGGATCTGATCCATTAGGTAAAATTCCAGTTGCTCCGGTCGCTCCATCTAATCCGTCATTTCCTGCTATTCCCTGTGGACCTTGTGGACCAGTTGCGCCGGTCGCGCCATCTAAGCCGTCATTTCCTGCTATTCCCTGTGGGCCTTGGGCACCAGTTGCTCCGGTCGCCCCATCAGCTCCATCATTTCCTGCTATTCCCTGTGGGCCTTGAGCACCAGTTGCTCCGGTTGCGCCATCAGCTCCATCATTTCCTGCTATTCCCTGTGGGCCTTGGGCACCAGTTGCTCCGGTCGCTCCATCAGCTCCATCATTTCCTGCTATTCCCTGTGGACCTTGTGCGCCGGTTGCTCCGGTCGCTCCATCAGCTCCATCATTTCCTGCTATTCCCTGTGGGCCTTGGGCACCAGT
>Ga0206681_10001427_pt1 | contig 10956 bp, 13 predicted proteins | sample M150012015metaG_FD_161048 | JGI IMG/M metagenome (GOLD analysis project Ga0206681, IMG submission 161048) | Ammonia-oxidizing marine archaeal communities from Monterey Bay, California, United States - M1 500m 12015 | ecosystem: Environmental > Aquatic > Marine > Intertidal zone | place: USA...
TCACCCCTGGACGAAGAAGCTTCATTGAACTCTGCATAACAGAATACACAGAATTATATACTGCACGTTGTCTATCGCTAAATTTTCCGCTTACAGGGATACATCTAGTCATGTCGGCCGCGTAATTTCCATATTCTGCACCTACGTCTATTAGAATGACATCTCCTGCTTTACACTCCTTGTTATTCTCTATATAATGAAGCACACATGCATTTGGTCCACTACCAATAATCGGTGTGTAAGCAAATCCTCTAGAGCCTCTTCTCAGAAATTCATGCATAAACTCCGCCTCAATTTCGTACTCCATAACGCCTGGCTTTACAAATTGCAAAACCCTATCAAGCCCAGCTTTAGTTATATCACACGCACGTTGCATCTGAATTATCTCCGACTTCTGTTTTACCGATCGTAAATCATACAATAATGGTGCTGAACGAGCAGTTCGATGATTCGAATAAACTCCTCTTATTCTAGCATTCTCCCTCTTTTCCCTAGTTTCCACAGGCGAACTTGCTCGAGTATGGGGGTTATCGTTCAAGTATAGGACATCTACTTCTGCCATCAGTCTGTGAAGCGTCGAGTCAAATGCCGATAGCCATTGAACATTTTTCACCCCTGTCTGCTGTGTTACTTCGGTTTTGGTCAATTTTGCGCCATGCCATATCGCAAGCTCTTCGCTTGTCTCTATTGTGAAAAGAATTTCTCTATCCAACTCTGAATGAGCTTCTGGAAAAAGAAGTAAAATCGTTTCCTCTTGGTCAACTCCACTTAGGTAAAAAATATCTGAAGCTTGCTTAAATGGAAGCTCTCCATCTGCACTGATTGGATAAATATCATTTGAAAAAAATAAGGCTAAGCCTTTTGAATCAAACTGTTCAGCTAATACTTGTCTATTGCGTGTGTATAACGCAGAGGGTAATTTTTCGTAACGCATAGCCGCAAGTTACTACCTTCGAGCTATGAGTGATAGTATTTCTACATCTTCCGCTCCTAAACCGGTCGGATCCTATCCCCACGCAAGACGTATGGGAAATCTTTTGTTTTTAAGTGGCGTAGGTCCTCGTGTTGCTGGATCTGGCAATGGCGACAACCAAGTGCCTGGTCTTGAGCTTTCTACCAAAGGTGAAGTCTTAAAAATTGATTTTGAAGCTCAGGTCCACGCTGTTTTCGCGAACGTGAAAGCAATTCTAGAAGCAAGTGGAAGCTCTTGGGAAGAACTAATAGATATTCAAGTCTTTCTGGTAGATATGTCTAGGGATTTTTCTGTTTTTAATCAAATTTATTCAGAGTATTTCTCTGATCTTGGTGAAAAGCGTCCTTGCAGAACGACTGTTGAAGTAAATTGCCTGCCTACTCCAATCGCTATCGAGTTAAAATGTATAGCTTCAGTACAATAATCAAAATCTATGTCTGATAACAACGATTTTCCGCCTGAAATTTTAGATAAACTTAACGCCCTACAGAAAAAATATGCTGCAATGGGGCAAAATATTTCCTCCTATTTGGATGGACTGCTCTATGCTGATTTTCTAACTTATTGGGACTACATTAACCTTGACACTCTGCTAAATTTACAACAGCCTATTACTCCTTATCCGGACGAGAAGGTGTTTATAATTTATCATCAAATCACAGAACTTTATTTTAAACTTTGTATACATGAATTTGATAGAATAGCTCATCGTGTAAATGAAGGAACTCTTAACCCAGTCTATCTAATTGAGAGAATTCGAAGAATAAATAGATACTTCGAAGCACTCACAAGTAGTTTTGATATTATGATTGACGGAATGGACCAGGGTGAGTTTATGAAGTTTCGTATGTCTCTACTCCCAGCTAGCGGATTCCAAAGTGCTCAATATCGAAAAGTTGAACTCTGTTGTACATCTATTGACCGAATAGCTCATCAAAATCACAGAGATAAATTTTCAAATCATTCAATTGAAGATGTTCCACAAATTTTTAATAATCTATATTGGCGGGAAGGAGCATCTGAACTCAAGACAGGGACAAAAACCCTTACTCTTAAGCAGTTTGAAAAGAAATACGATGAGGAATTACTTGAACTAGCACAGGGCTTCTACACGGCAAACATTAGGTCGGCCGCTGCTTCTTTAGACTTTTCTGGTGATGATAAAATAAAAGAGGAGCTGAAACAATCAATGCGCTGGCTAGATGTCAACGTAAACATCAATTGGACACTCGTCCATTATAAATCTGCTGTTCGCTATCTTCAGCGTGATCCCAAAGATATTGCCGCTACAGGAGGAACTAACTGGCAGAAATACCTTCCTCCTCGTTTTCAGAAGCGTATTTTCTTTCCTGAATTATGGGATGAAAAAGAGCTGGAAGATTGGGGTAAAAGCTGGGTCATTAAGGAAGTCTTCGGAAATAACAGCTAAATTTTTATGAGTCGATATATTGTTGCTCTTGTATGTTTATTCACTCTTGCAGGATGTGCTAATAACGAAAGTAATGATGGGGATGAACGTGGACTCTCTCAAGTTCCAAGCCCTGTAATAAGATTTGGGCTTGCATGGGATAGTCTCGTTGTGGATTCTGGAATAGTTAAGGATGGGCAATCTCTTTCTCACATTCTCGATCCATACAGATTTGGACCGGGTAATGTTGCAACTCTAGCTGCAAACTCAAGGAAAATATATGATGTTCGAAACATGAGGATATCCAGGCGTTGGTGGGTCGCTTCTACTAACGATTCCTTGAATAAGCCGGCATGGTTAGTCTATGAGAGGAACTCTATCGATTATGTGGTTTTTTCTCTAGGAGACACATTAGGAGCTCGGCTTGGATCGTATCCCGTTGATACAGTGTATAGGCGTATTCAAGGCGAAATTTCTCGATCACTATATCTCGATTTAGAAGAATTAGGTGCTCCCTCTATACTTGCTGTTGCAATGGCCGGAGTTTATGCTTGGACTATCGATTTTACTCATGTTCAAGAAGGGGATGTTTTTGACGTTTTTTACTCCCGAAAAATTGTCAATGGAAAGCCTGTTGGCACTCCTGTTATCCATTCGTCTAGCTTCACCCATCATGGAACCCCCTTGTTAGCTTATCGATTTGATCAGGGTGATGGGGTAGATTATTTTGACCCTCAAGGAGCTTCGCTAAGGAGAGCCTTTCTAAAATCCCCTGTGGAGTTCTCTCGAATCTCTAGCTCCTTCAATAAAAAACGTTTTCATCCAGTATTAAAGAGGATAAAACCACATCTAGGCACTGATTATGCAGCCGCTAAAGGAACCCCTATTCTCGCTGTTGGAGATGGTGTCGTTATTAAATCTGCCTACACTGCGAATAACGGAAATTATGTGAAGATCCGTCACAACAACACCTACGAGACTCAATACTTACACATGAGTAAGCGTAAGTGCTCTGTAGGAGACAGGGTCAGTCAAGGCCAAACCATAGGTCTTGTCGGAAGTACGGGACTTGCTACTGGCCCACATGTTTGCTTTCGGTTTTGGAAAAACGGAAAGCAAGTAAATCATAGGCAAGAAAAATTCCCTCCCTCGGCACCTGTTAAAGATGAGAATATGGCCGCGTTTGCAAAAGAAGTTAACCGATTAGAAAAAGAGGCAGATAATCTGTGATTAAAATCTATTGCCAGTGACCTACTTCTATCCCGTGATCCTCTATTAATCGTATGATTTCAGAAGCGTATATCTTTTGAAGATACTCTCTCTCTTCGGGAGTTATTTTCGGAAGGTTTTCCGAATTGTAATACCAGGTCACTAATTTCCTTTTCAAACCTGACGGGAGGAGATTGCCAAGTCGATGTTTGAGTCCATAGGAAGTTAAAAATCGATTAAGCTTTTCGAAACGAGGGAGCCCTGCAGTATTTGCATCTTGCTTTTTTCCTGACGAAATAGAGCGTTTCGGGAGGTTAAGCCATTCCAAAACTTCATCCCATTTTTCTTGAGACCGGAGATCTTCGGTTAGCATAATTTTTATTGAGGCTTCCGGAAATTCCGCTTTCCACCTAGCTATCTGATAAGAATAAAACCCAAGCTCAACAAAGAGTTCGCTCGAACCCCAGCCTGGATTGGAATGGGCTAGATCCTTTTCAACTGCCTCAATTAGAGGAAGGCTCGTAAACCCATACTTGCGAGCCATCATATAATGTGAGAACAACCTGTCTATAGGGTTGCGTAACATTATTAGTATTCGAGCTGAAGGGTGATCTTTCTTAAGTTCTTTTGGCGCCGCTTTTGACCAAAGGTATGATGTGCTGCATTCTCCTTTAATCAAAACCTCTGATGGCGCATCTTTAAAAAGGAAAGCGTATTGTTGTGGGTCTCGAACAAACCCAATTTGAAGAGTGGGGAGCGGCGAAGTAGAGAAGTATTCTGTCAGATCAAGGCGTGTGTTTGCGCGGAATTCTGCCGAAAACTTAGAAACATCTATGTCCGTTGAATAGTAATTGGGTTCCTTGAGTGGGCTTAGATATACGTCAGAACGAGAATTTAATCGTTCAAAAACTGTTGTGGTACCGCCCTTTGCCGCGCCTACTACAAAAAAGTTTAGATCGTTATCTTCTAATTCCTTCATCTAAAATGGATGTGGAATCGAAATAAATCCGTACTCCTTTTTTATTTGTATGACTGCCATGACGTTCCATACAGCCGTGCTAATAGCTGTCGCAAACGCTGCTCCCATAAGTCCATAAATCGGAATGAAATAAACGTTTAGACCTAGGTTAATAATAGAAGCAATAATAATGATGTTTCTAGCTTTCTTTTCCTTTCCCGTCATATTAAGAAGATACATTACTGGCCCACACAGGGCGTTAATTATTTGGCCTATAGCTAAAACAATCAGGGGTGCAGCTCCCGCTGAAAAGTCCTCTCCGAAAAAATCTAAAACGAAAGAAGGGAAAATCAATATGGCAATAAAAATAGGCGTGCTTATTGCTATATTCATATAGCCTATGTTTCGGATTATTTTCTTCATACCCGCCAAGTCATTTTTTGCATAAAACGCACTGAACATTGGTGCGGCTATGCTATTTATCGCAAACTGAGCAAACGTTATTAGGGAGGCAACTTTAAATGCAAGGCGGTAAATCCCCACCTCTTTTTCATCGAGGTAGTAGCCGATCATAATTGTGTCTGTCCAATTCATTATCATAAACATAGAGGTGCTCAAAAGCATCGGAAATGCCACTCGGAGCAAAGGTTTAACCTCTAATGGTTCAATTAATTTATCATTGGAAGCCGCGGGGGGTATTATTTGGCTTAAAATTCTTGGAGTACGAATGCCTGCAGTGAGAGACAGTAAGATGGCGCCTATTCCAAAAGCAATCAGGGGTAATAAATTATCCTCAATATCAATTTCAAAATATTGGAAACTAAAAAAGGCAATTATTGCAAGTAATATTACCGTTCCCCTTTGAAAAATGCTGTATTCAACCATACGGCGCATTCCTCTAAATGCTTCAGAATTTAAACCAAACCACGTTGAAAATGGAACCAAAAAAGCAGTTATTCTAAACGCAACTCCCAGTAATTCAGATCCTAGTTGAAGAGCAATAGCGTCTGAAAAAACATATAATAACGCGGCAAGCACCATAGAAAATGGTAGTGCGAGGATAAGAGCATAACCATAAACTTTTCTAAGGTGTTCAGGGGCTTTCTTTTCTACAAATTCCGGAATAAACCTCACTAACGCACCGTCTAAACCAAGTCTACCAAAAACGCTCGCAATTGTGAGGGCTGTTAAACTCAATTCAAATATTCCAAATGCCCTTGCTCCATAGTTTGATGTTATCAAATACGCAAAAACATATCCCGCTCCAGCCCCAGCGACTTTAAAAGCCATGACAAGCCCACTACCCGAGAGTAATTTCTTGAAATCAGGATTCAAATTTGACAGAAACGATAACATAGGAATAAAATATCTCTGCTAAGAACGTTTAGAAAACACCAGTCCGTACATCTTCATTTGTTTTACCATTGAGGCAAGACCGTTCGAACGCGTCGGACTCAAATGTTCATGCAGTCCTATGTCATCTAAAAAATGCAGGTCAACGCTTGCAACATCCTCGGGTTTAGTGCCGCTCAACACTCTTACCATTAAAGCAACCAAGCCCTTTGTGATAATCGCATCACTATCCGCTGAGAAAATCAAATCTCCTTCTTCATTTATTCTAGCTGTTAGCCAAACCCTACTCTGACACCCTTTGATTAAATTCTCTTCTATTTTCTCACTCTCCTCCATTGGGTATAGCTCTTTTCCCGTCTCAATGATGTACTCATACTTCTCCATCCAATCGCTAAACATTGAAAATTCCTCAACGACTTCGTTTTGGCGTTCTTCTAACAATTTCATGTTTCCCATAGCGCAAAGGTATGCGAGCTTAGCGCTTATTATCAGTAGTCGAGGTGCAATCTAAACTATCATTGCATATACCTTGGTGCTAACCACCATAGATTAATACACAAAAGCCTTAAAGTCTAGTTAGGGTCTGAAAAATCTGGGTTCTCTAAGAAGGTGTTGTCAGACATTGTATGCAAAAACGAAACTAAATCATTTTTTTGCTCTAGTGTAAGGTCTAACCCTCCCTCAAAATGTTCCATCTCAGAATCTAAATTCGGAGACTCTGCCTTTACACCACTATTGTAATGCTCAACAACTTCCTCCAGAGTGGCAAATCTACCATCATGCATATATGGAGCCGTTTGAGCAATATTTCTCAACGTTGTTACTTTGAACTTTCCATTATCAGCAGCATCTCCTGTTATGTCACCTAGACCAAGATCTGTTAAGGCGATATCGAGACCATTGTTTCTAAACATGTCGTCAGACAAAAGTGGACCCGAATGGCAGTGTACACATTCTCCAGCACCCATAAATACGTCAAAGCCATTTAACTCAGCTTGAGTAAATACATCCTCATTCTCATAAAAATACTGGTCATATTTCGAATTAAATGATAGCAGTGTTCTCTCAAATTGAGCTATTGCCTTGCTCACAAGAACTGAGTCAATGATAGCTGTTCCGAAAGCGGCTTCAAATAGATGAGGGTAATCACAATCATCTTGGAGCTTCTTAACAACATTAGCCCATGTCTCATTTAGTTCAATGGGATTTATAACGGGGCCAAATGCCTGGTCTTCGAGTGATACTGCTCGTCCATCCCAAAAGAAGAACTCTGACCATCCTAGATTTATCACAGCCATCGCTTGTCTGCCTCCGAGATCTCCGGTAATGCCCTCGCTAAACCTATTCTTATCGCTGAAACCATCTTCTTGGACATGGCAAGTCGCGCATGACATAGTGTTGTCACCTGACAGCATGTTTTCGTAGAAAAGTTTTCGTCCAAGAGCTACGCCTTCAACAGTTGTAGGGTTGTCAGCTGGGATAGGCATCTCTCCTATTATTGATGTCGCTACATGAGCAGGAACATCAAGCAAAAGTGGAGTTGCTGTTTCTGCCTCTGGATGCTTACAGCAAGATGTTACAAAAAAGGCTGTGGCTATTACAAAAAGGATGTTTACATTCTTCATAATTACTGTTTTATAAAAATTGTATTCGCCCCATCTTTCTTTATGAAGTAGGTTCCACGAGACAATTCACTTATGTTCGCTGAAGTAGTGAAATCACTCATTACGATTTTTCCATTAATGTCTGTAATTACGGCTGTCCCTTTAGTATTTCCTTCAATTGTAATAATATCTTGGGCTGGGTTAGGGAAGACCTTCAGGTTAGAGGCCGAAGCTTCTTCTACTCCACTTATTTCCCCATCTACAATAATAGTTCCCCAGTTGTTTTGATTTCCCGGATTTGTATTACAATGAAAAACATAGTGTCCAGGCACAGACATTTGGAATGTTGTAGTAGGGTTTGATGATGTAACAGTTTGGGTTGCAAACGGCTCTGGAGTTGAGGCCGATCCGTCTTGCCAACCTTCAGTCATTGGATGAGCTCCTCCTCCTCCGTAAATAAATGTAATATCCTCTCCCACTTGAACAGTTATCGAAATTGGATTGGTTCCTTGGTGAGAGATGTTCATCGATTGCTGAGCAAAAGAAATAGATGCTATTGATGTAAGGGCGATTAGGAGTAAAATATTTTTCATGTTTTATTTATTTAATCATTCAGAAATAACTGGTAAACCGGCATATTGCCATTCGGTTATTCCACCTATTAAATTATAAACTTTGGTGTGCCCCTGTTCTAGAAATATTTCTGCCGCCGAGGCGCTTCTGCCACCGCTTCTACAATAAACATAGACCACTTTTTCTTTCGGAAGTTCCATTGCCATCTTTTCGAATGCGTCACTATAATAATCCATCTGTATAGCATTTTCAAGGTGTGCCTCTTCGAACTCCTCTAGTGTTCGAACATCTATAAGGATTCCGTCATTTTTTATCATCTCAACAAATTCAGAAGTTGAAAGATCTATCATTGAGGGATGAGTATTTGGGGTTTGGCCAAAGCAAGCGCCCAAAATCACAACGAATGAAGAAACAAAAGTGATTTGAAGAAATTTCATGATGTTTACCATCCTGTTAATTTAAAAATCCAGCTCCCAACAACATCTCTCAATAAAAACCCGAAGATCATTCCATACAATGTGCTTCTCCACCATACCGAAGTGATGGCGCAAGAGCCCGAAGAGCAACCAATATTAAACCAATAAAGATAGCCTAAAGCCCCGCCTAAAACTATACTAACTATTATATAAACCACTGCTTTCAACGCAATCGTGAGCTCAATGAAGTCCAGCCGCCACCATTTACGGCGTCAACTCCTTGTGCCTTCAAAATTCCTGTTGCTTGACTACTACGCATTCCTGACTTGCAACATAGAATTACTGATTTATCCCAATTTTTTATTTCCATTGCTTTCTTAGAAATGGTGTTTAATGGTACATTTTTACTCCCTTTTATATGGCCTCCCATATATTCAGCTGGCATCCTAACATCGAGTATTACTGCTCCGTTAGAGATCAACTCTTTATAATCTGTTCCCTTGAAGAACTTAGCTATTTTCTTAAACATTATACAACTTTTAAAGTGTTTTTGATTGCCCCTCTAAAAGCGTTATGATCCATTAGACCAGCTTGCATTTGAGGTTTATCTCCCTGAGGGATAAATAGAATTGAAGGAATGCTTCTTATCCCAAAAGCAGCTGCTAATTCCCTCTCATTTTCCGTGTTTATTTTATAAATATCAACCTTACCCTCGTACTCTTCTGATATATCCTCTAGAATAGGACCAAGTGTTTTGCAGGGGCCGCACCAGTCTGCATAAAAGTCTATGATACAAGGTTTATTGCCCTTAAAATTCCAGTTGTTTTCGTCTTTTGAAAAGTCGTGAACACTATCCTGGAAGCTCTCTAAATTAAGATTCTTAACCATTTGATTAGACTTTTTGAGCGCTAACCATCATCCACCCTCCACCATTTACGACATCTAACCCCTGCTCCTTTAAGTATGCTGCTGCTTGTCCGCTTCTGCTTCCAGAGGCACAACAAAGAACCATGGGCTGCATCGTCAACAATTCATCTATCCTTGATGTTATTTGATCTAGCGGGATATTAATAGACCCCTTAACGTGGCCTCCAAAAAATTCACTTTGTGTGCGCACATCTATAATCGTGGTTTCTTCGTGGTTAATCCGATCTTGAATGCTCATCTTTATTTGTTTTTTATTTTACGGTACAAAGATGATGTACACTTTTCGTGCCCACAGTTACAAATGTTACACAAGCATAAGACCTATAATTCGAGAACTTCTATCTTATTTCTATGAAGCTTGATTTTTTCTTCCAATTCAAGTTTCTTTAACACCCTTGAAATAACTACTCTGGAGGTGTTCATTTCCATTGCAATTTCATTGTGAGTAACCTCCAAGAGGAGGTTAGAATTTACTAAAGCTTTATCGTGTAAATAATTAAATAAACGCTCATCTAGCTTCATAAAAGCAAGAGAGTCAACTACTTCTAAGAGTTCTGAGAACCTGTTATTATAGCTGTCAAAAACGAATCGTCTCCAACTTTTATATTTTAGAAACTCTTCCATATTTTCCGCTGGTATGAGAATTAATTCTGAATCAAACTCTGCGACAGCCTTAATCTCACTTTGAGAATTTGCCACACAGCAGTTTAATGTCATTGCGCATGTGTCTCCACGCTCAAGAAAATATAAGATCTGCTCCCGATAGTCATCGTCTAGGCGAAACACTTTTATGGCTCCATTTACAAGAAGGGGCATGTTCCTTACTTTACTGCCTAATTCCATTAATGTCTCTCCAGAATTAACATTAAAGTGTTTTCCAACTTTGCTGATTTCTAACAGTAATTCCTCTTCGAAAAGATGGCCGAAATTTGATTGTAACGTTTCTATCATGACAATAAATTAATACTATTTCAACATCTTTATTGCCCTTTCTAAACCCGCCACCAACGAATCGATATCTTCAAAAGTGCTGTACGCCGCAAAGCTTGCGCGCACTGTTCCAGGGATATTAAACCAATTCATTAGTGGCTCTGTGCAATGATGCCCGGTCCTTACTGCTACTCCAAGTTGGTCTAGCAAAGTGCCTAGATCTGAAGGATGAACTCCTTCTACAAGGAAACTAACGACCGCCGCCTTATGCTCTGCTGTGCCGTAAATTCTGAGTCCCTCAATTTTTAAAAGCTCTTGGTGAGCGTACTTAGTTAGGGACTGCTCATGTGAAGCGATATTTTCAACTCCAACAGACTCCATCCATTTAATTGCCGATGCAAGAGCAATCGCGCCAGAAATATGAGGTGTCCCTGCTTCAAATTTGTAGGGAGCAACGTTAAAGGTCGTGGCTTCGTCAAAGCTAACCGAAGAAATCATCTCTCCACCCCCTCGCCAAGGTGGCATAGATTCCAAAAGTGCAGATTTTCCATATAGAAAACCTATGCCCGTTGGACCATACATTTTATGGCCTGAAGCAACATAGA
>Ga0206681_10001428_pt1 | contig 10940 bp, 5 predicted proteins | sample M150012015metaG_FD_161048 | JGI IMG/M metagenome (GOLD analysis project Ga0206681, IMG submission 161048) | Ammonia-oxidizing marine archaeal communities from Monterey Bay, California, United States - M1 500m 12015 | ecosystem: Environmental > Aquatic > Marine > Intertidal zone | place: USA...
ATTCTCTTTGAGTAATTTCCACATCTGCTCTAATTCAGTTTCCATTTTTTGTAATTCTTCTATAGTAGGTACTTCGATTTCTTTAACCGCATCGGCACCTAAATACCAAATTTCAAGCGAGTCTACAGTTTCATTTTTCCCATGAGTTACCCACCATAACATGGCATAGATACGAAGTTGGTCTACATAATTTCCAGAGCGGTCTCCTTTGCCAACGCTCGCTTTTAAGTCAACGATTTTTATTTTACCATCCCAGCGATAGATTAAATCATATTCTCCTTGAAACCAGTGTTGTGGATGGATGGCGTTCATTGTGAATTTTTCAGCACCAGGGTCTACAAACCATGGCCGACAAACCTCCCATGCTTCAATATGAGTAAAGGAGTCCTTACTAGCAAGAGGATGGCTGCTTATTAGTTTGAAATCCCTACCATCAGGTGCAGGCCAATGGTCTCTCTTTCCTTCTCGCCAACTTTCAAGATTAGGCCCTCCATTGGCTTCAACACATCGCTGTAATTCCACAAGGTGCATGTCTAATGCAGAATAGCACATTTCAAGACAATACTGCGTATTTACAGTAGACCAATCTCCTGCTTTCCTTTCGTCTTTCTGCCATTCTTGCTTCATTGCCTCCAATGATAATGGGAGGTGAATATCTAATCGACTTCTCCCCCATTGCTTCAATTCTTCAATTGTTGAGGGCTGCATATTTGACGGTAATGCCAGCAATTTTGTTGCCGGCCAGTCTCCACCTTCTCTACTTGGAAGGCCGTTTTCATCCAATGGTGTTGATTCTAATATTTTTGAATCTGCAGTTGAAACCATTAATCCAGGTGACTCTCGCAGCATTTTGCAAACAGCATCTTCAACAGCCCGACCAACGAATAATACAGGTATCTGCGGCATTCTAAAGCGGCGGATTTTTTCATAAAACCATAGACGTGAACAATTGTTATACAAATTTACTTGACTCGCTGATAAGCGATTATATGGGCCAATTGAATCCTCTTCACTCGCAATTTGCACCGGCATACAATGAGGGTTACATTCAACCCTCTAAAACCCTCTCTCTTCTCTTGAAAGAAAGTCTAGTTGAACGAATATCTATTCGCAACTGTGGTAATCCATTTCTCCAACCAATTTCAGCACCCGTCATCTTTAATGAATCTCCTGGTTTTGTCTCTTCCATAGCACCAGAAATGCTAGAACCGAAAGCTGCGACTTCAACGACATGTTCTCCATCCCACAGGTGCATTGAGAGCATGGCCCATGGTTTTCCATCCAATCTTTTTCCAACTCGTTTTGCAATGCATAGAACGATACCCTCTACATTTGCTCTAGTCCTCAACAAACCAATGCGTGTCAATCTCTGAGCGAGATCTTCATACTCTTGTTCTGCATCTTGTTTGCTAATTATTCTAGTGTTTTTGTCAACATACAATCTTGCCTGACCTCTCCATACACCAGGAAGTGCATCGAGAATAACAATTTCTCCTTGTGGACAATCATGCAGTTGTGGAAACGACCCCGGTTGGCTTTCTTCAATGGTTATCTGAGTCTTTCCCGCCATCAACATCGCACCTAATACTGGCTCAGCAAAATGGTTCGGCAATGGACCCCATGCACCAGTAAACTTCCCAGCAACACTAACTCTCTCTGGAATTTGCTGTAATTTTTCACTAGGCTTGGTCATTATTATTTCCTGTCCATCGTAAATTGATTTTAGCAACTCATCGTTTACCAAGTACTCTCCATCCAGTGCTAAACTACACCAATGGCAACCTGCGGATTCTCCATCACATGCTTCTTCAAGTGGAACTGGCAGTTTTGCAGGTCCTGAACCCATCGCTTGCATCTGTTCATGCACTCCCTTGAATACACCTGTCATCACCTCTAAATTTTCAGCATTGGGTGCATCGAATAATACTCGTTGTGGGCCATCGAGATACCAGCCTTCCATACCGTCCACCCTTTGCTTATCATGCGTCTCATACCAAAGCCAACTGTAGAATCCCAATTGGTGCTGAAGAGATACTGCAAATCTTGATGTCGGGTCGCCTGATTTGACATCTATCAAGCGAATCCTTCCATCCCAACGCAGGACTAGGTCCAATTCTCCCGCAGCCCAACCATCTTGGTGAAACATCCTCTGTGGTTGGTGTACTCTTGGGTCTTTTACCCAAGGGCGAGCAATCTCCCAAGCCTCCGACCAAGATACAGGGCTTCCTTTGCTTTTCCAATCTGCATCAACGCCCGTAGACCATTTTCTAAGTTCAAGGCTTGGAACCTTATCTGGCAAAGGGAAAACAGGTTCATCTCCCCAAGATGGGGCTGCTACTTTGAATGGTTGCTGTCCACTGCGGAATAACTCAAGATAAGGTCCTCCATTGGCTAAATGACATGCTTCTACTTCTTCAAAAAATAATTCCAGTCCACCGTTAATTCTTCTTCGTACTCTATCAACATCGACATCGTCCCAATTCTCATCTACCCGCCAAATTCCTTCATTCCACAATTTACCACCTTCGGATAATACTGTGCCTACAGAATCTTCAATGAATCCATCCGCCCATTGCTTTAACTCCTTTAAGGAATCAATGCCCACGGGTCTTTGCATCAAAATAGAACAGAGTGCATCTTCTAAGACAATACCGAGGACTTGCGGTGGATTTAACGGACCTCTTATTCCAACTTTATTTCCTAAGAACCATTGCCTATCGCAACGCAAAAACGAAGTCAATGCGCTCGCTGAAAGACGGGAACGAGAACGCCCTAGCGGTCCGCCAAGAGGTGGTTTACTTACCGGCATTATTCATCACCAATCTCCACAGGACTTAGAGAATACGCCATTTTTTGCACATCAGGACTGGTATGAATAGAAATCACCGGCCTGACGTTGTTCCCTATCTTTCCTTGATTCAGACTTGTTGATTCGTGGCCGTTTGGAATCATGGTCACGGCGGAAGGTGATATTGACTCCCGAAAGGAAACGATTCATCCCTTCTTTCAATGGGAAAGGGCCTTCGGCTTTTCCGACTTTGCCACCTTCGCCCTCAAACACTAGAAGAGAATCTGCTAAGATGTCGATAAAGTATACATCGTGGTCAATCACGAATGCGGACTTCTCATTTGCTTCCATTGTCCTTCTAATCGCCTTTGCTGCTTCCATTCTAGCATTAGCATCAAGATGAGCGCTTGGCTCGTCAAGCAAGTATAAATCAGCCTCTCGGCCAAGACAGATAGCAATTGAAACCGCCTGCCTTTCTCCACCGGACAACTTCTTGACACGTTTTGGTAATAATTCATCAATTCCTAATACCTTGATCACATTGCTGTGGTATTCCCCACTTCTCCAGCGTGGGCCTATCTCACTATCCAACCAAACTTGAACTGTACAATCCATATCGACATCAATGTGCTGAGGTTTGTAGGAGATACTACAGCCACTGCTGACCCACCCTCCATCATATTCATGCTCTCCTGCAAGAATTTTTATCATTGTAGATTTACCAGTTCCATTGGGACCGACTACTCCAACAACTTCGCTTTTATGGACTGCTCCTTCTCCGGTTTCTAATTTGAAATCACCTAATTTCTTTTCCAAGTCACCCCAACTGATTACTTGGTTGCCAAGTTCTGCTCCATGGGCACGGTGATTTAGGAACTTTATCGGTTTGTCACGGATACGAACATTTTGTTCTGGCAAAAATCCATCCAGATAGGTATTTATCGCTTGCCTGGTAGAACGAGCTGGCGTAAATATTCCAAATGCTCCTTTCTTCCCATATACGATGTGAATCAAATCCGCTAAGACATCGAGCACTGCTAAATCGTGCTCTATTACTAGAACTCGTTTAGTCTCTGCTAACTTCTGAATAATTTTTACAATTCTCATTCGTTCGTGGATATCTAAGTAGGATGATGGTTCGTCAAAGAAATAAACATCAACATCACGCAAAAGCGTTGCACATATGGCCATTCTTTGCAATTCACCACCAGACAATTGTTGTACAGTTCGGTCAAGGAGATGAGAAATACCCAATTCAGTTGTCATTTCATCAAACATTTTTCTCTCGTCAACTTTACTCAGCAAGTCACGAACTGTTCCTTGAATCCTCTTTGGCAATCGGTCAATGTTTTGAGGCTTTAATGCAACTTTTATATTTCCTTCCCGAACTGAAATGAAGAAATTGCGTAATTCGCCTCTCGGCAAAGTCTCAATAATTCCATCCCAATTACATTCTTTGTCCATCCACTCTCCTAAGTTGGGGATTAGGCGGCCTGAAAGTGCGTTAATAGCAGTTGATTTGCCCATGCCGTTTGGTCCAAGGATTCCTACCACGCTTTCTTTGCTCGGTGTAGGTAATCGGAACAAACGGAATCCATTCAGTGAATAGCGATGTATCATGTCCTGTTCTAATTCGCTAGGTAAATTCTCAATGATTATGGCATCGTGTGGACATTTATTGATGCATATTCCACATCCAATGCACAAACTCTCAGAAATAATTGGTTTGCCTGAACGGTCATCTAAGATGATACATTCTTGGCCGTTTCTAACCGGAGGACAAAATGCATGACACTCGTCATTACATTTCTTTGGCTGACAACTATCTTCTCTCAAAACTGCAACTCGCATATTCTCACCTCCCTTTATTCATTCGTATTGGTCGTCGGTATTTGGTATCCGCGCCACGACAACAAGATGTGATGCTTGATGAGGGAGCGAATCCCTGCATCAGTAGTCAAATTAGGCCCTTAAGGTGCTCATGACCCGCAATAAGGCGAATTGTACAAGGTGTTGGCATTTTCATGCTAGCCTTGCGCAATGAATCACGTGCTAATAGGTAATGTTCAGGATCTGTTTGAATTGACATAATTCTCTGGCCACGCTTAACACGGGCTGCTGTTCCGACATTCTTTCCGAATGCGCAACGCATTCCTTGAGATACACGGTCAGCACCTGCACCTGTTGCTTGCTTATTCTCTCGCAATACATGATGAGGGAAGGTGTGTACGCGCAAAGCATATCCATCCATTCCTGTAATTTTACGAATTGTTGAATTAGCAATAACACGGCCTGCTTCGAGTGCCTTGTGCTGAATTTGCACATTGTTATCAGAGCGTAGTTCAATGATTACTTTGAAATCACCAAGTTCAGCAGCTCTACGATTGCCGATGTAGAATTTCAATATACGATTGTTAGGAACTCCACCAATATACTTGCGACGAGTATAAGCCGGTCCTTTCAATTGACGATACATGGATGCTGGTTTTCGTGCCATATGTATACCTCCGAGCAACCTTGCGACCAATGGTTCCCTTATCATCCCTTTGATTGACATCCTTCTCATCAAATAATGAAATATCGCAAAATAGCACCCATTCAAACACTTCCATGAAAGCCTTCTTTTGCCCCCACCCCTGCCAAGCAACTATGGCAGGTCGCTGGCGTAAGTTGCTAGAGGAGGAAAGTGAGCACCAATGGCTCGCAATTAGCCTTTTTTTCATATTCGCCATCATAGGCGGATTCGCTATTGAAGGAACTAGCACTTTGGCTGGTGTTGATTTGGGCGCTGGCGAGGCTGCGCACGATGGCAGTCGGGTTCTCGATATTGTTTATTTTGGCAGCGATGGCAGTGTTGCCAGCCAACTAACACACATGTATGTCCCAGGGCAAGGGCATTTTCTTTACAGCCAGGATTCTGCTGAAACAGCCAATATGGTTTATCAGCCATCTGAATATGACAAAGGTGATGAAATCCGCTTCATGAATGAAATGAATGATAATAGAGCAATGTTATCAATTGCTAGCAATCAACTGGTTCAAATAACTCTCAATGAGCAAATAGCATACATCAATGTCAATACTACTGATGACTTTTGGATAGATGATTATCAAGAAAACGGAGGGCCTGATTCTGCTATGATAGTCACTCAAGAAAATGATGGCACTTCAACGATTAGAGCATTATCATATTTTGTCGCTTCACCACCAATGGTTAATTCCAATTCAGTCAATTGGGATAACATAGTCCATCTATCACAAGACAAGTGGGTGGCAACAGGTACTATCGCCAATGCCCAAAGTTCTGGTGACAGTCCGGCAAGTCCGAGTGTACGCACTGCGATTGGAATCGTTGAATGGCAAGGAAACCTCTCGGTGGCACCTGTTTTGATCTCATTTACAACGGGTGAAGAAGGACAAATACACAACTCATTCTCAACTGGTAACTCACAAGTAATAATCGCTGCAAATACTGGAGCATATCAAATTGAAGATGATGGTTCAATCACCCATCTTGACCTTCCATCTCAATCTGCAGTTACAGATTCAAAAGGATATACTTGGTTTATTGGGCAAAAAGGAACGACATCGATTGCTAGTTTCAATGATGGAATTGTTGATGTCCAGGAATTAGCTAAACCAATTCCACTGGAAATAGAAGTCTCCGAATATGAAGATGGTGTGATTTTCATGCATGGAATGGATGATAATGGCGCATTTGAATTAATGACGATTGACCTTACAGCACAGGACTCTATAGAGGCTGGAAGAGGGTTTTTGAACTTTGCATTTTTAACTTTTTGTAGCATTATATTAGTTGTGATGGGTTGGACAGCATTGGATAGATATCGTAACTATTGAAATTTGAAAACATTTCTGTTTGTTTTCTGGAGTTATTCCTCCTACGGAGGAAGGAATAGCGATAATCTTCATGTGCTCTCGTCATTGACCACTACATCCGGCGTGAGCGTTGACGGGGTTTTGGCATGTCAAAAAGAGGAATGATGGACCAGTTTGATGAAATTAAATCATCACACCCAGATACCATCTTATTCTTCAGAATGGGCGATTTTTATGAATTATTCCACGATGATGCTGAAATCGCTTCAGAAGTTCTTGGCCTTGCTCTAACTTCGAGAGATAAAAAAGCCGACGACCCAATTCGCATGGCAGGTTTTCCATGGCACGCCTTGGAAGATAATATCCGTGGCATGCTAAAAGCAGGACACAAAGTCTGTGTTGCTGAACAAGAAGAGGAATTGAGAGAAGGTGCCAAGATTCTTGAAAGAACGGTTAGCAGAATCTATACCCCTGGTAGTTTGTATGAAGAATCATTGCTGGGAACTGATGACAGATCGCTTCTGATAGCCATCTGCCTAGGAAGCGATAGCCTTGGCATGGGCGTTGTCGATGCTTCAACAGGACAGGCTTGGGCCAGTACATGCCATGGTGCTGATAGATTCGCAAAAGCGTTGGATGAAGTTCTTCGTTGGAATCCAAGCGAGATAGTAATCTCACCAAGTGATGCTGAAGACAATACCCTTTGTGCCATGTTTTCACACTTGGATGGTGTTGCGATAAGCCAGCACAGAGCCAGTGAGGCAAAAAGAAGACAATGCTTGACAAGGGTTCTGAACGTTGCTGACCTTGGCCATTTAGATTTAGATGATGCACCTTTGGCAATTGCCGCTGCTGGATTGGCTGCAGATTATCTCTCAACTATGCACATCACAGATGAGGTGCCGCTTCGAGATGTTGAAATTATTGAGGAGGAAGGTCATTTAGTACTTGACCAAACGACTCTAAGGAATTTGGAATTGACTTCAACCTTGACTGGTGAATATGAAGGCAGTTTGCTTTCAAACCTCAACAAATGCCGTACTGCAATGGGTCGGCGCTTGTTGAAAACATGGATATTGCGCCCTCTGGCTGATATTGATGCAATATCTGCAAGACATGATGCAGTCGCTGCTTTAACTCGCTCATCAAGAAGATTAGATTCGTTGAGAGAAGCGTTGAAGGGTTTGCGAGATATGGAAAGGCTTGCCACTCAATTAGCATATAATCGCTCAAATGGAAGAGATCTATTGGCTACTGCTATCGCATTGGAAAGAATGCCAGCTGTCATCAATCTATGTAAGGAAACGGATAATGAATTGCTTTCGCACCTATCGCATGAATTGGATATTTTGAGCGATGTTGGAGAAAATATACGCCATACATTAGTCGACCATCCCCCTCTTGGATTGAAGGATGGCGGCCTGATTAGAAGTGGAATAGATAGCGAAATTGATGAACTTAGAGATACGGCTGAGAGTGGACATTCCTGGTTTAGAGATTTGGAAGTAAGTCTGCGAGGCGAATTGGAAATACCAAGTTTGAAGGTTAGAATGAATAGACAAATTGGTTGGTTCATTGAAGTTACAAAAACTCACGAAGGAAAAGTTCCTGAACAATGGAGAAGAAAGCAACAAATGACCAATGGTTCCCGTTATGTTACCGATGAATTAGCACGACGCGATGACCTATTGTTAACCGCAAGCGGACGGGTCAAGGAATTGGAATATCGAATGTTCACTACACTTAGAGAACAATGCAGAACTCATGTTGTGACCTTGGCTAATATTGCTGCAAGAGTTGCATCAATAGATGTTCTACAGTGCTTTGCTGATGTTGCGAGGTCTCGTGCTTGGACACGCCCAGAAATGACTGAAGGAGACCATCTCAAAGCAGAGGGGGCAAGACATCCGGTATTGGAAACTCAGAGCGGATTTGTTCCAAATGATATTCATCTAAATGCAAAACGGAGATTTTTATTGATCACCGGACCGAATATGGGTGGAAAATCGACCTACTTGCGAACGACGGCCTTACTTTCAATACTAGCGCAATCCGGTTCATTCGTTCCCTGTAAAAAGGCAAAATTGGGATTGGTTGACCGTGTTTTCACTAGAGTCGGAGCCAGTGATGATTTGCGAAGAGGGCGCTCAACATTCATGATGGAAATGATAGAGGTAGCACATATTTTGCGAAGGGCTACTTCACGCTCTTTGGTGCTATTAGACGAAATCGGAAGAGGAACTTCTACTTTTGATGGACTTTCTATCGCTTGGTCAGTAACAGAGGATATCTGCAATAGAATAGGCTCACGAACGCTATTCGCAACCCATTACCATCAGTTGGTTGGCCTAGAAGATGAGGTCAAGGGATTGGTAAATGTTCATGTTCAAGTTGCTCAAACCGATGGTGAATTGAAATTTTTACACACTGTTGCTGATGGACCTTGTGATGACTCATATGGAGTACAGGTTGCGGCTTTGGCAGGATTGCCCAGAGAAGTTGTTGAGAGAGCGAGTGACCTACTCAACTTCTTGGAAAGTCAAGCAAGGGGAGCAAAAGCAGGTGAAACTGGCACCCCTACCTCAAGAGATAGTGGTCAGGCAAGTTTGATGGGATATTTTGCTGCTGCTGCAATGGGTCATTCAGGTAGCCAAACTGTCGAAGTTCAGCAACTATCCTTAGAACCTGGACAGCAAGCCGTGTTGGATTATTTGTCAACAATTAATGCTGATGATATGAGTCCAAGACAGGCACAAGATGCGCTTTACAGATTAAAGAAAATGCTCGGTGGTGAATAAGTTGAGCCAAGCGCAAAAAATCATCCAACTAGATGACAAAACAATTGGTCATATCGCAGCAGGAGAAGTGGTTGAAAGACCTGCTCAAGTGGTAAAGGAGTTGTTAGAGAATAGTTTGGATGCGGGTAGTACTCGTGTTGTAATCACCGTTGAGAGAGGCGGCTTTGACATGATATGTATCGAGGATGACGGTTCTGGAATAGATGAGGAAGACCTACCACTTGCCCTCGATAGACATGCAACATCAAAATTACGCAAGTTAGAAGACTTATCGGCAATTCATACCCTTGGCTTTAGAGGAGAGGCTTTAGCCAGCATTGGCATGGTTTCACATCTGAAAATTGCCAGCCGTCCACAAGATTGTCAAGGTAGAAGTATTTCGATGAAAGATGGTGACAAGCAATCTGTTGAGCCGGAAGGGATGGCTCATGGAACAAGGATAGAAGTTGCTCACCTATTCCACAATACGCCTGCACGTCTTGCATTCCAGCGTAGGGCTGCTACTGAGAATTCAAAAATCGTTGATGTCGTTGTTTCACACGCAATGGCGCATATGGATGTAGGGTTTAGACTCATTATCGATGAGAGAGTGATGCTAGATGTTCCTGCCAGTGAAGCGATGAGTGACCGCTTGTATGACCTACTTGGTGGTCAGGCTTCCTCAATGCTTGAATTATCAAGTCCACAGATAGATGATGATGCACCTGGTGAAGAGGCGTGGAGTGGATGGATTAGCACACCTGATACGACTAGAGGTAAGGGCGATGATGTCCATGTATTGATCAATGATAGACCGGTAGCTGCTGGTCCATTTTTGCAAGCGGTTCGTCGCGGATACAAAACTAGACTGATGCAAGGGCGCCATCCAATCGCAGTACTGAGCCTCAGTATTCCCGCTAATGAAGTCGATGTAAATGTTCATCCAACCAAGAGAGAAGTTAGACTCAAACACTCTTGGAGAGTTCTGGAAAGATTGGAAAGGTCCATCGCTCACACTCTTGAATCTGTTCCAACACAACCTGATGCTGCTGGTGGAATAGCGGAATTACAAGGCTTAGCACACAATTCTGCAGTTCAACCTGTTGAAGAATTGCTCAAAGCGGGTGGAATAAAGAGAAAATTGCATAATAATGAGGCACAAGACCCTATTTTGAAAGCGGCTGGAACAAACGCCATACCTTCTGCAATAAGCGACTCTATAGAGGGTAGTGGTGCTGGAACTTCAGTTCCTTCTTGGGCAATCGCTGCTGGAACTCAATTGAATCTAGTTGGCAGCGTTGCCGATGAAATTAGCAAACAGGAAAAGCAACGTCCAATATCGACTTCAATGGCTAGCCAAGAGATACTTCCTGGAATGGATGAAAGCCCTATTGCTCCTGCTCTTTCTGTTGCAGAGAGGGACTTACATCGCCATGCAGGCGCAGGCCAGACACATTCACCTAGCAAAGAAACGCCGCTTGAAGGCATTATCAATGAATTACCTAAGATGGAACCATTAGCACAGTTTGCTGATT
>Ga0206681_10001430_pt1 | contig 10935 bp, 9 predicted proteins | sample M150012015metaG_FD_161048 | JGI IMG/M metagenome (GOLD analysis project Ga0206681, IMG submission 161048) | Ammonia-oxidizing marine archaeal communities from Monterey Bay, California, United States - M1 500m 12015 | ecosystem: Environmental > Aquatic > Marine > Intertidal zone | place: USA...
GCCTCACTTTCAATAAAGGGGGTATAAAGTTACCCCCAAAGTTACCCCCACAAAAATAGTTTCTGTTGAGGCATGCCAGCTGACCCAGATTATTTTGTCTTGTTACCGCCTACCCCTTACACTCACCTGAAAATTTCACAGCGTCAGGTATCGTCAAATAGCGCCGTAGAGCAAAACCCAACAAAATAAAGTTTTTACTAACTACCTACAATAAAAAAGATGAAGTAGGAAACCGACAAGAACTGGTATAAAACCGAGTTATCACGGTTTATAATATTATTTATGGAAAAAAGAGAAGTAAAATTACGCCAAGTTGTTGGTAAGAGAAGAAAAAGGAAACACGTACAAAGGCGGGGTAATATTAGGAGAGAAAAGTTGCTTAGGGCAGCTGAAGAACTTCTAAACGAAATAGCAATTGAAGAGCTTTCTTTCAGAGAGATATCATCGAAGGCAGGTGTCCCAGAAGGTTCAGCTTATCATTTTTTTGCTAATCGCTATGACTTACTTTCTGCACTTTCAAGTGAAATAGCAGAACAATTTGGTATGGGATTTCTAAAGCTAATTCCTCAAGAAGAAATAAGTTCATGGCATGATCTAGTTGATATCGTGTCTGATCGTGCTAGGTCAATGTATGAGTCTAACACTGCTGCAGCACAAATATGGCTGAGTGGACGTACACCAGCTGAGGTGAGATTGGCTGAGCGTGATGGAAGCAATAGAGTCAGTAATATCATAGAAGGTATTTTCAATAGTCACTTCATCTTGCCAAATTTGCCTAAAGACGTTGATGTGTTTTTTTTATACATGGAAGTTTGTGATGTCATAAATTCATTATCATTCATAGAATATGGAAGAATTACTGATGAGATGAACGAAGAAGTCAAACGAGTTGGTAAGGGATACCTCAGTACGTATTTACCATCAATATTAGAACGACGATAACCTTGAGAGAAATACAATGATACTAAAAAATAAAACTGCAATAGTTACTGGAGCAGGAAACCATTCAGGGATTGGTGCAGCCACAGCTAAGGAACTAGCTAGAAATGGAGCAAATGTGGTTATAACTGATCTTACATCCAATAAAGATGGTCTTGATTCAGTTGCATCAGAAATTGGTAAAGAATCAGCTATGGCATTATGTGCTGATGTTACAAATAAAGATGAGATTGAAGCCTGCATTGAATCCACTCTAAATAGATTTGGGAGTATTGATATCCTTGTTAATAATGCCGGTGTTGCTGTTGGCTCACCTGGGTTCCTTGATCAGAATGAAAATGATTTAGACATCACTTTTGGTGTCAATCTCTTTGGGTTAATTAAGTTTTCTCAGGCTGTAATACCAGCGATGATGAAACAAAAAGATGGTGTGATAGTTAATATTGCATCCCTTGCTGGTCTGAAAAATATACCACCGGTACCGCCTTCATATACAGCATCTAAGTTTGCTGTTATCGGTATCACGAAAGCTATTGCACAAGAGTTTGGCCCGTATAATATCAATTGTAATGCTGTGTGCCCAGGCACAGTAGATACGGATATGAGGTCTATTGCATTAGAAAATATTTCAAAAGAGAATGGAATTACCATCGAGGAGGCAGATTTAGAAGAAATCTCCATGGTCTCGCTCGGGAGAGCAGGAAAACCTGAAGAAATTGCATCCCTAGTTACTTATCTTGCTAGTCCTCAGTCTCGATATATAACTGGAGCGGCAATTCCTATAGATGGGGGCATCACATTTGGCTTATGATGATACCAACATGAGGCTATCTAATTTGGTACTAAGTTATTTGCCACCAAAATAAGTAAAATTTATCCCATACGTTCTAGGAGGACCATACATATGATTAGCTAGGCCAGTCAGGTCAACAAAATTGAATGCGCTTTCTGTATATTTTTCATTGGCCAGATTTTTAGCCCAAAGCGCTACTTCCCATTTATCATCATCGCTTGCTAGCCAAATACGAGCATCAAGAGTTGAATAGGACTCTGTGACATTAAACTTATCATTGAAAGCATCTCGGAACATATCATCAGTATATTTGAAGCTCCCTTGCCAGCCCATGGTAACCCCTGGGCGGACTTGATGCTCATATGAGATAAAACCATTTAATTGTAGATCTGCGGCATTTGGAGATTTATTACCAGCAGGTAACAGGCCAATTGCACCTAGCTCACTATTAAGCATTCCAAACCCTAATCCAACCGTTAAACCATCTCTAGGAACCGCCAGAATATCAAGATCCATACCAGAGATTTTCGAATCATCTGCGTTTGCAAACCGGGTGACTAGAACACCAGGTACAAGTGTTTGCATATCATCGTAGTCATAATGGAAGACCGATGCATTTAATTGCACCCTTCCTTCAGATCTAGAGCTTTTATAGCCAATTTCATAAGCTCTAATCGACTCAGCACTGAATGGAGTCAGTTCATCGTTACTGAATGTGAAGTCACCAAAGAATCCACCACTTTTGTAACCGGTAGAAACAGATCCATAGATCATCCTGTCATCATCGGGGCGGTACTCAAGAGCTACTCTGATGGAAGTATCCTTTTCGCTTATAGTATTGTCAACAAGAGTGATTGGTACAGCTCCATATCCTGTGGGCATACAAAATGGATCAATAATGCAACTCATATCAAACGGATTAAGATCGGTTGTCCCACCAGTAAAGTCAATTTCCTCGTCGGTATAACGAAAGCCAGCTGTTAGAGAGAGAGTTTCACTCAGTTTCCAGTCCTTGCTTCCAAAAATAGCCCAGCTAGTTGTTTCTTGATCATTATTCCAAAAAAGGTGTGTGAGAAAGAAGTCTGAAGATTCGAAGACATTTTCTGACTCAAACTCATCTTTGGAGAAAAATACGCCCAAGATCAATTGGGTGCCATCGTCATTGATGCGATTAATTCTTAGCTCTTGAGAGAACTGACTAATTTCCTCGTCATGTGTAATGGCAGATAATTGGAATGGATGAGAATTAATATTATCTCCATAAACACGGTCTTGGGATTCAAATCCAGTAATTGAAGTAATATTCGATGAGTCACCTAAGTCATGTTCTAATCTGATAACAGCCCCGGAATAGTCTGTGTCAATTATATATTTTGCGGCATCACTCGGGTTGAATGAATGAGTGTAGGGATCACTATCGTTTGTTTCTTGAATACCAAAAAAATCAGAGCACTGTGAGTTGTCGAACTTGAATGTTTTTGCTGGCCCACAAAGATTGACACTCCAGTCTGCATTAGCAGGCATAGAGGGATCCAATAGACCAAAGATTGTGAAGGGTGTATTTGTACCCTCTGCACTTCCGAAATTGATACTTATGTTTCCACGAGTAGTGTCGTTAACTTTAAAATCTAGCTGGCCCCTCCCAGCTGTAGATTTCATACCACCCATATTATTACCTGTAAGAAGGTTATCGTGGTAGGAGTCACCTTGATCTTTGTGACTGATACTGATTCGAGCCGCTGAGTCTTCTGAAATACCACCGCCTATTGCTGCCTCAAGCTCGATCTGGTCATAATTACCCTTACCAAGGCTGACATAGGAATCAAATTCTTGTGTTGGTTTTCGATTAATTATATTGATTGCTCCTCCTGTTGAGTTTCTACCATAAAGTGTGCCTTGTGGGCCCTTTAATACCTCAACTCTCTCAACATCGAACATTCTTAGGCTCAGCATTGCAGGTGAAGATAGAAAAACTTCATCCATGTATACACCAACGGAGGGGTTGTTATTTGCATTAAAGTCATTGAGCCCAACACCTCGAACTGTTATTGCCGGATTAACGCCACCAAGAGTCCCTTTAATATCCATATTCGAAACAAGGTCAGCGATGTCTGTTGGATTTTCAATTCTAAAACTGCGAATTTCTTTGTCAGTAAATGCATTCATTGAGATGCTCACATCACTCATTGATTGCTCACGTTTTTGTGCTGTAACTACGATTTCTTCAATTGTTTGAGTGTTTCCTGTAGGTGTAAAAAGGATTAGACAAGATGCGATCCACAGCTTGCTTATAAAGTTATAACGTTTCATGACTGTCCTCATATTTGTCAATTTCTTAGAGTTTATATTAAATAAACATGATTTTATTATGAAGCTAATTACACTATAAAACAAGAGTTATAACGGTTATATATTAATAAAGTAACAATAACTTCTACAAATAAGACATAATTGTATAATTAACTCCATAAAAAACTAAAAGATCAAGATACATAAAGAAAGATAATATATAAGATATAAGTAATGAATCTCCCACAAATACCTGTTAGAAAAACTCCGTCTCATGGAACTGAATTTGACATGTCTCCCTATTGTGACTCCATGTTGAAACTGGATATGAGTATAAGTTTTGAAGGCTTATCGCCTGCAAAGACATTTCAGATTATGGGCGACCCTAAATTACTCAAAAATTGGTATCTTCTTGTGGAAGACGTTCACATACATCCACCCAAAAGTAATGGTGAATCAGACTTTGATGTCGATTTTTTTCTATTTGGACGTGTCCACGAAGAAATCCTATATTGGGATGAACCAAATCAGTATGTATATAGAGCATCTGGTGATGATTTTCCGATAAAGAATTATGTCGCACTAATTGAAGTGCAGAAAAAGGGTCCACAAGAGGGTGTCATGATTTGGAGACAGTATTTTGATGAGATTGAGGGGCTCAGTAACCAAAGATTGCTTCCCGTGATCCTTCCAGCTATCAACGAGTTCAGTCTAAAGAAACTTGCAAAATTGATTGGTGGGACTGAAATTACAATAGAGAGTCATTTCTAGAGATGCTACGTGAGATACTAGAAAGCGTGTAATCAGTTCATAAAATTATTGAGATGACCGAAAAAGTAAAAATAGTTGTTGCTGCCTCTTTAATATCTGTGGCTGGGTCAATAGTATATCTTATTTCACCGATTATGATTGGGAGTGCTATGGAGTCTTTTAACTTCACTAGCTCTCAAAGTGGATTCATGCTCTCAGTGTATTTTGCAGGTTATACTTTGATTACAGCATCAGCAATTTATTGGCTACCAAGAATGAATAGCCGTCATGTGGCATTTTACGCAACAGTTAGTTTTATTTTTAGCTTACTTATTGCTGCTATCTCCAGAAATTACTCAACAATATTAATGATGATGCTGATTTCGGGCGCAGGAGCGGGGATTCTATATGGTTTATCTGTTGCTATCATTGCAGAGACAGATGAGCCTGACAAAAATTATGGAATTGCTCTTGCCTCTCAGCTTATATTAGGGAGTATTTTACTTTTTCTAGGCCCTTCTTTTCTGGTTCCTAAATGGGGTCTTGCTGGTTTGTTTGTGGGGACAGCTATATTTGTCGCAGTCATTGGAGTCTGCTTGCCATGGATGCCGAGCCAACTTAGACAATCAACCATAGAAAGAGACGGAAACATTCCAAACACAACAAAAGTTCCTGTATTTTTCTCAATTATTGCCCTGTTTGTTTGGTTTACTGGACTGTCGGGTGTGTATGCCTTTATTGAACGCATAGGTTCTGAGAGTGGTATCGATGGTTTAACGATAGGAATCATTCTTTCATTTACGATTATCACAGGAGTAAGTGGTGCACTGTCTGCTACTTTTTTTGGCAACAATCTTCGTAAAGAGAGTCAACATATAGTTGGCTCAATAGGAATTCTCATTGCAATTAATCTTCTAATATTAACCCCAGGCCTAGTTAGATACATAGTTGCAATCTGTCTATTGACATATTTTTGGAACTTGTGGTTAGCATTCTTTCTAGGAACAATTGCCAATGTAGATACTGACAACCGTTATCCTATGCTTACGACAGTTGCACTCGGACTTGGAGCTACCTTTGGACCAGGAATTGCTGGGAGATTGGTAGAAAGCTCAACCTTTAACCCCCTTTTTATTTTTTCTAATCTGATGATACTCACAAGTTTAATAATGATACTTTATGTTGTGAGGATAAAAAAAATAGAAGCATGACCTAATATGAAGAGACAACAAAGGAGTCAAATTGAGCGATAAACTATACAAGTTACCCCAGAAAGGGGAGTCATTTGAAAGCGTTACTGAAATGGTAGATGATCTTCATTCAAAGATGACTCCTGAGCAAAGAGGAAAACTTAGCAGCACTTCATTTTGGGGTGTTGAAAATTCACAAGAAATAGTCAAAGAAACATTTCTAAAATTCTTCTCTTGGAATGCTCTATTCACCTTTCAGGAGTCTTCAGCTGCCAAGATGGAAGATGACGTTATTGACATGTGTATTGGATTAGTAGGCGGAGATGAAAGCACTCGAGGAAATTTAACATCTGGTGGCACGGAAAGTAATTTCTCTGCTCTCCACGCGATGAAAAATTGGGCACGTCAAAAATATCCAAAGATTAAAGAACCTGAAATCATCGTTCCTTACTCAATTCATGCAACAATCCACAAGGTTGCTAGGATTCTTGACATCAAAGTTATCTCTATCCCTCAAAAGGAAGATCTTTCAGCCGATGTATATGGAATGAAAAAATCAATAGGGGAAAATACAATCGGAATTATAGCATCCGCACCTAATTGGCCATATGGCCTTATTGATCCTATAGAAGAGCTTGGAGCAATTTGTATCAAGAAAAATCTATGGCTACATGTAGATGCATGTGTTGGGGCCTATATTTTGCCTTTTTTTCGTGACCTTGGAGAAGATTTGCCTCTTTATGATTTCAGTGTTCCTGGAGTACGTTCAGTTTCCGGCGATCTTCATAAATACGGCTTCGCGCCCAAGCCATGTTCTACGATATTATGGCGATCTCAGAAAGAACAGTCGTATCATTATCTACCCGTAGTTGAATGGCCATGCGGTCTTTATCTTTCTCAAGGTTTTGTAGGTAGTCGCCCCTTAGCTCCCATTGCAGCGATATGGGCGTTAATGCATTTTTTAGGTAGAAACGGATACACCGAGAATGCAAGAAAGTTACTTCAAGCTAGAAATACAATCGCGGAAAAAATTGAGTCTATTAAAGGTCTTAGGAAATGGCCATCACATGGCCCTTTGTTACAATTTTCCTCGGACAGTTTTGATATAAAGCTTCTCGTCGGTGCTATGGAAGCAAAAGGATGGCGTCTGTTGGGTGTCATTGATCCACCAGCGATACATTTAACAGTTGATATTATGCAGTCGGAAGATCTGGAGGAGTTCTTATCTGATCTTGAAATTTCAGTTAGTGATATTGCTTCAGGTAAAGTCGATAAGGAAGGATTACTGACTTATGGTGGAGTTGGTGCAGAAGAATCAGCTCCAAAATGGCTCTTGAGCGCTATAGAGATAATGCATAAGAGTGAACAAAAAGAGGAAGAATAATTATGACTAAGGTAAGCAAAGATAAACTCTCAAAATATAAAGAATTGGACAAAGCTGCTTTTGAATTCGAAAACGTAAAAGTTAAGAAGTTTTTTGATCGTTCTAATTTAGAGGGCTACAGCCTCGATACAACTGGATTTCTTGCTAATCCTGGTTTCTTTCAAGCTCCCCATCATAGAGAGGCAACTTCTGAAAATGATATAGCATTTGTTGGTTGTCCACTTGATCTTGGAGCAATTGGTCTGTCAGGTGCTCGTCATGGACCCAAAGCCATGCGTGAAGGTAGCAGAAATTATGGACCCATGAATGATGTGACTGGAGAAATACCGTTTGAGCAATGTAATATTATTGATTATGGGGACGTTGAGTGGTCTTGCACAAATCTTGATGTTAGGGTCTCTGAAGACATACCTTTAGTCTTTGAATCATTATCCTCAAAAGGCCTTAATACATTGTCTTGTGGTGGTGAACATACCACAACTTATGGCGTTCTGAAAGGCCTGTCTACAGGACACGATGATTCATTTGGTCTTATCCAACTCGATGCACATTGTGACACAATGTCTACATGGGGAGGCGATACGATAAATGATGGATCTGTTTTCCGACAGGCTGTCTTGGATGGTTACATTGACCCAGAAAGAACTGTCCAGATAGGAATTCGTGGTCGAGCAAATTTCTTATGGGAGTTTTCTCATGATACTGGTATGACTGTTATAACCGCCGATGAGGTTTTTGAGAAGGGCGTCGAATATGTCATTGACAAAGCCAAAGAAGTAACTGGAGATGGGAAAACATACTTCTCATTAGATTTAGATAGCATCGATAGTTCCTATATGATGGGGACAACAGGTCCAGAACCATTTGGTTTACATCCTCGACAAATTAGAGAACTAATACATGGTCTTAGGGGGACTGACTTTATTGGAGCTGATGTTGTGGAGCTTAATCCGAACCGTGATCTAAATGGATCTTGTGCTCATCTGGCTGCAGGATTAATGTTTGAACTACTCTGCCTTATTGCTGATGCAAGAGTGGCTCGAACAGGCATTAATAGGCCGACGCACTGGAAGTAAATGAGACAAATAATCTATAAAGAAAAAAAATGAGCGAAGTGAAATACATTTTCAAAGATCCAGATTTTTTAGAGTTCTGTTATTACAGAGCTTGGTCGACAGCAGGCGCTAGTGAGGAACACGCAAAAATTATGGCTCGGTGTATAGCTTACGGAGATAGAATTGGAAAACAGCAGCAAGGAATGGGTGTATTTGAGGCTCCTATTACCGTTTTACGTTCAGGTAATCTTAATATAAAAGCTAAGCCTGAAGTTGTTACAGACGGACCTGCTTATACAGTAATTGATGGTAATATGTCATCCGGTCAGTACACAGTAACAAGAGCCACAAATATTGCTATAGAGAAAGCAAGATCTTCTGGTATAGCTATCTCTCTATCAAGAAATCATAATGACGCCGGTTGTTTTGCTGCCTATACTTCTCTCGCCTCAGACCAGGATATGATTGCTATCGCTACTAACAACGCACTTCGGTTAGTCTCACCTTGGGGAGCAATGGAGAACATACTTTGCTCATTACCTTTAGCAATGAGTTCGCCGGGCGGCGATGAAGCGCCAATTGAGGTAGATATTGCCACAGGGGATACCTATGATGCTCATATCTCAGAAGCTTATTTCAACAAGACCAAACTTAAGGGTAAATGGCTCGCAAATCCTGAGACTGGAGAGTTAACTGACGACGTGAGTGAGTTTTTTGAACCAATTGGTGAATTTGGCCGTTTGGCTGATTGTAGTGCGCCAGTAGTGTTTGATTCTCCTCGACTATACGCTCTCTCTGTGATGTGTGAGGTCCTGTCTGGTGTTTTGGTTCCTGGAGGTAGGATTGGTCCAGAAATTCCTTATCCAGTTAGTGCCTGGACCGAATATCAGGGGGAGACTAGTGTTGGTGGTAGCATGATTATAGTAATCAATCCTGCAATATTTGGTGATATTAAAGAGTTCAAATCAAAATCAGATAAACTTGCCCGTTACTGTAAGGATGCCAAGAAACTACCTGATGTTGATGAGATTTATTTACCTGGAGAACGTGGATATAGAAACCGAGTTACCGGTGTTGAGGTCAAGATACAAAAAAGTCATTGGGACGGATTCAAAGAGATTTTGAATAGCTTTGATCTTAGTATCAAAGAATTAAAAAACGAGTGGTACCGCGAAGTTAACAATACAGCAACCAAAGGATAAATTCTAAGTGAAAAAACTCATCCACTAGATCTTTTCAAAGCCTCACTTCCCATAAAAGGGATAAAAGTTACCCCAGTGTTATATGCCTTTTGCGTTGCCTCGTTAAGTTAACTGGCAGTTATACTTAACCTATTTTATTTAAAGCAAAGCCCCATAAAACCTACGTTCTCGGGGCTGTGAATGATGTAAGACTGTGGTGGGTGCTGACGGGATCGAACCGCCGACATTCGCCTTGTAAGTGCTCTGGTCATTTAGCTCATAGTACCTCTAACGAAAGGAATCATAACCCATCTAATCAGTAGTTACGGCAGTTTTGATCCTGAAAGGAATGTTTGATAGAACTCAGGTGGCAACCAATTTCAAATGACTTTTACAACTTTCTTTGCAGTCAGAACTTCCAAAGCCTTTAATAATTGATTTGCCATTGATATTTTTATTTAAGTTACATTCTCCAAGTTCTGATTTTATGACTTTAATTATTTTGGCATGCTCATTTGCTAATAAATAATCTATATGCCAATGAAGATTCTTATTCCGTGACAAATGTCTTGCAATTCTCTTATCCATATTTCTTCTTGCGGAACCTGTGTATACATACATTCCTTTTGGAATTCTGAATATACCTAGTCTTCCAATTTGGATGTTTATTACTTCAGATAAATTGATAAACAGTTGATAAGATTGCATATGTTTAGTCTGTTGGAGCTTATGGTTAAAAATTGGAACCAACTCCTATCAAAGTTTGCTTTCCTTCAAAACAGCTCCGAGTTAAAAAAGAGACATTTCGTCAAAGTATCTGTAAATCATCAGTGAAGCATTGATCTATATCATAGATATGATCATAAATAATAAATAGTGTTTTTATTATGACTGAAACACAACATAGTGAACATTTTGATGTATTAATTGTGGGTGCAGGAATTTCTGGGATAGGTGCAGCTTACCATCTGCGAGAACAATGTCCTGAACTGAGCTTTGTTATTCTGGAAGGATTGGAAAGTTTTGGCGGTACATGGTTGATACACCGTTACCCGGGCGTCCGCTCTGATAGCGATATGTACACCTTTGGCTACAGATTTAAACCTTGGGTTGGTCCTCCGATTGCAACAGCTGACGAAATTCTTTCCTATATGGGTGAGGTAATCGAAGAGCAAAAGTTGGATCCACATATTCGTTATCATCACCATGTTACTGCAGCAAGTTGGTCCAGTGAAGATGACCTATGGACTCTTGAGGGTACTCGCAAAGATACAGGGGATGCAGTTAATTTTACTGGCAATTTCCTTTGGATGTGCCAGGGATATTATGAGCACACGAAAGGCTATACCCCTGA
>Ga0206681_10001435_pt1 | contig 10915 bp, 8 predicted proteins | sample M150012015metaG_FD_161048 | JGI IMG/M metagenome (GOLD analysis project Ga0206681, IMG submission 161048) | Ammonia-oxidizing marine archaeal communities from Monterey Bay, California, United States - M1 500m 12015 | ecosystem: Environmental > Aquatic > Marine > Intertidal zone | place: USA...
GCGCTGCTCGACGGTGGCCTGCAGGCCTGGGACGGGACGATCGAGTCGGGTTCCACGACCCGACCCGCCGTCGACTGCCCGGTCCGCCCGTGGCCCGACGGCGCCTTCGCCACTATCGACGAGGTGGCGAGACACGCAGCGTCGGGGATCGTCCTCGACGCCCGGAGCCCGGAGAGGTTCAGCGGAGAGGCCGAGCCGGTCGACCCACGGCCAGGGCATGTCCCCGGGGCCCGCAACGCCCCGTTCACCGCCAACCTCGACGAGGGCCGCTTTCGGTCCCCCGACGACCTCCGGGACCACTACGCGTCGCTCGGCGTCACGGATGCCGCCGATGTGGTCGCCTACTGCGGATCGGGGGTCAGCGCCTGTCACGACCTGTTGGCCATGGAGCACGCCGGGCTGGGCCGCGGGCGCCTTTACGTCGGGTCGTGGTCGCAGTGGAGCGCCACCGACCGACCCGCCGCCACCGGCGCATAGCGACCGGCTAGACGTATGTGCTGCCCTTCGGGGCGCCCTCGTCCTTGCGGATCATCACGTTGACGAGCGCCGGCTTGCCGGATGCGAACGCCCGCTCCAGCGCCGGTCGGATCTCGTCGGGTCGCTCGCAGTACTCGCCGTGCCCACCGAGCGCCTCGACGACGAGGTCGTAGCGGGTCGGGGCGAGGTCGACGGCGACCTTCCTGTCGGCGCCGTAGATGCCGACCTGGGGTCGCAGCATCTGTCCCCATGCGGCGTCGTTGCCCACGATGCCGACGATCGGCAGCCCGAACCGGACCGCCGTGTCGTATTCGAAGCCGTTGAGGCCGAACGCCCCGTCGCCGTAGATGATCAGGACGCGCCGGTCGGGGAACGAGTGCTGCGCCGCCAGGGCGAAGGGCATGCCGACGCCCAGCGTGCCGAGTGGTCCCGGATCCATCCAGCAGTTCTCGCGCAGGACCGGTACGACCTTGGACGCCTGGGCCACGATGTCGCCGCCGTCGCCGATGAGGATCGTGTCCTCGTCGATGAAGTCGCGGATCTCGGCGGCGAAGCGGAGGGGATCGACGGGGCTCTCGTCGGAGGTGAGTTGCGACTCGAGGGCCGCTGCGGCGGCGTCCTCGTCGGCCCGCAGGCCGTCGCTCCATTCGCCGAAGTCGAGGGACAGGCCGGATGCCTCCAACAGGTCGGTCAACTGCTCCAATGCGGCGCCGATGTTGCCGACCACGCCCACGTCGGCGGAGCGGTTCTGGCCGATCAGCGTGGCGTCCATGTCGAACTGGATGATCCGGGCACCGGCGGGCACCGCGGCACCGAATCGGAGTCGGAAGTCGAGCGGGGATCCGACCAGTACGAAGACGTCGCATTCCTTCATCGCCTGGCGGCGGGTGCGGTTGAAGAACTGGGGATGGTCGGCGCGCAGCATGCCCCGGCCCATCCCGTTGAGGTAGACCGGGATCCGTGTTGCCTCGGCGAAGCGGGCCAGCGCTGCGCCTCCCCGCGACCACTTGACGCCGGTCCCGCCCAGCAGCACCGGCCGCTCGGCGGTCGCCAGGACGTCGAGTGTGGCCTGCAGGTCGGCGGGGTCGGGGTGGACGGTCGGCGGCGTGGCGCGGATGGTGGGGAAGCGGGTGTCGTCGAGCGAGGCGGGGGCCATGAGGACGTCCATCGGGATCTCGAGGAACGCCGGCCCCGGCACCCCCGAAACTGCGGTGCGCACCGCCATCTCGATGTACTCCGGGATGCGGTCCGTCTGGTAGCAGGCGTCGGCCCACTTGCTGATGGGGCGGATCATCCCGACGTGGTCCATCTCCTGGAGCGAGCCTCGGCGCAGGTTCGAGAACGGCCCCTGGCCACCGATCACGAGGATCGGGCTGTTGGCACGCCAGGCGTTGGCGATGCCGGTCACCCCGTCGGTGACGCCCGGGCCGGCGGTCAGGACGGCGCAGCCGATGCGCCCCGGGTTGAGGCGGCTGTAGGCGTCGGCGGCGTGGACCGCGGCCTGCTCGTGGCGAACGTCGATGACCGGGATGTCCTCGTCGAGGGCTCCGTCGAGGATGGGCATGATGTGGCCGCCGGTCAGCGTGAAGATGGCGCCGACGCCGGCGTCCTTGAGTGCCCGTGCGGCGAGCGAACCTCCGTGTGCCATGCCGTTGCCCCTCGTCAGCGCGCCCAGGGGGGAGGGCGCTTGTCGAGGAAGGCTTGCATGCCTTCCCTGGCCTCGTCGCTTCGGAAGAGCGACGCCGAGAGTTCGCCCGTCCAGGCGAAGGCCTCGTCGACGGGCATCCCGGGGACCTGTGCCAACAACTGCTTGGCGGCGGCGAGCGCGCCGGGCCCACAGGCCAGGACGTCGGCGACGACGGCATCGACGGCGGCGTCGAGTCCATGGGGCGGGACGGCCTCGTTGATGAGGCCGATCCGGGCCGCCTCGGGGGCGAGGAACCGGTTGCCCCGCAGGAAGGCAGCCCTGGCGTCTGCCGAGCGCATCTTCGGAAGGCAGACGACGGAGATCATCGCCGGGGCAACGCCGACCCGTGTCTCGGTGAAGCCGAACTTGGCGTCGTCGACGGCGATCGAGATGTCCATCGCTGCCGCCAGGCCCATGCCGCCGGCGACGCAGTGTCCGGCGATGCGGCCCACGTAGACCTTCGGCGACGTGGCGAAGCGGGAGAACAGCAGCGAGGGGTCGACCGGTCTCCGGTTGCTGCTGCCCGCCCCGGACGAGCGTTCGGACAGGTCGGCGCCGGCGCAGAACACCCGCCCGGAGTTGGTGAGGACGACGACCCTCACCTCGGGGTCGGCGTCGGCCGCATCGAGGGCGTCGTGCAGTTCCCCGACCAGTTGGCCGCTGAGGGCGTTGCGGTTCGCCTCGTCGGCCAGCGTGACCGTGAGGACGCCGTCGGAGAGGTCGGTCAACACGAGTGGCATCAGGATCTCCCGGGGTCGGGTCCGTCGGTGGGTGGGCCGGCGAAGGCCTGTGCTCGGAGCAGCCAGTCGTGCGCCGCTTCGCCCTCGATGTCGAGGTCCGTGTCGTCGGCATGGCGGCGTTGGGTGACGACGAGGCAGAAGTCCTCGGCGTCGCCCCGGACGGCATTCGTGGCATCTTCCGGGCCCCAGGTCCACCCCTCGCCGGAGGGGGCCGCCAACTCGACCCGGACCTCGCCCTCGGGGACGTCCATCCGGCGGTTCACGTAGGACCAACTGCGGGTGATCACCCCCAACTGGGCGACGTGGCGGAGGCGATCGCTGGCCGGCCGGTCCAGTCCGAGCGCATCGACGATGTCCTGGCCGTGGGCCCACACCTCCATGAGTCGGGCGGTGAGGAAGGACTTGGCGCCCATCGACGGTCCGTACCAGATGACCCGGGAGTCGTCGGCGAGCGTGGCCGCGGCGTCGGCGAGCAGGCGACGGTTCGCCCGCCACGCCTCGAACACCCCGGGGGGCGACATCCTCCGGGCACGCCCGAGAGTGAGGTCGTCGATCGCCCCGTCGCCCCCGCCGGCGACGCCCATGAGGTCGTCGAGCGCCGTACGGAAGCGGTCGGGGTTGGTGATGGCGAGTGCGGCGGTGCCGTCGAAGTAGGTGAGGTGGGCGACCTGGTCGGCCACGCTCCAACGGGGGCTCGACGTGGGCGTCACCCAGGCCTCGTCGTCGACCTCCGTCAGCAGGTCGTCGAGGGCCTGCTGTTCGGCCGCCAGGTCGCTGGCGACCTCGGTGACGTGCATGTTGGGACCTCCGGGGGTCAGGCTCGGTGGGCGGTAAGGCCGCTCAGGACGAGGTCGAGGACGGCGTCGGCGGCTTCCTTGGGCGTTGAGCGCAGGGTGGTGAAGACATCGGGTCGCGAGAGGTCACGGCCCAGCGAAGCCGTCACCCGGGCGACCGCTGCTGTGTCGACGTCGTCGATGTCGCCCCGCTCCACGGCGAGGTCGAGCAGGCGACGGGTGACGGCGACGAGGTAGTCGGAGTGCTGGTCGCTCAGTCGCTGGCCGGCGGGCAGGGTGGCGAGGTCGCGGGCGAAGGCCTCGGTGGTGTCGGCCACGGCCACGTTGGCTGCCTCGAGGTAGTGCCGGATCGCCTCGAGGGGGGCCATGTCGGAGTGGATGGCGTCGCGGGCGGTTCGCCCGACCGACCGCAGGTTGCGGTCGACGACGGCGAGCACCAGTTCGTCCCGGCTGGGGGCGAGCCCGTAGAGGGTGCGCAGCGAGCAGTTCAGCTTGGCGGCCAGGTCGGCCATGGTGAGGTGGGAGAAGCCCTCGTCGAAGAGTTCGACCAGCCGGTCGAGGACGTCCCGTTGCCGGTCCGTCAACTGTCGCTCACGCTCATGGTCGAGCACGGGGTGGGGAGCCGGGACGTCGCGGAGCAGGTCGAGGAGGTCGACGGTCGCTGTAGCGGAGGTCATGCGGACTCCAGGAGCGACTCGGGGACGTCGACGACGCGTGCCCGCAGCCACTCGCCGAGGCTCTTGGCCTGGCCGTCCTGGCGGGTCGAGGCGGCAACACCCTCGCCGAGGAGCTTGCGGATCACGAAGTTGACCGACAGCAGGTTGGGCAGCAGGTGGCGTTCGATCTCGAGGTCGGCGGCCTCGGGGAGGAGTTGCCGGATCCGGTCGGTGGTGAGGAAGCCGTCCAGCCACGCCCAGGCTTCGGGGGTTCGGGCGAACACGCCGAGGTTGGCGTCGCCCCCCTTGTCGCCGGAGCGGGTGCCGACCACTCGGCCGAGCGGAGCGGGGACTGTCGGGCCTGCCGGCACCTCGGACGGTGGTGCCGGCACGGGCTCGACGGAAACGTCGCCCTCGGGGGCCGCGGAGTCGACGACGGTGCGGTCTCCTCCCAGGACCACGACGTGCTGGGGCACGAGTCCGGCGGGGACCAGTCCGGCGCGGTGGACGCCGAACGCCCGGGCGCCACCGCCGCTGCGGGCGGCGAAGAACCCCGGGATCGAGGCCAGCGCCAACTCGTTCATGGCGTTGGACACGCCACGGCCCACTTTCTGCTCGTCGGCGTCCTTGACTGTGAGGCACCACTGGGCGACGGCCTCCTCGTTCGAGGCGGGGTCGTCCTTGCCCGTGTACACGGTCCGACTGGACACCTCGTCGAAGTCCTCGGGGGCGAGGGGACAGGCCCGCCAGAAGGCGGCCTCGACCAACTCGGCCTTGGCGTCGACGTCGAGGCCGGTCAGGCCGATGGCGAGGTCGCTCCGGTATCCGCCGAGGCGGTTCATCGAGACCTTGAGGGTGGGTGGCGGCGGCTCGCCCCTCGTGTCGCTGATCTGGACCCGGTCGGGCGCCTCCTGCTCGAGGCGGATGGTGTCGAAACGGGCTGTCACGTCGGGGCCGAGATAGCCGGGGGCGCCGATCTCGTAGAGCAGTTGCGAGGTCACGGTGCCGACGGTGACGGCACCGCCGGTGCCGTTGTGCTTGCCGATCACCGAGGATCCGTCGGCGGCGATGTCGGCCCAGGGGAACCCGGCCCGTTCGAGTCCGGGAATCTCGGTGAAGAACGAGTAGTTGCCCCCGGTGGCCTGCGTGCCGCACTCGATGACGTGCCCGGCGACGACAGCGCCGGCGAGGGCGTCCCAGTCGTCGCGTGCCCAGCCGTGGTGCCAGGCGGCCGGGCCGCAGACCACGGCGGCGTCGGTGGTGCGACCGGTGACCACGATGTCGGCGCCACGGTCGAGCGCTTCGACGATGCCCCAACAGCCGAAGTAGGCGTTGGCGCTGATGAAGCGACCGGGTTCGGTCAGGGGTTCGCCGGTGACGAGGTCGGGGAGGTCCACGCCGGCGGCGAGGAGGTCGTCGAGGCGCGGGAGCAGGTTGTCGCCGTCGACGTAGGCGATGGTGGGGGAGAGGCCCAGCCTGTCGGCGACCTCGGCGACAGCCTCGGCGCATCCGTCCGGGTCGAGACCGCCGGCGTTGGCCACGACCCGGATGCCCCGGTCGAGGCAGGTGCCCATCACCTGCTCCATCTGTCGTACGAAGCTGCGGGCATAGCCTCCGCCGGGGCGCTTGGCCTGCGTGCGGGCGAGGATCAGCATCGTGAGTTCGGCCAGCCAGTCGCCGGTGAGCACGTCGATCGGGCCGCCTTCGACCATCTCGGCGGCGGCCGAGAGCCGGTCGCCGTAGAAGCCTGAGCAGTTGGCGATGCGGATCGGGTCGCTCACGATGAATCCTCGTCAGGCTCGAGCACCATCAGGGCGGTGCCGTTCTCGACCTGCTGGCCGACGGCCACGAGCACCTCGGTGATCGTGCCGTCCTCCGGGGCGCTGATGTGGTGCTCCATCTTCATGGCCTCCATGACCACGAGTGTCTCACCGGCGGTGACCCGATCGCCCGGTCCGGCGCGAAGTTCGAGGATGACGCCGGGCATCGGGGCGACCAGTCCACCGTGGACATCCTCGGTGCCGGGCACGGTGAACCGGGGGGCGATCCCGAACCCGACGGTTCCGGACGTCACCTGCACCCAGATCCGCCCATCGGCCTGGGTGACCCGGCTGACCGAGCGTCGGCCGTCGACCTCGGCGTCGATGTCGTCGTCGGACCAGCGGTGGATCAGGGCGGAGGAGGTGCCGTTGACGGTGAAGCCGCCGCCTCGTTCGGCCCGGTAGCCGACCTCGACCTCACCGTCGCCGTGCGTGAGGACGACCCGCTCGTCGGGGAGTCGGGCGTTGCGCCAGACGGCGGGGGCGAATGCCAGGACGCCGGCATCGGCCCGGTTGCGCCCCAGCAGCCAGAGGGCGGCCACGACGGCTGCCCGTCCGACCTCGTTCCGGGAGTGGGGTGCCGAACCGGAGGGGGCGTTGCGTTCGATGAAGTCGGTGGTCGTGTCGCCGGCGAGGAACGCCTCGTGGCGCAGCGTGGCGACGAGGAAGTCGCGGTTGGTGGTGACACCGCCGAGGTGGAGGCGCTCGAGGGCTAGGGCGAGGCGACGGGCGGCCTCCTCGCGGGTGGATCCGTGGGCTACGACCTTGGCGAGCATCGGGTCGAAGTCGACCGTGACCCGGGAGCCCTGCTCGACGCCGCTGTCCCAGCGGACCTCCGGCTCGTCGGCGGGTACGAATGCGTGGAGGGTGCCGGTGGCCGGCAGGAAGCCGTGGTCGGGGTCCTCGGCGTAGAGGCGGGCCTCGATTGCGTGGCCCGTGGACACCACTTCGTCCTGCAACCGGTCCAGGTGCTCGCCGGCGGCCACCCGGAACTGTTCGCGTACGAGGTCGATGCCCGTGACCTCCTCGGTGACGGGGTGCTCCACCTGGAGTCGGGTGTTGGCCTCGAGGAAGAAGAACTCGCCGGTCTCGTCGTCGACGAGGAACTCCACGGTGCCGGCCGACCGGTAGCCGATGCCTTCGGCCAGTCGGAGCGCTGCCTCCCCCAGGGTGGACCGGAGGGCTTCGTCGGCGAAGGGCGACGGCGACTCCTCGACGACCTTCTGGTGGCGGCGCTGGATCGAGCACTCGCGTTCGCCGAGGTGGATGAGCCCGCCGTGGGCGTCGCCGAGGACCTGGACCTCGAGGTGGCGGGAGCGTGCGACGTAGCGTTCGAGGAAGACCCGACTGTCGCCGAAGGCCCCCAGGGCCTCCCGCTGGGCCGAGGCCACCGCCTCGTCGAGGTCGGCGGCTGATTCGACCAGGTGCATGCCCTTTCCGCCACCGCCGGCCACCGCCTTCACGAGGAGTGGGTAGCCGACGGACCCGGCGTCGGTCGGGTCGTCCGAGGAGGGGAGGGTGGGTACCCCGGCGGCATCGGCCGCCGCCTTGGCCGCCAACTTGTCACCCATGGAGCGGACCACATCGGCCGGAGGACCGACCCATACGAGTCCGGCAGCCTCGACGGCCTCGACGAAGTCGGCGTTCTCGGCGAGGAAGCCGTAGCCCGGGTGGATCGCGTCGGCGCCGGTGGCGAGGGCGGCGGCGATGATCGCCGCCCCGTCGAGGTAGCCGTCGGGCAGGCGGACGGCGTCGTCCGCCTCGGCCACGAACGGGGCGTCGGCGTCGGCGTCGACGAACACGGCGACGCAGCGCAAGCCCATGCCCCGGGCGGTGCGGAACACCCGTCGGACGATCTCGCCCCGGTTGGCGACGAGCACCGAAGCGAGGTTCACAGGCGGAACACCCCGTAGTCGGTGGTGCCCTCGATGGCCCGGTTACGGACGACGGACAGGCACAGGCCCAGCACCGTGCGGGTGTCGCGCGGATCGATGATGCCGTCGTCGCTGATCGCACCCGAGGCGACCAGGGCCAGGGAGTCGGCTTCCTGTCTTTCCTCGACCATGCGGACGATCTCGGCGTCGGCTTCCTCGTCGAACTCGAGCCCCTTGCGGGCGGCCTGGCCCCGGCGCACCAGCGACATCACGCCGGCGATCTGCTTCGGTCCCATCACGGCGACCTTGGCGGTCGGCCACAGGAAGGTGAAGCGGTTGCCGTAGGCCCGGCCGGACATGCCGTAGGTGCCGGCGCCGTACGAGGACCCGATGATCACGGTCAGGTGCGGTACCGTCGAGTTGGTGACGGCGTTGATCATCTGGGAGCCCTTCTTGATGATCCCCTCTGATTCGAAGTCGCGGCCGACGACGAAGCCGGTGATGTTCTGGAGGAACAGCAGCGGAATGTTGCGCTGGTTGCAGAGTTGGATGAAGTGGGCGCCCTTCTCTGCCGACTCCGGGTAGATGACGCCGTTGTTGCCGAGGATGCCGACGGGGTAGCCGTGGATCGACGCCCAGCCACAGACCATCGACGAGCCGTAGCGGGGCTTGAACTCCTCGAACCGGGAGCCGTCCACGGTGCGTGCGATGACGTCGCGGACGTCGACGGGCTGGCGCAGGTCGCGGCTGACGAGGCCGAGCAGTTCCTCGGGGTCGTGGACCGGCGGTTCGGGGGTGAAGCTGGGCGGCGGCCCCTCGTGGCTCCAGTCAAGATGCGAGACGACTTCGCGGCACATGCGCAGGGCATCCATCTCGTCCTCGGCCAGGTAGTCGGCCAGCCCGGACTCCTCGGCGTGCTTCTGGCCGCCACCGAGGGTCTCGGCGTCCGAGTCCTCGCCGGTGGCCATCTTCACGAGGGGTGGGCCGGCGAGGAACACCATCGACTGGTCCCTGATGAAGATGTTGTAGTCGGACATGCCGGGTTGGTAGGCGCCGCCGGCCGTGGACGAGCCGAACACGACGCACACGGTGGGGATGCGCATCTTGGAGAGTTCGATCATCTCGTAGAAGAAGCGGCCGGACTCGGCGAAGTGGTCGACCTTGGCCCGCTTGCTACGACCCTTGCTGTCCCGGTCGCCGTCGCTGGTGGAGACCCGCAGGTCGGCGCCTGCGGATTCCACGAAGCTGAGGTAGGGGATGCGGTTCTGGCGGGCGATCTCGATGGCCCGCATCCACTTCTTGGCGGCGTAGGGGGTGAGGGCGCCGCCGAGCACCGTGGGGTCGTTGGCGAGGATCACGCACTCGGTGCCGGCGACCACGCCGATGCCGGCGAGCATCCCGCCGCCGACGGCGTAGTCGGTGCCGTAGCCGGCGAGGGGGCTGATCTCGAGGAATGGGCTGTCCGGGTCGAGCACGTTGGCGATGCGCTCGCGCACCGGCAACTTGCCCCGGGAGCGCAGTCGGGCCGTGGCCTCGGGCCCGCCGCCGGCCTCCGCCTCGTCGAGCAGTTCGTCGATGACGGCGAGTTGCTCGAGCAGGTCGGCCCGGTTCTTCAGGAACGCCTCGCTGGTCGGGTCGACGGACGAGGGCAGGACGGAGGCGAGGGAGGTGCGTTGCACCCCTAGATCATAGACACGGTAATCCTGTACCAGTCAAATTACCGACCGGTGGGGGAGGCGATGAGGTGGAGGGTCAGCTGATCGGGTTGAACTGGGCCGGGGTCGCCGGACGGTCGTCGAGCACCACCTGGGTCGAGAACAGCTTGTCGGATACACGCTGTTTGTGGTCGTCCCACAGGGGCCACAGGTAGTCGATGATCACGTACACGCCAGCTGTAGCGGAGTTGATGAGCCACGGCACGAGGATCCGGCCTACACCGATGCTGCCACCGGGTGCCTCGCCGGTGCCGATCCTGGTGAGGCGGGTGCCGGCGGCCCGCTTGCCGGGCGTGGTACCGGTGACGCCCTGGCGGTAGCCGAACAACCAGATCGCCCAGACGAGTGCGGCCAGTCCACCGACACCGCCGAGGATCATCATCATGCCTGCCGCAGTCGTGGTGGGCTCGCCCTTGTCGCTCGCATTCCCGGCGGAAACAAGACCAATGAAGAACACGACGGTCGGCACGCCTTCGACGACCGCCACGATGAGGAAGTCGATGATCGCACCCAGGACGCGCTTGCCGTAACCGGCCGGCTTCTGGGCCGTGGCTGGTTCCTCGTTCGACGAGTCCTCAAAGGCAGACACGGCTGATTTCATAGCATCAACTGGGTCCAACCCTAGAATCCTTTGGACCTTCTTTCGCTCGCCCGCGCTGATCCAGCGCCAGAAGCGCTTGCCGTAACCGGCCGGCTTCTGGTCCACGGCTGCTTCCTCGTTCGACGAGTCGTCTAAGTCCGCCATGGGTGTTGTCCTTTGGTGATGGGCTCCACCCCAAGTATGTCATGCACAACCGATTGCCTGCCTTCACAGTCCGGACCGACGCCCTGGCCGGCGACGCTTCCTACACTGCAGGGATGGGAGAGCGCGAGTGGGGGTTCCGGACCCGGGCACTGCATGCCGGCGCACGGCCGGACCCGACGACCGGCGCCCGGGCCGTGCCGATCTACCAGTCCACGAGCTTCGTGTTCGAGGACACCGCCGACGCCGCCGACCTTTTCGCCCTCCAGAAGTACGGCACCATCTATACCCGCATCTCCAACCCCACCACCGCCGCATTCGAGGAACGCATGGCGAGCCTCGAGGGCGGCATCGGCGCCGTGGCCACCTCGAGCGGACAGGCCGCCGAGTTCCTGACAGCCGCAGCGCTA
>Ga0206681_10001436_pt1 | contig 10911 bp, 10 predicted proteins | sample M150012015metaG_FD_161048 | JGI IMG/M metagenome (GOLD analysis project Ga0206681, IMG submission 161048) | Ammonia-oxidizing marine archaeal communities from Monterey Bay, California, United States - M1 500m 12015 | ecosystem: Environmental > Aquatic > Marine > Intertidal zone | place: USA...
TAGGTGGAACTTGATGGTGACAAGGGATTAGTTGAAGGATCATCAGTTAATTTTTACGGTCCCAATGTTACTACTATGGAGGCAAAAGCTTACTTCGAATCTATTAAAGTTGAAGGAGACAGAAGTCCAGTAGAATATGGCCTTAACTCTCGACTTGTAAAAAATGATGCTGGAGAAGTTGTTGAAGAAACATATAAAATAGGTGGCCTTTACAATGACGCTTTAGTAGAGGTCGTGAAGTGGCTCAATGAAGCTCTAAACTTCACTGAGAATGATAAACAAGCTGCTGCGATGCGTAACCTTATTGCTTATTACGAAACAGGTGACCTTGAGAAATGGTCTCTATACAATATTAACTGGGTAAAGGACGTCGATGGGGATGTCGATTACATAAATGGGTTTGTTGAAGTATATAACGATCCTCTAGGATATACAGGTTCTTATGAAACAATTGTTGAGATTAAGGATTTCGATGCTTCAGCAAGAATGGCAACTCTTATGGAAAATGCTCAGTGGTTTGAAGATCACATGCCATTTGCTCCTGAACATAAAAAAGATGAGGTAGTTGGTATTACGTACAATGTGGTAAACGTAGCGGGTGAAGCAGGAGACGCTTCACCGTCAACACCTATTGGAGTCAACCTACCTAACTCAAACTGGATTCGTCAAGTACACGGATCTAAATCGGTAAGTCTAGGAAACATCGTGGGGGCGTATGATAAAGCTTCAGGAGGAGGCATGTTAGACGAGTTTTCTCATGATGAAGTGGAGAGCCTAAGAGTAAATGCACACGGAGCTCTAGCAGGTAAACTTCACACTGCTATGCATGAGGTAATAGGCCATGCTTCAGGTCAACTTGAAGAGGGGGTAGCTACTCCTAAAGAAACAATTATGGAGTACAGCTCGACACTTGAAGAAGGCCGTGCAGACTTAGTTGCTTTGTATTTCCTTTTAGATGAAAAACTTATCGAACTTGGCTTAATGAATACTATTGAGGTAGGAAGAGCTGAGTACGATAGCTACATTCGCAATGGTATGATGACTCAAATTCGCAGACTTGATTTAGGAGATATTATTGAAGAATCACATATGCGAAACCGCGCCTGGGTAAGTCACTGGTGCTACGAGAAAGGTCTTTCTGATGGCGTGATTAAGAAGTATAAAAGAGAAGGCAAGACATATGTTGATGTGGTGGATTATGTTGCTTTACAAGGATTGTTTGGAGAGTTGTTGAAAGAGGTTCAGCGTATAAAATCTCAAGGAGATTACGATGCCGCTAAAGCTTTAGTTGAAGGATATGGAGTCCAAGTGGACCAGGATTTACACGCTGAAGTATTAGAGCGGTCGAAAGCTTTAGGTATTGCTCCATATGGAGGGTTTATAAATCCATGGATGGAAGCAACTCGTTCTGCTGACGGAAACATAGAGAAAGTCACACTGTCTTACCCAGACAACTTCACAACTCAGATGAAGCATTACAGCTCTACATTTAACTTTCTCCCTGACGTTAATTCGTTAAACTAAGGTCTTTAAATTTACTCAAGCTAATTGAAACAAGCAAAATGAAAAATATATTTACACTTTTAGCGATTGCATCTCTGGTTGCATCGTCTTCTTTTACTCAAGCCCAAACCATCTGCGAAGAAGGATTTGCCGATATATACGCTTGCGATGGATACGATCTTTATACACACTTCCCGCTTTCAGCTGTAGGTGGAGGAGATAACGGGAATGACTGCTGGGGTTGGGTTGATGCAGATTCTGGACGTGAGTTCGTTCTTTTCGGACGTTCTAATGGGATGTCTGTAGTAGAAATTACGGACCCACTTTCTCCATCTTTTATTGCTAATCTTCCTACAGCATCATCTCCATCTCTTTGGAGAGATATTAAGGTTATAGGTGACTATGCATATATTGTAAGTGAGGCCGGACAGCATGGGATGCAAATTTTAGATTTGACTCAGGTGCTTGATCTTAGCGGATTTCCTTTTAATATTACAGCAACATCAACTTATTTAGAATTTGGAAATGCACATAATGTAGCTGCAAATCCAGAGACAAACTACGTTTATGCTGTAGGGACAAACACATTTGGAGGAGGACTTCATATTGTTGACGTAAGTAACCCTGAGGCACCCATTCTAGCAGGTTCATATGATGGGTCATACTCTCACGATGTTCAGCCAGTGGTCTACATGGGTGCGGATACGGATTACCAAGGACAAGAAATCGTTTTCTGTTTTAATGGCCAATCAGGTATTGCCATTGTAAATGCTGAGGATAAGAGTGATGTTTATCTCATAAAGGCGATCTCGTATGAAAATGGATTCTACACTCACCAAGGTTGGTTAAGTGAAGATCATCACATGCTTTATTTCAACGACGAACTCGATGAGATGTATAACGGAAATAACACTCGTACATACATGATGAATGTGGATGATTTAGATAATCCAGTAATTGTAGGTTTTTACGAGTCAGACAATCCTGCGATTGATCACAATTTATATACTCACAACGGACGTCTTTATGCTTCGAATTACAGCAGTGGTTTACGTGTTTCTACTATTTTAGAGGATGGTTCTATAGAGCCTCAAGGTTACTTTGATACTTACCCAATTAACGAATCAACTGAATTTAATGGAACATGGTCAAATTACCCATATTTCCCAAGTGGTTCTATCGCTGTGAGTAATTTTGATGGTCTTTTTATCCTGCGTGCTTCTAATACGACAGGAGTTGAAGAAGATATAATTGAGATACCTTCCTTAGGCTTAACACCTAACCCAGCCTCTTCTTCAGTTCTTCTTTCCGGATCGTTCGCAAATTGTGATATCGTGGTTTACGATCTAAGCGGTCGTGAATCTCTGAGAGTAAATACAGTTCCTGCTGTAAATGGCCTCAACCTTGATATCAACTCTCTCACTGAGGGAGCTTATATCATCAGCATTATTGATACTGATACGGGAAGCGTGAAAGCTACTGAAAAACTTGTTGTAGCTCCAAGATAAATTTTATTTAAGCAATTTTAGAATCCCGAGGTATTCAACTGCGTCGGGTTTTTTTTATTGACTAACTTTCCCATATGAAATTATATTTCACGAGTTTTTTTATTGTTGTGGGTTTATTCCATTTTTCTAAAACTCAAGCCCAAACCCCATGTGAAGATGGCTATGCAGATATTTACCCTTGCGAAGGGTTTAATCTAAGTTCCCATTTTACTCTAGAGGAGTTAGGAGGGGGAGTTAAGGGAAATGATTGCTGGGGGTGGACGGATGAAGAGTCTGGTAGGGAATTTGTTTTATACTGTAGGTCTAGTGGGATGTCAGTCGTAGAAATAACAGACCCCATCACCCCCGTTTTTACTGCTATTTTGCCCGGCGCAGCCCTTGAGAGTACTTGGCGAGATGTAAAAGTGTTGGGAAATTATGCGTACATCGTTAGCATGGCGGATAATCACGGGATGCAAATTCTCGAATTAACTCAACTTTTAGACATCAATACTTTTCCTGCGATATTGTCCGAGTCTGCACATTATACAGGCTTTAGTTTTGCTCACAATTTTGCAATCAATGAAGAAGCACAGTGCGGATACGCTGTTGGTACTGATCTGTATAATGGAGGATTGTTTATTGTTGATCTTGAAGAACCAATGCAACCTGCCTTAGTAGGGTCTTATGATGAATCAACTACCCACGATTTGCAGTCGATTGTTTATCATGGCCCTGACATGGATTTCTTTGGGTTTGAATTGGTGTTTTGCTTTAACGGTGAAAGTGTAACCATCCTCAACACAAATGACAAGTCTGATATACAAGTGCTATCTGTTATCACTAATGTTGAAACGGTCTTCATACATCAAGGATGGGTAAGTGAAGATCACACAATGCTCTATTACAATGACGAGCAAGATGAATTGATTGCTGGCACTAACACAAGGACATTTATGATGGATATATCTGACGTAGATAACCCTGTTAATATTGGCTATTATGAGTACGATACCCAATCCACAGACCACAATCTATACGTTAATAATGGACTTATTTACGCTTCCAACAACTCAAGTGGACTTAGGGTTTCTACAATTCTTGAAGATGGTATGATAGAACTGTACGGTTTTTTCGACACATACGCTGAAGATGATGCATCGGGGTTTACAGGGACTTGGTCTAATTATCCATATTTCCCAAGTAAAAATATTGCTGTAAGTAATCGTGATGGGCTATTTATCCTTCGTGCATCAGAGGATCATATAGCAATTGAAAGCATAGAATCATCACGAGCCGAGTTAATGATCACACCTAATCCTGCTTCGTCTTCAATAATGCTATCAGGTCCATTCACTAACTGCCATATTGAAATTTATGACTTGAGAGGTTGCGAAGTTTTAAGAGTAAATGCTATTCCCTTTGTAGAAGGACTAAATATTGATGTCAGCTCAATCAATCAAGGAGCGTACTTGATGCGGTTGATAGATGCCAAATCAGGAGAAGTCAAAGCAACTGAGAAGCTAATACTATCTGCCAAGTAATTTAACTTTATACTTAGCGGGGTTTGAGCTCTTTCTCAACAATCTCTTGAAGATCATTTGTGGCAATCCCCCTATGGAGCTCTCCGTCCATAGCGATACTTATAAGCCCTGTTTCTTCACTAACGACAATTATCAGTGCGTCAGTTTTTTCCGCCAATCCTAAGGCAGCTCTATGTCTCATTCCGAGTTCGGCAGGGATATCATTTCTTTGAGTTACTGGGAGCACACATCTAACGGCGCGTACTCGCCCTATCGCGATATACATTCCACCATCGTGCATGGAGTTGTCCTTATGAAAGGTTGCCTCGATTAACGGCCCGAATATGTCTGAGTTGAGTTTAGTAGATCCTTGCAGATGTAAAGTGAGATCAGATGATCGTTGAATAACAATTAGAGCTCCCTCTTTTCGTGAGGATAAATTAATAACGGCAGAACAAATTTCATCAACTTTTAGGGGCGCACGATCTTCATGTCGAATAGAAATTATTTTATTTAACCACTTTTTAGGTTTGTCAATATTCGCTCTATCTCCGATTGAGAATAGAAATTGACGTAGTTCTTGTTGGAAAACTATGATGACAGCAATAATTCCTACCCCTATGAATTGCCCCAGAAGTTCAGCTAGGACAGGTAAACCCGCAAGAGATACGACTTTCCATATTAGGTAAATCGCGAGAAGTCCCATGAAAACTGGTATAGCTTGAGTCCCTTTTGTCAGCCTATAAAGCCAAAGCACAATAGCAGCCACCAGAATTATATCAAGTATGCGTGCACCAAATTGCACCAACGGAAATACCGCTTCCCAATATTCGAGGAGGAAATTCACTTTTCTTTTTCTATAGATTTCACGTTACAAAGATGGTGATGAAGTACCACTACTTCACGAGCCTCTCGAATATCATGAACACGCAGGAGGGAGGCGCCTCTTTCTAAGGCCCAAGCATGATTCACCGTAGTTCCATTAAGCGCTTCTGATGGCTTACAATCAAGAGCATTGTATATCATTGACTTTCTGCTAATCCCTACTAGAATAGGGAGATCTAATTCCGAAAACTCACTCAGATTATTTAAAAGCGCATAGTTGTCTTCTTGTCTTTTTCCGAATCCAAATCCAGGATCTATAATCACATCATTCACACCCGCTTCTGATAATTCAGCAATCTTCAGTTTAAACCACTCCTTGACTTCACTCACGACATCTCTATAACTAGGGTCAATCTGCATGTTGTCAGGTCGACCCCTCATGTGCATAAGAACGTATGGCACGTCAGCTTCACCTGCTGCGTAAAGTAATTCGGGGTCTAATGAACCTGCTGAGATGTCATTAATAAGTACAGCACCAGCTTCTACGGCTTTGCGGGCTACTTCAGCTCTATAAGTGTCAATACTGATATTCATTTCTGGGGCCGAGTCTAATAGTCCATGTATAACTGGCTCGACTCTAGCCCACTCTTCAGAAGCATTTATTGACTGTGAGCCCGGACGAGAAGATGCCCCACCTATGTCGATAATATCAGCACCGTCTCTTTTCATTTTCAGGCCAGAAGCGATAGCTGCATCGACGGATAAGTTGACTCCACCGTCATAAAACGAATCCGGTGTAACATTTAAAATCCCCATTATGCCCACATCTGAAGACTTGTGAAAATTTTGCAATCCTTCACGAAATTTATCTATGTAAGTGATATCTCTCATCGTAACTTGGCGCAAGTTATTCAACCTGAGGAGAATTATTGTAATTTATGGAGGATCTATCACATACTATCGATAAATATGACAACGCGCTCAACCAGTGCGAGTCGCTATTCAAGAATAAAACATCCGATTATGGCACGGCTTGGAGGATTTTGCGTACTTCCTCACTGACAGACCAAATCTTTATTAAGGCGAACCGCATCCGCACCATTCAAGAGGTTGAAGAAGCTAAAGTTGATGAAGGTATTACACCTGAATTTATTGGAATTGTTAACTACAGCTTGATGGCTTTAGTTCAACTTGAATTACCATCTGACTATACTTTAGATCTTCCCGCCGAAGAGGCTAACGAAAGATTTCAAAATGCAGCTGTGAAAACCCGTGCGCTTATGCTCAATAAAAATCACGATTACGGTGAGGCTTGGCGAGATATGCGTGTTAGCTCTCTCACGGATCTTATATTAATGAAACTTCTGCGCGTTAAACAAATTGAAGACAACCAGGGTAAAACTATTGTATCTGAAGGAATAGACGCGAACTATATGGATATCGCGAACTACGCCCTCTTCGCACTTATTTTACTTTCAGAACAAAAAGTAGCTAGATAAGTTAAAAGAAAAAAAATGAATATTTCTAAACTCTCTCACGGTCTTACTCTATTTAGCAGAATGTTAGTAGGTGCGTTATTTGTTGTTTCTGGACTTATTAAGTCGAACGATGCTCTCGGATTTATGTATAAACTAGAAGAGTATTTCGAGCCAGGTGCCCTCAACTTAGAATACCTAACCCCATACGCTTTACAGATAGCTATATTCGTTTGTATTGCTGAGATTCTCTTAGGAATTGCACTCCTTGTCGGCGCTCTACCTAAGCTTACATCCGTTCTAACTATGGTGATGATGGTTTTCTTCACTTGGCTCACTTGGTACACGGCTACATGCGATCCTTTTGGTATGAAAATGATAACCGATGCTGATGGAGAAATCATAAAAATAGCGAATCAATGCGTTCTTGAATGTGGATGTTTCGGAAATGCCATTCCTCTTACTGCTTACCAAAGCTTCCTCAAAGATCTCTTCCTCCTTATTTTCATAATCCCTATCGCCATTGCTGCTTTCCGTAATAAAATTCAGCTCAACGAAAGCAATACTTCTATGATTTTGTACACAGGAGCCCTCGTTCTGACATTCCTCTTCGGATACATGATGTTAGACTGGAATTTCCCGGTTCTTTACTTGACATTTCTTTTACTTGCCGCTTCAATGGTTCGCCGCCGCGTAAACCATCCTAAAGTTGAGTGGATTATGGCTGTTTCAGTCGTTCTTGTTGCTGGTTTAGTCCAAATTAAAACAATTACCGATCTCCCTTTAAAGGATTATCGCCCCTACGCTGTTGGTGAAAGCATAATTCAAAACCGTCTCTCAGCTGATGAAATAGGTTTAGATGCTCCGGTTTATGCTACGGAATACACTTTCAAGAACATTTTAACTGGCCTTGACACCGTTGTCTTAAGTTCTGATTACTTGAAGGTATATAATGTCGATTCATTTGTATCAACTTATGAAATCGTTTCATACGAAGGGGCAGAAGTGAAAATATCTGACGGTTACGAGCCACGAATAATGGATCTTATTATGGAAAATACAGCAGGTGATGATCTTACAGATGAGATTCTATCAAAAAAAGGTTACACGTTCTTCTATATTTCTAAAGATCTCGATGCGGTTGCTGAAGCCGGTGCTCCAGGTCAAGAGGAATTTAATGCCCTTGCTGACGCAGCTCAAAAAGAAGGCATTACGTTTTATGGACTCACAAATGCAGGTGCAGATTTCAACAGCGCATTTGCGACGGAATACTCTGCTCCGTACGAGTTTCTTACATGTGACCAAATCGAGCTAAAGATTGTGATTCGATCAAATCCTGGCCTCGTCCTAATCAAGGATGGTGTAGTGGAGGGTAAGTGGTCATGGCGTGACATTCCGACGTTTTCCGACTTTGTAAATCTACCATAAAGCACAATACAAGGTGCGTTTTATACTCCAGCGACTATTTCAAGGACTAGGTGTCCTACTTGGAACCGTCACTCTCGTTTTCTTTATTTTTTCTTTCGTTCCTGACCCAGCTCGAGAACTCGCTGGCCAAGCAGAGCGTGAATCAGTAGTCCAGGCTTTTCGACATAAGCACGGACTCGACCAGCCTATACATTCACGCTACATAAATTTCATCTCTAGTGCTGTAATGGGAGATCTAGGTTCGAGCTATATAACTGATAGACCTGTTACGGAATCCATCAAAGACGCACTTCCAGCTACTTTAATTCTTGCAACAGTAGCGATGTTTTTCGCAACTCTATTTGGGATAGCGATAGGCCTTTCTCTGGCTTTATATCCTAACTCTAAAATAGGAGATTTGGTGCTTTCCGTTTGCGCCCTAGGGATGAGCGCTCCGAGTTTCGTTGTCGCCATTCTCGTAGCTTGGCTATTCGGTTATGTTCTGCATTCTTATACCCAATTACCCATGACAGGTGGAATGATAATAGTTGACCCATTTGAAGGCCCGCGACTCGCATGGGCCCATCTAATCCTACCCGCATTTACTCTTGGAATACGGCCCCTCGCTGTAATCATACAGCTATCTCGCAACTCCGCCCTAGAGGTTTTATCCCAGCCATATATTAGAACCGCTAGAGCTAAAGGCCTATCTCAATCGCGCATCTTATTTCGCCACGTGCTGAGAAACTCGCTCAATCCTGTCCTTACCGCTACCAGTGGTTGGTTCGCTTCCATGCTCGCGGGAGCAGTCTTCGTCGAGTTCGTTTTCGGCTGGAAAGGAATGGGACTTTTAATGTTTAACGCTCTTGAAAGGGGCGATCTCCCCATTGTAATGGGATGTACCCTTGTAATCTCAACGATTTTTGTCTTAGTAAATGTTGGAGTTGATATTCTCTATGGAATCTTAGATCCGCGAGTTGAACGCCTTTAAAAGTGTGTTGGCAGTATTGTTGAAGTACCTCTTAGTTCTATAGCTTGCTACCCACTTAATTCCAGAAACGGCATTCGTTAAAAAGACCTCGTCAGCTTTAAGTAGTTCATGTGCATGAAGGTTACACTCATAAACCTTCACACCGAGTTCAATAGCGAGATTGATTACTGCGGCTCTCATAACTCCACCAACTGGACCGGCTGAAAGCTTAGGTGTATAAAGAGCACCATCTTTTACGAGAAATATATTTGAGTTTGTAGATTCAATAATTTCGCGATTTGAATTTAAAACAAGGACGTCGCAAAATTTCTTCTCTTGTGCGAATATAGAAGCTTGAATTGAAATTTGGCAGTTGAGGTTTTTAAAGTTTGAAAATTTATCAACTGTTTTAGAAAACTCCTCAAAAATCCCTATACTTAGCCCCTTCTCATTAAGCTCAAACTTGTCCGTTGAAGGTCTTTCAATAGTTGCTAACCAGCTTGCTGTATTGGACTGAGGTAAGTATTTCCCATTTCCAGAGCGATATACTGTCATCCGTACTCGCCCATGGTTCTCAAGCCCCACTGAAGCGGCGAAATTCAAAATAGACGATTCTAATTCAGGCAGATATAAGCTGTCGGGTGACTTGAGTTTATACGTTGCAAGGCTATCAGTGATTCTCCCAAAGTGAAGGTCTAAAAGAGGAATCTTACCATCGATGATTCTGAGTGTCTCAAAAAAACCATCGGCGTAAAGAAAACCGCGAGAATTATAGCCGTTTGGCATAGAATTAACTTCAGTAATAACTCCGTCAACTAAATATTTATGCGGTTTGTGCATTGTGTAAAATTAGAGGCTATAGAGAGTTAAACGAGTAAGTGCAGAAAATTTTGTAACGGTTCATTTGTGGGTATCAGAACACCTGGAATTCCAAGGGGGGAAGCGCAATCTAGATCACGTTGCTTGTCTCCCACCATCCACGATATCTCAGGGTCAATGTTATACCTAGCAACTGCTCTCTCTATCATCATAGACCCAGGCTTGCGACTCAGCGATTTGCCCGTTATTTCGTGGTGTGGGCTGTAGTAGATATCTAGGATAGGGGTGCCATTTTTTATACATAGATCTTTCAAATATGTGTGGATTTCAAAGACATCTTCGTGAGAGTAAATCCCTTTAGCAATTCCGCCTTGGTTCGTGATGAGGATTAAAACGAAGCCCCGCTCCACAAGTATTTTCAAAGAATCAAGCACGGAGGGTAGTAGAGTGAATTCACTTATGTTTCTAGTGTAATCACCCGGGTCGTGGTTGATAATTCCGTCTCTATCAAGAAAAATAGCCTTTCGGCGTGGAGGAGGTTTTCCCATAAAACAAATCTACTCTTGAACCCCTTTACTTATGTATTTTTACAACGTGAAAAAGAATTCGGGAAATTTTATTGGTGTTGACTACTCAAAGTGGAGAGAGAAAGCTGAGGCTTCTTTAAAGGGTAAGAGTCTTAGCGATTTAGAATGCCCTCGATTTGACGGCATGCCTTTACCTATGCTTGTCCCTGATCCTGATCGTCCTTTAATTCTGCCTTCTAAACACGTTTCTTTAAGATCCGATTTAGGACACGCTTGGGAAATTGCATCGACGTTTTCTACTAAGAAATCCTTGATGATAGGACTTGCCCATGGAGTTGAGAGTGTTAGGACAGATGCCCATTTGGCTGATGGTAA
>Ga0206681_10001439_pt1 | contig 10902 bp, 3 predicted proteins | sample M150012015metaG_FD_161048 | JGI IMG/M metagenome (GOLD analysis project Ga0206681, IMG submission 161048) | Ammonia-oxidizing marine archaeal communities from Monterey Bay, California, United States - M1 500m 12015 | ecosystem: Environmental > Aquatic > Marine > Intertidal zone | place: USA...
TGGTCGGGAATAGCGATGGAATTGACCCACTATAGGGGCTTGGTAAACCCCGATTTTTCCAGATGATTTTCGGTCCCAATATGTTTCGTGTGGCCCCCTGCCATACCACGCCATGTCCGTATAGTTGTTCGGCAAGGTGAGGTAGATCCCCAGCCTTGGAATGTTGGGCAGCGAATCCTGAAGCGGCTCAAAATTGCAAGTCACCAGCAGCTCGCTTGACGGTGTAAGCGCATAATTCACCTTGAGGGCTGCACGTTGTTCTGGCAGCTCATAGACAACGGTGTATGTCACCCCGTCTTTTGACTCTTGGGGCGCCGCGGCAAGGGTTGCACGGGCGCTGTCGGTTGCCCATTGCCAAGGCTCCGCCCATTTGTGCATTCCATTTCCCAAATCATTGTCGGTGGGTGGGCGCCAATAATTTGGTCGGATGGCCGCATTTGTAATCAACTCTCCGTCAAAGCTCCAGTTTTTGATTTCACCGCTTTGGTCGTCAATGCGCAATTGGGAGCCCCTGCACTCGATCAGGTAATCGCCGCCTTGCTGATTGATGCTGAATTGAGCCGCCGCTTGGGGTGATGCGGGGGCTGCCGTGTAATCCTGCAGCACAAACTGCTCAAAGGCCAGCTCGTGCCCCGCTTGAAGCAGGCCTCGCTCGTTTTTTGTCACCAGTTGACACCGCAACACGTATTCACTGTTCTGGTTGAACGAATAGGTCGGGATGGGGATCGTCTGTTGTCGTTGCGGTTGAATTGTTATCGCTGCCATTTCACCCTCTTGAACTTGTACGCCATCTTCCAAAAGCGTCCATTTGAGCAGCAGATCGTCCAGCGGCGAAAAGAAATGCTTGTTGGTTATTGTCAGTGCAGTTCGCTTGGCGTTCCATTCAAATGTTGCGGGCTGGTACACCTTTTTGACCTCGTGCAAATGAGGATGAGGATTGCGATACGGGTCGACCAAACCGTTGTTGAGGAAGTTGCCGTCGGTGGGCAGGTCGGGGTGATAATCGTGTCCGTAAGCTAAATAGGGTTGCCCCTTTTCATCTTTGTATTCCAGCGACTGGTCCACCCAGTCCCAAATGAACCCCCCTTGAAGTGCGGGGTAGCGCTCAATGATGTTCCAATAATCCTGCAAGTTGCCCACCGAATTCCCCATGGCATGGCAGTACTCGATCATGATGGCCGGTTGGTCCGGGTTGCTTTCAGCGTACTTGATCAGATGCGCTGGTCGTGGGTACATCGGGCAATAAATGTCCGTGTAGTTTTCGTGTCTGGCCGGTTCATATTGCACGGGTCGCGTGGTGTCGTTTTGCTTTAGCCATTGGTAGGTTGACCTGAAGATTTCACCTTCCCCGGCTTCGTTTCCAAGAGACCAAACAAGAATGGAGGGGTGATTTCGATCCCTGTAAAACATGCGCTGGGTGCGGTCCAGATGAGCGGGCAGCCACGACATTTCATTGCCCAGTTGGGTGGCTTCGTCAATGGCAAGCGGGTGACTTTCAATGTTGGCTTCGTCTATCACATAAAGCCCGTATTTGTCGCACAGGTCGTACCAATATGGGTGGTTCGGGTAATGGCTGCTGCGTACGGCATTGATGTTGTTTTGCTTCATCAGGCGAATGTCTTGCTCCATCGATTGCTTGGAAACAACATGGCCGGTGTGCGGATCTGATTCGTGGCGGTTGACGCCTTTGATGTAGACCGCCTCTCCATTGACAAGCAACTGGCCGTGCTCAATGCGCACGTTCCTGAAGCCCGTGGTTTTTTGAATGAACTGGTTGTGTTGCAGCGCTAAGCTGTCGGTGAGCTCCACGGTGAGCGTGTAGCCATTGGGGGCCTCCGCCGACCACTGCTTAACATGGGCCAGCGTCTGTTTGAAACTGACCTCTAGCGTGTCGGCTGCCTGAATTTCTACCGGTCGGTCCTCTGAATACACCACCGCGTCACCATCTAGCAATTGCACTTGCAGCAGGCGATTTTCAGTGGTGTTCTTCCCATTGACAATGCTCGTGTTCAACTCAAACAAGCCGTTTTCATACCCATCATCAAGGTCGGCGACGACGTGAAAATCTGCAATGGCCACTTTGGGCTTTGCGTAAATGAACACCTCTCGCTCAATGCCACTCATGCGCAACATGTCCTGGCTTTCCAAGTAGCTGGCATCGCTCCAGCGGTGCATTTGAATGGCAAGCAGGTTCGCGCCTTCCTGCACAAACGATGTGATGTCAAACTCTGCGGGTGTTTTCGATCCCTGTGAATAGCCAACATAGCGCCCATTGAGATAGAGATACATGGCCGATTTTGCCCCTGCAAAATGAAGAATGAGTTGCTCATTCTCCCACGCGGTAGGAATATTGAAGGTGTGCCGATACGTGCCCACAGGATTGTATTCTACGGGGACGTTGGGCCATTCGGTGGTAAAGGGGTAGCGCTCGTCCAAATAGATCGGGTGGTCGTAGCCCTCCACCTCCCAGTTCGATGGTACGGCAATGGTGGGCCAATCTGCATCGTGAAGGTCTGCTTCATAAAACCCTCGGACTCTGTCTTTGGGAGAACGCACCCAGTGAAACTTCCAATCGCCATTGAGCGACAGAAAACGTTGCGAATCTTCAAGGTTGTTTTGCGCTGCAAGCGCCTTGGTTTCGTAAGCAAAAAAATCGGCGTGAGGGCGCAGCTTATTCACCCCAAAAACCGTGTGGTCGTTGTGCAGGATTTGCTCCTGTGATTGGTTTGGAGCTGTGCAAGCGGCCAGCAAGAGCAGCGCAGCAAGATGAAAAATTTGAGGCTTCATCATGCCCGCTTCTTAATCCACATCGGCCTTGGTTGACTGCATAAAGTCTTCGAGGAAAATGGTTCTCAATCTGGACAGCAGCTCCTCTGCATTGCGCCTTGAAAAAACCAAGGGCGGTTTGATCTTCAGTACGTTGTTGTCTTTGCCATCCGTGCTCATAAGAACGCCCAGTGTTTTCATCCTGTTTGCGAGGTAGACGGCCTTTTCTGGAAGCGGCTCTTTGCTGCTGTTGGCCAGCTCAATGCCCAGAAACAAACCGTGGCCCCGGATGTCTCCAATGACAGGAAATTCTTCTTGCAGTTGTTGAAGCTCTGCCTTCAGATAATTTCCAACGGCCAGGGCGTTTTCCTGCAATTTTTCCTCTTTTACAACGCGCAACACTTCGGTGCCGATGGCGCACGAAACGGGGTTGCCGCCAAAGGTGTTGAAGTATTCCATGCCGTTGGCAAAGGCATCGGCTACAGGTTGTGTGCACACCACCGCAGCCAATGGATGCCCGTTGCCAATGGGCTTCCCGATGGTCACTATATCTGGAATCACACCGTGCAATTGGAAGCTCCAAAAATGGCTACCAACGCGCCCGCAACCCACCTGGACTTCATCTGCGACGCACAGGCCGCCCGCATTTCTCACCGACTCGAATGCGATTCGCAAATAATCTTCGGGGAGCTCCACTTGCCCCGCGCAGCTGACAATGGCCTCAAAGATGAAGCCGGCCACATTTCTGCCTTCAGATTGTATGTTTTTCACCTGTTCTGCCACGTGGGCAGCATACAGAGGCCCGCTATCGGCACTCTGATAGATGCCCCGGTACGTGTCGGGCAGTGGGACAATATGGGTGTGCGCCGGGGCGCCAGCACCTCCCGTTCTGTCAAACTTATAGGAGCTGATGCCAACACAACCGCCGGTGTTTCCATGGTAGCCCATTTCAAGGGCAATCATATCCTTTTGCCCGGTCGCTGCCTGGCACATGCGCAATGCCAGCTCATTGGCCTCACTGCCGGAATTCACAACGTGCACCACCGACAACTCTTTTGGAAGAGTGGCGAGCAATTCTTCTGTGAAATCGTTGATGGCGCCGTGCAAATAGCGCGAGTTGGTGTTCAGCACAGCCATTTGCTTTTGGCCTGCGGCAACCACTCTAGGGTGTTCGTGCCCAACGTGGGCCACGTTGTTTACGGTGTCTAGGTACTTTCTCCCGGTCTGCTCAATGAGGTACGCGCCGGACCCTCTTGCCATTTTCAGGGGGGCGTCATACACCAGGCTTAAGCTCTTGCCTAGATGTGCTTTTCTGTATGAGAGAAGCTGCTGCTCGTTCTTTTCGGCAGGGGGGGTCAATCCGCTGACATCGAATAACAGGTTCGGATCGGGACAAATACTGCTCCAAACGATGAGCTCATTGGGGTAGCACACGCCTGGAAAATCCTGCGTGTTGCCCAGCAGGTCCAACATGATTTCAAAATGGAGATGGGGCGACCAGTTCCCATTTTCTTCCGCCTGCCCAACATAGCCTATCAGGTCGCCCTTTTTCACAGGCTGTTGTTCCGTGAGCAGGTCTAAGCCGCTTGTAGACAGGTGTCCGTAGAGGCTAAAAAACGGGATTCCTTCCTCCGTTTCATGTTGTAAGATGAGCGTTGGGCCGTACTGTTTATCCCCAGGATTGTGGCGCAGACTCACCACTGTGCCGTCAAACAGTGCGTGAAATGCCGTGGCCGGTTTCACCCAAAAATCAACGCCCAGATGTGCCGTCCTCCACTCCGGCCCTTCGTTGCCTTCGCGTTGATAATCGGCGGTGCAGTAAAAGGGGCGGAATTCGGCATAGCCTCCAGCAATCAGCGCAGCAGGGTGCGCTTGTTGCAGGGCATTGATTTTATAGCTGGTGTGGCCGAGGTCGCTGTACTGGCTTTCGTGTCCAAGCCAGGCGCTTGACACACTCATATTCACGGGTTGAATCGAATCAAAATGTAGATCCGGAAACAGGTCTTGAAGCGCTACTGTTTGCTCATTTGCCCAGGCCGAAAAGCCTTTTTCGTTTGGGTGAGGTGCAAAGCCACAGGCGTTTCGAAAGCTGCAATGCGCAACGGTTCCGCTCACGTCCATCCACTTTTCTAGAACCTCCCACGCTGGTTTTTCGCTAATCAGCAGGTACTCGTTTTCCGGTTCTTTCTGTTTGTTGATGGCTGATTTTGTGACGCTGATGACCAGGCGCATCGCAACCAGGTCATACAAACAGCAGAGCTCATCTTCTTGCAGCGGAAATTGGCTGTGATACCCGGCAACAATTGGCAAAGCCGCGCCCAATACATCGGGTTTGTTCATTACCGCATACGCTATGGCAATGGCCAAGTCGTTGATGATGGCTGTGTAAACCGCATCTCCGAAATCAATTATTGCACGGACCTTCGGAGCGACTAAATCGCGGGTGACAATAATATTATTGTCATTGACATCATTGTGCACCACGCTTTTTCGCAAGGCTTGGTATCCCTGCTTGAAGGCTTTGAATCTTGCCTGAAAGTGCGAGGCGATTTCTTGCTGGGCTGGAGGAAACAAATGAAGGTGCTCGCTTGTCCATTCCGCTTTTGCAACATCCCAATCCAGCCTGCGATGTGCTTGTGGATGGTCAAACCCTTGCAATGCCCGCGTCAGCTTTCCGGCTTCTTCGCCAAGGCTGTGCAACAAATCACTTGTCACCGGATTCACACTGGACCACAACCTCCCTTTCATCCAGGACAACAACCGGACCTTTCTGGCAAGGCCCGACCCGTCTTTTATCTCGCTGACATAGCGGCCCTCAACATCGGCAATGGGCCTGGGTAGAGCCAGCTCAACATCACTGTCAGCGGCATGGTTGAGTAGCGCATTTTGAAACTCGATGTACGCCTGCTGGGCATCCGGCCGGCTGATTTTTAAAATGTAGCTGCCTGAAGCCGTCTTGATCTGGAAATTAAAGTCGAGCTCCCCCGCCAGCGGGGTGATTTCCCCCTCCAGTTGGTACAGCTGGCGCGCAGTCTCAGCGGCCCGGTCAACATCGATTTGTATGGACAAATAATCAACTCCCATGCTATTCATTTAGCAGCAATAACAGGTAGTGCGCCGCCGACCAGCTGAAGTTCTCCGCCTCCAATCCCGCACCCGTTATGGGCTGGTAGTTTTCTCTGATTGAATTCCCTTTTAACAGGGCGCCGTCTGCGTTATGGAACAGTTTGTAGGTGGCCTCATAGGCCGCCTGATGATGGCCGTAGTTGTGCAGGCCCATGACTCCGAAATAGGATTGATCCAGCCAGTTGGGGCCTCTCCAGTACCCTCCATCGGGTTTGAATTTTGGATGGGCCGCGCTTAGGGTTTGAAAGGGGACTGCGGTGTTGAACTGCGCGGGGTTCATCATGTTGTTTTTCACCCCTTCGGCCTGCTCAGATGTGGCCGCTTTTGCCCACAATGGCAGCCACCCTTCACACCCCATCGCCAGAATGTGTGTTTCTCCGTCAAGTGTGGTGTCGTAAAACCAGTCGGTGTTGGGGTCATAGAATTGCGTCTGGATTTTCTTCTTCAGGGCATCGGCCTCGTGCTGAAATTCAGCTGCTTCGTTCGTTTTTCCAAGAACGGTCGCCATTTGTTTCAGATGTTGCTTTTCGGCAAAGAGGTAGGCGTTAAGGTCTACACTTTCCTGATTCAAAGAGAACGCCCCCGGCCCATTTTGCACCATCTGACTGCTGTCAAAACGCACCGCGTTGTCCATGCCGCTTTCCCATTTGGCGGCCCTGAGTGAGCCATCGGTTGAGCCGTATTCACAGATGCCATCCTCATCGTGATCCCGGTGGGCGTACCACCAGTTGTGCTGCTTGACTATTTGGGGGTAGAGCTCCTGCACAAATTCCTCGTCCTGGTCTTGCTCGAACACCTTCCAAACTGCCCATGCGGATAGCGGCGGTTTGGTGTTTCGGTAATTGTGCCGTTCAATGGTTGTGTCCCTGTACACGCAATCTGCAATAAAGCCCGCTTGGGTCTGGAAATCGTACATCGCCCTGATTTGCTCTTTGGCAAGGCGCGTGTCGTATTGTGCTAATGCCGCGGCGTGCTTCCAGCTGTCCCAAGCCCAAAAGCCGTGAAACCAGATGTAGTGATAGCTTGGGAATAAGCCGCTGTGTTTGAGTTCTCCGGCGGGAATACGCCAGTTGTTTTGCAGGGTAAGCACCGTTTTTGCAGTAAAATCCTTGTAAACGGAGCCCTTCCAGACCGTGTCCAATTGGCTATACAGGCTTTCCAGTTGAGCGCTTTTTTCATTGATTCTGCGCTGCAGCAAGTCCTCAGGAGCCTCGGCCACGGTGGTGAGAAGGCGGCGTTCCTGCTCGGCGGCGTATTCGGGGAAAATAAATGTGTGCGCTAGCCGCAGCCGCTTGACTTCTCCTGGCTTCAGTTCGAATTCTTCCAGCTCAATGGTATAGCTGGTGTCAGATAAGTGAATGACGGACGTTGCATCTGCAGGCCGTTGAATACGTCCCGTGGCGGCGCTTTTTTCTGAAGCGATGGCTATGCTGTTCTCGCTCTTTTTGAATTGCAATGCCTCCAAAAAAGTTGTGCCTTTCCAATGCGGGCGCAGCTTGATGGTTTCATTGGACAGGTTCTCGAGTTGAGTTGCAATCACCGCCGAGTGAGCCGAGCTAAAAAAAAGCGTTTGAGAAACTCTCAGGTTTTCATTTTCAGCCTCTTGCTCTAAATGGCTGTTGAAGCTGTTTTGTGAGATGGTGAAGTCGCTCCAGTCAATGGGTTGTTCCGTTTTGGGATCTGTAAGTTCAATTTGGCTCAACATTTTGCTGCTCCAGACTCCATTTTCTTGCGTCATCAAAAATGGCCCAGTAAAGCCGCCGAAATTCGCGGGTTCGCTTGGAAGTCCATACGCAAACCACGCGCCCTGATCTGAGAAAGCCAATGAACTCCTGTCCATTGATGACGCCGGTGTCCCCCTGAAATCGAGCGTATTGGGGGGGAGGTTGTTTGATATGGATTCCCTTTCACTGACAGGAACGTTGCACCCGAGCGATAATAGAAATCCCAGGAGACCAATCAGGTGAATTTTCCAAGTGTCAATGCGCATCATAACCGGTCGCTCATTGGTTGTCAAGGCGTGTGTCTGCCCTCAAAATCGTCTCGAAGAAGATCTTATCAAACTCCGCCGTCTTTTCTATGTGGGGCATATGCCCACAAGAATCTACCACATGCAACTTCGCACGTGGAATCCAATCCCGAACATTATGGCGAGCCTCTTCTAGGGGCAAAACCACGTCGTGCGTGCCCCAAATAAAATGCACAGGGAAATTAAACCTCCCTATCATCTTGTTCTCTTTCTCCGCCCCTCTTTGATTTCTGTTTGTAGAAATAAGAGCCCTGGCAAAATGTTTAAAGTCCAGCTGCGATCGGTACAAATCGATCCACCAGTCTAAACTGTCTTTTTGAAAAAAATCTTCACGCTGACCTTCCGCTTTCGTGGGGTAATCTGTCGCAATGAATTCCGCAATTTCTGTTTCCGTGACTGCTGGATTTTCCGCCGGGACGCGCTTGGCGTGGGCATCTGAAAACCCTTGTGGAGACACAAATATTAGCTTATTCACCCGGTCGGGGTGGTGAGCGGCGAATTCAGTAATCACAGCGCCTCCCATTGACACGCCCGATATGTTCACTTTTTCCTCAATTCCTAAGTGGTCTAAAAGTTGAACCACTTGATCCGAGAAAAGTTTGGCCGTATACGCCGTATCGGGGTTTGAAGAATTCCCCCTGCCGTATAAATCAAGGCTTACCACTGGCATTTCTCTATCAATTGCCACTTCTGTTGTGTGGTCCCACTGATAGCTTGGCACAGAGAAAGAGTGCACCAGGACAAGTGGTGTGCCAATTCCCGGTGAATAGTTGTAGTAGGTGTGTCCCGCGTCCAATTTCACAAAGTGACCTCTTGAGACCGACGACCGGAATGCATCGTCCTTATCTATGGATTCATAGCCAGCGGTTGAGCACGACACCAGAGAAAGCAAACAAAATAAATAGAGCGCCGTCTTTTCCATAAAGCCAAGGTAATGGCATTCGCTATGAGCAGCCCCGGCAGGAATCGAACCTGCATCTAAACTTTAGGAAAGTCCCATTCTATCCATTGAACTACGGGGCCAAGATGTCAAAGTCCGTTCGGCAAACCTACCCCAAAAAAGAGGCCCCGCTGGGGGGCGGGGCCTCGGGGTGCAGAGTCCCCAAGGGGACTCTGCGGGGGGGGAGTGGGCAATACTGGATTCGAACCAGTGACCTCTCGCGTGTGAGGCGAGCGCTCTGAACCAACTGAGCTAAATGCCCCGAATAGGGGGCGCGAAGATACGACCATTTCTAAACCAGCCGTAACGCCGCGCCCGCCATCCGAGTATGGTGCGCCCTGCAGGACTTGAACCTGCGACCAAGGGATTATGAGTCCCCTGCTCTAACCAACTGAGCTAAGAGCGCAAAGTGCTTCGTTAAGCGAGGCCGAAAATAAGGCGAGAATGCAGAGTGTTGACTACGTGTCGAGCCATTCAAACTCGAGTTCACGGCGCTCGAGGTCGGCTCGGACCGCGCGAACACGAACCGCTGTGCCCATGTGGATCTCTCGGCCCGTACGCTGACCCACCAGGCACATGCGTTCGCGTTCGAGTCGCCAGAGATCTCCCGGGATTGTCGACGTGTCGACGAAGCCCTCGCAGCGGTTGCCGTCCACTTCAACGAAGAGCGACTTGGATGAAATGCCGTTGACCGTGCCGGAGAACTCTTCGCCAAGACGGGTCGATAGGAATTCGACTTGCTTGTACTTGATGCTGGCGCGCTCAGCGCTGGCGGCGCGTTTTTCACGTTCGCTGGAATGGGCACAGTCGCCGTCGAGCGTCGAGGTGTCCACTGAATCACCGCCGTCGAGATAGTGCTGAAGCAAGCGGTGGACCATCATATCGGGGTACCGCCGGATGGGTGAAGTGAAATGTGTATAGTGGTCGAAGGCGAGGCCATAGTGGCCAATGTTCGTCGTCGTGTACTCGGCCTTGGCCATCGAACGAATCGCCATCATCGCGACAATGCGCTCCTCTTTCTTGCCGCGGACGCTGGCCAGTAAACTGTTGAGCGCCTGAGCCGCTTTGCCCGGTTCAACCTTGGCCATCTTATACCCGAATTGAGCTACAAACGAACGAAGCGTGCTGAGCTTTTCTGGGTCAGGCTTATCGTGCACCCGGTACACTCCGCCCTGAGGTTTGCCTCCTTTGCCTTTCCCAATGCGCTGAGCAACATAGACATTGGCCAAAAGCATGAACTCCTCGATCAGCTGATTCGCGTCAACCATGCGCTTGATGACCACTTCCACAGGGCGGGCCTGCTCGTCTAGAACGAAGCGCACCTCTTCGGTGTTGAAGTCAATCGATCCGCCTTTGAACCGCTTGGCGCGTAGAGCCTTAGAAATCCCGTCGAGCGTTTGAACCTGCTCGGCAAAATCGCCCTTGCCCGATTTTAGGCGCTCTTGCGCCTCGGCGTATGTGAAGCGGCGGTCGCTGTGAATGACCGTGCGGCCGAACCACTGGTCGTGGACTTCACCCTGCTCGTCCATCTCGAAGACGGCTGAAAATGCCAGCCGATCCACATTCGGACGCAGCGAGCACAAGTCGTTGGAAAGCCGCTCAGGGAGCATCGGGATCGTGCGGTCCACCAAGTAGACACTCGTGGCGCGCTTCTTGGCCTCGGCCTCGATGTCACTGCCTGGAATCACGTAATGGGTGACGTCTGCAATATGAACGCCGACCTCAAAATGGCCGTTTTCTAGCTTGCGCAAGGAGAGCGCGTCGTCAAAATCCTTCGCATCTTCCGGATCAATGGTCAGCGTGGTGATGTCGCGGAAATCACGGCGCTTGGCAATTTCTTTTGCGTCGATCTCCCCTGAGATTTCTTCTGCCGAAGCCGCCACCTCCTCCGGGTAGCCATAAGGCAGGCCGAATTCCACCAAGATGGCGTGCATCTCCGCCTCGTTCAGGCCGGGTTCCCCGAAAATCTTCACGACTTCAGCGATGGGCGGATCGTCAGAATGAGCCCAATCCACAAGCCTTACCGCAGCTTTCAAGCCGT
>Ga0206681_10001443_pt1 | contig 10875 bp, 11 predicted proteins | sample M150012015metaG_FD_161048 | JGI IMG/M metagenome (GOLD analysis project Ga0206681, IMG submission 161048) | Ammonia-oxidizing marine archaeal communities from Monterey Bay, California, United States - M1 500m 12015 | ecosystem: Environmental > Aquatic > Marine > Intertidal zone | place: USA...
TGGATGAAGTAATTTTGGTTGACGACCACGGAACTGATAATACGGCTGATTTAGCTAAAAAAATAGGTATTGATCATGTTATAAGGCACGACAAAAACAAAGGTTATGGCGGTAACCAAAAGACATGCTATAATAAAGCTCTTGAAATTGGCGCGGACATAGTAATTATGCTGCATCCGGATTATCAATATACTCCCAAGCTGATCGAAAGTATGGCTTACCTTATTGCTAATGACGTGTACCCGGTTGTTTTAGGATCCAGGATCTTAGGTAAAGGTGCATTAAAAGGCGGAATGCCAAAATACAAGTACATTGCGAATCGACTTCTGACCTTATCTCAAAACATTCTTATCGGTCAAAAATTATCAGAATACCACACAGGATACAGAGCTTTTTCTAAAGAAGTGCTTGAATATATCGAGTTCAATAAGAACTCTGATGATTTTGTTTTTGACAATCAAATGCTCTCGCAAATAGTTTATGCAGATTATGACATTGCAGAAGTGACATGTCCTACTAAATATTTCGAAGAAGCATCCTCAATTAACTTCAGCCGAAGTGTTACCTATGGGATTGGTGTTCTAGCTACATCTGTCAAACACTTCTTAACTAGAATTGGTTTAATGAAATGGCGATTACTTAAAAAATAATGAAAAGCACTCTAAAATACATCTTCGCAAATTCTCTTTTCTTCAGACTTTTCATTGTATTTGTTTTTTCATGGACCTATCTTATGTTCAGCTACGGGGATGTAGGTCTTTTTGAATTGATCAATGAACAGCACCATCCCGTATTTGATCAGTTTTTCAAATACCTGACTCATGTTGGCGGAGGTTGGTTTGCTCTTGGTATCGGATTACTGCTCTTTGCGTTTAAATTCAGATGGGGAATAATTGCAGCTGCCAGTTTCATGGGTTCAGCAATTGTAACACAGGTGCTTAAAAGATGGGTTTTTGACTTACCAAGGCCACGCGTTGTTTTCGCAGACTCAGTTCAAAGTATGAACCTGATCGAAGGGGTGGATTTGCATATGAAATACTCGTTTCCCTCCGGCCATAGCACTGCAGTTTTTGCCGTATTTTGTTTGTTAAGCCTGTTAACGCTCGAAAAAAAATATCTGGGCTTTTTATTTTGCTTCATTGCAATCCTGGTTGGATACAGCAGAGCGTATTTATTTCAACACTTTCCCGAGGATATTTTAGTCGGTTCACTGATCGGAACCCTCTCTTCCTTAATCATATACTCCTGGTTGAAAAACAAGAAATTTGGAGACTGGGGGGATAAATCTATATTCAAAAAGACCGCTTGATAGCCAGATACAATAAACAGCTATTAATCATTGCTATTGGAGCATTGGTATTGTTGCCATTCCTTGGCAATGTGCATTTGTTTGATTGGGATGAGATCAATTTCGCAGAGTCCTCGCGAGAAATGATGATCACAGGAAACTATTTTCAAAACCAGATCAATTTTGAACCATTCTGGGAGAAACCACCTTTCTTTTTCTGGATACAAAGTATAAGTATGACGGTATTTGGCCAAAATGAATTTGGAGCCCGATTCCCAAATGTACTTTTTGGCATTATTACTTTGGTATTGATCTTCAATATCGGCAGAAGACTGTACAATGAACGATTTGGCACAATGTGGGTGCTTCTTTATCTTGGCTCAATTCTGCCACATATGTATATCAAAAGTGGCATCATTGATCCCGTTTTCAACCTCTTCATTTTCTCTTCCATCTATTATTTCGTAAGGACAGTTGAGGACTCAAATCACAAAAAGAGAAAGAAACATGCGATCGTCTCCGGGTTCTTCATAGGCTTAGCTATAATTACAAAAGGGCCCGTAGGCCTGGTAATTCTACTTTTGGCAGTTGTTTTTTATTGGGTATTGAACCGTTTTCGACCGTTTGCATCACTTAACAATTTATTGTTGTTTTTATTGGTTGGATTCCTTACCTCCATGCTATGGTTTGGTTATGAAACTATTAAAAATGGTCCATGGTTCTTAGGTGAATTTCTTACTTATCAAATAGAACTATTGACAGGAGCGGAAGATGGAGCAGCATCAGGTCACCAACAACCATTTTATTACCATTTTGTTGTTATCCTTCTAGGTTGTTTTCCCATTTCTTTTCTAGCATTGGGTAATCTATTTGGAAGCAAATATTTAGAAGACAGATTTCAGTTTAAAAAATGGATGACCATCTTATTCTGGGTGGTTCTGATCCTGTTTTCGATAGTGTCAACTAAGATCATACATTATTCTTCAATGGCTTATTTACCATTATCTTTTATGGCCACCTACTACCTTTATCAAGTGGATCGTGGGAGAGAAAAAATAAGCTCTGGGATCGGATTTATGATCGGAATTGTGGGAGTATGTTATGCAATTGTTTTGGTTTTGATCCCGATCTCCGCAATAAACAAAGAAACTTGGCTATTGCCAATGATCAACGATATTTTTGTTCGTGATGGACTTTCCATTGATGTTCATTGGAGTGGCTTCGAAATCGTTATTGGAGCAGTATTTGGATTGTTAATGATCGTCGCTGTATTGCAGCTTTTTAAAAAGAATGTCTTCAGGTTTACGATTATAAACGCCATTGGTATATCTTTTCTAATGATTACTACCACTATCTGGATATTGCCAAAAATAGAGCGATATGTACAGGGTCCGGCAATTGACTTTTACCAATCATTGGAACAACAAGATGTATATATATGGCCACTGGAACATAAAAGTTACGCCCACTATTTTTATGCAAAAACATTACCGCTAGCTGACCATTCAGGTCTAGCAGCTCATAAAAGCACTATTTTGACTGCTCTTGGAAAAGAAAAATCAAATCAGCTTGATGGAAAAGAACGATCGGAATACTTATTGAGTATTCAGAAATGGCTCATTTCAGGCCCCATTGATAAACCAGCCTATTTTCTGATTAAATCTGACAAATACGTTGCTGATAATTTTCCAACGCTGGAATTGGTAATGAAAAAAGGTGGTTTTGTTGGGCTCAGAAGAAAGCCTAGCTGAATAGCGATATACTTTTTTGAATTATAATAATATTCAAAATTGCAAGTCTTCAGGAGATGGATTACCTTGATAACACCTTGAAACTAGTATTCGTGTATAACGCAAAGTCTGACCGATTAAGTAAAATGTTTGATTTTGCGCATAAATTAACCAATCCGGAGACCTATTCTTGCGGCTTATGTCTTTTAACCCATAGTAATTTTGGAGAACGGCAAGAATGGTCGTCCTTCTTGAAGGAAACCGAGCTTACAATTGATTTTCATCATATTGAAGATTTCGAGGATACATACAACCAAAAGCACACCTACCCGGTTATTTTCGTCAAAACAAAAGACTTGTTGACCGTACTGTACGACCATAAACAAATTGCAAGTTTTAAAAATGTCTCCGAACTTATTTCATCAGTTAACGCCAGCCGAATAAGTGAAGTGAACAATCTGAGAGATCAAAACCATTTGCCATGAGACCTATTGTAGTTCTTCTCGCCCTATACATCGTCTGTCCTGGTTTTGGACAAGACAGTATTATGGAAGATCTCAGATCACTATACTTAAGGAATGAATTTGACAGTCTAATAGAAAAATACGCACAGGATTATAAAGGATTGGATGATTCAGCATTGTATTATTTAGGATTAAGTTGTTTTAACACAGAAGATGATGAGAATTGCCTACTCTTTCTGAAGCTTTCATTGGCAAAAGGCAGTAATAATCCTGAAGCCTACTTTTATATCGGCATGACCCACAATTACATGGGCAACTATGACAAGGGAATCAAAGCATTCTTAACTGCAATTCAATTTAATTCTGAAGACGGTAAAAGTCATTGTGGTCTTGGGGATTCATATTATAATCAGAAGAAGCAGTCAAAAGCTCTGATTTCATATAAGAATGCTGCGAACACCAATGATACGCCGGACAGGGCCTATATGATGATCGCTCAGATCTACACAAATATGGGTAGTGACGATGAAGCACTAAAAAGTTATTATCTGGCGAAAACAAAAATATCAAAGGAAACGAGTTCTTACTCAAATTGTCTATACAATATCGGATTGTATGAATTATCCGGGAATCAATATACAAAGGCTGAAAAGACCTATTCCGAGCTAATCGAACTCAGTCCGAACGATGAAGAAATTATTAAAAAACTGATTCAAGTTTTTTACGCCCAAAGGCAATATACAAAAGCAGAACCTTTGAAGAGAAGACTCTATTCCATACACTCAAGACAACCAAAAGATGCTACGGCAAAAAAGATGTTCTGTTTTGACAAATTTGAATACAAAGAGACAAATATTATTGCCTATGAGTACTTTGATAATCCAGCAGGAAAACTCTACTATAAGCACATCTTTTACATTCTGGATGATTCGGGAAATGTTGACTACAGTGTTCAAACAGAGAGCTCTGCAATAACCGAAGAACAGGGAGGTCCTAAGTATTTGTTAGGCAAGTCATCTAGCAATGGCCACAGCACCTATTCCATTGGCTTTGAAGAAGACTTTCATTACGATGATCTGAAAGATGCTGTGAAAATGGTCATCGACGGCTCAACTCAACCCATATCGCATTCCCGTATTAAAAATTAATGCTATTATTTTAACAAGTAATGATTAAGAAATACAATGAAACAAAAAGAAATAGAGGTTGATGAATATATAAGAAAGGTTCACCCTGAAAGAAAGGAGGCCCTTGCTAAATTGAGAGTGGTTATTTGTCAAAATATTCCAGAAGGGTTTGAAGAAATAATCAACTATGGAATGCCAAGTTATGTAGTTCCCCATGACTTATACCCAGAAGGGTACCATTGTAATCCGAAGCTACCACTACCTTTTGTTGGTTTTGCATCTCAAAAAAATTTCATCGCGGTTTATCATATGGGGATATATGCGAATGAGGATCTAATGAATTGGTTTGTTAGCGAATATCCAAATCACTGTTCTGGAAAATTAGACATGGGAAAAAGCTGCATTCGGTTTAAAAAAATAGATGAAATTCCTTACGATCTGATTGGTGAGTTGATGCGTAGAATCAGCGTTAAAGACTGGATCTCTGTATACGAAGAGTCTGTGAAGAGATAATTACTGGTTCAGCTTCGATGTGAATTGCTGGATTGCATTAAAATATCATTGAATCGAGTCCAGTGAATTCAGAGCATTTACCGATAATGTGAAAAGTGGATCGATCTTCAAAGCAGTAGCATAATCAACCTTAGCGGAAATAAAGTCACCCATCAATTCATAGCAAAGGCCTCTGTTATGATACGACTGCACGTATTGATCATTGAGATCAATGGCACTTGTAAAATCTTCTATTGCTAAGATCAATACACTGTCATTTTTTTCTTTTTCCCAGCTGTCACTGTAAGTCATTAAATGGACATAGCCTTTATTCTGATAAGCCACTTCAAAATTCGGTTCCAATTCCAGGATCTTGTTGTAACACGAATCAGCTAATTCCAACTTTCCATTATTTTGAAGAAAAAGTCCCTTGGCCAACAGTGCTTCTATGCTAGTTGGGACGATAGCAAGAGCATTGTCGAAATAAAGCAATGCCATTTGACGGTCATCTGCATCATGATTTGAATATAAAACACCCAATTCCATGTATGAATCATAGTAATCAGGATTTTGCTCAGTTGCAGTAATGAGAGAGGTTACGGCCTTTGATGTGTCTCCGACGCGAGCATAGGTCAGCCCTTTAAAGAAATATGGTTCGGGATAATATTTATCAATTCTCAATGCCGCGTTAAATTGGTCAAGTGCTTTGCCGTAGTTGGGTAATGCCAGATATATTTTACCAAGCAGAAGATGGGCTTCTTTGGCGGTACTGTCCAATTCCAATGTTTTCAATGCATATTGTTCACAATTGTCAAATTCCTTGGTTACCCCTTGAGACGAGAGATGGTAAAGCAATTCAGCCTTTTCGAGATAGAAAATGGAGGTCTCAGGGCTCATGTTTATACAAATGTTCAGGTCTTCTCTAGCCTTCCCGGTCATGCCTTGTTCAAAGTAGAAGTTTGACCGTTGATGGTATCCATTGGGGCTTTCAGGGTTTTCCCTGATCATCTTATTTAAAGAATCCAGCCTCGCTTCCGGTGAAAGAACCTTCGTTATCTGGATCCCTTCATTGATCGATTCTGTTTTTGATTGTCCTACTCGATCGCAACTGACAAACACTACTATCCATAATAGTGGTAAAACGTATTTCATAGTGTTATTTATAGCAAAAATAATATTTTACCGTATGCAGCACGAATATTTTCGGAGGTGAAGATGGCAATCTTAACGATCTGCCCTATTGCTGCCATGAAATAGGATAAGAGCAATTGTCCTGAACGGACTTTGCTATTAAACAAACCCGTTCAGGCAACAATAAAATTATGCTGAAATAGCCTCTTTAACTTTTTGCTCCAACTCATCCATTAATTCGGGATTGTCACTTATTAGTGTTTTTACCGCATCTCTTCCCTGCCCTAGCTTTGTTTCTTCATAGCTGAACCAAGAACCACTCTTTTTGATGATCCCATGTTCAACGCCAAGGTCTACGATCTCACCAATTTTAGATATTCCCGTTCCGTACATAATATCGAATTCCGCTTTTCTAAAAGGGGGTGCGACTTTGTTTTTCACAACCTTGACCCGGGTGCGATTGCCTAAGATCTTATCCCCATCCTTTATCGCACTTGACCTTCTGATATCCACTCTGATCGAAGCATAAAACTTGAGTGCGTTTCCTCCGGTTGTCGTTTCCGGATTACCGAACATTACCCCGATCTTTTCCCTGAGTTGGTTAATAAAGATACAACAGCAACCTGCTTTGCTTATGGAAGCGGTAAGTTTTCTTAAAGCCTTTGACATTAGTCTTGCCTGAAGTCCCATCTGAGAATCACCCATTTCTCCTTCTATTTCCGCTCTGGGCGTAAGTGCTGCAACCGAATCAATAACTAACAGGTCTATCGCTCCTGAACGTATGAGGTTATCTGCAATTTCGAGTGCTTGCTCCCCATTATCCGGTTGCGAGATCAGTAAATTGTCGACATCCACACCCAATGACTTAGCATAAAACTGGTCGAATGCATGTTCCGCATCAACCATAGCTGCTATTCCACCTTGTTTTTGTACTTCGGCAATTGCATGGATCGCCAGTGTTGTTTTACCCGAGGATTCAGGGCCATATATCTCAACTACCCTCCCTTTCGGAAATCCGCCGACTCCAAGGGCTAGGTCAAGGGTTAGAGATCCTGTCGAGATCACATCCAAATTTCGGATCGGGTTGTCCCCTAATTTCATTACGGTTCCTTTTCCAAAAGTCTTGTCCAATCTATCCAACGTTGCCTGGAGTGCTTTTAATTTTTCTTCTTTTACTTCTGCCATGTTTCTAATTTTATTGTTAATCCAAAGATCCGTGTAATGTCCGTAACCTATTTACGTAGTTATAATTGTCTCTAAAATTTGTGCAGTATGCTCTTTTGCTTTTACCTTTTCTATTATTTGTTCGACCCTTCCTTGCTCATCAATTACAAAAGTAGTTCTGTGAATCCCGTCAAATTCCCGTCCCATAAATTTTTTCGGACCCCATACCCCAAAATCATTAATAACCTTTTTATCCACATCGGCGATAAGTGGAAAAGGTAAATTGTGTTTACTGATAAAGTTCTGATGCTTTTTTTCAGAATCCGCACTGATACCAATAACCTCAAATCCCTTGTTCAATAGGTCCGGGTAATTATCTCTTAGATTGCATGCTTCCACCGTGCAGGTAGGCGTGCTATCTTTAGGGTAGAAGAACAGCACTACTTTTTTCCCTCTGAATTGTTCTAATGTGATTTGGTTGCCCATTTCATCAACAGCATCAATATCTGGCGCATTATCTCCAACTTTCAGGTGTTTCATATTGTTTAATTTAATGCTTTGCTAATCACAAAGAACAGAATTGTTTCTTCCAATGCCAATATACGATGCGGTCACTTATTAACAACCTATGATTTGTAGTTAGTTTCATTCGCACACAACTTCACATCTCACAGAATAACTCTTTTCAGGAATTTTCGTACTATATCCATAGCCTAACAAAATGAAGACCAATTGGATAGAATTTGATAACTCTATGGAGGGAAACTTTGAATTCAAAACGTTTCAAGATGCCTTAAAGTTCGTTAACAAAGTAGGGCAGTTAGCCGAGATTCAAAACCACCATCCCAATATACTGATGCATGAATACAAAAAGGTTAAAATTACGTTGACAACCAATGATGCTGGTATGAAGATCACACCAAAAGATCATCGTTTAGCACAAGGTATCAATAGATTGTCTCAAACGTAAGGTGAACAGGCAATCATAAAAGTTCATTTATGATTCTCTCCATCGTATAACCTTCCGCTTCAGCTATGTAATTACGTACGATTCTATGTCGTAAAATGGGCAAAGCAACTGCCTTTACGTCTTCAATATCCGGCGAATACTTTCCGTTGATGGCTGCATTACATTTCGCCCCAATGATCAAATATTGTGAGGCCCTAGGGCCTGCGCCCCAGGAAACGAATTGTTTTGCAAGTGGATGGGTTCCATCTGCACCAGGTCTTGTTTTCGCCGCCAATTTGACTGCATATTCATAGACATTGTCGGGCACGGGTATTTTACGAATTAAGTTCTGAAAGAAAATAATATCTTCACCTGATACTACCGGGCTTGCGGTTCCCTCATTATCACTTGTCGTTCGTTTTATTATAGATAGCTCCTCTTCATATTCAGGATAATCCACCCAAACATTGAACATAAACCGATCCAGCTGTGCCTCAGGTAACGGATAGGTTCCCTCCTGCTCTATTGGGTTTTGCGTAGCCAAAACAAAGAACGGTTTCTCCAATTCAAATCGTTTTCCGGCAGTTGTTACTGCTGTTTCCTGCATTGCCTCAAGCAATGCAGCCTGAGTTTTAGGAGGGGTTCGATTGATCTCATCTGCCAATATTACGTTAGCAAAAAGAGGCCCTTTAACGAACTTAAAACTTCTGGTTTCATCAAGAATTTCAGATCCGATGATATCTGACGGCATCAGATCTGGTGTGAACTGAATTCTATTAAAAGAGAGACCTAAAGAATCTGCGATCGTGTTTACCAATAGAGTTTTTGCCAAACCGGGGACACCAACAAGCAAACAATGACCTCTGGAAAATATTGAAATTAGCACTTCTTTGACAACCTTATCCTGTCCAACAATTACTTTTGCTATTTCCTTTCTCAATTCCGCGTATTTAGTTCGGAAATAATCCATCCCTTCAACATCAGATCTAGTATCACTCATTTATCATGTTTTTAATTCAATGTGAAAGTAATAAAATACAATCCTGTTACTTATTCGTTCACTAATTAGCAGTATTTGACCATTTGAATCGAAAATCACAGAAATCAAAATCCTCATCAATTCTTACGAAGGAGGATGCTATTTTTTGTTTAACCCATATATCAATTTCCAATTGCTCTTTTTCACGTTTAGCCATTTGTTGGATCAACTGATAATCCTGTTTCAAATTGGCCTTATGGGGTTCTGACCTAGACAGCAGCTTGATCAGTCGATATGCTTGTTTACCACTTCGTTCCTCTTCATAAAGAGATGGCCCTGATAGTTCCCCTACTTTCAGATTTTCAATCCCGGCAAAAGTGTATGGATCGATCTCATCCATCCGCCATTTTCTTTCTCCAGTTTGCGGATTATACACTACGCCTTTTGAATTCTTTGTATCTATATCTTGCGAAAATCGATCAACAGCAGCATAAAAGCTGATACTGTCTGTATCAATAAAATTGAAAATACTGTCTGTTTTGTTTCTGATGTTGATCAATTCCCCTGTCCCCACTTTGAATTTTCTGAGAATATGACGGCAATGAACCTGATCACCCCTTCGTCGAATTACTTCCAGAAAGTGCATACCAAATTGTGTCTCGAAAGGATCACTAATCTGACCAATAGGAATACTGAAAGCAATGGCTTCAAATTCAGGAACAAAAGTTCCCCTTGCTACCCATCCAAGATCTCCACCTTTAGAGGCTGAGCCAGGATCCTCACTTTCGAAAATTGCTTTAGTTGAAAAAGAAACGTCTCCCTTTTCAATTTCCCCTGTCCATTCAATCATCTTGTTACGTAGCTCTTCCTTCTGTTCAAAACTTATCTCTGCGTAGCGAACCAAATGTGCAATTTCCACCTGTGCATCAACTAAAGGCAGGCTGTCAGTCGGTTGATTTTTAAAATAATCCCTCACCTCTCTGGGTGTAATATTAATCTTCGAAGTAATCTCCATTTGCACCTGCTGGCTTTTCAGTTGATCCTCTATCTGCTCATAAAATTCTTCCCTGATCTCAGCTATTGATTTACCATATTCTGCTTCCAGTTTCTTCTCATCTCCATTAAATAACCCAATGAAATAGCGCAACCTTCTATCCAGCTCAGATGTAACCTGCGCCTCACTAACTTCTACACTATCTACCTCTGCTTGATGCAGCAAGAGTCCCTGAAATAGTAATTCCTCTAACAATTGACATCCGATATTATTCGGTAGTTTTGACCTGGATTCACTTTCTAGTTGTATTTTTTGCCTCTCAATATCAGACAGCATTATTATTTGATCCCCAACTACTGCAACGACTTTATCAATCACCTGTCCCTCCTGTGCCAACACACAATTACTGCTCGCTATTATCAGCAAACCTAGAAGGCTAATATGTTTCAATCTCTTGTTTCTTCTTCGCATCATTGTACAATTCTTCTCTTATTTTTTTCTTGAGTAGATTCGCCCTAATATTCAATATTATGCTCGTAATCTTTTCTTTTTCAAGG
>Ga0206681_10001451_pt1 | contig 10845 bp, 10 predicted proteins | sample M150012015metaG_FD_161048 | JGI IMG/M metagenome (GOLD analysis project Ga0206681, IMG submission 161048) | Ammonia-oxidizing marine archaeal communities from Monterey Bay, California, United States - M1 500m 12015 | ecosystem: Environmental > Aquatic > Marine > Intertidal zone | place: USA...
ACCAGGTCGAGAGCTATGCAAAACGTAAGGGACAATCTCTTGATATCACCGAAAGGTGGTTGTCTCCTAACCTTAAGTACGCATAATAATACCCATGAGCGAAACCTCTGAAAAAGACTCAACGCCCGCCCCGGAAGAAGCTCACGAACCCCGATTCCGGGAAGTTGTGATGAGCGTACTGGCCGCCGCACTGGGCGTCCAGAGTTCAAAAAATCGCGAACGGGATTTCACCAAGGGGAACCCTCTGGTGTTTATTGCCGCGGGATTGATCTTTACAATTTTGTTCGTACTAACACTGATCGGCGTTGTAAACCTGATTCTTTAGCGGGACTTCACTCTTTAGCGAAGCCTCACGGGGACCATCCAAACACCGTCACCTCGCCCCTAAGGAACAAAGAACCTGATCGGGCCAGCGCCTAGCTGGTGGGCATACCCGAAAGCCAGTAGATAATGGCCAGTACCGGAAGCACCACTATTGCAACTGCTGCAGATGCATCTGCGAAGCCGTCATCGTTTTCTGGTTGTGTTGATTCGTCGCTCATTTACGTCCCTAAATGTAATAATTTGATCGGATGGATTATACGATTGAATCGAGAATAAATCAGTCAATATTCTGAATATCGAAACAGCACATCGTCGAGCATCATCACTGGATAGTCATACCACGATTGCTGGTCGTCGATGCTCACACCGCAGGTTTCGCTCCCAATGTTAGGCCAGCGGTGGTTTTCAGCACCATAACCATCAACTTCCAGCAATGACCTAGGCTCTACTGTCCTGGCATCACAAACCACCACCGGCAACGCCTGGCTTTCTCTGCGAGCCACCTATACCACCGGCAGAAAACTGCATCCGGATTCGCGAATAATATGCTATGGTCGATTGAGTCTTTGGATTCCAGGTGAAGATCCTGTTCTCGATCTCTTTAAGAAGTGACAACGACCGTTTGTTTGGACTTTATATAGCCCACCACGAGGAGTATTTATGACTGTATCTAACACACCAGCCACTAACTACGATATTGTGATCGTGGGTGCCGGGTCTGCCGGGATTGCTACTGCCAGTAGTCTGTTAAAGCGCAATGGAAGCTTGCGCATCGCCCTGATAGACCCCTCGCCTGATCACTATTATCAGCCCGGCTGGACCATGGTGGGCGGTGGTGTTTTTGAAGCAGAATCGACCCATCGAAAAACAGCTGATCTCATACCCGCGGGCGTCGAATGGATTGCCCAATCAGTGACGGGCTTTGCGCCCGATGACAACTCTGTGTCTCTGGACAATGGCACTTCTCTCACCTATGGGCACCTGGTAGTTGCGCCGGGTCTGAAGTTGGACTGGGCTGCCGTTGAAGGTCTTGAAGAAACGTTGGGTAAGAACGGTGTCACCTCGAACTATCGCTACGATCTTGCGCCGTACACCTGGCAATTGGTGCAGGGCCTGAACAGCGGTAAAGCATTGTTTACCCAGCCCCCGATGCCGATTAAGTGCGCTGGCGCGCCGCAAAAGGCATTGTATCTTTCGGCCTCACAATGGCTGACGAGCGGAAAGCTCTCAGCCATTGATATCGAGTTCTACAACGCCGGTGGTGCACTGTTTGGCGTGGCGGCCTACGTACCCGCTCTCACCGCCTACATGGAGAAATATGGAGTAGGGATCAATTATCTGCACAATTTGATCAAGATTGATGGTGCCAGCAAGACGGCATGGTTTAAAACCGCCGACGCTGAGGGTAACGAGCAGATTGTCGAATCCCGGTTCGACATGCTGCATGTTTGTCCACCCCAGTGTGCCCCTGACGTGATTAGAAATAGTGACCTTTCCGGCGATGGCGGATGGCTGGAGGTCGACCCCGCATCGTTACAGCATAAGCGATATCCCAATATCTGGGGAGCGGGTGATGTCATGGATACCACGAATGCGAAAACGATGGCCGCGGCAAGGAAACAAGCGCCGGTGGTCGCCCAAAATATTTGCGACACAATAGCAGGTCAAGCGCCGTCTGCTGCCTACAAAGGCTACGGCTCCTGCCCGCTCACGGTTGAGAATGGCAAGATTGTATTGGCGGAATTTGGCTATGGAGGCGAGGTCACCCCAACCTTCCCAGATTGGTTAAACAAAGGAACTAAGCCCACCAGGCTAGCCTGGTTTCTTAAGGTGCGAATCTTACCCCTTGTGTACTGGCACGGAATGCTAAAAGCACGGGAATGGCTGACGGGACCATAATATAAAGCCATTAAATTGTGTCAAAATTGAATCCTATAACAGGAAAAATGCTATGAAGATATTGCAAATCAGGTCGCTTATTACCGTGATAACCGGCCTTTTATGCGGCGCCTCGATGAGCGTGCTGGCAGACGAAACCTGCATGTCGCCCTATATGGCAAAAATCGTTGGCCAGGAAGATTTTGTTTACGTGTGGACCCTGGGCGAGGAAGGCCTGGGTGACGAACAGGACAAAATGGTGACTATTGATGTAAACCCTGATTCGCCCAGTTACGGTAAAGTCATTAACACTCTTTCAGTTGGCGGCCGCAATGAAGCGCACCACTCAGGGTTCACTGATGACAGGCGCTACCTTTGGGCAGGTGGTTTGGACAGCAATAAGATATTTATCTTTGATGTTCATACGGATCCCGCCAAACCAACCCTTTATCAAACGATCGATGATTTTGTAAAAGCTAGTGGCGGTGTTGTCGGTCCGCATACGTTTTATGCGTTGGCAGGCAAGATGATGATAACTGGACTATCCAATAATGTGGATCACGGTGGACGAACGGCCATGGTGGAATATTCCAATTCCGGGGATTACATCGCGACACATTGGCACCCAACCGATCAAGATCTCAGAGGTGCGGAAAAATCGGGCGACTACGCCGATGGTTATGGCTACGATATTCGCGCACTACCCAGGCGAAACGCTATGTTCACATCCTCGTTTACAGGTTGGTCGAACTACATGATGGACTTTGGCACCATGCTGGGTGACCCGGAAGCCATGAAGCGTTTTGGTAGCACAGTGGTGAAATGGAACCTGCATACGAAAAACCCGGAAAAGGTTTTTGATGTTCCAGGGGCGCCTTTGGAACTTCGTTGTGCATGGCAGCCCAATCACAATTATTGTTTCACCACGACGGCACTAACGTCTCAGATCTGGCTGATTTACGAGGATCAAGCAGGCGAGTGGCAGGCCAAAGCGGTGGCGGATATCGGAGATCCAGCCAAGATTCCATTGCCTGTTGATATCTCGATCACCTCGGATGACAACGGTTTGTGGGTTCAAACCTTTATGGATGGCAAGACGCGTTACTTTGATGTGTCTGATCCCTTCAACCCCAGGCAGATCTATGAGAAAACCATTGGTCCGCAGTTGAACATGATCTCGCAGAGTTGGGATGGCAAGCGTGCTTATTTTACCTCTTCGTTGTTGCGCAACTGGGACAAAAAAGGCGCTGATGACCAGCAGTTCTTCAAATCCTATACCTGGGATGGTGACAAGCTTAACCTGGAATTTAAGATTGACTTTAAAGCCGAAAAACTGGGTAGTGCCCACCAGATGCGTTTTGGTGCTTACGGCCTTTACGGCATGCCACGCCCCTTTGAGAAAAAGGTCGGTGCAGCACTTGATACAAGCACCGATTCCTCCAGTCTGGCCAACAGGTAGTGCCAGCTAAAGCGGCAACCCAGGGCCCAGTTAAGAAGGTTGTCAGTTGAGCCGCGTTAGGGTTAGGTGGTTGTTCAATTCTCTACTGAGCGCCCTGGCTTTTGGTCAGGGCGTGCTCGCTGAGCCTTCTAAACCAGAGGTGGTGCTTGCGCCTGGCTGGGGCAAGCTCAGTTTTGAAGCGCCAGTAGCGGGTACCTATGACCTACCCAAAATTAGACCCGCCGCCGGCGGTGCAATATTAAATGCCGCAGGCAAGTCTCTCGATTTAGATGATTTGTTAGGAGAAAAAATCACGGTACTTAGTTTTATTTACCGCACCTGTGATGATGTTAATGGCTGCCCTCTATCGACGATGGTTTTACATAGATTGGCCGGGAAGGTTAAGGAACAACCACGGCTGGCAGATAACTTGCGCCTATTGACGCTTAGTTTCGATCCCGAATTTGATACCCCTGAAGTTATGAAAAAATTTGGTGAGGGCATTAAAGGCAGTAACGCCAATAAGCACGGCACGGCAGACTGGCAGTTTCTCACCTCCAACTCAGACCAAGCGATCCAACCTATTCTAGATGCGTATCAACAGAGTGTGATTCCGGATATGCAAACCCAAGCCGATGGCAGAAAGAAATACTCGCATATTTTGCGGGTGTATTTGATTGATCGGAAAAAACAAATTCGCAACATATATAATGTTTCCTTTCTCCATCCAGACATCTTGATCAATGATGTACTCACCTTGCTCAACGAAGAACAGGTTGACCAAAAACCTAACACGAAAGTCGTTTCACTTTAGGATATCTCTGGGTCAACGGTTGCGAGTTTTGTCAAGCTGTGCACTGGCGTTAGTCATCTTATGTTTTAGTTCGTTCATTTTAAAGGCGGACGAAAAAATACGTCTGGCGCCCGGTGACTATAAAACCAACTATAGTAATGCGACCTACAAAACAGACTCATTGAGCCTGAGTTTGCGGTCCGGTTCTCCCGAAAATTTGCTGGAAATAGCAAAAGCCAAACAGCTAGGGTTACCAGAACTGACAGCCCCTGCTGACAACCAACCCGATGCCCGAAAGATAGCGCTGGGGCGAAAATTATTTTTCGACCGCCGTCTGTCCCGAAATAAAACCATGTCCTGCGCGATGTGTCATATCCCTGAGCAAGGTTTTACCAACAATGAGTTGGCTCGCCCCATCGGCTCCGAAGGGCGCGGACTGAAGCGGAACGCACCTACTATATTGAATGTTGCCTTCTATCAGCGTTTGTTTGTCGATCTGCGCGAATTTAGTCTCGAACAGCAAGTTTGGTCACCGTTGCTGGCAAGCAATGAGATGAATAACCCTTCGATAGGCTATGTGATTGAAACAATTTTGAACGCCAGGGACTATGCCGGTCTGTTTCAACAGGCCTTTGGTGGCCCGGTGACCATGCGACGCGTGGGGGAAGCGCTTGCACAATATGAGCGCTCATTGATTGCTGGAGATTCTCGCTTTGACCGTTGGCTATACGCTAATGAACCCCTGGCACTCAATAGCCGTGAGACTCTGGGGTACCAGTTATTTACTGGCAAAGGCGGCTGCTCGAGCTGTCATTTAATTCAAAAAGACCACGCACTATTTACAGACCAGCAGGCACACAATACCGGTATTGGCTATTGGGACTCCATGCTCCAACCACCCCGGGAGGTGGCCGTACAATTGGCTCCGGGGATTACTGCTAAGATCGATCAAGCCCGAATCGCGAGTGTTGGCGGAGCTAAGGCGAACGATGTCGGGCTTTACGAAGTGACCTTGAATCCAGATGATCGGTGGAAGTATCGCACGCCGGGTTTGCGCAACGTCGCACTAACGGCGCCATATATGCATAACGGCGAGTTGTTAACCCTGGAGGCTGTAGTCGATTTTTATAATCGCGGCGGTATCCCCAATGAATTGCTCAGCCCTTTGTTAAAACCCTTGGGCCTGGTTGCTAACGAGCGCGCCGCGCTGGTCGATTTTCTGAAATCACTGACTGGAAGTAATGTGAAGACACTGGTTTCAGATGCTTTTGCTGTACCGATCGGAGACCCTGAAGCAGTATCGGTTGCTCGCTAAACAAAAGCCAACGACTCTTTAACCTTTCAGCACCATTCGGTGAACCCGGGTGACACCGCGGCTAAGCAACAATAACCTGGTCGGGCAGATAAAAGAGAGCTTAACGTAACGCGTCGACAATCGATTGCCTTGCCGCCTGAGAGCCGAAAATACCAAAGTGATTAACGTTGGGAAAAACATGAATGCTGGCTTTGGAGCCAGCATCGGCAAAAACAGTTTTCAGCGCTTCAGGGTCTACCGCTTCGTCGTGTTCACCGATGAATACTTCAACACGATCACCCATCGCCTTAATATCCTGTTCATAGTCGTAGCGAGGATGATAAGACTGATTTAGCCGAAAGGAATAGGCTAGCGTCTCGGTACCGTCCCGAAAAACGACAGGCTTATTGAACTGGATCACCGGTAAACCATTCAAGCCGGTAATGCCAAATGCGTTCAACATTAGCAATCCTGCGAGCCGAGCGTTATTTACTATAGCCCAGCCACCAGCATCTCCATCACGGACGCTCGGAGCCCCAGGAATCACAGGTGACAGCAGCCAATAACCGCTCACCAGGGCGCTGTGTTCACCACCGGCAAATCGAATCGCCAACCCACCTCCACTGGAGTGACCACCAACAATAATCTCTCCCTGATCGCCTTCACTACGGGCATGAGCAATCAAATCCGCAAGGTCACCTTCGAGTTGCCCCAGGTGATCAATATCACCCCGACGCGCGCCAGACAGGTAATGGCCCCGCAAATTCGGCATATAAACTTTCGCCAGACCTGCCTCACTAATCGACTTCGCTAAACCGTCATAGGCAGCGCTATGGAAGGAAGAACCATGAACAAACAATAGGATCCGCGCCGACGATGACGGGTACACTCGATAGGCCAGTTGTTCACCATCCCTGGACATATATCGATGTATCGCCGCTGGGGTCGATACCTCACCCGGTTTTTTCTCCACAGGGTTTTCAAAACCGAAGACATCATCAACGTTGCCCAGATGCTCCATGGGCGTCATTACCAACAACAGCGCGACGACTATCACGGCGCTAAAAGCCGCAATCGCCACTAATAAAAATCTAACCATGACTTAGACTGTTTGTTACCTTTAAATCCAACATTGTAACTCATAGGCCACTTCCACAACGCTCACTGGCCGAACATCTTTGCTAAATTTCCTATTCTCAATCGCCCCCATGCTCCTCACAAAAGTTTGACCAGGCCTTTTCTGAAATCGAAAATTAACTTAGCGTCACCGTTCTTTTTATTGGGGAAATATTTAGAACGATTAACGACACCGCTGAAAACGATCAAGCAGCGGTTGATAAATCACCGTCGACACCGGCCCCACTGCCACCCACTCAAATACCATCGCGTTCATTTCAACATTTTTGTCAGGCATTTTTTGTCCAAGCCCCTGCTCCAGACGCGACATTTGATACTGCATACGCAGAGATTTATCCTCATCTGGCGTTGACCGGTCGCACAGTATTTCAGCACGAATACAAAACGTTTTTAGCGCCTGCTCATTCTCTTCTTGCGTTGCATCGCCAGCCCCTTGCGCCATTTTCCGTTCAAGTGCCGCCAATCCATTTTTGGGCCATTGCTCAACACTGGAAATATAAGCCCTGGCCTCCTGCTCAAGGACTGTCGAGGTCGCTGTACTTTCAGCGATCTGATACAGTCGAATTTTATCCGCCGCCTTCAGATAATCCAGCCACACTTGTTCCTTAGATGCCTTCAATTGCAGCGACACCTTGCCATCAAATTGCTCGATAGATTTATAGAAAGCCTTGTTCAAACTATTCTCTTTCGCCTTGGGTAAACTACCCAACTCTTTATATTCTGTCTGACATTCTGCAACACGGGCTCTGGCGTCCAAGAGGGCTGTACCTGAAAACTCCAGCAAGCCCTCAACTTCATGCAGTAGTGCCAACGCAGCATTTTTATTGACATCAAGTTCTGCTTTAAACTCTTCCGTTTGCTGCTGTCGCTTTTCAAATATTGCATCGCAGCCTTTGCGGAAGGTCTTCCATAAAACCTGCTCGTCTTTACGCAAAGCAGCCCCAGCCAGTTTCCACTGTGCCTGCAATCGTTTAACCTCTTCTACCGCCTGACGGTTATCCTGCCAATCCACCAACTTTAGTACCTGGTCGATAAACTGACGTTTTATGTCTGCATTTTTCTGGTAGTGCTCGTTCAACTTTGCTCTTAACACATCTAACATGCGATCAAAACCTTGCTGCACCGACCTATTCGCGGCTCGTTCAACAGGGGCATAACTGCGCCACTGTATAATCGCGGTAGTGATTAATTTTTCGACAGCACTACTGTCAATGACCTCTGCCTCTTCTCCATCCCACCGCTGCGCTGATAAATAATTTTCTAATTGAGTGACCATCTGGATTCGTCGTTCCAAATTATCGCTTCGAATTTTGGCTTGCTGATCGAAGAAAACCTTGCAGGGCTGGTAAGCCTGCTGCGCCAATTGATGAAACGTCTCCCACAGGGCCTGATCCTGGGCGCCTTTACTCAAGCCCTTCCACTCATTCTGTAAGCGACTGATTTTAGTTGCCAGTGCTTCCGGGTTTTCCCGACTATCGACCAGCGCCCGCATTTGTTCAATTAATTGTTGTTTTTTTGGTTCGACCACATAGTCTTTCCAATCCAGTAGTTTTTCTAAAGCAGTATCCAACTGCTCCAACTGCTTGGATAAATAAGCCGGCATGGCCTCCAATTCCGTTCGCTTTTCTTCAATCGTGCGCCTAATACCCGCAGCTGGACGGGACTGCCCGGAATCAGTAGCGGACTGTGCCTTACGGATCAAAGTACTCAGCTGACGCAACTGATTTTTCTCTGCCTGCTTTTTCTCTGCCCCTTGTTTTTCCCGTTCTGAAATCAGGGCTAGTGCATCTAACAACTGCTGGGGTTGCAAATCTGCGGGAAGTAGGTTGGCCGTTTTTATACGGACCAGTATATCGTCATAACCGGAAACACTGGATGCTTGTGTGTCGACATTGGCCTGATCAATGTCAGTTTCAGTTTCAGCATGAGTCTCTGCCTGAAAGCCTGCCAGTTGATCAATTAGGCTGCCATGCTGCTGCAACTGTTGTAACTGAAACTCGATCCCTTCCCCTAATTGCGTAAAAGCTTTTTCATCCGATTTCTGTGCAGATTTATACTGGACGGCGCCTAGCCACTGATGACAGCATTCTTCCAAAAGCGCTTCAGTCGACTCGAACTCTTCCTCAGTGGCAACACAATCAAACAGGTGAGCAAGTACGCCACGAAGTTTGTCTATTATCGCAGCTTGCTGCTGAGCAGCATTGGCGATAGCAATCTCCCGCGCCGCAACATCAGCCTGCTGTTTCAAAAAAGCATCAATGGTTTGTTGACATTCCAACGTGGCCTGCCGTACCCGCGCCACAATAGGTTCATGAGCTTGCGTTAGCAGTAAAGCCCACTGCTCTTGAAACTGTTGGTGACGGGCCGTAAAAAAGTCATCGAAGGGCCTTTTACTATGGGCTTCCAAGTGTTCACACAGGCTAACAATCTCGGCCTGGGTTTGTGCCGCACGCTGATCCCGATCGCGGAAACCATCACACTTCCTCTTCACAATTTTATAGACTTGCTTGTCTTTACCTTTGGTTTTTTTCAATAAAGAATTGAGTCGCTCTTCATCTTCAATCTTTTCTGCGGCTAGCTGCCGAGACCTGATCGACACGCCTTCCAAGGCTATTTGAAAGAAAAAACCTTCGTCACTGTTCGAGTCCAACAACTGCTCTAGTAAATCATCCTGTTGACAAAACCCGACCACCGCAAACTGCGCCATAAGATCAACACCGTCAGCAGTGAGCTGATCCAGCGTGATTGCCCCTTGATCAGCCAGTTCCGCAAGACGTTGCCGGGCCTTTTGTTGCACGCCTTGTTGAACGCCGGCAATTGTTTTGTCATAAGCGAGCTCAATTAGCGCTGGTCCATAGTCTAGCCGGGCAATGGCCGCCCGACGCAAAACATCGCTCTCGTTTTCCACAGCAATAGCTACCAGCGCCTCTACCGGTAGTTGATCGAGCTCGGTGAGCTGTTCTTCCAGGTTTTTTGGCTTAGCTTTTAATTTGCTGAGAAATTGAGACAGGACTGTCATATTGTGTTCCTACTAGAGATATCAATACCAAGGTCTTAAACACCAACAAAGAATTGAAACCGCCAATGATGAAAAGTCTATAAACGCCAAAACAGATAGGCCGACGGTTGATGTACCCTGGTGCTATGATACCACTGGAGAACGTCGGAATGGCGCTTTAAGCTGCTTTTAGAAACCCAAGGAAGTGAAATGAGTCTGCATGTCTATCTCTCAGGTGAAATACATACTGATTGGAGAGAGAAAATTATTACGGCCTGCGAAGGTAACGGATGCACGTTTTCTTCAGCGGTCACCAATCACGAGGCAAGCGATGCTGCAGGTGATGTTCTGGGCGCCGAAGAGGTGGGTTTCTGGCGAGACCATAAATCCGCCAAAGTAAATTCGATCCGAACGAAGACCCAGATTGAAAATTGCGATATCGCAGTTATAAGATTTGGTGACAAGTACAAACAATGGAATGCGGCTTTTGATGCCGGTTATTGTGCAGCGATAGGTACGCCTTACATCACGCTTCATGACCAAGACATTATCCACCCCTTAAAAGAAGTTGATGCCGCCGCACAAGCCTGGGCGACAACCCCGGAGCAGGTCGTTGAGCTTTTGAACTACATCGTTAATCAGGAATGACGATAATAGATTTTGACTTTGCCAGAACTCCGGCACAACAATATGATGACAACGGCACAGCCACCTTTAGCAACCAGGCATTTGCACCTTTCCTGACTGGGATCAAAAACGGCATCTACCAGCGCACGATGTTAGTGGTTTTGTTCGTGACTACTGTGGCGGGCGCAATCATTTCTCAAACTGCCCAATAACCAAATATAGCCCGTGTGTGACTATCCGTGTGTTGATTTCAATGTGCGGATAGCACCATGGTCCCCTTCTAGCCACTGTGTTATACCTAGTTTTGTAGAAATAGCGGCCACCGCAGCGGGTGGCCTTAGCAACATGGGTTGATC